>Ga0163144_10008811_pt1 | contig 21764 bp, 17 predicted proteins | sample OliLak19BULKMAT1_FD_123175 | JGI IMG/M metagenome (GOLD analysis project Ga0163144, IMG submission 123175) | Freshwater microbial mat bacterial communities from Lake Vanda, McMurdo Dry Valleys, Antarctica - Oligotrophic Lake LV.19.BULKMAT1 | ecosystem: Environmental > Aquatic > Freshwater >... | reverse complement strand
GTCCAAGACGGGATGGCGAGACTGTCCCGGCTGTCTCAGACGGATTTCCCCCGACTGATGAACGGGGGCAGGATGAACGGGGACGGGGTCGGTCCTTGGATTTCAATCTAACTTGATCGCAGATGGGGTAAGAACGCCGGGATCAACCGGCTTGGAAATGAGAAGGAAAGAGTCTTACAAAGAACAACCCGCCATTGACTTTGCCCACAATCCCTACTCTGGGAGCAGCAATGTGCCGGACAGGATTTGACAGAATCATGAAGACCGGGGTTCTGGATTTTTTCAAAATGATTCTGCCATTCATGATTCTGCCGATTCTTCGGATGGTCCGGGAATGTGTTTTGACTGTCCCGGTCGCATTCCATTTGGGCAACGTGTCCCGACGGAGACAGTAGGGACACATGGGGATGGACTCGCGGCGACCGGTGATCGCCGCTACGGTTGTTCCATGGAAAATGGGGAAGAGGATGAATGGATGAAAGCCGGAATGAATTGCCTAAGGGCCAGCCAGTCAGGGCTTCGCCAATTGGATAAAAGTCTGCTAGCGCAGACTCTGGATTCCGCGTTTCGTTGGACCTATCCACCACAACATCTCGTCTCTTCGCCTTTTGACTGCGGGCTTCGCCAGCAGCAAAAATGCCGTTAGACCATGCCCAGTTTCATCCGACCTTCCTCGGAAATCATTTCCTGATTCCATGCGGGATCCCAGACAAGCTCGACTTGCGCGTCGTCGATGCCGTCGATGGTCATGATCTTGGCTTGGGCGTCGGCAGCGATCACCGGACCCATGCCGCAGCCCGGAGCGGTGAGGGTCATCTTGATGGCGACGGTTTTCTTGCCGTCGGATTCCTCAATGGCGCAATCGTAAACCAAGCCCAGGTTGACAATATCCACCGGGATTTCCGGATCATAAACGCCCTTGAGCTGGTTCCAGACTTGCTCCTCGAGCGGTGCATCCTTGAGTCGAACGACGTCGGCCTGCTTTTTGGCCTCCTCTTCGAGGTTCACTCCAAGAGCGTCCGAATCCTGCGACGAAATACGTGCAAGTCCTTGGGATGTAGCGACTGTGAAGGTTCCCCCAAGGCGCTGGGTGATGAAAACCGCCGTGCCAGCCGGGAGTGAAAGTGAGTCGCCGCTGGGAATTTGGATGGCGGTGACCTCGCGGGTAAGCTTGATTTCCTCGTGCATGCGCGGATTTAACGCCAGCACCCAACCAACGGCAAGGGATGAGTTTCCCGGACTTTAAGTAAAATAAATCGGACCAATTCCAAGGGATTGGCGGATTATTGCGAATCAACAACATGTTCACCTCATCCACCAGGATCGGGTCCGAAGGGACTCCGGACACGGCGTTCTCGCCCGGTCTTGCTGACGACCGGAGCGGTGAGACGGCGGCCCTGATCGGGCGGATGGCCAAGGAGGACGCCACGGCGCTGGCGGAGCTTCACGGGATGTGGAGCCCGGTTCTGTTGGGAATTGCTTGCCGGATGTTGGGCGACCGGCGGGAGGCGGAAGAAGCGGTGCAGGACACTTTCGTGCGGATGTGGCACCGGGCATCGGACTTCAATCCGAATCAATCTCCCCCCTTCGTATGGGCCTTCGCCATTCTCCGCGGTTACTGCATCGACCGGCTGCGCTACCGCCACCGCAGCAAGCGGGATTCCTCGAAGGTGGTCCCGATTCACCTTCATGCCCCGCCCGAGGAAAGCGAGGATCCGCGGGTGATGGCGCTTGATGACTTGCGGCGGGTGCGGGCAAGCCTGGACATCCTAACAAGGGACGAGCGCCGCTGTCTGGAACTTGCCGTTTTTCTGGAATATTCCCATTCGGAAATATCCGCCTACCTCGGAACTCCATTGGGAACCGTGAAAAACCGACTTCGGCGCGCTTTGGAAAAAACGCGCAACCACTTGTCACGCCATGAATTCTGATCCCCACGAAAGCGCCGCCTGGCGGACCTTTGGAATGCTCGACTCCGATGAGTCGGCTTCGTACGACGAGGCGATGCGTCAGAACCCGGAGATGAAGCGCGAGTTTCACGAGATGGAACGATTGGCCGCAGCCATCGCCGTGGCATCCACCACGCCGGTCACTCCGCGAGCCGGACAACTTGAGCGCCTGCATCTGCGCTTGGGACTCGACCCGCTGAAGCGCCCTAACTGGCTGGGAATTTCCGGCTGGGCGGCGGCCTTGGCGATGGGATTATTTCTGATATTCAAGCAGGCTCCGGATAAATCCGACACGGTTTCGGTGACGCAGCCAGGCGTCGAACCAATCGTGTTGGTTGACGATGCCGCCGCCATACCGAGCCAGGAAGAAAATCCGATTGAGATCTATCAGAAGCAACCTGCCGAGGTCGGGGATACCGAACCGGCAGCGATTGTTGAACGGGTGATTGAGGCACTTCCCTACGTCAAGTTGGAAACCAAGCGCCTGATCCAGGAAATCGAGGTGTTGCGAGAGAAGCTGGAAACCTTCCAGAACCAGGATCGCATGCGGTTCGAGCCAACCGAGGGAATGGCATGGCCCATTGTGGTGCGGATGCTTCCACCCGGTTCATCCGTGCCAGCCGATGATGTCACCGACAGCCTGACGCTCAACCCGGATGAACCGACGATCACCGCGATGTTGGGTGACGCCCTGGCATCCGCCAATTCCGCTTTCTCCGGTGCCACAACTGAAAGCGCGGCCGTTTATGACATCGCAATTCCCAAAGTGGACCCCTCGGCCATCCCGATCTACGATTCCGCCCGCGACAGTGGCACGCTGGTGGTGAGCAACCTGCCGCCGAAGACGGTGAATGAGAGCTACAACCTGTGGGTAACCACTGAGGATGGCCTCAGTCCGGTCCATGTGGGACGACTTCCCGAGAACAACAAGCCGGGCGCTGAATCCTTTGATTTCAATCTCGGCTCCACCAAAATCGTCCCCAAAGGATTCCTGCTCACCAGGGACAAGCAAGGCAAGCCCCAGATTCCATCCGAGCGCAACACGGTCCTTGTTGGCCCCCGTTGAAGCCGGGAAATCCAGGCGGATTTCCGCCGCGGATTGCCGGTCAACCTGGTGGATCCGATGGAAAGTTAGGTAAGTGATGGATTTCTAAGATTGCCTCTTCGATCTGCCGGGGTATATCCTTTTCAACGGAATATCAATCATGTGGAAGTTCATCAACGATCATTGGCGCGATGCTATCGAAATCCTGTTGTTGGCGACTTGTATTTATCAAATCTATCGCGCTTTCCGGGCCACCCGCGGTGCCCAGATTCTCGTCGGATTGGGAACCATCCTGGTGGTGCTGACCCTCGCATCCACGATTTTCAAGTTTGAGGTCATCCGGTGGATCATCAAGGGAGCGGCGACCATCCTGACCTTCGCACTGATCGTGATTTTCCAACCGGAGCTGCGCAACGGCCTCGCGCGACTCGGCAGCAACCGGTTTTTCTCGTTCACCAGCAAGCGCCGCCTCGCGTTTCTCGAACGCTTCGCGGATGCCGTGATCAACCTGTCGAAGAAGCGGATCGGTGCCCTGTTTGCCATCCAGCGGGACATCAGCCTCAAGGAGCATCTCGAAACCGGAGTGGTGCTTGACGCGCAGTTTTCACCCGAACTCGCGATGGCGGTGTTCCACCCGAAAGCCCCGTTGCATGACGGGGGGATGATCATCGCAAATGATCGTGTCGCAGGCGCGGCGTGTGTTTTTCCAGTCACGGAAAAGGAAATGCAGGATCGCTCGACCGGCCTACGCCACCGGGCGGCCATCGGCCTGACCGAGCGCACCGACGCGATCGCGGGGGTGGTCAGCGAGGAAACAGGCGGCATCTCCATTTCTGAAAACGGAGGACTTTCGAGAAATCTAACCGAAAAACAATTCAGGGAAAAGATCGCGGAAATTTTCTTCTCTGGCAAACCACCCAATGAAACTGAACCTGGCACACAACTGGATCGCAAAGATCCTCTCGCTCCTTCTGGCGATAGCGATTTGGTTTCTGATTAAGGACCACCTGAAGACGATCGATGGAGATGCGCCGCGGGAGAGGATCGTCCCTGAAACCTGGCAGGAAAATCAGCCTCGATGACAATGGAAAAGCGTCGGAGTGGTCCGTTCCGACGCTTCCGAATGAAATCGGTCTGCCACGTCAAAGCTGGCCGACGGCGGCCGAAATGAGAATTTCGTCGTCGATCAACCACTTGGCCGTTTCAGCTCCCGGATTGCTTGCTCCCACCGGATCGGACGATGGGGTCACGTCAAGCGTGAGACCTTCGCCACGGATCCTGCGAATCACACCGCCGGCATCATAGACCGACATGAATGCCGCGAGGGCACCGACGGATTTCTCAACTGACTCCGGCTCGTCGGTTCTTCCCAAAAGGGCATCCAATAGGGTCGGAGTCGGATCGATGGAAGACGACAGCCGGGTAACCGGGCCGTCGGCGATGGAGGAGATGCCGGCGGCACCCGCCGATTCGAGCGCCTTGCTAACAGCATCTATCCGGGTGGCCAGATCCGCTGGGGACAGGGCAACCGCGAGTTGTTTCTCCAATGCGGTCACGAGCGAAATCTGGCGGGCGTGGAGACGGGCCCAATCCGGCGCGCGGCTGGCGGAATCCCCGGTGGAACCGGCACGGCGGCCAGCCACGCCGGCTCGCACGAACGACGCGATGGCTTCGGCCGCACGGTTGCACCGGATGGCGGCACACACCGGCGCCAGGGCGAAGGCGGCAAGTCTGCTAGAGAGCAGCAGGTTGCCCATGGCTTGCATTTTTGCCTCAAGAAGGGCGTCGCGTTCCCGCTTAACGGTGAAGAACTCCATGGCGCGGCGGAGGGTGACCTCCAGTTGTGGAATGTCCCACGGTTTGGTCATGTAGCGGAAAATGCCCCCTTGGTTGACCGAGCCGATGGCGGCGTCGATATCGGAATACGCGGTGGAGAGGATCTTGATGATGTCCGGATGGTCATGCGCGATTTTCGACAGGAAGCCGACACCGGTTTCATTCGGCATGCGCTGGTCGGTTACGATGATTCCGATCTCGTTGGCGTGTTGGAGGAAAACGGCAAGAGCCTGGACACCGTCTTCGGCTTCAAGGATCCGGAACTTCTCACCAAACAGGCGCTTGAAATACTTGCGGGTGTTTGCCTCGTCATCCACGAAAAGGATGGCGTAGCGCTGATAGTCATAGGCGTCGATCTCGTTGCTCATGGTCGTCGTCGGAAAAGATTGGGAATGGTTGGCAATCCAGTGATGGGAGATTCCTCAAGTCACGCTGGTGGGTCGAGCACGGATTCATCCGGCTCGAACTCCACATCCGGAGTGAAGCGCGCTGCGGGGAACGAGATTCGAAAACGCGTGAACTCGCTCGGGCGGCTGTCCACCTCGATCACCGCCTTGTGCGCCTGGAGGATCTGGTGGGTGATCGAGAGGCCGAGTCCCATCCCCTTGCCCACGTCCTTTGTGGTGAAAAACGGATCGAAAATCTTCTGCAGGTTTTCAGGAGGGATGCCGATTCCGTTGTCGCGGATGGTCACCTGCCAGCCTTCCCCCGCCGGATCGATGGAGACATCGATTGTTCCCGGTTCTCCTCCGTTCGCCTCGATCCGCTCTTGGATCGCATCGATGCTGTTCTGGAAGAAGTTGATAAAAACCTGAACGAGTTGGTTCGGATTTCCGCTGATCATCGCATGGTCGGGAGACTTCAGGTTGAACGCGATTTGCTTGCCCGCCTCGTGGATGACCATGCGTCGGGAACGACCGATGATTTCCGCAAGGTCCGCGTCGCCGGAGGTGGCCGTGTCGCCGCGAGTGAACTTCCGAAGGTCGATGACGATTTGGGAAACCCGCTCCACCCCCTCGCGAATGTCGGTGAGGATGTCAACGAAGTCCGGTTGATCCTTTTCAGGGATCGATTTGGTGAAGGTTGCCAACGCGTGAAGACCGGCATTCACGTAGTTGAGCGGATTATTGATCTCGTGAATGATGCCGGCGCTCATCCGGCCCAGCGCGGATAGCTTTTCATTGCGGACCATCAAGACCTCGTTCTCCTTGATCTGCCCAAGGGCGGAATGAAGTTCGGTATTCAGATCCATGATCTCGCGACGGACCCGGGCCGTCGCGATCTGGTTCTCCAGCCGAAGCGCCAGCTCGGCGGCGGAGAACGGCTTCGTTAGAAAATCGTTGGCACCTGCCTCGAGTGCGCTGAGCTTCGCCTTCTCATCGGCATTGGCCGTTAGAATAACCACCGCAACGCCCCGGGTGGCGTGGTCCTCCCTGATGCGCTTGCAGACCTCGACTCCGTCCATCTCGGGCATCATGTGGTCCAGCAGCGCAAGCTGCGGTCGGCGAAGGCGCGTGAGTTCCAGCGCCTCGGCACCATCAGAGGCCTCGATCACATCAACGCCTACCAACTGCATCCGTAGAAACCCGCGAACATCCGGCTCGTCGCCGGCGATGAGAACCAGCGGCCTCGCACCGCTGGCGCGGGTGCCTATCATGGGCGCGGCAAGCGGTGCCGGCGGCTGGAGCGACGGCACGGAACCCGCCTCCATTTTTTCAGGGATGGACATGGCTTCACGGGATTTCTCCACTTCCTTGCGCAGGCAGAATTCGCTGAATCGAAGTCTCTCATAAGAGTAACTCCCCGCGAGGACGAAGACCGAGGTCACTAGCAGGAAAAACGAGTTTCCGACGAGTGTCTCGAAATCAGAAACCGTCGATGATGACAAGACACCCAGGGAATAGCAGGCGAACGTCACGAGGATCATTCCCAGCGAGTTCCAGAAGGTCCACATGAGCAACAGGGAAAGTCCGACCAGAATCAGGTTCAAGCCCGCGTAATAAACCGAGTTTCCTCCCCCGGTCACCGCGATCATCAAACAGATGGAAACCAACGGCAGGAGCGCGATTCCGTGTGCGGCGCTTTTCAAGCGCGCTTTGGATCGGGTGGCATCACCCAGATACCAAAAAATCACTCCAAGCAAAACCGTACACGTGGTCCGGATCACCAGGAACATCAGCGCACGGTCATTGAAGATGACCCAGTCCAGCGAGGAGGTCGCCATCATGAAGATGCCCACGAACACCGCAGTCCGGCGGGAATTGTTCAGCGCGATGCCGCCCTCGTTTTCACGGAACGCCTGCAGCAGATCCGAGTCGGAATCATTCGGGTTGACACTGGCTTCGGCCATTGGCGGGTTGGGTTTCAGAAGCCATGCGCGGGGCTGGTCGACTCCTTAGTAGTGACCGGTTATTTTTCGCTCCGCAAGCACCCATCCGAGTGAGCAACTGAAAAACAGGGGTCTTCCCGGGTGACCCCGAACGGGGACGACGCGTTCATCCAAAGCGGTGTGGCGCTGACGCTTCCCACCGCACTCCATGGTATGCGCTTCGCTTCCCACTTTCAGTTGCATCCCACCCATACCCGATTTCCCAGGATCGCATGACGATTCCGCGATCATGTCGCCGGAAAGCAATTAGAATTCCCGCCGCTTGCGGACCCCTTCAGCCAGGCAGTCAAGAGTGGCAATCGTGTCATCCCAGCCGATACAGGCATCCGTGACCGACTGGCCCCGCGTCATGACCGAGAGATCGCTTGAGAGCTTCTGGTTCCCCTCGACAAGGTTGGACTCGATCATCACCGAGGTGATCACCTTCGAACCGTTCTCTAACTGGCGAGCGATGTCGCCGGCCACCATGGGCTGGTTGTGGAAGTCCTTCATCGAGTTGCCGTGGGAACAATCGACCATCACCGATTCGACCAGCCCTTGCTCGCGTAGCATGAGCGCCGCCGCTTCCACGGCTGCCTTGTCGTAATTCGGGCCGGATTTCCCGCCCCGCAGGATGAGGTGGCACGACTCGTTTCCTGCCGTCGAGACAATCGCGGAAACGCCCTGTTTCGTCACTGATAGAAAATGATGGGGCCGCGAGGACGACTGGATCGCATCGAGCGCGATCTGGATCGAGCCACCGGTTCCGTTCTTGAATCCGACAGGCATCGACAGCCCCGATGCGAGCTCCCGATGAATCTGGGATTCCGTGGTGCGCGCGCCGATCGCGCCCCACGCGATGAGGTCCGCGATGTATTGCGGGGAAATCGTGTCAAGGAACTCGGTGCCGGCCGGCACTCCCATGTTGGCCAGATCCAAAAGCAGTCCACGGGCGATGCGAAGTCCCTGATTGATGTCGAAGGAATCGTCGAGATTCGGATCGTTGATCAAGCCCTTCCAGCCAACCGTGGTCCGCGGTTTCTCAAAATAAACCCGCATGATCACCAGCACATCACTCTCTATCCGCTCCGCCTCGGCCTTGAGTTTCGTGGCATATTCGAGCGCCGCTTCCGGATCATGGATCGAGCAGGGTCCCACAATCGCCAGCAGGCGGTCGTCCTCGCCCCGCAGGATCGCATCCGCCTGGGCACGGGTAGTGGCAACCAGCTCGGAAGCCTGCTCGGTGAGAGGTAGATAATAGGCGAGGACCGCTGGCGAAATAAGCGGGTTCAAGCCGGTGATTCTAAGGTCGTCAGTGCGGTGGCGCGTCACGGCGCGGATCGTTGACGGCGGACGGCCAGCTAGGCAAGGCACAAGTTTCATCCGCCATTCTTTGCGGAGACTCTCCTTGCGGGCGCATGCCGTTCCTGCTTGCCTCGTCTTCCGATGAAAAATCTCCTGATCCTCGCGTTTTTTACCCTTCCCCTCCTCGCCAAGGAGCTCCCGCCGGAGGCCACCTCGGCCGACGCGGCGGAGAAATTTCTCGCCAGCCTGGATGCGGATCAGAAGACCAAGGCATCCCTCCCCTTCACCGGCGAAGAGCGCGAAAATTTCCACTACACGCCACGCAATCGCGCGGGACTCCCCTTAAAGGATATGAACGAAGCCCAACGCGCGGCAGCCATGAAGCTCCTCGAGACCGCGCTCAGCGAAAAGGGCAAGCTCAAGGTCACCCAGATCATGACGCTCGAAGGTGTCCTTGCGCAAATCGATCACAACCCGGTCTATCGGGACTCCGGAAAATACTACGTTTCCATCTTCGGCACTCCCGGCACCGCCAAGGGCTGGGGCTGGCGTTTCGAAGGACACCACCTCTCCGTCAACATCACCCTCGTTGAAGGAAAGGATATTTCCGTCACCCCATCCTTCCTGGGATCCAATCCGGCTGAAGTTCGCGAAGGCGAGCACAAAGGCCTGCGAGTTCTGGCCGCCGAAGAAGATCTCGCCCGCGCCCTCATCACCACGCTTCTTGCCGGCGGAAAAACCGACGCCGTGTTCGGTGACCAGCCGCCCGGCGAAATCCTCTCCGGTGAAAAGCGCGCGGTCACCGCCCTCGATCCCGTCGGCATCGCCGCCGCCGACATGACCGAGGCCCAGCGCACCGCGCTCCTCACCCTGATCTCCGAATACACCGGCCGCTTCCGCTCCGAGATCGCCGCCGCCGACATGGCCAAGATCGAAAAAGCCGGCATCGACAAGATCCGCTTCGGTTGGGCCGGTGGCACCAAGCCAGGCGAAGCCTATTACTACCGAATCCAGGGACCGACCTTCCTGATGGAATGCGCCAATGTCCAGAATCAGGCAAATCACGTTCACGCCACCTGGCGCGATTTCACCGGCGATTTCGGCCGCGACATCCTCGGCGAGCACTTCAAGGACGGCTCCAACTGATTCATGAAAAAGGACCGAATCGACGCACTCCTCGTCGCTCGTGGCCTGTGTGATTCCCGTGAGCAGGCCAAGCGTCTCATCCTCGCGGGCGAGGTCCGCAGCGGTGACCGCATCATCGACAAGCCAGCCACCAAACTCCCCGCAGACGCGCCGTTGGAGGTGAAGGAAAAGCAACGCTACGTCGGACGCGGCGGACTCAAGCTCGAAGGCGCGCTGGACGCCTTCGGAATCGATCCTAACGGCTGGGTCTGTATTGACGTCGGAGCCTCCACCGGCGGCTTCACCGACTGTCTGCTCCAACGCGGCGCGGTTAGAGTCCACGCCGTCGATGTCGGCACCAACCAACTCGTCTGGAAACTGCGCAATGACCCCCGGGTCATCGTCAAGGAACAATTCAACGCCCGCCACATGGTCCCTGCGGACATCGGTGAGAAATGTCGGCTTGCTGTCACCGACCTATCCTTCATTTCCCTAACCAAAGTCTTGCCAGCCATCTTCTCCGTCCTGGAAGACGGAGGATCTGTAGTCTGCCTGATTAAACCGCAGTTCGAACTCCGCCGCGAGGACATCGCCAAGGGCGGCATTGTCCGCGACCCGGCGCTTCACCAGCAAGCCGTCGAGAAAATCAAAGCCTTCGTCACCACCGAATACGGATGCGACTGGCGCGGCCTCATCCCATCTCCCATCACCGGCATGGACGGAAATCAGGAATTTCTCGCCTGGATCACCATTCCCGAAACCGGCATCTCCTCCCCTGGGACAACGCAGGAATAGATTCGGATGATTGCCAAAGCCCTGAAAAAACGGGATCGCCCTCACTCTCCGGTCTTCGACCGCGTTAGCGGTCATGGAGGGTAGCCGTGGGCTTCAGTCATCCCCGCAGACTCAGACATCCTGATCTCGGTGGAAATTGAATGAGCTTAGAAGGAGAAGATGGCGCGACACTAGGGTAATAAGAGGTTGCGATTCATTCTTCCGCCCCAAAGGGGCAAAGCATAATAGCCTGGGGCAAGATCGCGCCAGCGGCCGCCGCCCTAGGTGAGGGGCAAAAAACTCATCGTAGGCTGAAGGCCTGCCTCATAGGGCCGCGGTTTCCAGCCGCCATGCCCGGCCATGAAGAAGGCCATGCGGTTGAAAACCGCCGCCACGATTCCGCAAATCATGACGCTCTCCAAGATAGATGCAGCCATTGTACACCCTTCACGGAGCATTGAGTCAGCATTTATCCCATCTCGCTTGCCCACCACACCCAGAATCCGACGTCCCGGTGGGGTGTGTCGTCCGATAGCATACGACGGAAGTTACCATTTAAAAACCTTGGAAGCCGGAATCCCTGAATTTCATCCACCCATGTCCGAAAATGAGACCACCTGACCGGATTTAAACCCCTAACTTCCTTCCAAAACCTAAATTCCTAGGTCATCGTATATCCAACGAAAGACGGACAGCGCACCACGGTGAACTGAAGATGTTTCCAACATATCCTGTTCCGGGCAACCCAGCTCTGGTTAGATCGATCTCCGGGGGGAAGTCGATCATACGTCAAGCCATGCCAACCGGAATCTTTGGGGGGAAGTTGTGCAATCTCAGGCGCGGATCGATTACGATCCGCGCCTGTGGTTTGATCTGGATCAACTTGTTACCCCCAAGATCCAATCTCAACAGGAAGTGGCAAAAAGACAGCCCTCTATTTATGAGTATTTGACAATCTTCTGCTTACACTGATAACCCAACCAACGGGCTAGAGTTGGAATTGGCGGGTCTGGTGGTGCCCGAGGACACGATCATCGTTTATGTGGGTGCCAGGGATCTGGGTGGGAATACTCGCGGCCTGGCCGGGCCTGGTGGTTGGGGTGCATCGGCGATTTCGCAAAGTTGGTTCGACCTCATCGCCGGACGAGGCAATCCGGGTGCCGAACCCGCAAATCCCAACGCTCAGACTGACACAGCGCCATGGGGAGGGACCATCACCTTCGACATCGACTCGACGTGGAATTTCTCGTTGACCCAGAATCTCACTGGAACCGAATTCGTCTCCGTCGCCCTTCATGAGATGGCCCATGTCCTCGGAATCGGCACCGTGCCTTCATGGGACAACCTAGTGTCGGGTGGCACATTCAACGGCTTCGCGGCCAACCTCACATACGGCGCAAACCCACCGGCAACATCCGGGCACTTCGGCGGAACCACCACCAGCAAAGCCTTCGGATCGCTCCGGTCGCTGAATCCGATGGTGCGCCAATGACTAGGTTCGTGGCTCCGCGCACCATCGAATGCGGCGCGGGCAATTGATCCGAGGCAGCGGTTTTCAACCGCCAGCCCACCCACCACAAGAGGCATGGCGGTTGCAAACCGCCGCCACGCTCACTCCACAGTAACACTCTTCGCGAGATTGCGGGGCTGGTCGATCTCGCAGCCGCGAAGCCGGGCGACGTGATAGGCAAAAATCTGCAGCGCGACGACGGCCGGAATGGTGGCGACTAGCGGGTGGCACCGGGGGATGGCGATGTAGTCATCCATGCATTCGGCGGTTTCGTTGTCGCCTTCGGTGACAATGCCGAGGATCCGGGCACCGCGGGCACGACATTCCTCGATGTTGCCCAAGGTCTTGTCCTTGCCGGGGATGTCCACTGCCAGGGCGATGACGGGCGTGCCTTTTTCTAGCAGAGCAATCGGGCCGTGCTTGAGTTCGGCAGCGTGGTAGCCCTCGGCATGGATGTAGGAAATTTCCTTGAGCTTGAGCGCTCCTTCCAGCGCGACGGGATACATCGGTCCGCGGCCGATGAAGAAGGCATGCTCGTTCTTGGAATAATCCGCAGCAATCGTGGCGATCTTGTCGTTCTGGCTGATGACTCTGGCGACCAGCGCGGGGATCGCCTCGATGTCGCGAGCCAGCTTGATGCCATCCTCGCGTGAGAACCTGCGACCGCGGCCGAGCTTGAGCGCCATCATGAGCAGCACGGCGACCTGGCAGGTGAAGGCCTTGGTGGAAGCGACGGAAATCTCCGGACCCGCGTGCAGATAGACTCCCCTGCCCGTCTCGCGGGCGATGGTGGAGCCGACGACATTGCAGAGGCTCATCACGATCGCGCCTTTCTGATTCGCCTCCCTAACAGCGGCTAGGGTGTCGGCGGTTTCACCGGATTGCGAAATGGCCACCACCAGGTCGCGGCTGCCGAGGATGGGATTCCGATAGCGGAACTCGGCGGCCTGCTCGACCTCGGCATGGATGTCTGCCAGATCCTCAAATGCGTATTCACCGACGAGTCCGGCATGCAGCGAGGTGCCGCAACCGATGAGAACCACCCGGGTCAACTCGGCGAGTTCGCGGGGCGAGGTACCCATGCCCGCGAGGACGGAGGTGCCCAGGTTGAAATCCAAGCGGCCACGAATGGCATTTCCCAACGCATCCGGCTGCTCATGGATTTCCTTGAGCATGAAATGGTCGTAGCCACCCTTCTCGGCGGCGGCGGCGTCGAGGCCGAGTTCCGCGATTTCCCGGGTGACAGGGATGTTGTTGAGATCGCGGATCTCGACGGAATCGGCGGCGACGATGGCGATGTCGTTGTCATCCAGATAGATGACCCGCTGGGTGTGGGCGACGATGGCGGACGCGTCCGAAGCAATGATGGTTTCCTCATCGCCCACCCCGATGACGATCGGGCTGCCGCGACGGGCGGTGATGATTTTCCCGGGTTCCCGGGCGGACAGCACTGCGATGCCGAAGGTGCCTTCGACCTGATGGAGCGCGTCGCAAACGGCTTGGAAGAGATCGCCCTTGTCGCAGTCTCCTATCAGGTGGGAGAGAACCTCGGTATCGGTTTCCGAATAGAAATGGTGGCCCTTGCCTTCAAGCCGGGCGCGGAGGGATCGGTAGTTCTCGATGATTCCGTTATGGACCAGCGCGATGTCGCCGGACTGGTCGAGATGTGGGTGGGCGTTGACCTCGGTCGGCGGACCATGGGTCGCCCAACGGGTGTGCGCGATCCCGATGGAGGCGCGGTGAAAAAGCTCCGGCGACCACTCGGAGTGGGCCTTGTCGTTGAGCTTGGCGACTTTCCCGGGGGACTTGGCGACGAGCATGCGATCGTCGTCGAGAATGGCGACGCCCGCCGAGTCATAGCCGCGGTATTCAAGGCGGCGCAGGCCGTTGATGAGGACGGTGGCTGCGTCCGCTTTTCCGATGTATCCGACGATTCCGCACATGGAGGTGATTAGGGATTGGAGATTGAAGAGTTTTTTATCCGCAGATGAACGCAGATGGACGCAGATGAAGTGAGGGATGGAAGATGGTGGAATTCAGAGAGCGGGGGGAAACATGCCTGTTCCAAGCATCTTTTCTGGTCCCTCTGATCTTGATTCCAAATCTGCTTCCATCTGTGTTCATCTGCGGTTGAAATTTATTAATCTTGTTATTTAACATCCTGCTGGACGATCTCGCCCGGTCGCGTGCTGGTATTGGGCCACAGTTTGCGGCCGGGGTAAATGGAAGTATTGATGCCGGTGTGCACGCCATCCCCGATGATGGCACCGAACTTGCGGCGGCCGGTGTCGATGAGCACGCCATCGACCATCGAGCGGTGGTTCTTTCCGTCATGGCGGAGATTGGAGGTGGTGGTGCCGGCGCCGAGGTTGACCTTTTCTCCTAACACCGAGTCGCCGATGTAGGAGAGGTGGCCGACGTTGGTGTTGGAAAGAATGAGGCAGTTCTTGATTTCGACGGACTGGCCAATGTGGCAGTTGTCGCCGATGGAGGTGTTGCCACGGATGTAGCAATTAGGACCGATCTTGCAGTTTTTTCCGATGATGACGTTGCCCTCGATGAAGACGCCGGGGAGGATGCGCGTGCCTTGGCCGATGTGGACGGTGCCTTCGATGACGGCAAAGGGATGAACCTCACCAGCGATTTCGCGTTGGGTGAGCGAAGAAATAAATTGCTCGTTGGCGCGGAGAAGTTCCCACGGATACCGAATTTGATAAGATTTTTTCGCTACGAATGCATTTGTGGTATCCGCTTCATCACCTTCCCAAGCAAGAGCATTTCCGTCGGCATCAACTAGAGTGTTCTTTCCGCTATTCAGATATCCGACGACATCGTCCATTTCGAACCACGCGTTTTGAATCACGTTTAACTCGAGGGTAAAGAGAACTGGGGCTTCCCGATTTTCAGGCCATTCGTCGGGGTTCACCTTGACCGCAGCGGTACTAATTACCCGCCGACGGTGATCCAAGAGCAGGATGTTACCGATAGGAAAATCTGCGATCTCCCGGGTGAGGGAAAGCGTGAATGGATAGAGCGGGGCTGTTGACATGGTTAGCCGATTTCCTTGTGGGTGGTAAAGAGAAGCATAACTGTGGGGACGAGGGGGTCACACCGGCACCCCGATATCCTCCTTCACCGCTTGGGTGAACTTGCCGATCCACTCGACCACGGTCCCGGCGTCGCTGTGTTCGACGAGGATGCGGATCTTGTTCTCGGTGCCGGAGTAGCGGATGAGCTGGCGGCCGGCATTGCCAAAGGCGGCGTCGGCTTCCTTCATGAGTTTCTGGATGCCGGCGAGTTCGTTGAGCGGCGGTTTGGAGGCGACCTTTAGATTCACCAATTCGCTGGGGAACTCGCGCATGCAGGCGGCGAGTTCGGCCAAGGTGGCCTTTTTTTCCTTCATGACGCGCAGCACCTGGAGCGCGCTGAGGATGCCATCGCCGGTGGTGGCGTGGTCGGAGAAGATGAGGTGGCCGGAGTTTTCGCCACCGAATGAGCCGCCCTTTTCGCGGAGCGCTTCGATGACATTGCGGTCGCCGACGGCGGTGGTTAGAACCTCGATACCGGCCTTCCGCATGGCTTCGTGCAGGCCGAGGTTGCTCATCACTGTGCAGGCCATGAGGTTGCCGCGGAGTTTTCCCTGCTCCTGCAACGACAGCGCGGCAAGGGCGAGGATGCGGTCGCCGGAAACCGGCGTGCCAGTGGCGTCGGTGAAAATCACGCGGTCGGCATCGCCATCGAAGGAAATGCCCAAGTCCGCGCCGTGCTGGCGGACGAGTTCGCCGGCGGTCTGCGGGAACAGCGCGCCGCACTTGTCGTTGATGTTGATGCCGTCGGGCTCGCAGCCGTGTTTGATGACTTCCGCGCCGAGTTCCTTGAAAATGAGCGGAGCGATGAAGTAAGCCGCGCCGTGGCCGCAATCGACGACGATTTTGAGGCCGTGGAGGGAAATGTTGTTGGCGGTGTGTTTGGCGAACTCGATGTAGCGGCCTCGCGCGTCATCGATGCGGTAGGCTTTGCCGATCTTTTCCGGCGACATGGCGCGTGGTTCCGGCTCGTCGCCGAGGATGTGGCGCTCAATGATTTCCTCAAGCGCGTCGGAGAGCTTGTAGCCGTCGGGGCCGAAGATTTTCAGGCCGTTGTCCTCGTAGGGATTGTGGGAGGCAGTGAGCATGATGCCGGCGGCGGCACCCATCGATTTCGTGAGGTGGGCGATTGCCGGGGTGGGCAGCGGGCCGGGGAGGAGGACGTCCATGCCCATCGAAACGAGGCCGGCGGTCAACGCGGTTTCAAGCATGTAACCGGAAATCCGGGTATCCTTGCCGATGACCACGCGGTTGCGGTTGTGGCCGGACGATCGCAAGACCTGAGCCACCGCTTTTCCCGTTCTCAGGGCGACTTCGGCAGTGATCGGGAATTCGTTGACCCGTCCTCGAATGCCGTCGGTTCCAAATAATTTCATGGTGCTTTTCAAAGTCTTCAGAGGCCGAGTTGTTCGAAATTCCATCAATTGTTCAAGACTAAACTCTTGTTCGCCGGGCCACTGGAGATCCGCGCTACTTCGATCCGGTGCATGCCGTTTCGAAGATCCAAGACAGGCTTGCAGATCCGCGGCGTTATATTGGCAGGCGCGAATTGGCCACTTGCGGGATCCCCAATCTCACGAAACAATGCTCAGGCACAAGCGATGCTCACCGGCTCTCCAAAATTCCAATGAAACCAAATTTCAAAATCATCATTCCTGCGGCAGCATTCAGCGCGTCGCTGATCACCTGCGTGGCCGCGTTCGGCTTCCGGAACGAACAGAATCTGGACGCCAAGGCAACCGATGCCGCGATCACCGCGCTGACCTCGAAACTGTTGGAAAACTCCCAGTTCGCGCATCAGAAGCTCAACGCTGAACTCGCCGGCAAGTTTCTCGACCGCTACCTCGACTCGCTCGATGGCAGCCACATGATTTTCCTCCAAAGCGACATCGATGAGTTCGCCCGTGCCCGGCCGACGCTCGCCGAAGCCACTCGCGAGGAAGGTGACAGCCAGCTCGCCCATGACATTTTCAAAACGTATCTCGAACGCCTCGGGCAGCGGGTCACATTTGTCTCGGAAATGCTCGCCAGCGACAAATTCGATTTCACCGCCGACGAGAGCTTCTCCTACGATCGCAAGGATGTGCCCCGGCCCGCGGATCTCGCTGCCGCCAAGACACTCTGGACCCAACAACTCCGCTCCGAATACCTCCAGGAAAAGCTCGCAGGCAAAAAGGACGAGGAAATCGTCAAGGTCCTTGATCGCCGGACAAAACGCGTCGTCGAGACCATGAAGAAGCTCGATGACAATGCCGTCCTCGAAATCTATCTGGAAGCGCTCGCCCAGATCTATGACCCGCACTCGGACTACATGGGCCCGGAACAGATGAAGAGCTTCGAGATCGCCATGAACCTTTCCTTGATCGGCATCGGCGCGACGCTCCAGTCCGATGACGGCTTCTGCAAGATCATGGAACTCGTGCCCGGTGGCCCCGCCGCACGCAGCGGCTTGCTCAAGAATGGCGACCGCATTGTGGGAGTCTGCCAGAAAGATGGCGATGAGTTCACCGATCTAATCGATCTGCCGCTCTCACAGACCGTCGAAATGATCCGTGGCAAGAAAGGCACCACCGTTTTCCTGAACATCATCCCGGCAAGCGCTGCCGATGACAGCGTCCGCAAGACCATCTCCATCGTCCGCGAGGAGATCAAACTTGAGGACCAGCAGGCGAAGGCCCGGATCATCGACATGCCCGCAGGTGACGAAACCCGCCGGATCGGCGTCATCGATCTGCCGGCATTCTATGCGGGCGAGGGAAATTCCAAGGCCGGCCCGACATCCGCCACGACCGATGTCTCGCGCCTCATCACCAAGCTGAAGGATGAGAAAATCACCGGCTTGATCCTCGACCTCCGGCGCAATGGCGGAGGTTCGTTACAGGAAGCCATCAGCCTAACGGGACTCTTCATTCCGTCGGGACCCGTCGTCCAGACCCGCAGCTTGGATGGCGAAGTGGAAATCGGCAAGGATCGTGATGGCAAGGTCGCCTATGACGGCCCGCTGGTCGTTCTAACCAGCCGCTTCAGCGCATCCGCCTCGGAGATCGTCGCGGGAGCCCTGCAGGACTACGGACGGGCCGTTGTCGTTGGCGACTCCTCCACCTTTGGCAAGGGAACGGTTCAAACGATCGTGCCTTTGAGCAGGGTGATGCAAGGCCAGGGACTCATTCCGAGTTCCGACCCGGGTGCCCTCAAGGTCACGATCAGCAAGTTCTATCTGCCCAGCGGCAGGTCCACCCAACTCGAAGGCGTGAAGGCCGACATTGTCATTCCATCCCTCAGCGATTTCCCGGAAATCGGCGAGTCCGACCTTGGCAACCCCTTGCCATGGGACACGATCCAGTCGGCAAGGTTCACCCCCTCTAACCGGGTCACCGCTTCCATCAAGTCGCTTCGCACCCGGTCCATGGACCGCGTCGCCAAGGATGCTGACTTCACCGTTTTGAAATCGGAGGCAGAACGCTACAGGAAGATCAGGGCGGACAAGACCGTTTCACTCAATGAGGCCAAGCGGCTGAAGGAGAAAACCGAACTCAAGGAGCGATCGGAAACCTTGAAAAAGGAACGTTTGGCCCGCGCGGTCACCCCGCCCCCGACTTATGAACTCACGTTAAAGACCATTTCAAAACCGGGTCCGGGAGAACTCATCGCCGCAGCGAAACCCGAGTTGGACGCGACTGACAATCCGGATTCCGACGAGGATCTCCCCGTGGATGGTACCGACGACATCATCCTGCGTGAGGCCGGAAACATCCTCATCGACTATGCCGGCTTGTTGAAGAAGCAACCTGTCGTCTCCCAACGCTGAAGAGGTGGGACGAGTCATCAGGTGGAGAACAAGTGGGTGATCAATGATCGCAATTTGTCCACCGGGTGATTTCGTCTCTTGGGCGTCACCTGTCTCACAATCATTTCCCTAACCATTTCGACCATCTGGTGGATTGTCGCTTCCTCCAGCAATCCCTCAGATACTGATAGTATCATCCAAAGCGAGGTCGTGCTATCGACTGTTTTGACAAAACTGACGCTCAGGGGGTGAACCTTGTACTCCAGACGGAGAATCGGCAAAAGGGTCTGAGTCCGCAAGCATTGCCACTCAAAGAATTTCCATTCTTTCATCTGCGTTTATCTGCGCTTCAATTCTATTTCTACATATTCCGCAGCAATTCGAGGAACCGGGAGAAAAATCGAATCAATCACGTCCGCGCCGCGTCTCTCATGGGGTAACGTAGAACCTAGGAGGAACACATGAACTGGAAAAAAAAGATTTTCATTTGGAAGTTTGCAGCGATTGCAATCGCGGGAGCAGTGGCTGGACCAGGAATCGCAATGGCTCAGTCCGAAGAGGAATCCGCAGGGATGGAGATCCTGACGCGGGGGCCGGTGCACGAGGCATTTGCCGAGATTGTGGCATATGATCCCACGCCCGGGATCATCGTGGATGCGGAACCGCCGAACCTCATCGATGAGATTCTGCCCGATCAACGGCCGGAGGGCGACAACGTGGTATGGATTCCCGGATATTGGGCATGGGATGAGGAGCCGAACGATTTTCTGTGGATCAGCGGGATCTGGCGAAACCTTCCACCCGACCGCGAGTGGATCCCCGGCTACTGGGCACCTGTGGATGGCCGCTTCCAATGGACATCCGGCTATTGGGAGGATTCGGAAACAACGGAAGTTACCTATCTCCCGGAACCGCCGCGCAGTGTCGAGGTCGGACCTAACATACCGGCATCTTCCGATGATCAGACCTGGATTCCTGGAAGCTGGCAGTATCAACAGGACAACTACGCCTGGCGCGCCGGCTACTGGGTGGACGCCCGCCCGGACTGGTGCTGGACACCGTCATACTATCGTTGGTCCCGCCGCGGCTATGTGTATGTCAATGGCTATTGGGATTACCCGATTGCAAATCGTGGAGTGATCTTCGCTCCCGTGCGCTTCCAGCGGTCCTATTACTCCCGGCCGGGCTTCAGTTACTCGCCTCTGGCGGTGATTTCCCTATCAGTCTTTTCGAACCACCTGTTCCTGAGGCCGTCCTACTGCCACTACTATTTCGGAGACTACTATGAGCCGAGATACCGCGATCACTATTATCCGTCGTATTCCTACCATGGTGGCCGCCGCGGCTATGATCCGATTTTCGCTTACAACCGTTGGGAAAACCGCAACGATCGCAACTGGGGCCGTGAGCGTCAGAACTATTACGAATATCGCCGTGACAACATCAGCGCCCGTCCGCCCCGCACCTGGGCAGCACTGAATGAGCGTCCGCTGCGCGACCGCCAGCGCGGCGACTACGGTGTGGCCGCGCGCTATGACCAAGTCGTTAGAGACGGAGGAGAAGGACGCCAGCGCTATCAAGCGGTAAGCACCCGGGAACGCGAACGCTTCGTCTCCCAGAAACAGGAACTCCGGACATTCGGTCGTGAACGCCAGAATCGGGAAATGAGTTCGGCTCCCACGAGGGATGCAAGAAATGACGACCGGGGCTCGAATCGCCTTCAGGTGGGTCGCTCGCCAGTGGGAGGCAAGAACTCCGGGGGCGGAGTGAAGGACGTGGGCACGCCGCCTCGCCTGACGGATCGCAAGCCCTCCAAGGGTGTCGCCTCTAACCCATTCCCCGACTCGAAGAAGGTTGTTGGAACAAGGCCGCAGGTCGGCAACCGGAGCAACGAGACCACCAAGGAAAGTTCCAGAAATGCCGACACCGATGGCGGCAAATCGACAGCCGAGGTGACGCGCAATGCCACCCGGGAAACCCGGACACAGCCCGGACAGCGTCGCGCCTCATCGCCAAGTTCGAACAACAAGGCCGTGGCTTCCGCGGAAGCCAGGGATTCAGGAAAAAGCAAGGGCAAGGCCGATCTGACATCGAAGCGCCAGCCGGCGTCCTTGCCTAACGGAATGTCCAAGGCGACTTCAAATAGCCGCCAAGCCGACACCAAATCGCAATTTACTGGGAAGCCGTATCCGAAGAGCGAGACAGCTACCAAATCGCAGGGCAAGGCAGCTCAAACAACGAAGCGTCAGGCGTCGCCATCAACTCAAGGCAAGGTAGCACCCGCGACGCAGAGCCACCCATCACAGTCAACTCAACGCAATGTCGCCCCAGTTCCGCAACGCAAGGCGGTTCCAACGGTGCAACGAAGCACGTATTCCAAACCGCAAAGCAAGGCGAACCCCACGGTGCCGCGCAAGACATACTCCGCACCAGAGCGCAAGGTTGCCCCAGCACCGCAGCGCAACACCTATTCAGCACCCCAGCGCAAGGCTGCCCCTGCACCGCAACGCAACACCTATTCAGCACCACAGCGCAAGGCAGCGCCTGCACCGCAACGGAACACCTATTCGGCACCCCAGCGCAAGGCTGCCCCTGCACCGCAACGCAACAACTATTCAGCACCGCAGCGCAAGGCAGCGCCGGCTCCAACGCGGCAGTCAGCGCCCGCGCCTCAACGTCAGGCAACACCTTCACCGCAACGCCAAGCGGCTCCGTCGTCCTCAAGGGGATCAGCGACCAAAAGATCTGAACAAGTTGGAGATGACCGATCAACCCGTGGAAAGAAGAATTAATTGAGAGACATCGACGGTGCCGAGCGCCGGATGATGGACATCCATCGAACCACCACCGCCCGGAGACAGAAATGTCTCCGGGCTTTTTAAATCTCAGGATCTTGTGGCTCGGGGAACAAACGGTTTGATTGTTAGACCCCGTTTCTCACATTTGTCTTCGAGCGCATCGCGGTCCAGGACGTTAGCC
>Ga0163144_10008808_pt1 | contig 21769 bp, 19 predicted proteins | sample OliLak19BULKMAT1_FD_123175 | JGI IMG/M metagenome (GOLD analysis project Ga0163144, IMG submission 123175) | Freshwater microbial mat bacterial communities from Lake Vanda, McMurdo Dry Valleys, Antarctica - Oligotrophic Lake LV.19.BULKMAT1 | ecosystem: Environmental > Aquatic > Freshwater >... | reverse complement strand
GGAACTGCGCAGCCGCCTGCAGGGCGCGGTCGCGGTCAACAAGCGCCAACTGGTTGGCACCCCCGAAGAGCGGGACACCAAGGCCCTGCAGCAGACCATCGCCCAGCAAGAGAACGAACTGGTCCGCCTGCAGAGAGCGAAGGCCACCGGACGCATGCTGGGGATCGACTTCGCCGGACTGATTGCGGGGCGCGCTGAGGCGGATCTGCCGTTGCAGAACGGGGATCGCATCGAGATCCCGGCTAAGCCGAATGCGATCCGGGTTTTTGGCGAAGTGATGAATCCCGGCAGCCTCAAGTACGAGCCGAATCTGAAGGTCGAGGCCATCGTCGCCCGCTCGGGTGGGTATGGGCAGCAGGCGGATCGTAAGCGGGTGTTCGTGGTGCGGGCGGACGGGGCGGTGGTGGCTACGGCGTCGAGCGCGGGGACGGAGTGGGATGCGTCCAAGCGTAACTGGGTGACGACCAAGTTGGGGAATATCACGTTGCGAGAGGGGGATACGGTGATCGTGCCGCCGGACCTGATCTACAAGCCGAGTAAGCTGGCGATCGCCAAGGATATTACTCAAATCTTGTTCCAGATCGCAGTGACGGCGGCGACCGTCGTCGTCCTCGGCTCGTAGCCGCGATGGCGCGGAGTGCGGCGAACACCGAGTCGGGGGCGGTCCTGGCCTGGCCCGCGAACGTGCTGGACGTTCCGGCGGAAAGGGCGTGGCTGGTTGCGCACTGCCTTCCCAGGCAGGACAGGAAGCTGACCGCCGACCTGCGCGCGCGCGCCGTCCCGCACATCATGTTCCAGGAACGCCGCATCCGGCACTATCCCGGCAAGGGCAACCAGGTGAGCATGGTGCCCCTCCTGGGGGGGTATGTCTTCGTCCAAGCGTCACGCCAGCGCCGGGAAGAGATCTTCGCAACCAAGCGCGTGGTCAACATCCTCGATGTCGCTCAGCCGGCGTCGCTGATCATGGATCTGCGTCTTCTCTTCCGCCTGGTGTCCCTGGCGACCGCGCCCCTGCTGGTGCGTCCGGAGATCCTTCCCGGCATGCGGATCAAGATCGCCTCAGGCGCCCTGAGCGGCTGCGAGGGCGTGGTCGAGCGCCGGCAGGGGGTCGCCCGCCTGGTCGTCAACCTGCACCTCCTGGGGACCTCGGTGGCGGTGGAACTCCCGGCTGAGACCGCCGAACCTGTCCCGGGATAGTCTCCGGACTCCGCGTTACCTGAGGCAAAGAGCGCTCTGCCATGCCTTTGCGCCTTGCCTGGACCAGCCGTGAGGGCTAGGGTTCGCCCTCCGCTCGCCACGGGAAGCAAACGCATGTCACCAGTCTCGCTCGCTGGATGATTCCCAGACGACGCGCGCGGAGCGCGCCCAGACGCTGCGCAGGCTCACCGTCCCCATAACGCGCCGTGCTCGCCGGCGGGACCCGCGCCGCGCACTCTTGGGTCCCCTCTCCTCGGATCGACATCACGCCTGCGGCGACCGGTGCTGTCCCCACTTCCTCCCGTCATGGCCTTGCCTGCTGCGGGACCGTTCTAGCGTGTTGCCTACCGATCATCCTGAATGAACAACGACCTCAACACCCCACCTCCGAATCCTGCCGCAGCAGTTCCCGTGTCGGGGGGGGTGATCTATGCCGTGCCCATCGAACAGGGGCAGCGATCGGGTGGTTCCGGGATCGACCTCATTGCCGCCGCACGTCGTCTCTGGCGCGACCGGTGGATGTTGATCGGTGCGATTGGGACCGCGGCGTTGCTTTCAGTGACAGTCTCCCTCCTCCAGCCCAACGTCTACACCGCCACCCTTGTTGCACTGCCTCCGGCCTCGTCGGGTAGCGGCAGTAAGCTCGGTCAATATGCTGATTTGGCCGCCATGGCGGGGATGGCCCTTCCGAGCACCAGCAATGGATCGGTTGACGAGATCACCGCCATTCTTGACAGTCGTACACTTGCCGAACAGCTGATAAAAGAATTCGATCTGCAGGCGTATTACAAGACGGCCGTGTTCGACGATGCGCTCACGGCAATGCGGACGGGTTTCTCGGCGCGGCACGACAAGAAGACCAATCGCATCCTTCTCACCTATACCCATCGCGATCCCAAGATTGCGGCAGCGGTTGTCGACCGCGCCGGAGCGGTGATGCAGAACCTATTCAATGCAATTCACCGTTCCTCGAGTAAACGCGAACGGACATTCATCGAGTCGCGCTTGAATCTCGCCGAGCAGAATTGGGCGACGGCCCAAGCGAAACTCGCCGAATTCCAGATCGAGCATCACGCCTACCAGCTCGAATCCCAGACCCGGGCCACGGTGGAGGCGATCAGCACCTTGCAGGGCCAGTTGATCGCCCAGCAGGTTGAGTTGCGCGCGTTGCTTACCAGTCAGGCTAGTCCGGACAATCCGCAGATCGTTCTGCTGAGGAATCGTGTGGAGGAGTTGAGCCGTGCCCTCGGACGATTGATCAGTGGGATGGAGGTTGAGCCGGGTGAGATCGGCGCCAATGGGCAGACCAGCGAGACGGGCGAGAAGAGCAGTGGCGTCTTCCTCGGCCTGAGCGCGCTGCCCGAACTCGGCGTGCGCTACGTCACCTTGCTGCGGGAAGCCAAGAAGCACGAGGCTCTTTTCGCCTCCTTTACTGTGCAGGCTGAATCAACCCGCATCGCCGAGGTGCGCGATAGCGAGGTGGTGACAATCATCGATCCCGCGCGAATCCCGCAGCGCAAGAGTGGGCCGCGTCGCTCCTTCATCTGCATCGTGGGCACCCTCCTCGGTGCTTTTTTTGGCGCCGTCTTCGTCCTCCTGCGCGAACCCGTGGTCACCTGGGTGCGGGCGATCCGTGCGGGCGATGAGGTCGCGGGATGAGTGCGTGCCTCACCCCGCGCATTGAACGCATCGCCGCCGCCGTCACCGGTCGCGCCGAGAGCATGTTCGCAGCGGACTGCGCCGTGTGGCGTGAGCGGCTTCGCGCGCAGGTCGCCGGCCGCCGGGTACTCATCGCCGGCGGCGCCGGTTCGATCGGTTCAGCCACCCTGCTCGAACTACTGACGCTCGATCCGGCTGCGGTCGCGGTGCTTGACCCGAGTGAGAACAACCTCGCCGAACTGGTACGGACCGTGCGTTCCTCGGCGACGCCGTTCCGCGGCGCCTTCGACGTGCAGCCGCTCGATTATGGAAGCCCGCTCGCCGCGTCGTGGCTGGCCGCCCAGCCGGCATTCGACCTGGTGCTGTCCTTCGCCGCGCTCAAGCACGTACGCAGCGAGCGCGACGTGTTCTCGCTGCTACGCATGCTCGAGGTCAACCTGGTCAAGGCCGACCACTTCCTCGCCGCAGTACGGTCGCAGGGTCACGGTCTCGGCGGGGTGTTCTTCGTCTCCACCGACAAGGCGGCCAATCCGGTCAGCCTGATGGGCGCCTCGAAGCGGGTGATGGAACTGCTGCTGTGGGCGCACGCCACGCCCGGCGCTCCGGCCGGATTCCTCGCCGGTGGCTCGGCGCCATGCCTGCCGCGGGTCACCACCACCCGTTTCGCCAACGTCGCCTTCAGCGACGGCAGCCTGCCGTGGTCCTTCCTCCAGCGCCTGGAGAAGCGCCAACCGCTGGCGGCGCCGGCCGACGTGCGGCGCTACCTCGTCTCGCCGCGGGAGGCCGGACAGCTCTGTCTGCTCGCCGCCCTGGCCTGCCCCCACCGTCATCTGCTGGTGCCGGCGCTCGATCCGGCCCGCGACCTAGTGTCGTTCACCGACATCGCGGCGGCGACCCTGCGCTCGCACGGCTTCGAACCCGCCTGGTACGACCGTGAGGACGACGCGCGCCGCGCGGTCGAGGACGATGCGGCCGCCGGCCGGTACCCCGTGCTGCGCACCATCTCGGACACCAGCGGTGAGAAGGAGATTGAGGAGTTCGTCGGTGCCGATGAACGCGCGCTCGCCGTCGACCTGCGCTCGGCCCAGGCGGTCGCGGCCTGTCCGGTCGACGCCGGTGCCCTCACCGACGTGCTTGGCATCGTTGAGCGCGCCAGCGCCAGCGCGTCCGCCTTCCGCAAAGAGGATCTGATCGCCGCGCTGCAGCGTCTCGTTCCCCAGCTCCGTCATCGCGAGACCGGGCGGTCGCTCGACGGGAAGATGTGATGGCGAATCCGATCCCGCTGTGCGAACCAACCCTGGACGGCAGCGAAGGCAGCCTTCTCCAGGAGTGCCTGGCAAGCACCTTCGTCAGCTCGGTCGGTCCGTTCGTCGAACGCTTTGAGCGCGAGTTCGCCGCCGCAGTGGGCGCGCCGCACGCGGTCGCCTGCGCCAGCGGCACCGCCGCCATCCACCTCGCCCTGCATGCGCTCGGGGTCGGTCGCGGCGACCTGGTGCTGTGCAGCGATTTCACCTTCATCGCCAGCGCCAATCCGGCTGCCCATCTCGGCGCGGAGGTCGCCTTCATCGATAGCGAGATGGGTTCATGGAACCTCGATCCGGCGCTGCTTGCCCAGGCGCTCGACGACTTGGTGCGCGAAGGCCGGCGGCCGAAGGCGGTGATCGCGGTGCACATCCTCGGCCAGCCGGCCGATCTCGGGCCGGTGGTCGAGGCCTGCGCCCGCCACGGCGTGCCGCTGGTCGAGGACGCCGCCGAGGCACTCGGCGCCACCTATGATGCGGGCTATCCCGCGGTGGCTTGCGCCGGGCGTCAGGTCGGCACCATCGGCGTCGTCGGCTGCTTCAGCTTCAACGGCAACAAGATCATCACCACGGGCGGCGGTGGCATGATCACCACCGCTGATCCCGTGCTGGCGCACACGCTTAAGCACCTGTCGACCCAGGCCAAGCAGCCGGGCCTGGCGTTCATTCACGACTCCATCGGCTTCAACTACCGCATGCCGAATCTCAACGCTGCGCTCGGACTCGCCCAGTTGGCGAGTCTGTCGCGTTTTATCACTCGGAAGCGGGCCATCGCCGACACCTACCGCGCGGCCTGCGCTTCGTTGGGTTGGACATTCCATCCCGAGCTGCCGGGCACCGCCGCCACCCGTTGGCTGCCCTCGGTGCTGATCGGCCCGCGCCGGGACGCGGTGCTGGCGGAGCTGACCACGGTAGGCATCGGCGCGCGGCCGCTATGGCTGCCGGTTGCCGATCAGCCCTGCTATCGCGGGGCGCGGCGCTGGGGCGGCGCGGTCGCCCGCCGACTCGCCGAACACGGCCTCAGCCTCCCCTGCTCGTCCCATCTGACTTCTGAGGACCAGACCCGGGTGATCGCCGCACTGCGCGCCGCGATGGCGGAGACCTGATGCCGCTGCGCATCATCCCCCGCCTGGACATCAAGGCGCCCAACTTGGTCAAGGGTATCCACCTCGAGGGTCTGCGCGTGATCGGCAATCCCGCCGACCATGCCCAACGCTACTTCGAGCAGGGCGCCGACGAACTGATCTTCCAGGACATCGTCGCCAGCCTCTATGGGCGCAATTCGCTCGCCGACCTGGTGCGTGAGTCGGCGTCGCGGATCTTCATCCCGCTCACTGTCGGCGGCGGCATCCGCTCATGTGCAGACATCCACGCGTTGCTTCGAGCCGGGGCTGACAAGGTCTGCATCAATACCGCCGCCATGGCTCGCCCGGAGTTCATCAGCGAGGCTGCACGCAGTTTTGGTTCGCAGTGCGTGGTGGTGGCGCTTGAGACGATCCGACAGCCGGATGGCCGTTGGGAGGTCTTTACAAACAATGGTCGTCAACGCACCGGGCTGGAGGCATACGATTGGGCGATGCGTGCGGTTGACCTGGGGGCGGGCGAATTGCTGCTGACCTCGGTTGATCAGGAGGGCACCTGCCGCGGCCTGGATCTGAACTTGATCCGCAGGTTGGCGCGCGCGGTTCCGGTGCCGGTGGTTGCCCATGGTGGGGTTGGTTCGACTGCGCACATTTTGGAAGCCGCGCAATTGGGTATCGATGGTGTTGCGCTGGCTCATCTCCTGCACTACCGAAAAAAGACCCTACACGACATCAAGCAGGAATTGATCGCAAGTGGAATGGAGGTTCGTCTGTGACCACGGACATCGCAGTCATCGACTACGGCCTAGGCAACTTGCACAGCGTGATAAACGCATTGCGCCAAGTTGGCGCCAAGCCCGTGGTGGTCGATTCGGGGGCGGCCCTGGCGAAAGCTGGTCGTGCCATTCTTCCAGGCGTCGGTGCCTTCGCGGATGGCATGCGCGGCCTGAGCGAACGCGGCCACCTCGAAGCGATCCGCGACCATGCCGCCGCTGGCCGACCCCTGCTGGGCATCTGCCTTGGCATGCAGTTGTTGTTTGAGCGCGGCGAGGAATTCGGCAACCATCAAGGTCTCGGTCTCATCCGCGGCGATGTGGTTCCTATCCCTCGGGAAGGAGTGAAGGTTCCGCATGTGGGTTGGAGGCGACTGAATGAGTCCGGCGCCGTGGGTTGGCACGACTCGCCGCTAGCGGGAATGATTCCGGGTCAGACCTGGGCCTATTTTGTCCATTCGTTTGTCGCTCGGCCACGTCCCGAAGAACTCCTCGCTGTAGCCGACTACGGTCCGCACCGTCTTTGCGCCGCGGTGCGCTGCGGCGACTTGATCGGCTTCCAGTTCCATCCCGAGAAGAGCGGGCAGGCAGGCCTCGAGATGCTCCGCCGCTTCGTTTACGAATAAAAATTAGGAGACATCCATGCTCGACATCCCATTCCCCGAATTCATGCCTCATCAAGTCGACGTGCAAGCGCAGTACAAACTGCCGAGCAAGGTTCGCTACTGCACTCGGTGCGTGATTTCGAACCAGCGACCGCGAATTTCCTTTGATGCCGAAGGTGTGTGTTCTGCTTGCCGCTTCGCCGAAATGAAGCGCGGTGGAATCGACTGGGCTCAGCGTAATCTTGAGCTGGAGCAAACTTGTGACCGCTTCCGTCGCGGCGATGGCCGCTTTGATGTCATCGTCCCTTGTAGCGGCGGTAAGGATAGCGGGTATGTTTCGCACGTTCTAAAGAACAAGTACGGCATGCACCCGCTGACCGTCACCTGGGCACCGCATTGGTACACGGACATCGGCCGGAAAAACCTCCACGAACTCGTGCACTCGGGGCTCGACAACATCTGCTTCACCCCCAATGGTATCGTCCACAGGCTCATGACACGATTGGCGTTCATCAACCTCGGGGATCCATTCCAGCCTTTCATCTACGGGCAAAAGAACTTTCCCTTGCTCATGTCCACCCTCTACGACATCCCCTTGGTGATGTACGGTGAGAATGGCGAAGTCGAATACGGCGGGGACATGAAAAATGCCTTCAGCCCGACCCACGACACCGGCAGCGATATGGTAAAACATTATTTTTCCGGAATGTCACCAGAGGATTGGGAGCGGCATGGGGTCAGCGCCCATGACTTAAAAGTCTACGGATCGCCGCCCCAGGAGAACATCCGCCGCGTCGGCACCGAATGTCACTTCATGGGCTATTACCACAATTGGGTGCCCCAGGAATTGTTCTACTACTGCTCCGAAAATACCGGATTCCTGCCCAATCCGGACGGTCGCTCCCAGGGCACCTATTCAAAATATGCCAGCCTCGACGACCGCCTCGACGGCTTCCACTATTACCTCGCGTACATAAAATTCGGCATCGGACGCTGTACTGCGGATGCTGCGCATGAGATCCGTGATGGCCACATCGAACGGCCTGAGGGGGTGGCTCTTGTCAAGCAATTCGACGGCGAATTTCCCCGCAAGCACTATCAGGATTTCCTGGCCTACACCGGACTTACTGAATCGCAGTTCGATGCCGTGATCGACGGCTGGCGCAGTCCGCATCTGTGGAGCCGCGAAGCCGACGGTTGGCGCCTGAAATATACCGTGTGGCAGGACGTCGAACGCGCGCAGTCGGAAGTCGTGCCGTAGTGGTATCCCCGCTGCACCTGATCGGCGCCGGAGAGCATGCTAGGGTGGTGGCCGAAGCGGCAAGCTTGGCCGGCATGGTCGTGGCCGGAGCCTGGGCACCCAATGGGACCGGGGTGACCCTGCTCGGTGACGATGCTGCTCTTGCACGCATCCTGACTGAGAGCTCCCTCTCGGCCGTCTTCCACCTCGCTTTCCTTGGACCTCCTAGGACCACTGTCCGGCGTCTGGCTGCGGAACGTTGGGCGCACCTGCCCTGGGCCTCAGTGATCCATCCCACGGCGTTCGTTTCGCCTTCAGCTCAGCTCGGGGCAGGGGTATTCATCGGCCCGCGCGCGGTGGTCCATGCTGGGGCTGTTCTGGGTACCCACGCAGTTATCAACAGCGCTGCTGTGGTCGAGCACGACGCACAGGTAGGTTACGGGGCACACATAGCCCCAGGCGGCCTCATCGGTGGAGGATCACTATTGGGAGACTGGAGCATGGTCGGTCTCGGAGCTGCGGTGCGTGATCATATCAAGATTGGCGCGGGAGCGGTCATCGGCATGGGCGCAGTCGTGGTCGGAGAGGTGCCGGCTGGTTCAACTATGCTCGGCCCACCCGCGCGGATTTGGGTGGAATGAGCATGCGCGTCCTCGGCTTGGTCACCGCCCGCGGCGGCTCGAAGGGATTCCCGGGAAAGAACCTGGCCCGCCTCGCCGGGCGGCCGCTGGCGGCTTGGGCGCATCGTACCCTGGCCGCATTGCGCGATCGCTATCCCAGGGTGCTGCTGCAACTCTCCACCGACAGCGCCGAGATCGCCGCCACCTGGCCCGAGGCCGATCGCCCGCGTCGGCTGCGGCCAGCCGAACTCGCCGCCGATGACACCACCTCGTTGGCGGTGGTCGAACACGAACTGGCTGCGCTCGACGCCGCCGGCACGCCCTGCGATGCTGTGCTGCTGCTGCAGCCGACCTCGCCATTGATCGCGGTCGAGGATCTTGAGCGCGCCTGGGCGCTCTTCGCTGCCGGCGCTGAATCGGTGGCCGGCGTGGCCGAGGTCGCGCACCCGATCGCCTGGTCGATGCACCTGCGCGATGGCGTGCTGCACGCTGCGCTGCCCGAGTTGAGCGGCCGGCGTCGGCAGGAACTCGAACCGGCATTCTGCCCGGTGGGATTCTGGCTGGTGTCGCGGGCCTTTCTCGCCCGGCACCGGACGTTTACCGTACCCGGTTTGACCCGGGGGTGCCTAGTGCCCGTGGAACGCGCCATCGACATCGATCGCCCCATCGATCTCGAGCAGGCGCGGGTGGCGCTCTCCGCCGCGCGGGAGCCACGGCGCTTCAAGCTCGGCACGCGCGAGGTCGGCGACGGCGCCCCTTGCTTCGTCATCGCCGAGGCTGGCGTCAACCACAACGGCGACCCGGAACTGGCCTCGCAGCTGATCCGCGCCGCGGCCACGGCCGGTGCCGATGCGGTGAAGTTCCAGACCTTCCGCGCCGCGGATCTGGTCACCCCCGGTGCGCGTAAGGCTGCCTACCAGGCAACGAACACCGGCGCTGACGACGGCCAGCTGGGCATGCTCAAGCGGCTGGAGTTCGCCCCCACGGTGTTCCGTCGACTGAAGGCCGAGGCCGAGGCCCTTGGCCTGATCTTCCTGTCCACCCCGTTCGAGGGCGCCAGCGCGCAGGTGCTTGCCGATCTCGGCGTGGTCGGCTTCAAGCTTGGCTCAGGTGAAGTGACCAACCTGCCATTCCTGGCTCAGATCGCCGGTTATGGCAGGCCGATGCTGCTCTCGACCGGCATGTGCGACCTCGACGAGGTCGTGGCCGCGGTGGCGGTCATCCGTGCGCACGGCGATCCGCCGCTGGCCCTGCTGCATTGCGTCAGCACCTATCCGGCTCCCGCAGACCAGTCGAACCTGCGCGCCATGGAGAGCCTGCGCCTGGCCTGCGGCGGTCCGGTCGGCATGTCCGACCACAGCTTGGGCTGGGAGGTCACGCTCGCCGCGGTGGCGCTCGGCGCCACGGTGATCGAGAAGCACCTCACCATCGACCGCCACCTGCCCGGGCCCGATCACGCCGCCTCAATCGAACCCGGTGAGCTCGCCGAGATGATGCGCCAGCTGCGGCGGGTCGAGGCCGCGCTCGGCGATGGGGTGAAACGGATGATGCCCTGCGAGATGGATACGCGGGCGGTGGCGCGCAAATCGCTGGTCGCCGCGCGCGACCTCCCCGTGGGCGGGATCCTGACCGCCGCGGATCTGGCGGTGAAGCGGCCGGGCACCGGCATAGCACCGGGTGAGATTCCCGCCGTGCTCGGCGCCCGCCTGCGTCGCGCCATCGCCTGCGACGAGGTTCTGGCCTGGACCGACCTCGACCGTTCCGGCGCCGCCCCATGACCTTCCGCGTCGCGGTGCTGACCACCGGCCGCCAGGACTGGTACCTGCTACGGCCGGTCGTCGTCGCGCTCATGGATTCGCCGGGGCTGGACTGCGTGGTCATCGCCGGTGGCATGCATGGACGCGACGGCGCCATCCCGCGCGAACTCGATGGCATCGCCGTCGCGGCTCAAGTTCCGGCCCTGCCCGAGGGCGATGGTGACGCGGCGGTCGCACGCTGCGCCGGTCGCACCACCGAACAGGTCGCAGTGGCGCTGGTCACCCTCGCTGCCGATGCCCTGCTCGTGCTCGGCGATCGCACCGAGACCCTCGCCGGGGCGCTGGCCGCGACCTGCCTGCGCCTGCCGATCGTGCATGTGCACGGCGGCGAGGAGACCGCCGGCGCGATCGACAATGCCTGCCGCCACGCGATCTCCAAGCTCGCCCATCTGCACTGCGTCGTCCACGCCTCGTACCGCGAACGCCTGCTGGCTATGGGCGAGACCTGGATCGAGGTTACCGGCGCGCCCGGCATCGATCTGCTGCTCGCCACGGCCCTGCCCGGTCGCGCCGAACTCGAGCGCGATCTCGGCGCTGCCCTGGTCGATCCCGTGCTGCTGCTGACCCATCACCCGACCACCCTCGGCGGGATCGACCCGGTCGTCGAGGCCGAGGCGGTGCTCGACGGGGTGGTGGGCGCGCTTGGTCATCGCGCCGCCACGATCGTCGCGACCCGACCGAATCTGGATGTCGGCGGCCTGGCGATCGACCGCGTCCTGCGCAGCCGCGCCGGGATCGACCGCCGCTTCATCCTCGCCAACGACCTGGGCAGCCGGCGGTACTGGGGCCTGATGGCGCTCGCCACGGCGGTGGTCGGCAACAGCTCGAGCGGCCTGCTCGAGGCTCCTTGCTTCGATGTGCCGACCGTCAACGTCGGTGACCGTCAGCGCGGTCGCTTGCGCATCCACCGCGTGCTCGATTGCCCGGCGGAAGCGTCGGCGGTAGCGGCGGCGATCTCGCAGGCGCTGGCCCCTCCCCCGACGGCGCGGATCCCGCACGCCACCGCCTTCGGCGATGGCGGCGCGGCGCCGCGCATTGCCCGCGCTGTCGCCGCTCTCGCAGCTTTGCCCGTCACCGCCAGGCTCAGCAAGTAGCACCATGCACGACGACGCCATCCTCAAGAGCGCTATCATCCCCCTGGACAGCACCATCCGCGAAGCGATGGCCGCCATCGATTGTTCGGGTCTGGAAGTCAGCCTGGTCTGCGACGACCAGCTCAGGCTCGGACGGGTGATCACCGACGGCGACATCCGCCGCAACCTGCTGCGGGGCAAGACCCTCGACGACCGCATCACCGGGATCGGCAGCGACAAATTCACCCATGTCGGGGTCGAATGCTCGCGTGCCGAGGCGGTGACCTTGATGCTCGAACGCGGCATTAAGAGCGTCCCGGTGATCGACTCGGCCGGGATGCTGGTCGGCCTGCATACCCTGCACGTGGCCCTGCTCGAGCGGCACCGCGACAACTGGGCAGTAATCATGGCCGGCGGCAAGGGCGAACGGTTGGGCGAGCTGACCCAGGCCATCCCCAAGCCGATGCTGCCGGTGGGCGATCGCCCGATCCTCGAGCGCATCGTCCAGCTCTTGGTCAGCCACGGCATCCGCCGGATCTTTATCTCGGTCAACTACCTCGGCCGGATGATCCAGGACCATTTCGGCGACGGCAGCCGCTTCCACTGCCGGATCGATTACCTGCCCGAGGAGAAGGAGCTCGGCACCGGCGGGGCGCTCAGCCTGCTGCCCGAAGCGCCGACCCGTCCGCTCCTGGTGATGAACGGCGATCTGCTCACCGCGATCAACCTCACCCGGATGCTCGAATTCCATGCCCGCGGCGGCTACGCCGTCACCATGGCCCTGCGCGACCACAAGATCCAGGTCCCGTTCGGCGTCGCCGAGGTCGAAGGCGACCGCCTCCTGCGCCTGGTCGAGAAGCCGGCCCTGCGGTACCGGATCAACGCGGGCATCTATGCCATCGATCCCGCCGCGGTGGCCCTGGTGCCGCGCGACACCCATTATCCGATCACCGCCCTGATCGACCGCTGCCTCGCCGAGGGTTGGCAGGTCGGCGGCTATCATCTGCAGGAGGAGTGGGTCGACATCGGCCTGCCCGACGAATACAGCCGGGCCTGCGACGCGCTGCGGGCGCCGTGACCCCCGAGGCGTCCGCACCCGGCGGGCTGGGACGGCTGCTGGGACGAAGCCTGTTCCGTTCAACTCTGGTCTACACCGGTGCGAGCGTGCTCAGCAACGCGGTGCCCTTCGCCCTGCTGCCCCTGCTGACCCGCTGGCTGTCCCCCACCGGATACGGTCTGGTGGCGATGTTCCAGGTCGCGGTCGGCGTGGCGGGGTGCCTGGTCGGCCTCAGCGTGCACGGCGCGGTCGCCCGCCAGTACTACGAACGCGAGCGGGTCGATTTTCCGCGCTACGTCGGCAACTGCCTGCTCATCCTGCTCGGCAGCGGCGTGCTGTGCGGGCTCGCCGCGTGGCTGGCCCGCGATGCGATCAGCCGGGTCACCGGGCTTCCGGCCCAGGCGCTGTGGCTGGTGGGGGCGGCCTGCCTCGCCCAGTTCGTCCTGCAGATAGCGCTCTCGATCTGGCAGGTCGAGGGCCGGCCATGGCGCTACGGCGTGTTCCAGATCGGGTCGGCGCTCGCCAACCTCGGTCTCTCTTGCCTGCTGGTGATCGGAATTGGGCTCGGCTGGCAGGGGCGCGCGATCGGCCAGGTGGCCGGAGTGGCAGCGGTGGCGACGCTGGCGCTGCTCCTGCTCTGGCGCGAGGGGGCAGTGTCGTGGCGTCCACACGGCGGCTACGTCCGCCACGCCTTGTCCTTCGGCCTGCCCCTGGTGCCGCACGCGCTCGGCGGTTACGCGATGGTCGCCGCCGACCGGGTGGTGGTGGCGGACCGGCTCGGCGTCGACCAGGCTGGTCTGTTCCTCGCCGGCGCCCAGGTCGCCCTGGTGGTGATGGTGCTGCTCGACGCGTTCAACAAGGCCTGGGTGCCCTGGCTGTACGCCCGCTTGAAAACCTCGGGCAGCGAGGCCGACAGGATCTCGCTGGTGCGCGGTACCTATGGCGTCTTCGCCCTGGTCCTGGTGTTCGCCCTGGCCTGGGGACTGGCCGCCGGCGCGCTGCTGCCCTTCGCGGTCGGCGAGTCCTTCGCGGGCGCGCGGGTGGTGGTGCTGTGGCTGGCCCTCGCCTACGCCTTCGACGGTCTCTACAAGCTGGTCGGCAACTACCTGTTCTACGCCGAGCGCACCCGCCTGATCGCCATCATCACCGGTGTAGTGGCGGCGCTGCATCTGCCGATGCTGTGGCTCGGCATCCGCTGGAACGGCCTCGAAGGCGCCGCCCAGGCGGTGCTCGGATCCTATATGCTCTACTTCGTCATCACCTGGATCGTGTCGGCGCGGGTCTTCCCGCTGCCCTGGCGATCCGCTCTCTCTCCGCGGGTCCATGCTCAGCTCTGACATCCTCGATTTCATCAATGGCCTCGAGCGCCGCATTCCCGTCGAGGATTGGCGGATAGAGGGCCTTCGCCTCTGGCCGATCGTGCGCATCGATCTGGCGTTCCGCTGCACCGGGACCTCCGCATCCCCCGGTTCGTTGCCCAGGCCACTCGGTAGGATGGTCTCTGAGGCACGCGGTTGTCTGCGCCACGTGAGGGCCGCCTGGAGCGACCGGCACCTCCGCCAAGCCGCCCCGCCCGGCGGCTGCCCTGTACTGCTCTTGAGTGACGGGTATTCATTCGCCTGCCTACACGGGCGCTATTACGAGCGATTCTGCGACCCGATTCGCGATCACCTCCGCGATCAAGGTCTCGCCAACCATTTCCTCACTCCAGCCGTACCGCTGGTGCCCCGCCACTCTCCCTCCGAACTCATTGGCATGCGGCTGCGCTGGCTCTGGCTGAGGAATATACTCGTCTCACGTCTCGCCAGCAGTGTGGCGTCTCTGCCTGGTTTCGACGACTTCCAAAATGCGGTGCGGGCGACCACAGGAGTTGTCTACCCTCAGCGACGCATCGAGCGTGCTGGGCGTCTGGTGCGGGCCTACGCTGATCTCTTCCGATCCCACCTGGATCGGATTCGGCCGAAGGTGGCGTTCCTGGTATCCTATTACAACCCGGAAGGGTTCGGGTTCAATCTCGCGTGCCGCGAAGCCGGCATACCCTCCGTCGATCTGCAGCACGGCGTGCAAGGTGATCTCCACCCAGCCTACGGCCGCTGGGAGAAGACTCCGCACGATGGGTGGGAGGTGCTGCCGTCGTACTTCTGGTGCTGGAGCGAGGTCGAGCACGCGGCCATCCATCGCTGGAGCGCGACGTGCGCGACGCATCGGCCACTCATCGGCGGCAATCTGCTGCTCGATCGTGCACGGGCCCAGGTGGGGCCATTCCCGCCACTTCCTGTCGCGGCTGTTCCCGGTGGAGACGTCCGCACCGTCCTCGTCACGTTGCAGCCTGGTTTTGATGGGCAGGGAGAACTGGCTCTCATCCGCGAAACGATCGGATTGGCCTGTGCGGAGGGATTGCGATTCACCTGGTGGATCCGGCTGCACCCATGCATGGGCGGGCAGGAGACACGCATCCGTGCAGCGCTGGCCAGCGACAAGGGGGCTATCGAGGTCGACATGCCCAGCTCGGTCCCGCTCTATTCCCTCCTGCCGTACGTCGATGTGCACCTCACCCATTCCTCCTCCACCGTGATCGAAGCCGAAGCGTTCGGCATCGGCTCGGTGCTGTTCAGCGACTACGGTCGCGAACTCTTCGCCAAGCAGTTCGCCAGCGGTGTGGCGGTGCTGGCCGAGTCACCGCCAGCCATCGTGGCAGCGCTGGTTCCCGCGATGGGGCGCAAGCGTGCCGGTGTCAGCAGTGAGGCTCACGTCGCCGTAGCGCGTGCGCACCGGCTGATCGACGATCTCGCTCACGGGCGGATACCCGAGGTGCCGACGTGATCACCATCATCGACTACGGCATGGGCAATCCTGGCTCGATCGCCAACATGCTCAAGAAGCTCGGCGCCGCCTCGGTCACCACCGCCGATCCTGCCGCGATCGCCCGCGCCGAGCGGCTGATCCTGCCCGGCGTCGGCGCCTTCGATGTCGGCATGGCCAACCTGCACCAGCGCGGGCTGGTCGCCGCCCTCGAACAGCGCGTGCTGCGCGATGGCGCGCCGCTGTTGGGGATCTGCCTCGGGATGCAGCTGCTTACCCGCAGCAGCGATGAGGGGCGCTCTCCCGGACTGGGCTGGATCCACGCTGAGACGGTGCGCTTCCGCTTTCCCACCGAGGCCGGCCTGCGCGTGCCGCACATGGGCTGGAACGCGGCCGCCTTCACCGGCGCACAGCCCCTGGCCCGGCGGCTCGCGGCCGACTCCTGGCGGTTCTACTTCGTGCATTCGTACTTCGTGACCTGCCGCGATCCCGCCGATGCGCTGTGCACCACCACCTACGGCCAGCCATTCACCTCCGGGGTCGGCCGGGGTGGGATCACCGGCGTGCAGTTCCACCCCGAGAAGAGCCACCGCTACGGCATGCGGCTGCTCCAGGCTTGGCTGGACGGCTGATGCTGCAATCGCGGATCATCCCCTGCCTGCTGATCAAGGACGGCGGCTTGGTCAAGACGGTCAAGTTCAAGGACCCGCGCTACGTCGGCGACCCGATCAACGCGGTGCGGATCTTCAATGAGAAGGAGGTCGACGAACTGGTGTTCCTCGACATCAGCGCGACCCCCGCCGGGCGCGGCCCGGATTTGGCGGCGATCGAGGCGATCGCCAACGAGGCGTTCATGCCGATGGGATACGGTGGCGGCATCGCCTCGGTTGAGGACATCCGGCAGATATTCAAGATCGGCATCGAGAAGGCCGTCATCAACACCCGTGCGGTGCTCGATCCGGCCCTGGTCCGCGCCGCGGCCGACGCCTTCGGCAGCCAGAGCGTGGTGGTCTCGATCGATGTGCGGCGGAAGTTCTTCGGTGGCTACGAGGTGGTCACCCATGGCGGTCGGATCGGCAGCGGTCTGGATCCGGTCGCCCACGCCGAGGCGATGCAGGCCCAGGGGGCGGGCGAGCTGGTGGTCTGCAGTGTCGAGCGGGACGGCACCATGGGCGGGTACGACCTGGCCCTGACCCGCTCGATCGCCATGGCGGTGGACATCCCGGTGGTGGCGCTGGGCGGAGCGGGTACCCCCGACCACCTTCGCGCCGCGGTGCGCGAGGGCCAAGCCAGCGCCGCCGCCGCCGGCAGCATGTTCGTCTTCCACGGCAAGCACCGCGCGGTGCTCATCACCTACCCCGACCGCCTGACCCTAGATCGGTTGTTCGCGGATACACCATGACCAGAGTCCATGACATTCGAACGGAGGCGGCAGTGAGCGGATACCGGGTCTGCACCAGGTGCGTGATGGATACGACGGATCCCGACATCCGTTTTGACGCCCAGGGCATCTGCAACCATTGCCATGCCTACGACGACGCGGTGCGGCGCAAGGTCCACGCCGGCGCCGACGGCGCCGAGCGCCTGCGCGCGCTCGTCGATCGGGTCAAGGCGCAGGGCGCGGGCAAGGAGTACGACTGCATCATCGGAGTGAGCGGTGGCGTCGATAGCACCTTCGCCGCCTACGAGGCCAAGCGCCTGGGCCTGCGCCCGCTCGCCGTGCACCTCGACAATGGCTGGGATTCCGAGCTCGCGGTCAAGAACATCGAGAACACCCTCAAGAAGCTCGGCATCGAGCTCTACACCCACGTCATCGACTGGAACGAGTTCAAGGACCTCCAGCTCTCGTTCCTGCGCGCCTCGACCCCAGACAGCGAGATCCCCAGCGACCACGCGATCGTCGCGATCATGTTCCAGATAGCGCGCCGCTACGGCGTGCGTGCCATCGTCTCGGGCTACAACGTCCGCACCGAGAGCCACCTGCCCCGGGCGTGGTCGCAGGGCCACCTCGACTGGAAGTACATCAAGCAGGTCCACCGCCGCTTCGGCACCGCCAAGCTGCGGACCTTCCCCCGCCAGGGGCTGTGGAGCTCGGTGTACGACCGGCTGCGCGTCGAGGTGGTCGACATCCTTAATTACGTCGACTACTCCAAGAGCCAGGCGATGACGCTGCTCGAACAGGAGTTGGGCTGGCGTTATTACGGCGGCAAGCACTACGAGTCGATCTACACCCGCTTCTACCAGGGCTGGATGCTGCCGCGCAAGTTCGGCTACGACAAGCGGCGCTCCCACCAGTCGAGCCTGATCTGCTCTGGCCTGGTGACCCGCGATGCCGCGTTCGCCGAGCTGGCGACCAATCCGTATCCGGAGGACATGCAGCGCGCGGACCGCGAATATGTGATCAAGAAGCTGGGGATAACCGCCGCTGAGTTCGACCGGATCATCGCCGAGCCGCCGAAGCGCTTCGAGGACTACCCATCCTACTCCAACGGCGTGCTGTACCGCTTCCTCTCCAGCACGTACCGCGCAATGCGCGCCCCAAAAGCGAAAGCCTGACATGCCCAGTGTACGCGACTTCGTCCGCGAGCGCTTTCCGCGGCCGGTGCGGCGGGCGCTGATCCGCGCCGCCCGCTATCTGCCCTATCACGGCTCGGCGCTGCACTGCCCGCTCTGCGATCGCAGCGCGGGCCGCTTCATCGACATGGGCGACTACGAGCTCAACCATCGGCCCAATGCGATGTGTCCGTGGTGCTCGTCGCTGGAGCGGCACCGCTTGCTCTACGTGTTCCTCAAGGAATGCACCGAATTCTTCACTAGGAAATTGCGGGTGCTGCACATCGCCCCCGAGGAATGCCTGGAGACGATCTTCGCCCGGATGCCCAACCTCGACTACACCACCGCCGACCTCTACGCCCCAGCGATGATCAAGGCCGACATCACCGACCTGCCGTTCCCCGCCGCCTCCTACGACGCGATCTTCTGCAGCCACGTCCTCGACCATGTGCCCGAGGACCGTAAGGCGATGCGCGAGCTTCGCCGCGTTCTCGCCCCTGGCGGTTGGGCAGTGGTGATGTCGCTGATCGACCACAACCGCGAGCGCACCCTCGACGAGATCCCCGCCAACGCCCCGGCGCGCCACATCGGCAACCACTGCATCCGGATCTACGGGCTGGATTTCCCCGACCGCTTGCGCGAGGTCGGCTTCGCGGTCAGCGTCGAGGACTACGCCACCAAGCTCAATGCCGACACCCGCCGGCGGATCGGCGCCGACCAGGTGCTCGATCCGCGGGTCGCGCGCCAGAACGACATCTACTTCTGCACCGTCGGAGGCTGATGCCGGTGCTCGCCTCGGGGCTTGAAGGGGTCGTGCTCGATGCGGTGACCGGCGATCCGCTCGGCGGAGTCGCCGTGGCCAGCGGCGCATCAGCGACCATCAGCGCTGCGGATGGCTCGTGGCGGCTGGAGGTCCCCGGCACAGCCGTCACCTTCTCGGCCCCCGGGCGCCTGACCGTGGAGTGGGCGACGGCGCAGGCGGGCCGAGCCCGCCTGCTGCCCGACCAGGTGTTCGCCTACCTCGATGCCGCCTCGTGTGCGCCGGGCGGCACGGTCCGGCTGCACGCCAGTTCACCGGTCGGTTTCACCATCGCCCTGCACCGCTTCGGCCTGACGCGGGCAGCGGTGGCCGATCTCGGGCGCGGGTCGCCCTGCCCGGGGCGGGTCGAGGCCGAGGATGTCCCCGCATCCGGCGCGGGCTGGCCGGTGATGGCCGAGATCCGGGTGCCCACTGATGCCCGCTCCGGTCTGTACGGGGTGGTCTTGCAGGCCGCCGGTCGCACCGCGGTCACCGTGCCCCTGGTGGTCCGGCCAGCCGTGCCGACCGCGGCGCTCCTGGTGCTCGCCAACACCTTCACGTGGGATGCCTACAACGTGTGGGGTGGACGCAGCCGCTACCGCTGCGCTACGGGGCGGCCGGCGCGGCGCGGGTCGCTGCCCACGCGACTCGCCCGCGAAGCTGCGCGCCTTCTGCCCACCCGCCTCCGGCGTCGCCTCAAACAGGCCTTCGGCCTGCCGCCCGATCCAGTCCAGTCCTGGCACGAGCGTCCGCTGTCTAGTCTGCGGCCCAATCCCTGGGTCGGGCTCGATGGCGATGATCCGCTCCAGCCGTTCACCAACCACTTGGCCGGCGGCGAGTGGCGGGTGCTCGCCTGGCTCGAGCGCGAAGGCATCCCCTACGACCTCGTCGCCTGCGAGGACCTCCACCGCGATCCCCAACTCGTCGGCCGTTATCGCTCCTTGCTGCTCTCGACCCATGCCGAGTACTGGTCGCGCGCCATGTACGAATCGGTCCGCCGCCAACACGAGGCCGGCCTGTGGATCGTCAACTGCGCGGGTAACGCCATCTACCGCGAGGTCGTCCCCCACGCGGGCGGCATGACCTGCGTCGGAGCAGAGTTCGCTCGCACCTGCAGCGATCCCGCCGCGCTGCTGGGGACGAGCCTGGCCGAGGCCGACGCGGCTTGTTGTCCCTACGCCATGCTCCGCCCCGACCACTGGATCTTCGCCAAGGTGCCTGAGCGCGCCCGCGGTCGCCGCTTCGGCGTCGACTGCCTGAACCGGCCCACGCCGGCTTTCGCTGACGGCTACCATCCCGGCCGCGCCGGCTTGCGTGGACAGGGCGCCTCGGGATGGGAGACCGACCGTGCGGCCGGCGTCGCCGGCTTCGTCACCGTCGCCCGCGGCACCATGCCTTTCTCCGGCGCCGACCTGCTCGTGCGCGAACCGGCCAGCGGACGCGGGGGGGTCTTCTCGGCCTCCTCGATCACCTTCGGCGGATCGCTGCTGGTTGACTTAGACTGCAGCACGATCCTGCGGACCGTCCTGGAACATAGCGCGGAAAACCATGGCCAGGTCTGAAATCGCGTGCGATCCGGCAAAAACCGCTGCGCCCCTGCCAGCCCGATCCGTGGAACAACCCGTGGCTCGCCCATCCAGGGTCGAGTCGCTGGATTACCTGCGTGGTGCGATGGCCTGTGCCGTGATGTTCTTCCATTACGTCTCCTGGGGCTTTGGCCCCCTCGACAATGACACGGTGCTCGGCCGCCTGGGAATCTACGCCGTATCGTCATTCTATGTTCTCAGCGGATTGAGCCTCGGCTTGGCATATCGCGATCGACTCGGGTCACTCAAGGACCTGCGCGGGTATGCGATAAAACGCCTTTTCCGCATCGTACCCTTGTATGCGACGGTGACCATCCTCGCGACCTCCCTCAGTCTGTGGCTTGGTACCAGGCACGTTTCCATCGGCGAGTTCCTGCTCAACATTTCCCTAGTCTTCGGCTTCATCGCCCCGGAAATGGCCATACCCACCGGGGGATGGTCCATCGGCAATGAGGTCGTCTTCTATTTCTTCTTCCCCGCCTTCCTGCTTCTCGGCCGCCGTAGCCTGGCATGCTTCAGCCTTGCTTGCGCACTGGTCCTGGGCCTGCATCTCTGGTACGCCTTCTCGGTGATCGATCCTGCTGTGCCGCTGAGTGACCAGTGGCCCGCCTATGTCTCAGTGGCCAATCAATTGTTCCTCTTCGTCGCAGGAATCATCATCAGTCGCATCTCCATGGCGCCCCACGGGGCGTGGCTTCTCCTCGTCATCGGCGCCGCCGCCATCTTCGTCCTCATGCCAGTGTGCAATGAGTCGCCCAGTGGCCTAGTCGCCGGGTTGCCAAGAGCGGTATTCACGGCGGTCGTGGTCGCCGGTGTGGCAGGTGCCTGCTGGTGCGGGATGAGGATTCCCGGACCCACCGGGAGATTGCTGCGCCTGATCGGCGAGAGCTGCTACGCGATCTACCTTCTCCATCCCTTGATTCCGCGCATCGCCGTGAAGCCGTTGACCGCACTGGGCGTCGAGGGATGGTGCGCCTATGCGCTGTGCTTCGTTGTCACGATAGTGGTTTCGATCGCCAGCTGGCGCTGGCTCGAATCGCCGATGATGCAACTGGGCAATCGCATCGTGCGCGGCAAGCCGAGCGGCGTGGAATCAGGCAAGGGCGTCGCCTGACGCTGTCAGGCGCATCGATCACATGAATTCCCCGCTCCAGCTTCCGAATTCATCCGATTCTTCGATGGCAGGCGTGTGGCCGATCATCCTGTGCTACCTCGGCGTGGCCATGGCATTCTTCGCCCTCTTCGCTTGGCCGTCCCTGCTGGGCGAGCTCTCCGTCGCGATGCACGCTGATTCGGTCACGTACATGAATGCGTATGAGCGCGGCGGCAACTCTGAACAGTTGGTGGGAGTCGAGGGCAACTATCTGGGCCCGCTCCTCATCCTTGGCTTGGCGAAGGGGAATCTCTTCCTCGTCCATCTGATCAACGCCGCGTTGGTGACGGCATGCGTAATATTCTTTGTAAAAAACTTGAAGGCGAGATTCTCCGTCGTCCTGCCGCTGATCTTGCTCAACCCGCTGATCTGGTTCAGTCTTTTCGGTGTCAACAAGGAGACGATCGCGCTGGCGGCGCTGGCGGCGCTGATGATCTCGCTGCGCAATCGCT
>Ga0163144_10008806_pt1 | contig 21772 bp, 16 predicted proteins | sample OliLak19BULKMAT1_FD_123175 | JGI IMG/M metagenome (GOLD analysis project Ga0163144, IMG submission 123175) | Freshwater microbial mat bacterial communities from Lake Vanda, McMurdo Dry Valleys, Antarctica - Oligotrophic Lake LV.19.BULKMAT1 | ecosystem: Environmental > Aquatic > Freshwater >... | reverse complement strand
CGTTCTCGTGCACCTGCGGGGCTTTGGCCCGAATCGCCGTCAGGCCATCGAGGAACGACTGCCCGGGTTCGCCGCGCAGATCAGACTATCCGCCCGCTTTCACGACGACCTCGCCCTCGAAGTCGTTACTGAATAGGGTTTTGCGCTATTCAAGCGCAGCATTAACGTCATGGGATGCACCGAGGATGCTTGAAATCCGTAGTGCTCGTAGAACTGTTGGGCGCGGTCATGAAGAGCGTGCACCAGCAGTGCTCGGACGCCGACATTTTGGGAAACAGCAATCGCCCGATTAACCGCGTCCTGTAACAAGGAAGCACCAAGCTTGGTCCCTTGAGCGCGATGATCGACAGCAAGCCGCGCCAGAACCATCACCGGAACGGGGTCCGGCATATTGCGACGCACTGAACTCGTTGCCATCTGGTGCGAGACTGCGCCGGCAGCCATGGCGTAGTAACCGTAGACGCGCTTGTCCTGATCGGCCACGACAAACGTGCGGCTGGCCCCACTCAATTGGTTGGTCATTGCGCGACGCTTGAGCCATTCGTCAAGTACAGCTTCGCCGCACGCGAATTCATCCAGAAAATGGTCGGTCAGTAGCGGTAGCGGCGCGCTCAGCCGCAAACTCATGCCTTCCAAGGAGCCTTGACCGCCATGAGGCGTGCAAGCCCCGGGTTGTGGGTAGGTGGCGCATCGAGCCGTTGGGTGAACTGCTTGAATTTGTCGGTATCCAGACGAAAAAACACCTGGTCAAGCACGACTGATTGCGCTTTGTCGCAGGCGGCATCGAGCATGAAGTCCGACCGATTCTTGCCCAATAGATTTGCAGCCTGATCAATTAGATCCCGCTGCGCGGGGAGTGCCCGCAGGTTGATGGCGGCGTTACGCATGAGTTTCTCCTTGTTCTCATACACAATAGATATACGTACCATAAGTGTCGCGTGTAGCCGTTGTCAATACGTCTACGACCTCGCTCTCGAAGTCGTTACTGAATAGGGCGGGCCTCCGCCATTTCCGAGCCGGAGCGCGGCATGGGCGGCGGAAAGACTTGATCGGCCGGCAGTTTCTTCATCGCCTCTTTCCAGAAGTCGATGAAGATCGGCAGGGAAGTGCGGGCTCCATCCTGCCCTCGACCGAGGGATTTGCGTTTGTCGTCGAAGCCGCTCCACACCCCGGCCACCATCTCCCGCTCGAATCCCACGAACCAGGTGTCGCTCCAGTTGTCAGTGGTTCCGGTTTTTCCGCCCAAAGGCCGGCCCAGGGCCCTGGCCCGGACGGCGGTGCCGCGCTGAACCACGCCATGGAGGATGTTCGCCATCGTGGCCGCGGTCTCAGGCCGCAAGGCGTCGTGGGCCTCTGGAAGTTTCTCCTCCAGCACATTGCCCACAGCGTCCGTGATGCGGGTGATGAGCATGGGGGTCATGCGCAGACCTTCGTTGGCGATGGTCCCGAAGGCCGCGACCATTTCTTCAAGCGTCGCCTCGCCCGCGCCGATGGCGATTGGAAGATAGGGCGGAAGTTCGTCCTTGAGACCCAGTTTCCGTGCGTATTCGATGCCCTTTTCGATCCCGATGGCCTGGAGGGTTTTGATCGCCGGGATGTTGCGGCTGCCCTCCACCGCCTGCTGCACCGTGATGGTGCCCGCGAATTTCATGTCGTAGTTGTTGGGGGACCAGGTGGGCGAACCCGCGTTCGTGAATGAGATGGGTGAGTCGACGATCAGGGTATCGGGGGTCCAGCCGAGGCTCTCGACCGCCGCTGAATAGAGGATGGCCTTGAAGATGGAGCCGGTCTGACGATGGGCTTGAACCGCTCGATTGAACTTGCTCCGTTCGAACTCAAAACCGCCCACCATGGCCCGGATGGCCCCGGACCGCGTGTCCATGGCAAGAAACGCCGACTCGGCCTCTGGCTCCTGTTCGAGGGCAAGTTCGAGGACGCGCTTTTCTCCCGTGTCCTCGCGCCGGATCACCCGCACCAGAACGATGTCGCCGACCTTGACCACCTCGGAGACCCGCGTCTTGCGGGTCCATTCGATTCCCTTTCCGGGAAGGCGTCCCAGGCTTTCGCCGAGATCGACAATGCCCATGTCGTGATCCACCGACATCACCACACCGCGCGTGACATCCCCCACGTCGAAGGGCTGGCGCCACTCGGGAAGGCGGAAGCCCGTGGGGACGACTCCATCCTTCAAAGCGCTTTCGAGGCGAAGTTTGAATCCTCGCGCGGCACGGTCGTTTCGCAGGATGCCGTCCCGGACCGCCCGGTTGGCCGCCACCTGCAGGCCCGGATCGAGCGTGGTGTACACCTTGAGACCTTCGCGGTAGATGCCGGAGAAGCCGTAGTCGCGCTCCAGGGTCTTGCGCACTTCTTCAAGAAAGTACGGAGCGATGGTGGAGGCGGCCCGCCGCGCATTCACGTCGAGAGCCTGCGACTGGGCCTCCTGGGCCCTTCCGGGGGCGAGGTACCCCTCTGCGACCATGCGGTTCAGGACGTGGTTGCGCCGGCGTTTGGAGGCTTCCGGATGGTCCAGCGGGGAGAGCCGGGTCGGGCTTTGGGGAATGCCCGCGAGGACCGCGGCCTCTTCAAGAGTCAGATCCTTCACCGACTTGCCGAAGTAGAACCGGCTCGCCGCCTCGACACCGTAGTTTCCGTGGCCGAAGTTCACCAGATTGCAGTAGAGGGTGAAAATCTCTTTCTTGGTGAAGCGCCGCTCGATTTCCAGGGCGAGCAGAATCTCCCGCAACTTGCGCTCGTAGGTCTTTTGGGGCGAGAGGAAGAGGAGGCGCGAGAGCTGCATGGTCAGGGTCGAGAAACCCTGCCCCTTGCGACCGGAACGGAAGTTCGCCCACAGCGCGGCGGGAACGCGCCAGAGGTTGATGCCGATGTGATTGAAGAAGTTTTCGTCTTCGGTGGCGATGATGGCATTGCGGAGGACCTCGGGGATGTCCTCGTAACGCACGAGAACCCGCTTCTCGATGGCGAATTCTCCAAGGATCGACCCGTCGGCCGCGAAGACCTGGGTGACGATGTTGGGACGCAGTTCCTCGAGTTCCTCGACCTGGGGCAGGTCGCTGCCCACCGCCATCAAGGCGCCGGTAAGCGAGCCGAAAACGATGGCGGCGGCGATCAGCAGAGGCCCGCGGTTGCCGTTCACCATTCCTCGGGTCTTCCCCAGTGCGGAGCTGCGCATGCCCCGCTACTTTAAGACCGCGGGGTTGGGGAGCGCGAAATTAAGCGCCGGAGGATTATCGGCCCTCGGGGCGAGGCCGTCGGCGCGCCGCCTGGTTGTCCGACGAGCCTCCCTTGGGAGCGGGTTCGGCGCGGGGCTCGGCACGGGGCTCGGGCCTCTCGCCACCCGATGGCCGCGAGCGTTCCCGTTCCCGACCCTGGTCGTAGGTTCGCGGAGGGGGGGAAGATCGTTCCCGTTCCCGTTCCCGTTCCGGAGCCCGGCGTTCCGGGGTTGCGGTCGCGGGCGGTGTTGAGCGTTCGCGACCGCTCGTCTCGTGAGCCGAGTTGTCTTCCCGCGGAGGGGACTCGCGGCGTCTTGTGGAGGAGTCATCACTTCGAGACGATCCCGAATCGCGCCCCGTCGAATCCGGACGGGTGATCGAGCGGAAGAAGCGATCCAGGAGCGGGTCGCGCGCCGGCTGATCGGATCCGGTCTCTTTGGTGGCAGCATTGCCCCCTCCCCGGCCGGCCTCGGGTGTCGCCGCTCCACCGTTTCCCTGGCGGGACCGTCCCGTATCTGCGTCTGTACCGGAAGGGCTCGTCTCATCCAGCCGATTTCGCCGGCCGCGATTGTCCTGCTCCTCCTTGAAGCCGTCCTGACCGAACCCACGCCGGCGCCTGGACTCGGGAGTGGGGATCGTGGTCGTGGGATCGGAGCGAAGTTCCGGCGTGCTGTCTCCAGGGCTCGGACGAATGTTGATGCGAGGCGCGGTGTCCGCCCCACTCCCCGTGCGCCCTTCGCCGCGGCCAATCGCACCGCCGACCGCTTCTGCCGCCTGACCCAGTCCGGACGGCCGCCGCGCCGCGCGCCGACTCTCGCGGAGGTTGCGATCCGGCGTCACGTCCTCGTTCCACACCGCCGCGCGCTCCGCTTCTTCCGGTGGCACGTTCGCCCGGAGCCGATGAATTGACGCCCGTCCCATATCGGCTCTATTGGCGAAGGACCATCCCGAGGCTGCTGAACCCGCCCGATCGCGCGCTACCCCGCGGCCGCCGCTGCCGTAAGCGAACGAACGGACCGGCCGGTTGTCGAAGCCGAGGGCGCACCAGCCGATGGTGTGGTTCCACTGACCCACGGGCGAGGCCCAGGAAACCCAGGCCCCCGAGAAGCCCGCTTTGGGGAGCCAGTGCCAGCCCACTCGTGAGGAATATCCCCAACGGCCATAGTGCGAGGTGACGAAGCCCCACGGCTCGTCGGCCACCCAGGTCCAGCCGTAGAGGGTGTAGACCCAGCGGCCGTAGGTGTAAGGAGCCCAGTCGCGCCCCACGCGAGGCACATAGACGTATCCCTGGGGCTCGTCGTAGACCCAGGCCCCGTTCTCGTCGAGTTCCTCTCCGTAGGCATCGAGTTCGTCGGGCAGGCGCTCGTGGTCGCGAGTTCGGGCCAGCCGATTGAGTTCCGCCGAACGCAATTCGCACCAGCGGTCGAACTCGTCGGTGTCACCGCGACGGATGGCGTAAGGTCCATCGACCCGTCCGTCGGCGTAGCGCACACGATCCCCGGCCCGCACGGTCATTCGTTCGGTGCCGAGATTCGCGAGAATTTCGCCTTCGCTCACGGAAACAATCGTTTCTCCGGCGCTAACATCGACGCGAAAAGCCGCGGCGCCGGTTGTCGTGATGCTTCCTCCCGGCGCGCGGAATTCGAAGCCCGGCCCACCGGGACGGACTCGGGCCGCGAATGAACCGGCGAACACCCGAAGCCCCAGACGTTCGTCCTGGTCCGGGCCGCCCCGGCCCAGCGAGTCGACTTTGCTGCGGGGCGCGATCCAGAGAATCTCCCCATCGGCGAATACGATTTCGGCCCGCCCTGACTGGTCGGTCCAGACCCGGTCGCCGGGGAGGAAGGGCATGTTGAGGGTGGCCTCTTCGGAGCCCGCCTCGTCCGCCCTCTGAAGCGTGACCGCCCCCACGGTTTCAAGGAACCTGCCATCTCGGTAGCGGATCTCGGTTTCCTGCGCGGCGGCGAAGGGTGCTACGGCCAGAGAGAGGACGAAAACAAGGGCCGCCGAGGCTTTCTGGGGGGATAGGGGTGTCTTTGGACTCATGTGAGGGCCTCCTCGAGGATCGTCTTAGCTGAAGCAACGATCATGCCCAGATCCATTCCTCATCTAACCACCGGATCCAGTTCATTTTAAGGAGAAGCTCCCAACCTTGCCAAAGGGGTCAGTCGAACCCATTCGAGGACGTCAGCGTCTCAAGATGGTGAAGTCCTATCGGCGGTGCCCGAACCGGATCATCATCGAAGCGAAGACGCGGTTGTAGCGGATCTGACGGAAGCGACCGAGGTCGTTCTCATCAAATAGCCCATCCGCGGACCGTGACGCGATCACATCGCCCTGCTCGCGGATGTAGGCCACGTCGAAGAGCACGCCTCCCACGGTCACTCCGAAACCGGCGGTAAAGCCGGAGAACACCGGTTGGGTTTCCGGAACCGGGAAGCCGGGCGCGGCATCCTTTTCCTGAAGTCTCACGAGCACCGGCTGGCTGTCTCTGAAGAACCCCGCGCGAAGGGGCAGGAAGAGATTTCCAGAGGATCCAAGACGCAGAACCCATTCGGCCCCAAGACGGACCTGGCCGGTATCGACCTGACGGTAGATGCCCTCCGGCGCGGAAGGGACCTCTATTGCCGGAAACGGTCGTTCGTCGTACCGGTCCACCGGATCCACGGGGGATTCGCCCTCGGCAGTCGGCCGTCGAGCAAGGGAGAAGAAGTCCGTGATGGTCGCCTGAGACCAGGCAGTACGCGTGAAATCCGCCGACACCGTCAGCGTATTGGTAACCCGGTAGGAGGCGCCGAGACCGTAGACCCGAGGGAACCGGATCTGCACATCTCCTTGATAACGCACGAACTCCGGCTCGGCCTTGAGCCCGGTATCGCCGTCTATTGCAACGAGAAGGTCCTCGCGGACCTTACTCAATCGAACATCGGCGGCGAAGGGGGTTTTGTAGACGAGGCCGAGGTTCAGTTTTGATGTGGCGGCGATGAGAGCGCCCAGGTTGTAGTTGGCGCCCGAGATGTCCCAGGTGCTTGAGATTCGGCGGTATCCCCCGGTCCGCGCATCCGGCCGATTGACGACCTGGGAGAAGCCGTTGAACCAGGAGTTCAGGCTCAATCCCAGGCGGACCCTCGGGTGAATTTCGACTCCGGAAGAAACCGATACAGTATCGAACCCACCGTTTCCTTCCACCGTGAAATCTGTGGGAAGAATCGTGGGCGGCGCGCACCACGGGGACGCGAACTTGATGGAGGCGCAGTATTCGGGAATCCCCGGCGCGGCCTGGACGAAGCCCTTCACCCCCACCGGCCCCTCGCTCCGGCGGCTTCCGGTGAACGAGAAACTCCGCTGGTAGGAGGCCTGAATCGCAGCCGCGCGGCCCTGGATCCGAAACGGGTAGGCGAAACCCACGAAGTCCGCCACCGAACCGCGGAGCCGGTCGGTGGTCGTCACCGGCGAAGGCGGATCGCCCAGGTTGGCCCGGACTTCCCTTGGAACCTGTTGCGAAAAGTCGTTATAACCGCCGACCAGAGAGAACTCCGTTCGCCGGAGGTAGCTCAATCCAGCGGGGTTCCAGCTTGCCGCAGTGGCGTCGTCCGCCCGGGCCAGAAAAGCACCGCCCATGCCGAAGGCGCGGGCTCCCGACCCCACCACCACGTTCATCCGTCCATAGAAAGAGGCGAGTTCGTCCTGGTTCACCCGCGAGGTGTCCTGCGCCCACAACTCGCTGCCGCTCACGCCGATAAGGCCGAGTAGCACCGGCACCGCGGAAAATCTCTTCAGGGAGGTCGTCTTCACGAGTTGTTGGATGCAGTTCTTGTCCTGGACGGCGTCCAAGTCAGGATACACCGGCACGCCCCCGGCCTCCTTTGAGCGATCGTCGATTCAGAGCCCGAAGACGCTGGTAAAGTCCCGAGCGAGTTACCCTTGTCTTGACCGACGAACGCATCGAAACTGTTTCCTCTGTGGGGGAGCGCGCACTGATTGCGCGCCTGCGATCCCGTGTCTCGGAAACCGTCGGGGTCAGAGTGGGGATCGGCGACGATTGTGCACTCGTCGAAACCGCGGCCGCCACGCTGCTCACCACCGACAGTCTGGTTGAAGGCGTTCACTTCGATCGCGCCCTGACCCCGGCCCGGCTTTTGGGGCGCAAGGCGCTTTCCGTGAACCTGTCCGACATCGGTGCGATGTCCGGTGTCCCTCGCTATGCCCTCGTGAATCTCTGCCTGCCCACGGATTGCCCGGTGGATTTCTTCGATGGTCTCTATGAAGGTCTCATCGAGCGTGCGGCTGAAGTGGGCGTGGGCATTGTGGGCGGCAACCTCTCGGCCACGAGCGGCCCCATCACCATCGCGGTGACGGTCGTGGGTCTCGGCGACCGGCCCATCTTGCGGCGCGGTGTCCAGGTAGGCGATCTGGTTGTTATCACCGGCGGTCTGGGCGCCGCCGCAGAAGGCCTCCGCTTGTTGCGGGAAGGCGTACGTCTTGCCGACGATGGCGCGATTATCGATACCGGCATCTGGACACCCAACTCTGAGGCTCCGCTCGCGCGCTGTGTGCGCGCCCATCTTGATCCCACACCGCCCCTCGCCTTCGCCCGCGCCATGTCCGAAACCGCGGGCACGGTCCGCGCGATGATGGATCTATCCGATGGCCTGTCTCTCGATCTCATCCGCATGTGCGCGGAAAACTCGATAGGTGCGGTGATCGATCCCCTTGCCGTCCCGGTGGACCCCGCGGTGGCCATGATCGAACGCGCGCGCGGCGGCGACCCTCTGCCTTTGGCTCTCCATGGCGGCGAGGACTACCAGTTGCTGATGGCGGTGTCTCCCGGCAGCATTGATGCGGTGCGCGACCTGGCCTTCGTGTGGGATCTGCCCATCACGGTCATCGGCCAGTTCGTGGTGGGCGCACCGGTGGTTTCGGTTCAGGTGGGCGAGTGGATCGAGCCGCTTAAATCCCAGGGCTACGATCATTTCGGCTACCGCGGTTCTTCACGCCCCGCTTCTTCCTGACGTACGCCTGACCTGGTTCATGGCGACCATGCGTGACATCCTGAAGAAACTGCTCCACCTGGAAGACCCCCCACACCGCACCGCCATCGCCTTCGGAGCCGGGGTCTTTATCGCCTTCTCTCCCCTTCTTGGCCTGCATACCGTGATGGCGATCGCCACCGCGTTCGCCTTTGGATTGAACCGGGTGGCGGTGCTGGCCGGAGCCTGGATCAATGTGTGGGCCCTTGTTCCCTGCTACACCTTCGGAACGCTCATCGGGGCCCTGATGCTTGGGGTGGATGCGGGCGATCTCACCACCATCGACTGGGGCCGCGGAATCGGCGCCCTCGGTTCCACGCTGGGCACGCTCCTGTGGCCGTTCATGCTGGGCAACACGGTGCTTGGACTGGTGGCGGCGTGGCCGGCCTACGCGCTGGCACGGAAGTTTCTGGAATCCCGCGCGGGGCAGGCGAAAGACGTGCTCCCGACGGAGTGATCGATTCGCGGGTGCTAGAAGACGGGCCTTTGGTGGCCGGGGCCGAACAATCTTTCAACCGCGCGTCCGGCGCGCATCAGCGTGGCTTCCGCGAACATCGGACCCACGAACTGCAAGCCCACGGGAAGACCGTTCGAGAAACCACACGGTACCGAGATACCCGGAACGCCCGCCAGATTCGCCGGTACCGTGAAGACATCGGCGAGGTACATCTCGAGGGGATTGGCGGTCTTTTCGCCCAGCTTGAACGCGGTTGAAGGTGTGGTCGGGGTCGCGATCACGTCGCACGATGCGAAGGCCGTATCGAAGTCGCGTCGGATCAGGGTTCTCACCTTCTGCGCGCGGAGGTAGTAGGCATCGTAGTAGCCCGATGACAGGACGAACGTGCCGAGGATGATCCGGCGCTTCACCTCGGGACCAAAACCCTGATCGCGGGTCTCCCCGTACATGTCTTTGAGACTGCCGCGCGCGCTGGCCGAATCGACCCGCAGGCCGTAGCGGACCCCGTCGAAGCGGGCGAGGTTCGACGAGGCCTCGGCGGTCGCCACCAGGTAGTAGGTCGCGATCGCGAGCGGCGCGTTTTTGAGGACGACGTCCACAATCTCGGCACCGTCGCGCTCGAGGGCGGCGATGGTCTTGTCGAACTCGGCCATGACTCCGGCCTCGACACCAGACTCCAGGAACCCGCGGGGCACGCCGATTCGCAAGCCTCGCGTCGGCTGGGCGAGCGCGCCCACGTAGTCATCGACCGGCCGGGGGCTGCTGGTGGCGTCGTGGACGTCCTCTCCTGCGATCACCGAAAGTGCTATGGCTGCGTCTTCACATGAGCGCGCCATCGGACCAATCTGGTCGAGGGACGACGCGAAAGCCACCAGACCGTAGCGACTGACCCGGCCGTAGGTCGGCTTGAGACCGACTACACCACAAAAGGCGGCCGGCTGACGGATGGAACCACCCGTGTCCGATCCAAGGGCGAGCGGCGAGAAACCCGCGGCTACCGAAGCCGCCGATCCGCCTGAGGATCCCCCAGGCACTCGGGAAACATCCCACGGGTTGCGAACGGGACCGAAGGCGCTGTTCTCGTTGGAAGAGCCCATGGCGAACTCATCCATGTTGGCCTTGCCCATGACGATCGCACCGGCCTGACGGAGCTTCCGGATGACCGTCGCTTCGTAGGGAGGCTTGAAGCCCTTGAGGATCTTCGAACCGCAGGTGGTGGGGAGGCCAAGGACGTGCAGCACGTCCTTGATGGCGAGGGGCACACCCGCGAGTGGTCCTCCGTCCTCGCCATTCGCGATACGGGCATCCAGGGCTCTCGCTTCGTCGCGCGCGGCCTCGGTGTTGTGGGCCAGGAAGACCCCGATCGCGCTGTCCTTCGAGGCGATCCGGCTGATGTGGGCCTCGATCACTTCGACCGCCGAGGTTTTCTTTCCTTTGACCAGGGCGGCGATTTCCGCCGCCCCGATGGACGTAAGGTCGCTCATCCGCCGAGCACCTGGGGCACGCGGAAAAGGCCCGCTTCCTGATCGGGCGCATTGCGAAGGGCATCGTCGCGGGTGAGCTCATGGCGGGGCTCGTCGGGTCGGAACCGCTCGCCTTCGGTGGCGTGGCTCATGGGGGGCACACCTTCGAGGTCGATTTGTTCAAGCGCCTCCGCATACTTCAGGATCTCCGCCAGATCGTGAGCGAACTTCGGGATCTCCTCTTTGGACAGGGAAAGTCGTGCGAGGGCGGCGATATGGGTCAGCAGCTTGTCTTCGATCTCGGCCATAGAGCCCGCGTACTATAGCGGCCCGATGACTCACGCTTCATTCGCCGGCGTGTCGATAGCGCCACGGGACCCGCGGCGTCTGATCACCGGACCCATGACCCTCGCCGGATTGGCCCTCGCGGCGGCCGCGTTGACCCGGCTCACCGGCCTCGATAGCGCCGGTTTTTCGTTCTGCTACTTCAAAGCGTTCACCGGCTACGCTTGCTTCACCTGTGGCACCACTCGGGCTCTGGGGCATCTGGCGCGTCTGGACTTGGCGAGTGCCTTCACGGTTCAGCCGCTCGTGACTTTCGCCGTTCTCGGGCTCCTGGCTTGGGCGGCACTGGACCTGGCTCTGCTGCTTTGGGCCAGGAGGATGGTGATCCGATTCGAAGGTCGCGGCGCGCACATCCTGTTCTTCGCGGGCCTGACCCTCGCCATCCTCAACTGGATCTACCTGCTGGCCAACGGTGTCTGATCAGATGCTGAAAACCTCGCGGAACCGGCGTTCCAGCCGGTCCTCGACATCCTCGACGCCGACCTCGTTCCCGAGGAGCCTGGCGAGCGAGGTCACTCCCTGGTCGCGCAATCCGCAGGGCACGATGAGTTCGAAGCCTGAGAGGTTCGTGTTCACGTTGAAGGCGAAACCATGGGAGGTCACCCACCGGGAGATGCGTACGCCGATCGCTCCGACCTTGTTCTCGCCCACGAAAACGCCGCTTTTCCCGGCGATGCGCCGGCCCGCGAAACCGTAATCGCCGCACACCCGGATCATCACTTCCTCCAGATCCCGGACGTACCGGTGGACATCCCGCTTCCCTTCAGGAATCTCGAGAATGGGATACCCGACCACCTGCCCCGGCCCGTGATATGTGACGTCGCCGCCGCGGCCCGCCTCGAAGAGCTCGACACCACGCGCTTTCAGAAGCTCTCCGGTGAGGAGGAGGTTCTCAGGCCGCGCGTTTCGCCCGAGCGTGACCACCGGGTTGTGCTCGAGCAACAGCAGCACGTCGCCGATGATCCCCCGTTTTCGTTCGTCGACGAGCCTCTCCTGCAACGCGAGGCCCGCCGCATAGGACAACCGGCCGAGACGGCGGACATCAAGAGGCGGTCTTTCGCCTCTTTGGGTCACGGCCGGAACAACCGGTGCGGTCGTACTAAAGAGCCGACTCGTCGAAGTTCTGGAGGCCGTTTTTGAAGTGGGCCATGAACTTGTCGGCCTCGGACCCGTCGATGATCCGGTGGTCGAAGGAGAGACAGTAGTAGGCCATGGTGCGGATGGCGATCGCGTCTTCGCGAATCACCGGCCGCTTCTCGATGGTGCCGACACCCAGAATGGCCACTTGAGGCTGATTGATGATGGGCGTGCCGAAGAGAGAGCCGAACGAACCCGGATTGGTGATGGTGAAAGTGCCACCCTGCACTTCATCGACCTTCAGCTTCTTCGTGCGCGCCCTTTCCCCAAGGTCGTTCACAATGCGGGCGAGGCCAAGGACGTTCTTCTCGTCGACGGCCCGGATCACCGGCACGATCAGGCCCCAATCGAGGGCCACCGCCATGCCGATGTTGATGTCCTTGTGGTACACGATGGTGTCGCCGTCGACGCGTGAGTTCAGGATGGGGAAGGCCTTGAGCGCGTCGGTGGCCGCCTTCACGATGAACGGGGTGTAGGTGAGCTTGACGTTGCTCCGCTCTTCGTAGGCCTGCTTGTACTTCGAGCGCAGCTGGGCCACTCGGGTCATGTCGACTTCCCAGACCGTCGACACGTGGGCTGAGGTGCGCTTCGACATCACCATGTGATCGGCGGTCTTCTTGCGGATCGGCGACATCGGGACCACTTCCACCCGCGCGCCGGTGGATTTCTGAACCGGCCCAGTCTGGCTGGAGGCAGGGGCCTGAGCCGCGGGCAGAGGCACCCCCACGGTTGCGGTACTGACCTCGGGAACGGGAGGAACCGCGGGGACGGGAGGCACTGCGGGAATCCGCGGCACCGGGGGAGGCATGACCGCCGGGACGGGAGGCGGCGCCACCTGGGCGTGGGCGGCCATCGGCAGAGCGGGGAGCACCGCAGGGGGCAAAGGAGCCGGCGCGGGACCTGGAGGAGGAGCGTAGGTGGCCGCAGGAGCGTCACGCCTTATCACGGCACCTTTCCGACTCTCGACAAAGGACAGGATGTCTTCGCGCGTGACCCGCCCACCCAGTCCGGTGCCGGGAACGTCATTGATATCGACCCCGTATTCAGAGGCGATCTTGCGCACCACCGGGGAACTGCGCGCCATCCGAAGTTCGCCCGTGCTCATGCCTTCGCGGGCGCGATCCGAGGCGAAGTTCGTTGCGGGGGCCGGTTCGGGCGCAGCCGGAGCCTGAGGCCGGGCCACCGCTGGCGGGGGGGCGACGGGCGCCGGAGGAGCCGGTGTGGAAGGCGGGGCAACAGGAGGGGCGGGCGGAGGTCCGGTCACCGCACTTAAAGCGGCGCCGATCCGCCCAACCACCGTGCCGACCTCGACCGTGGTTCCCGCTTGGATCAGAATTTCGGTCAGGACGCCCGCGATGGGTGCGGGAATTTCCGCGTCGACCTTGTCCGTGGAGATCTCGAAGAGCGGTTCATCCCGTTTGACGGAATCCCCGACCTTCTTGAGCCACTTGGTGACAGTACCTTCCGCGATGGATTCGCCCATCTGCGGCATGATCACGTCGGTCATTGATACCTCACACGAAAAAGATAAGCGCGACCTTTTGAGGTCACGAGGGGGAAGGTCCGCAGGCACTTCTCGAATTCGAGACTCTGTAGTCTAGGAGTCTGCGATGAAGAGGGCAAACTCCCTTCCAAACCGAGCCTCACGTTTCATGGCTCAAAACCCAAGGACGCCCACGCGAGACGCTTCACCGGCTCGCTGAAGAGGGTATCGTTGAAGGTTGAAGATCGATCAAGAGCCTATGTCATTTCCCAAGAGCGCTTTTCTTCTGATCGTTGCCGCCGAGATTCTTAAGCCTGCAGTCGCGGCGGCGTTTGCAGAGAATTTGGCGCGCGAGACCCTGACGCACGGAGGCGATGTCCGGAGCTACGTCGTGCACGTTCCGCCGGGGGTGATGGGGACCGGGCGCCGGGTACCTCTGGTGCTCGTATTGCATGGTGGCGGAGGCAACGCCGAAATCACCGAGCGGATGACGGGTTTTTCAGCGAAGGCCGCAAAGGACGACTTCATCGTGGTGTACCCGGAGGGCAGCGGGCGCATGAAGGACAAGCTACTGACCTGGAATGCCGGGCACTGCTGTGGTTTCGCGATGAACAACAAGCTGGATGACGTCGGTTTTATCAATGCGCTGCTGGACAAACTGGTCGGCGACTATCCAGTGGATCCGCAACGGATCTACGCGACGGGCATTTCCAACGGCGGCATGATGAGCCATCGCCTCGGCATCGAGCTTGGGCACCGCCTCGCCGCGATCGCTCCGGTCGTCGGAGCGTTGTTCGGTGATGAGAAAACTCCGAAGCATCCGGTGTCCGCATTGATGATCAACGGGATGCTAGACAAGTCGGTGCCATATCTGGGCGGTCTGACCGGCGGTCGTTTCCCCGGGGCCTGGGATGGAACGCCTGCGAAACCGGCGCTGGCCCAGGCAGAGTTCTGGGCGCGGGCCAACCGCTGCGCAGACCGCCCCGGCAAAGAAGAGCGGGGTCCGTTGGTTCGCTGGGAGTATCGCTGTGGAGGTGGCAAGGGCGTAGAGCTGCTTTTGCTCAAGGACACGGGCCATGCCTGGCCCGGCGGCCTACGGGGCTTCCAAGGCGCCGACGATCCCGGTTCGTCGCTGAGCGCGACGGACCTTATCTGGGAATTCTTCAAGTCACGAACGAAGTAGCGGGATAGACCCATGGAGGCGCTCCTTGAGACCCTGTGGAAACCTCAGTTCCCCTTGCCCTTCTTCTGCTTCCTGGCGTGCCGTCCGGTTCCGTCTCCCTCATCGAGTATGCCGCCCGCGGGATTCAACTGATCGAGCACGGTCTGCAGCCGCTTGCGCGCCGCGACCGCTGCGGGGTCTTTCGAGTCCCTGGCCACCAGTTTCTCGTCGAAAGGCGCCTGGTTCATGTCGAAGAGTTCGCCTTCCCGGTTGAGCTTCCATGAGGCTTCACGGGCATACCAATATTTGCCCAGCTCGATGAAGACCCACTCGCGGGGGGTCCCTTTCTCGCCACGCACATGGCCGAGAAAACTGCGACCGTCCAGGATCGTTTTCGGCGGGAGCTTCGCGCCTGTCAACTCAGCGAAGGTGGGGAAGAAGTCTGTTGAGTCGATGAGGTCCGCGGAGACCTTGCCCGCGGGGGTGACGCCGGGCCAGTTGACGATCATGGGCACGAGCGCGCCCCCCTCGAGCATCGAACCCTTCTGGCCGGACAACCGTCGGCCATTGATGGTGGCTCGTTTGGCGGCCCCCCCGGTCGTCCCGTTGTCGCCCACGAAGATCACCAGAGTGTTCTCTCGCAGCTTCTGACGCTCCAGTTCGGCGATCAGTTTGCCCACCAGCTTGTCCATGTAGGCAATATTGTCGGCGTACAGATCCTTGCTGTCCGGCGCGCTGTCCGGGGTGGGCAGGATCTCGCCATGAACCTGTGACATGGAGTAGTAGATGTAGAACGGATCGTCGTGATGCTTCGTGATGAAGTCCACGACGCGCTGATGCATCAGGTCCGGCATGTATTCCTGGTCGCGCAGTTTCCGTTTCTCGCCGTTCACCTCGTACGCCTTGCCCTTCTCCTGCGTGTTCCAATAGATCCCGCTGCCCGCGAAGGTCAGGTAGTCGTCGAAGCCGAAATCGCTTGGGCGAAGCGGGAGCTGCCCCCATTTGCCGATCATGGCCGTCGCATACCCGGCCGGCTTCAGGACTTTCGGCATCATGGTCTCCATTGACGGTTTCATGAGCCCGGTCTGGTCCTGGTTTACCGCCCCGGTGCGAAACCCATAGCGCCCGGTCAGGATCAATGCCCGAGAGGGGCCGCATAGCGGCGCGGTGTAGGCGTTGGTGAAGCGGAGGCCGCCCTTTGCCAGACCGTCAATGGCCGGGGTCTTGAAATGGTCGGAGCCGTAGCTGCTCACGTCCCCGATCCCAAGGTCATCGGCGAGGATGAAGATGATGTTGGGCTTCTTTCCGGAAGGCGGCCCCTGAGCCAAAACTTCCCTCTGAGGCACGCTCGAAAGGGCAACCAGGGCCCCTGCGATCAGGCTGAAGGTTCTGAGCACCGTGCGTGGTTTCATGGTTGCTTCCTTGATGGAGGGAATGGAGGAGGGGAGTTCAGGAGAGTTGCGGGCTCTTGCGGTGGCCGGGTTCAGAACTTCACGCCCACCTCGAACTCGTACTGCCGAGGCATCACATAAGAATAGCGGTAGGCGTTGGCACCGCTGACCAGGGTTGTGAAGCTGGTCGTCCGGAGATCGCCGTTCTCGAGATCGGTCAGGTTCCTCACCCCGATTCGGACCCGCACCGGCCGGTTCCATAACTTCTGCTTACGGGTCAGATAAGCGTTCACCAGGTGAGAGGCACCGCCCAGAAGGCTCACGCCGCGGGGGGTGCCAAAGAGATACTCGTCGCGCCACGAGCCGTTCAGACCCAGGCGAACGCCCCGCAAGGGCTTCCAGGTGTTTGAGGGGAAGGTGTAATCGCTCACCCAGCTTGCAGACCACAAGGCCCCGCGGGCGCCGACCGCCCGGGCCTGGACGTCCAGAGTGTCCAGGAGCAGCTTCGCGTCGGCGAGCAGGGCCGGGCTCTCGTCGCCCCGGGCCACCGCGGCATTGTAGTAGTCGCGGAAGGACGACAGGTCCGGCTGGCTGGATACGTCGGAGCGCGCGAGGGTCATGCGCAGTTGCAGTCCCTTTGTGGGTTGTACCATCACGGTCACATCGAATCCCTTCGAGTTCTCGGTGGCCGTGTAGTTCCGCGCGGCGCTCGCCGTGCCGGGCTCGCGAAACTTGTACCCTGGGTCGCCGGGCAGGACGTTGTTAGGGTTCATCAGATCCTCGGTGGAGGTGTCGTTGAAGGCGATGATGTTGTTCCAGCTGAGCACCACGTTCTGGCGGTCGATATCGAAGACTCCAAGCGTCACCGTAGCCTTCTTGTTCCAGAAGTTGCCCTTGAGGCCGATCTCCTTGCTGACTCCGGCGATAGGGCCGATGCGCACGCGATCAAAGGTGTTGGCCGCCTGGAATCGGAACGACTCTGAATAGATGGTGTAGAGATTGATGTCCTTGGTGAGCCCGAAGGTCACTCCGCCGGTCAGGGAGGTGTTGGATAGGTGCAGGGCGGGGACCTCCACGTAATCACCCTGAAGCGCGCCCCTCTTGCTGGGTGGATCGATGTCCTCGTTGAACCGGCCTTCCTTGCGTGTGGCGATGTACTCGTGGGTCCGGCCGACATCGGTGCGTACGCCGAAGAGCGAGTGCAGTCGGCCGTCGAAGTACCGGCCGCTGGCCAGCAGGGAGCCCGCGTAGTTCTGGCGCCATTCCGTGCCGTCCGCGGCACTCGTGCCCGAGGCGAAGAACTTGAGCGGCACCATATTGACCGCGCTGGTGACCGGCAGGCTTTTGGGGGAGACCTTGTCGAACAGTCCCCGCGAGTAGAAGGCCGGGTCGTCGAGGTAGAGCCGGAGCCGGCCCCGGTCCGCGGTGGTGTTGATCGCGGCGGCGGTTCCGCCCAGGCGCGGTGCGACGTTGAAGTACTGATAACGGATGTTCAGGGCCTGGTCCTCGCGATACTCCGCGCTCGCGATCAGGGTCTGCTCCATCCATCCGAATCGGTCCAGTTTGTAGACGGCCGAGCCGCGAAGCGCATTGACCCGGTTGCCGAAATGCTTGCGGTCGAGCGAGGAATCGATGTACGGCCGGCCGCTCACGTCCACGCTGATGGTCTGGTCGAAGAAGTTGTCGTTGCGCTGCTCGTCCTGATACTGGTAGCTGTAGGCGAGATCGAAACTGACCGGCCCGACCACCCGCTCCACCGTGGCCGAAATGGCGTGGAAGGGCCGCGAGTGATTGTCGAAGGAGCCGCGGATGTTGTAGCTCATTGGGAACCCGTTGATCCGCCGGCTGCCGACGACGCCACCGAGAGCGTTGCGCAGTTGCACGTCGAAGAAACTGCCCTCAACCAGCGACGGAGACCCGCCGGCGGGGCCGTTGGCGGCGACGCGGTCGATGGCGGGCAGGCCGGCCTGGGAGATCCATACTCCATCCGACGTGTAGTAGGTTCCCGCGGTGCCGAAGCCGAGGCCGCGTGCGGATTGCTCCCGCACGAAAATGCCTGCGAAACCTCGTGCGCTTGAATAATCTCCGAGCTCGGCCTCGACCCGGATTGAGGTGTTCTTGTCCGGCTGCCAGACCGTCGCGATCGTCCCGCCGTCGAATTTATAGCCGGACGCGTCCTGGAACGTCTTGTCCTCGCGGGTAATGGCGTTCAAGCGCAGGGATAGTCCGGGACGGAGCCTCCGGTTGATATCGACCTTGGTCCGGCGGCCGCCGTTGCTGTTGTAAGAGCCCACAAGTTCCCCGAAGTTCTGGGGAAGCGGCCGCTTGGTGAAGACGGCGGCATTGCCGCCCGGCTCGACGTCGCCGAAGACGAGCGAGTTGGATCCCTTGCCGAAGTCGATCCGCTCCACGTTGTAGGTATCGGTTGGGATGTACCACCGGAAGAAGTTGCGGGTGGGGTTGTTGCCCTGGGCGAGGCCGCGAAAGGCGAAGTTCCCTTTCTCGTTGTCGTTCTCCATGATCGGCGCGGCGTAAACATTCGAGACGAATCCCGCCACCTGGTCGGCGTTGTGCAGTCCGAGGTCTTCGACGAAGTCGGCGGTGATCGCGTCAATGTTCACCGGCACGTCCTTGAGCGCCTGCTTAGTGCGCGAGGCGGTCAGGGTTTCGTTGGCCGACCATCCGGAGTCCACGATCACGCTCTCTTGCAGGCCGCCGATCTCCAGTGTGGCCTTGACCTCGACGGGCGCATCCGCGGTCACCCTCACCTCCCTGACCACGGCGTTCCTGAAGCCCGGGAGAGCGACGGTCACGGAGTAGGTTCCGGCGGGCAGCGTCTTGATGGTGAAGATCCCCTGGCCGTTGGTGACGGCCTCGAAGGTGGCGCCCGTCGCTTTGTTTCGAGCCACGGCGGTAGCGCCAGGAGCGGGCCCGCCGGACGAGTCGACGACCAAGCCGGCAAGCGAGCCGGTGGCGCCATCTCCTTGCGCAAACAAAGAGCTGGCGGCGAGCAGCAGAACAAGGAGGGCGAGGAATCGGATCTTCATAACAGCTCCTGACTAACGTGTATGGGACTGGGGCGAGAGCGCGGCCGTCGGTGCGGCCACCGCCGGGAGGAGGGAAAACTGGGTGAAACGCAGCCCTCGGCTGGCGAGACGGTCGAGGTTGGGCGTTGTCGCCAGCCAGCGTGTCCTGAACTTCATCCGGGCCTCAGGGTCACCGCGAGGACTTCGCCGCGGGCGGAAGAGCCCCGCGGTAGCCCTGTTGAAGCTGGGCGATCAGGCGGGCGACCGTGGTTGTTTGGTCGGGGTGTTTCGCCACGTTGGTGTTTTCCTGCGGGTCGGTCTGATGATCGTAGAGTTCCAACCCGGCCACCTTCGAGTGGTCGTCACGGTGGACCCACTGCGTGAGGCGGTAGCGGTCGGTCCGCATGGAATAGCCCATCAAGGCCACTCCACCGGTCGAGTTGTTCGCGGAGCGCGGATACTGGCTGAACGCCGCCTGCTTCCACGGACGTTTCGGGTCGTCGAGTACCGGCTTGAAGCTCAGACCTTCGAGGTGGGAGGGCAGGGGCAGCCCCGCGAGTTCAGTCACGGTCGGGTAGACATCCACGAATTCGACGAGGGATGAGGTGCTTTCGCCCGCGTGCTTCATGCCCGGCGCGGAGAGAAGGAGCGGGGCATGGGTGTCACTCTCGGTGTTCGTGTGCTTGGCCCACGCGTCGTGTTCGCCGAGCTTCCAGCCATGGTCGCCCACCAGGACCACGATGGTGTTCTTCCGAAGGTCGAGGCGATCGAGTTCGTCCAGGACTCTCCCGATCTGGGCATCGGTGTAACTGATGGCGGCGTAGTACCCGTGCTTGAGGGTGCGGGCCAGATCGTCGGGAATCGAGGACTCGGGGATTCCGTGGTAATTGCGCAACTCCCCCCCGGGGAGGATCGCGTAAGCCGGGGCATCCTTGGGACGGAACTTGTTGGTCGCGAGCTGGATCTTCGCGGGATCGTACAGGTCCCAGTACTTCTTGGGAGAGATGAAAGGAAGATGGGGTTTGATGAACCCGAGCGCCAGGAAGAACGGCTCGGGCTTCTTGCCGAGGTCGCGCAGCGTGGAAATCGCGAGTTCGGCCACCTTTCCGTCGGTGAACGTATTGTCTGGAACGTCCGCCCCTTCGAAGGCCGGGCCGCGTGAGTTGAGCCCGGTCGACGGGGGACCGTCCGCGGCGGAAGCCTTCTCTCCTTCCGCGTTTGCGTTCCCGCCCCTCTGGCGTTCATCGAGCTTCACGTTCTCGGGAAGCGCGTACTTGACCGCCTTCGGAGTCTGCCAGGGGACAGACCAAGTGGGAGCATCATCGTAGCCGCCGTGGTAGAGCTTGCCCATTCCTTGAACGAAGTACCCGTTGTTCTTGAAATGCTGGCCGAGGGTCACCACCGAAGGCATGGCGGCGCGGAAGTGCGTGACGAGGTCCCAGACCTTGGTGGTGTCCGGACGCGCCCCGGTCATGAGGCTGGTACGCGAGGGTGAGCAGACCGCCTGCTGGACATAGGCGCGGTCGAACCTCATTCCCGATTTGGCCAGCCGGTCGATGTTGGGGCTATTGATGTGGCCCGCTCCGTAGGCACCCAGCTCCGGACGCAAGTCGTCGATGATGATGAAGACGACATTGGGGCGTTTCGCGTCGGCCCCTCGAGCACTCATCGCCGGAGTGACGAGCAGGGCGACCAGGAAAGCCAGGGTCTTCAGTCGCATTCGTGTTGCGTTCATGATGGATCGGTCGTTTCCTTCTGTCTTGGTGACGGACGGGCTGTCTTGGTGACGGATGGGGCTGTCTTGGTGTTACTGATGGGGCCGGCGCGTGATGGCCCCGAGTTGCCATCGGTCACCCGGGTCGCTCTGCGGCAGATACTTGAGATAGACCGCGCGTAAGGCTGGATCATCGCGATGCTTCAGGAACTCCGCCAACAGGGGCCTGATCTGCGACCGGTCCCCGGCTTCGATGTCCCTTTTCGGCCAGGGCTTCGAGGCGTCGAGGTACGGCGCGAGGTGGAGAAGGGCGGGCAGGAGGCCGCGACCGTCTTTGGTTTGGAAGCTCCACCAATCCACTCCGACCCGGTCAGCGAGGCGGGCGCAGTCGAACAGCGCCTCGAGGTTGAAAAGCGAGTAGCCAAGAGACTTGGTCCGCGCCATCTCAAGGGGTTGGGATCCATCGGGCGCGATCTGCGCGGCGATGCGCCTGGTCAGTCCGCGAGTGAGAATCTCCCGGGCGTCGTCGTTGCGGCCGAGCACGAGAGCCAGGTGGGCGGTCTGCGCGTCATACCAGGATCCGTGGTTGTTCAAGGCATTCGCCTCGTCCCGGCCATTCGAGCTGGTGGTGAGCCACGCGTAGAACTTCGCCAGCCACTCTTGAAACGCTGCCTTGTCCGCAGGTCCCCACGCGGGCGACCCCGCAAGTAGCGCCAGGCCCTCGTTTACCGCGGTCAGCCGCCGGGACTCAATGATCCCGATGCCGCGCCCCGGGGTGACGCCGGGTATGGCCTGGGCGTGCTGGAGATTGGGGTTCATGGCAGTTTTGGCATTGAGGAACCAGACGCGGGTCAGCTCCGCCGCCTTCCGCGCGAAGCGCTCGTCGCCGGTGAACCAGTACGCGAGGCCAAGGGTTTCCACTGACTCGCAGATCCGGGTAAGCGCGTTGTCGTCCGTTCCGGTGTCGCTCTCGGGGTTGATCTCGCCGTCGCGACGGATGTAGGGGAGGCCGCCGGGCTTCGACGGATCGGGCCACCAGTAGGGCCCGTAGCTGAAGTAGTCGTGCTTGTCGCCGCTTGCCGGAACCAGCGATTTGTCCATCACGGACAGGGGCTTAACTTTGAGGGCCTGTTCGGCATCCTTGACCAACCGAATTCGCGCCGGCTGAAGCGTGGCGTCGCCTTTGGACAGGCTGTCCCGGCTGGTCAGCAGCCCTTCGGGATCGAACAGGAAAACGGCGGGCCTCGACGGGTTCAGCGCCCCTTCCCGGTGCTGCCCTCCCACTCCCGGCGTCGACATCAGGACCAGAAGCCAAAGGGTCGCAAGGCTGGATG
>Ga0163144_10008805_pt1 | contig 21776 bp, 18 predicted proteins | sample OliLak19BULKMAT1_FD_123175 | JGI IMG/M metagenome (GOLD analysis project Ga0163144, IMG submission 123175) | Freshwater microbial mat bacterial communities from Lake Vanda, McMurdo Dry Valleys, Antarctica - Oligotrophic Lake LV.19.BULKMAT1 | ecosystem: Environmental > Aquatic > Freshwater >... | reverse complement strand
TCTTTGCACGGCACATTCCAACACTCGATGACGGTGATTTTACGTGGGATAAGTTTGAACACGCCTATAATAACGAACTTGGTAATGACCTCGGCAATTTGGTTCAACGGGTAGCAAGTATGATTACGCGCTACCAAGCAGGTGTTATTGGCGAGGCACCGCAGGCAGAACACGACGCGAGTGCCTACCACGAAGCATTTGAAGCCCTTGAGTTTAATAAAGCCCTCGATGAAGTGTGGGCAAAAGTCCGTAGCCTTAATCAATATATTGAAAACGTCAAACCGTGGGAAATTGCAAAATTAATTGGAAAAGACCCTGAAGCTGAGTCTCATCTTAGTGAGGTATTGGCGTACGCCGCTGGTGCTTTGCTCCAGATTGGCGATTTATTGGTGCCGTTTCTGCCGGCAGCTGCCGAAAAAATACACCACACGTTCGAATCGGGTGTTATTGTACCAAGCGAAGGTGTGTTGTTCCCGAAGTTATATATTCATACCCCTAATCCCCACACACCAAAGGTATAAGTATGTTGTTTGATACACACTGTCATATTCATGAGTCAGATTATCCGCTCGACGTACAAGAGACGTTGGCGCGCGCTCGAGCTGCTGGCGTGCGACACATCCTATGTATTGGGACGTCGCAAGATAGCTCTGAGCGAGCTGCACAATTGGCAGAGTCTGAAGTCGATGTATATAGTTCGATAGGTGTGCATCCACATGATACAAAAGATGGCTGGTCGGGTATAAAAATGCTTGCGAATACGAAGCCAAAGAATCTCGTTGCGATTGGCGAGATTGGACTCGATTATTATTATGATAATAGCCCACGTGATGTTCAGGTAACTGCACTTAAAGAGCAAATTCAAATAGCATTAGACCATAACCTCGCAGTTATTTTTCATGTTCGCGGGGCATTTGACGATTTCTGGCCAATCTTCGATAGCTTCAGTGGTATACGCGGCGTACTGCATAGTTACACTGACAATGCAGATAATCTTCAAAAAGCGCTCAATCGTGGACTGTACATTGGGCTTAACGGCATCAGTACATTTAGTAAAGATCAATCGCAACTAGCAGTCTTTAGGTCAATTCCTATTGATCGGATTCTGCTCGAAACCGACTCTCCTTTCTTGACGCCAGCTCCATTTCGTGGTAAGATAAACGAGCCAGCATTTGTGAAGAACGTCGCTGAGTTTCATGCGAATCTACGAGGAATATCCTTAGAAGAGCTAACTCAAGCTACAACCGCAAACGCTCGTGCGTTATTCGCACTCTAAAACAGACACACCACACATATCCTAACGTAAAAAAGGTGTTTACCAACATGTCACAAGAAATGTATCAATTCCCAGAATCCCAGCATTCTGCCGATAACAATATCGGTATTACTGTTAATACACCTCTTGCTTACATCCATCCTGAGCAACTTGCTCGAGAAGCAGTCTTTAATACAATTAATGTTGATATTCCACCTACTCCGGAACAACTCGCCGCACGTGACGTGCTTGTGATAATCGGTAAGAACATCGAGGAGATGCGGCGCGACCATTTTGGTCTTGCTGTGTAATAGGCTATGAGTCGTATTTTTTCACGGGCACTCAAATTACTTACTAACTCCGTTCAGACTACTCAACTGTTACGCCCCTCAGGTCGCCCGTTAAAAGAGTTAAGCGAAAGGGACCTGATACAGCTCGAGAGTGAAGTTGGTTCACAGCTTTTTGGACCTGTTAGCAAAGGTCACAGACGTGAGTTCTTCCACGATGAAAAGGGCCATTGGATCTGGCACGAAGAATGGATAGACAGTCTCGGAAACACTCAGGCTATCACAACTCGATATGAAGTACAGGCAAAAGGTGTACTTAAAGTGCGTATAGGCGAACCATACACCTACATTGATGGCGAAGAACTCGTTAATCTGACATGTGCGGCGGGAATGTATCATGAACAGGTTGCCCGCAAGATTTATAAGCGCGAGCCCAAAGATCTTACGAGCACTAACTGATATAATAATAACGTGAGTACAGAGCTTATTTACCTTGACCATGCAGCCGCGACACCGTTAGATCGGCGCGTGCTTGACGCCATGTCACCGTACTTTTCCGAATTTTTTTATAACCCTTCGAGTCCGTATGCTCCAGCTGTACAGGTACGACGCGATTATGATACTGCAAAACATACAATCGCACAGTCCCTTGGCGTTAAGCCAGACGAACTGGTGATGACAGCCGGTGCAACCGAGTCGATTAATCTTGCATTTAGCAGTATTTCTGGCCACATCGTTACTACTAACATCGAACATCACGCAGTGCTTTCAGCAGCACGGCTGCGTGACCACACACTCGTTGCGGCAGATGAACGTGGATTTGTGTCAAGTGAGTCAATACAACGTGCGATAACCCCTCAAACTCAACTCATAAGTATTGCTCTGGCGAACAATGAGCTTGGCACAATTCAGCCACTACGCGACGTAGCCGCTGTAGTGAGAACCGAACGCGAAGCACGACTTTTGCGTGGTGATGCGACACCTATTTATTTACATAGTGATTGTTCGCAAGGTGTTGGGCAGCTTGATATCAATATTGGACGCTTAGGGGTTGATTTATTGACGCTGAACGCCGGTAAGGTGTACGGTCCAAAACAAGTTGGACTACTGTGGGCAGCCAGCCACGTTCAGTTAATTCCACAAATTGTCGGTGGCGGTCAAGAACGAGGCCTACGTAGCGGTACAGAAAACGTTGCAGGTGTGGTAGGCTTTGCAAAAGCGCTTAGTCTAGCGACAGAACATCGTAAATTCGAGTCAGACAGACTGTCCAAACTACGCGATGAGCTACAAAAAAAGCTTACTAGCGCGTTTCCGAAAGCAGTACTGTCTGGTCATCAAAAACACCGACTTAGTGGCCATCTTCATATTTCATTTCCAAATATTGACGCAGAGCGACTTGTTTTTACACTCGAAAATAGGGGAGTGCTTGTTGCGACGGGCAGCGCATGTGCTGCTAATAACGGTATGCGCTCACATGTCCTGGTGGCTATCGGTCTTACGGACATTATTGCCGACGGTAGTCTACGCATGACGCTCGGTCATCTTACAACGCAAGAAAATACCGAAACAGCTGCCAATATTATTATTGAAGAAGTAGGTCGCGAGTACGAACGGATTCGTGCATGATTCGCTTTCTACTTGCTATACCTGTATTTGTTGCACTGCTAATAGTAGCGATAAGTATATATCTTTCACCGCAGGATTTAACATCGTGTGGTGATGTACCATCCGTTGCTGGGTCGTGTGAACCAGTCGATGCAATAGTTGCGATAAGTGGTGGAGATACTAATGCACGCACCGATGAAGCCATAAAACTATATAAGAATAAATGGTCAGACACCCTAGTTTTTTCAGGTGCCGCTCAAGATAAATCTGGCCCGAGTAATGCCGCAGCTATGCGTACACGCGCAATTTCGGCAGGTATTCCGAGTAATGCAATCTTGCTCGATGAAACAGCAGAGACAACTAAGCAGAATGCCCAAAACACTTCTAGTATTCTCGTAGATCGTAGTGCGAATAAAATTATCCTTATCACATCCGGTTATCACCAACGTCGTGCAAATCTTGAATTTACTAAACAGCTACTAAATGTCACGATATATAATTATCCAGCCGAAAACGACCGCGACTGGTCACTGTGGTGGTGGACTGGGCCCCGTGGTTGGACTCTCGCAGCGAGTGAATTGGTTAAAATTAGTGCTTTTTATGTCGAGAACCGCACATGAGTTCACTAAAAGTCTATGTTGGTATGAGTGGCGGTGTTGATTCTTCGCTCACTGCAGCGCTACTGCTAGAGCAAGGCTACGACGTCATCGGAGTCTACATGAAAAACTGGACGCAAGATTTGCCGGGTATGAAATGCCCTTGGGCGGATGATTTAGCGGACGCCAAACGTGTGGCAGTTCAACTGGGGATTGATTTTAAAGTATTTGATTTCGAAAAAGAGTACAAACACAGAGTCGTTGATTATATGATAGGTGAATATAGAGCTGGTCGCACGCCCAACCCCGATATTATGTGTAACCAGGAAGTGAAGTTTAGGTTATTTCTAGGTGCGGCGCTACACGATGGTGCCGACATGATTGCAACTGGCCACTACGCACGCGTTAAAGATGGAGTATTATTTCGGGCAGTCGATACGAACAAAGACCAGACTTATTTTTTGTACCGTGTATCGGGAGAAGCGTTATCAAAAACACTATTTCCACTTGGCGACTATACAAAGCCCCAGGTTCGCGAGATGGCCAAAGAACGTGGCCTATACACGGCGGGCAAGAAAGACAGTCAAGGAATTTGCTTTGTCGGAAAAGTCGGCATTCGCGATTTTCTGAGCCAGTATGTACAGCCAAAACCAGGCAAAATTATTGATACAGTTTCGGGTAACGTACTTGGACACCACGACGGCGCAATTTTTTATACACTCGGGCAGCGCCACGGCTTGGAACTTGGCGGCGGGCTACCGTATTATGTTGTCGGTAAACACATGGACAAAAACGAAGTCTACATCACGACCAATCTCAACGATAGTTCACTATGGCGTGACACAGTAACGATTGCGGATGTACACTGGATAAACAACGCGCCGGCAGAAGGTGAATACGATATCCGTGTGCGCCACCGCGCAAAGTTAGTTCGGGCAAACCTTTCGTATAACGACAACAACGCAGTGCTTGCACTGGATAATGCTGAACGTGCTGTTGCCCCAGGCCAGTCTGTCGTAGTGTATGACGGCAAGATTTGCCTTGGTGGTGGTATCGTCGTCTGATTGTTTTTTGTGACACCGGCTGGTACAATCTACAGAGATGAATGCACAAGAAATACGTAATGCATACCTGCAGTTTTTTGCCGAGCGCGGCCATGCTATTATTCCTCGTGCCAAACTTGTACCATACAATGACCCGTCGACTCTATTTACGGGCAGTGGTATGCAGCCGCTTTTGCCATACTTATTGGGTGAGTCTCATCAGGACGGAGTTCGGCTTGTTGATAGTCAAACGTGTTTACGAGCACAAGACATTGAAGACGTAGGCGACAATCGTCATACGACATTTTTTGAAATGCTCGGTAACTGGAGTCTCGGTGATTACTTTAAAGAACAGCAAATCAGATGGTTTTTTGAATTTCTCACAAATGTGGTTGGGCTCGATGCCAACAAAATTTACGTAACAGCATTTATGGGTGATGAAGCACATGGTATTCCGCGTGACGACGAAGCGGCGAATATATGGCAAAAAGTATTTGAAGAAAAAGGCATTGAAGCCAAAATTGTTGAAGTGGGGAGTCAAGCCGATGGAAATGCACGGGGCATTAAGCCGGGTGAGCGTATATTCTTTTACGACGACGGAGAAAACTGGTGGTCACGTGGCGGTGGCATAGATAAAACTCCCATTGGCGATCCATGCGGGCCTGATAGCGAAGTGTTTTATGACTTTGGTCCACAAAATCATGCTGACGGATATGGGTTGGCGCACCCAGCCAGCGATAGCGGTCAGTTTATGGAAATTGGCAACCAAGTGTTTATGCAGTATCGCCGCAACGAAGACGGCAGCTTCTCTGCCCTTCAGAAACAGAATGTTGACTTTGGTGGCGGACTCGAACGTATTGCAGCAGCCAGTATTGATAGCCCGGATGTGTTTAAAATTAGTATACTATGGCCAATTGTTGAAAAACTGCAGAAATTATCAGGCAAATCATACGAATCAAATACCGTCAGTATGCGCGTCATTGCCGATCATTTGCGAGCAGCAACTTTCCTAGCTGTCGATGACGTTACACCATCAAATAAAGAACAGGGCTATGTGATGCGACGCTTGATTCGACGGGCGGTGCGATTTGCGTTTGATTTAGGGATTGAGCAAAACTTCCTAGAGGGCGTCGTGCCGGTTATTGCCGACATGTACGTTGATGATTACCCAGAAGTCGCTGAGAAACGCGATGAGATTATTGCAACTTTGGTGAAGGAAGAAAAAGTCTTCCGCCAGACGCTACGAAAAGGTATTAACGAATTGAACAAGCGTAAAGCCGATGGTATAACCGGAGTCGAATTATTCACTCTTTACGACACCTACGGGTTTCCGGTCGAGCTTTCAACCGAAGAAGCGTTTAAGCAAGATATTACATTATCTGAAAATTGGCGTGAAGAATTCGATGCAAAAATGAAAGAACAACGTGAGCGTTCGCAGACAGCTACTAAAGGAACTTTTAAGGGTGGACTTGGTGGTCAAACCGAAATTCACAAACAATATCACACGGCAACCCACCTGATGTACGCGGCACTTCGCCAAGTATTAGGTGACCATGTGGTGCAGCATGGTAGCAACATCACCGAAGAGCGACTGCGGTTTGACTTTTCACACCCTGAAAAAGTGACGCCTGAACAAATCAAACATGTCGAAGACATCGTCAACCGCGAAATTAAAAAAGACCTCAAGGTATCATATGCGGAATACCCGACAGCTGTCGCCCGCGAAGAAATGGGTGCATTAGGGCAATTTGGCGATCGCTACGGCGAGACAGTAAAGGTATACACTATGATTGCCGACAACGAAGACAATCCTTTTAGCTTTGAAATTTGTGGTGGTCCTCATGTTAATCACTCGCTTGAGCTTATAGAGCCCGGCGACAAGGTATTCAAGATTGTCAAAGAAGAATCTTCAAGCGCCGGTATTAGGCGAATTAAAGCCGTTCTGGTTTAGTTAGTAGCAGATTCAATCATATAGTGTAGCAGCGCCTGGAATTGAATAAGATATGAAGGGTCGGTTGGGTCGAGAGTCTTCGCCGTGCCATCTAGTTCTTGCTTAGTAATCCGTAAGTACGCTTTCTCAAAACTTACACCAGATGCCGTAAATCTATGGACGCTATTTTTTTGTAACTTCTCGTCAGTAGAGATATATTGAAGCTCTAATCGCGTAACTTGTTCGGCATCTAAATCCTCGAATATGGTCGCATGCTCGATAACGAGCCGTTGTCTCATCTCTTTTGGCTTTTCAATATCATCTTGCAGTAAACGGACATAAGTCGTTAGGCCACTACTATTAGGTAAGGGCATTTCTAGGTAGCGACTAGATGTGAGCAGTCCTTCGCGCCGCATTGCAAGTCCTTGCCAAAACGATGCAAGTATAAGAGGAAAAGTAGATTTGGCAACGTGTGAATCGGCCTCTTGTAGTACAACTGCATGTCGCGTGAGTGGATCTGAGTCTGCAATTCTTAAACACAGGTCAACCATTGCATCATCGTCAAGCGACCTAACATCAAAGGAATCGTCAGTGAACACACTGTAGCTATCGTCTGAAGTTCCTTTTCGCACACGTAGAGTTCGCGGAGTATCGTTTTGAAGAGTTCTGAGCTTTAGGTCGACTTCGTTGGTTGTAAATGACCCATTGGCGGTGAAATCGATGGGTTTGGTGTGTGAAACGCTAGATTCTGGGCCAAAGAATCCTACTTGAGTACCAAAACGAGTCTTTGATTCAAAACAAACGGTGTGTTTATAGACAGTTGTATCCATACTCTCGAATAAATGATCAATATAGTCACTAGCCAGTGCATCTGTGTAGGGCTTTAATAAGTTAGGGTCAGTAGAACATTCTGGCACAAAGCCGGAATAGTCGGGTTTCTCAAATTGAGAATAGGTCATGTAGGCTATTACATCACAAATATACATATATAACAACTCTTATGACCAAGAGCACCTTTGGTATATAATGAAAGATACTTATGGTATTCAATAAATTCCGCTCAAAACGCCGCGAAAACGCCGAAGATTATATCGTTGCACTTGATATTGGGACTGAATTTGTCAAAGCACTGATTGCCAAACTCGACGATGACACACTAAGTATTGTCGGTGTCGGCCGCGCTCGCCAAGAGCTTAGCGATATGCACCAGGGAGCAATTGCTGATATTGCAGGCGTTGTCCGTAATTGTGAAGACGCGCTCTCAGAGGCTGAAGAGCAAGCAGGGCTTCAGGCTAAGCGAGTGGTTATCGGCATTGCTGGTGAGTTAGTTAAAGGTGTTACAAACACCATTCGTTATCGCCGCCCACAACCCGACCGTCCGCTCGATACCGCAGAAATGGAATTCATCATAGAAAAAGTTCAAGAACGTGCTCAAGGTAAGGCCCAAAAACAAATCGCGCTCGAAACGGGTAACGAAGATGTTGAAGTCAAGCTTGTTAACAGCGCGCTTGTTGGTATACATATCGACGGATACAAGGTCAGTAACCCAATTGGTTTTCAGGGCCGCGACGTTGCCGTACAAATATACACGGCTTTTGCGCCTATGGTGCATATTGGCGCACTCGAGCGTGTTGCCGACGAGTTGTCTCTGGAGCTACTGGCGGTGGCAGCCGAGCCGTTTGCCGTCAGTCGTACCATGCTAGGTAGTGATGTGAATAGTAATTTCACAGCAATTCTTGCCGATGTAGGCGGTGGCACAACTGATATTGCAGTTGTAAACGACGGTGGGGTAGAGGGCACAAAGATGTTTGGTATTGGCGGGCGTAGCTTTACGAATACGATTGCGAGTGAGCTCAATTTATCGTACGCCGATGCCGAAAAACTAAAGGTCAATATTGGACACAGTCAAATAAAGCCGACGGTCGCCAAGGATGTAAATGACGCAATCGATAAGACACTCGACGTGTGGATATCTGGCGTAGAGTTAGCGTTAAGTGAATTTGATTCCGTAGATCACTTACCCAACCGTATTTTATTATGCGGTGGTGGGGCAAGTCTCGATAAGCTTGTGCAGGCACTTCAAAAAGAAGACTGGCATAAAGATTTGCCGTTTACTAAAAGACCAACAGTTCAGTGTATCCAGCCTTCAGATGTGCTCGGCATTACAGACACAACAGCTAAAGTCACTGACCATACATTTATTACCGCCATGGGACTGCTCCGCGTGGGCTATGATACACTTATAGGGAGTAGCGATACAGATACGATAAAAGAAAAACTGAACCGGATTTTACGCATCTAACATGAGCAAAGATATTATCTACATCGATGTCGAAGACGATATCACCGCAATTATAGGCAAAATCAAGCTTTCAAAAGAGAAGATCATTGCTTTAGTGCCACCAAAACGTGTCGGCGTACTTCAAAGTGCAGTGAATTTACGACTTTTACTTCGCATGGCTACCAATAACCACAAAACATTAGTGTTGATAACTAATAATCAAGCACTCGTAGGATTGGCTGCTTCTGCCCAGATACCGGTTGCTAAGAATTTACAGTCTAAACCAGAACTTCCAGAAATCACAGCCCTTAGTGTCGATGACGACGAAGACATCATTGACGGATCTAAACTTCCTATTGGTGAGCTCGAAAAAACAGCAGATCATGTAGGCGAAGACAGCGCAGCGATAGTTGCAGCAATGAACGACATTGATATTGACGGTAAGCCGGTGGTCGCCGAACCTGGCGCGCACATAAAATTGAACAACAAAAAACCAATCAACAAAGTGCCAAACTTTAACACATTCCGTAAAAAACTCTTTATTGGTATTGCAGCCGCCGTACTCCTCGTGATTTTCCTTATATGGGCAAATGTATTCGCGCCAGCAGCTAAAGTTGTTATTACTGCCCGTACCACACCGACGTCCGTAAACAGCACCGTGACGCTTGGTGGGACCGCAGCAACCGATGTGTCTAAGGGCGTGATACAATCTCAGATACAAACTCTCAAAAAAGATGTGACTATTGAATTTGATGCGACTGGTACTAAAAATGTAGGTGAAAAAGCTGTCGGAACAGTGCGTTTGTCCCAGCAATCACTGAGTTCAATCACTGTCGTTGCTGGTACAAAACTGACAGCTCTCAGTGGCCTTTCCTACATAACTAATGTTGCAACGATTGTGCCTGCCAGTACATTTGGAAGCCCAGGCTGTTTCCCGACTGCATGTGCGGGTACCGCGACAACGGCAGTCACTGCAGCTGGCGGCGGTACAGACTTTAACGGTGAAACAGGAAGTCTGAGTGGTGCCCCGAGTGGTGTCTCTGCAACATTTATAACTTCTCCAACAGGGGGTACTGATAAAACAGCAACTGTTGTCACGCAGGAAGATATCCAAAAGGCTAGTCAACTATTAGTTGAACAATCAAGTGACCTAGCAAAAGCAGAGCTAATCAAGCTGTTTATAAACGGTCAAGTTGTTATCGATGATAGCTTTACAATTGACCGCGCTGCCGCCACATCTGTCCCGGCTGTTGATACAGAAGCAACCGCTAAAGCTAAGTTAACAAGCACAACCACCTATACTATTACAGCACTTGCACCCCCCGACATAGAATTATTCATCCGTGCCGATCTTGAAAAACAAATCAGTGGCAAAGATAACCAAAAAATCTACGGCACCGGTATCGATAAAGTACGGCTTATGGGGTACGTAAAAACCGACACCGCTCAGACAACCCGTATCGTCACAGACGGTCAGATTGGTCCAAATATCGATGAAGCCAAGATTAAAGAGCAGGTGAAGGGTAAGATATTCGGTGATGTCCAACAGAGCTTAAGTGCTATAAATGGCATAGATGACGTTGATGTACAATTCTCGTTCTTCTGGGTCCGAACCATTCCGAATGATACATCTAAAATTACGATTGAATTTAAACTAAATAATGAGTAGTGCACACGTTATCAGCTTAGACGTAGGCAAAAAGCGCATTGGCGTGGCTGTTGCTGACATGTCGGTGCGTATTGCAGTTGCTTATGACACACTTGATGTCGATGGCAGCGAAATTGAAGCAATAGCGAAGATTGTTACTTCCGAGCAGGCTGATACCATTGTGGTGGGATACCCTCGTAATCAATCAGGTGAAGCAACACAGCAAACAGCGTATGTCGAATCATTTACAGATCGTTTGAAAGATATAGTGCCACACATCGTCTTTCAGGACGAATCACTTACGAGTGTTCACGCTGAGCAGCAGCTGGCTGCACATAATCGACCGTATACAAAAGCCGATATCGATGCCCAGGCGGCAGCAATTATCTTGCAAGATTATCTGGAGCAACATCGTGGATAAAACACCCCCTCCTATGCTTGAGCCACTTGAGCAAGAAAAGCTCATTAGTGCTTCACCAATGCCAATTTTACTACGCGAGGCTGGCCTCAAGACAAAACATCCAACAAGCCGTAAAAAGCGTGTACTAGCTGTTATCGGTATATTTGCAGCTGTGCTTGGTATTGCTTTTGCCACAGCAGCAGTCGTGTATACGACGCTTGCAAGCCCCAAAACATCAGACAAATCAGAGCTCATTTTGGTCACTATTGAGTCTGGAGCAATTGCGTCAGACATAGGAAAAACGCTTGAGTCAAAGGGTATTATCAGGAGCCAACTTGCGTTTGATATATACACGCGAATATCCGGCACACGTGATCGTTTGCAAGCTGGCACCTATCGTCTGTCGCCGAGCCAAACCGTCGAACAGGTGGTTGGTCACCTGTTACGTGGTGATGTTGATACGTTCCAGATTACGTTTTTTCCTGGAGCAATGCTTGTAGACGCATCAGATAAGCCCGTGAATAAAAAGCTTGACGTCACGACAGTTCTGATACGTGCTGGCTACGATAAAGCAGCAATTGATGCGGCTTTAGCTAAGGTGTACATCCACCCACTACTGGTAGGCAAACCAGATTCAGCGGACCTAGAGGGCTATGTATACGGAGAGACATATAATTTTAATAGTGGTGCAACTGTCGAACAAATCTTACTACGGACATTTGATGAAATGTATGCAGTTGTCGAAAAAAATGATTTGATTGCGCGGTACAACGCACGGGGGCTGAGCCTGTATCAAGCTATCACACTTGCATCTATTGTCCAGGGCGAAGTTAGCACCGAATCTGACCGCCGCGCCGTTGCAGCTGTGTTCTTTAACCGACTTGACGTTGGTATGGCACTCGGTGCCGACATTACGTTTGTTTATGCCGCTAACAAACTTGGGGTAGCACCTATTTCAACGCTAAATTCTCCTTACAATACACGTATTAACAGAGGGTTACCACCAGGCCCAATTGCCGCCCCGGGCATAACGTCTCTACTGGCGGTCGCAAACCCGGCTACGAGCGATTTTCTGTTCTTCGTTGCTGGAGATGACGGAACTACACACTTTGCACGTACCAATGCTGAACATGAGCAAAATGTCGCACGTTACTGCACGGTTGAGTGCGCAAAGCCGTAGTGTTGCACAGGGTGACACTCATAAAATGTATTGACATAAAAGTCAATACCTGGTAGTATTATAGATAGCACATTTGTGACTCTGACTACTGTTGTTGTAAAACGGCGGGCGGGAAGACCAGAGTACATTTGAGCCTACCAGAACTGTCGCACGGGTATCGAAAACAGAACACTTTCAAAAGAAGAAATAATAACTAATGAAATCGGTCGACACATACCCCATTCTATGCGAGAAGTAAGACACAGTACGGTAGACGCCCTCAGAGTAATCCGAGCGGCAGGAGAACGAAAATTCGTAATCAGATCACAACGAGCCTTGCTCACGAAGGATCAACTGTTGCTTTAAGACAACACACACTTGCAACTCGCCGAAAGCGGTCCCGCGGTGTGCCCAAACCATCGACCGTCGCCATATACATGGGTGTATTCGCGCTTATTGTGAGTATCGTCGCTCTTGGCTATCGTGCGCCGCAGCAAACGGCCGGCGTTGCTAACGCCTCTCCTGTTACTTCAGAGACCCAGTCCAAGCAGACGTCTGTCGATGAAATTGTGGCAACAAACATTGCCGCTAGCCTTGCTCAGACGACAAATTTATCGGTGGCTAATAACGTTGCAAACCTTTCTGTATCGCTCGCTGTTCAGAGTGAGCTTGCGCAGACTGACGATATAATTGTATCAAAACCCCTTATTCTCGACCCAACATCCGAAAGCCGCCAAGTCACAACGTACATTACCGTTGCCGGTGATACGGTCGACAGTATTGCCGCCCAGTTTGATGTTACTAATCAAACAATTAAGTGGGCAAACAACCTTACAGCTGACGCACTTGCTCCTGGTCGGACACTTAAAATTCTGCCAACCGACGGCATACTCTACACAGTCAAAGCAGGTGATTCGGTGGAATCAATTTCGCAGAGATACAATGCCGACATAGCACGCGTCGTACTTGCCAATGACCTAGAAGAAGTAGGTATTGTCGCTGGTCAGCAGATTATTCTCCCGAGTGGTACATTGCCCGAGACAGAGCGTCCTGGGTACGTTGCGCCACGTGTGGTCTCAACGTTCAGAAGCACAGCAACAGGTTCAAACTCTAGTAATTTGTTTCGCGCGTCTGCCGGTAATCGCTACTCATTTGGCTATTGTACGTGGTTCGTGTACGAAAGGCGCGCCGAGCTTGGCCGTCCGATTGGAAGCTTTTGGGGCAACGCAACCAACTGGGCCAATTCTGCGAGCAGGGCTGGCTTCAATGTGAGCCGTACACCGGAAGTTGGCGCGATTATTCAAAACGGTGGTGGGCTCGGTCACGTTGCAATCGTTGAATCCATACAGCCAAATGGTGATCTTGTACTATCAGAAATGAACTACGGTGGCGGTTGGAATCAAATCACCCGCGGCCGTATCATACCTTCCGGTCAAGCATCGAGCTATAACTACATTCGTTAAATGTTCGTGTAATGACCATCGCCCCTGTTAATTCAGGGGCGATTTTGGTATACTACGCATAGTATGTTTGTCGACACCGCCAAAGTATTTATTCAAGCAGGTAAGGGCGGCGACGGAGCCGTTAGTTTTCGTCGTGAAATATATATCGATAAAGGAGGTCCAGACGGTGGGGCTGGTGGTCGTGGTGGAGATGTTATATTTGAAGCGAGCGAAAACGTTAATACGCTGATAGATTTTCGCTTTAAGCCTGAACTCAAGGCAACTCATGGCCAAAACGGTGCTAAACGTGACCGGCACGGTAAATCCGGCGAACCACTTATCGTAAAAGTGCCCATGGGTACAATAGTACGCCGTTCAGGCGATATAATTGCCGATTTAACAGCAGATGGCCAAAGAGTGATTATAGCTAAGGGAGGCGACGGTGGCTTCGGTAATGCGCACTTTAAAAGCTCTGTTCGCCAAACACCGCGTATAGCCGAAAAAGGAGAACTTGGCGACACATTCGATGCCGAACTTGAGCTCAAGCTCCTAGCCGATGTAGGGCTTGTTGGGTTTCCAAATGCCGGCAAATCAACGTTTCTGAGTGTTGTCAGTAATGCACGGCCAGAAATTGCTGACTACGCCTTTACCACACTCACGCCTAATTTGGGCGTTGCTGATATCGATGACGGCAGTTTGCTTATTGCAGATATACCGGGGCTCATAGAGGGCGCTAGTGAAGGCAAGGGGCTTGGTGATGCGTTTCTGCGTCACATTGAACGTACTGCAGTGCTCCTGCACCTTATTGACGCCTACACAGATGATATTGCTGGGGCATATACAACGATTCGTAAAGAGCTTGCAAGTTACAATGTAGAGCTGAGTGACCGCCCAGAAGTCATAGCGCTCACTAAAACCGATGGTCTCGACGACGATATTATCGCTATGCAAGTCGAAGCCGTAAAAAAAGTTGCTAAAGATGCCGAGGTGTATGCCATATCTTCTGCTGCGCATAAGGGCCTCAAAGAAGTGCTTCGTGTGCTACGCACTAAAGTCACATCGGCACGTGCTCAAGCCACTCAAGATGACATTGATGCTCCAGACGAAGAGTACGACACAATTAGTCTCGGCGCAAATCAGATTGCCGACGGCTGGACAGTAGAAAAACGTCAAGATGATGACGGCAGCGACTATTTTTTTGTGGCGGGTGACAAAATTGAGAAATTTGCTCGTCGAACCGATTTTAATAACTACGAAGGTGTCAATCGTCTCAGAGATATCATGAAAAAACTGGGCATCACCCACGAACTCCGCCGTGCTGGTGCGCAGGGTGACAGCAGTATTCGTATTGGTGACAGCGAGTTTTCCTACCTCGAACAGTAGATACGCAAAATACTATTGACACAATCGTACGGGTATGATATCATATGTCTTAACCAATGGTTGAAACACTGTTTCCCATAGGTCACATTGACAATTTGGATACGTAATCAAAAAAGGTTGCTGTAGCTTTTGTGAGTATCTACACGGTACCAATAAAAGCTATAGCAACCTGCAGTTTGGTTTGTTGTAGTGGCCATGGTGGCCGAAGAAGTAACGTCCTAGAAAGGACACAGTTGAGATCACCGCCGCCCACACACCGCAACGAAACAACCAGCTAAAAAAACGCCGGCCGCCTCGTGCCAAAAAAAAGAAAGGAAACACATGAAGTATAGACCCTAGGGCCCTTAGGCCCTTAGTCTAGCTCTACCTGTCTCACGTAGGCTAAAGAGTATCCTCGCGAAGCGTATAGGCATTTGCCCTACTTCTTGATTGGATCACTCTGGGACTCGTGTCCGCCCCACTTGTAAAAGTTAATCAACGCCGATTGACCTATTCCGAAGGCAGCCTCGGCTGCGCGCGGAATAACTTGAGACAGATTACCAGCGGGGGCGAGTGCGACACTGTTGCGCTCGTCCTCGTTGGCTCATAAACTTCCACGGGGATGAACACGATGGCTTGGCCGTCGCAGAAGGATCGTGAAGATCCGTTCATTCCTTGCTGGTGTTGGCCCGGGAGTTTCAACGTACTCCCGGGCCGCGCCAAAAAAACGTATCCAATGTCAATAAACCACGCGGTGACGCGTGGTTTTTCATATTTTATGAGCTTTCGACTATAATAGTCACAATGTCACACACCTTCTTCTTTTACGACCTTGAGACGTCGGGCCTCAGCCCGCAGTACGATAGAATTATGCAGTTTGCTGGAATTCGCACTACTATGGCACTTGAGCCAGTGGGAGAACCTGTCAACATGCTCGTGAAATTAAATGATGACACGCTTCCAAGCCCCGATGCTACCATGGTGACAGGTATTACCCCACAGCAAACACAGGCCGATGGATATACAGAAGCTGAATTCGCAAAAATATTGATAGACGATGTGTTTACCGAAGATACGATAGCAGTCGGCTTTAATAATATTCGTTTTGATGATGAGTTTATTCGCCACCTGCTGTGGCGAAACTTTTACGACCCGTACGAATGGACCTGGAAAGACGGGCGATCACGCTGGGATTTACTAGACGTGGTGCGCATGACACGCGCTTTGAGGCCAGATGGTATTACCTGGCCAGTCGATGCAACAGGCAATCCAACAAATCGCCTGGAGCTTCTGAGTAGCCATAATGGCCTGGAGCACACAAAAGCACACGATGCACTGAGCGACGTTGAAGCGCTCATAGGTGTTACCAGGCTCATTCGCAGCACACACCCGCAACTCTACGAATACCTGTTAAACCTCCGTGATAAAAATGAAGTCAAAAAGCTCGTTAATCTTGATGATAAACAGCCGTTTGTCTATGTGAGTGGACGGCTCGACGGAGAGTTTAATAAAGCCACTGTCGCTTTTCCGCTCACATCTGGAAAAAACGGCAATGTAGTGGTGTACGACGTTCGCTATGACCCAACACCATTAGTCGGTATGTCTTCAAAAGAACTTGCGAAAAAATTATATGCTAGTTGGGATGAACGCCATAAGGAAGATTTCGTAAAACTCCCCGTCAAAGAACTGCAATATAACCGAGCGCCAGCTGTGGCGCCACTCGGTGTGCTCGCTAGTGGGGACGGCTGGACCAAGATTGGTATGACGCAAGAAGTAATTACAAAACATCGTCACATCCTACTTGCAAATCCTGGCTTTGCAGAGACACTTCGTGAGCTATTTGAAACAAAACCCGACTATAAACGATCATCTGACCCAGAAGCACAGTTATACGACGGCTTTGTACCCGATATCGATAAGCTCCGTATTGAGTCGGTGCGAAATGCCGATGAGCGTACGCTGGCTGACTTTCATCCAACATTTACAGACGAACGATTGCCTGGGCTTTTGCTTCACTACAAAGCGCGTAATTATCCAAAAAGTCTCGCCGAAGAGGAAGTGGTGCTATGGGAGACATGGCGGGCGGGACGTATCTCAGCATCGCTACCGACATTTGTAACGAGACTTCAGCAATTATCAGCAACAGTGACTGATAATACGAAACAGTTTGTACTACAAGAGCTACAGCTCTGGGCCGAAAGTATCGTTCCTATTGACAGCAGCGACCAAGAGGCTTAAGCGGTTCGCTTACGACTTCGCTTTGCGACAGGTGCTTTTGTAGCCTCGAAATCTTGAAAGAAAAACGCCTTCACACGCGCTCCAAACGCAACATAAAGGACAACGACGGTAAATGCCGTTGCGTACGCAGAAAGCATATCCACGGCGCCAATTCGAATATCTGTTCCTGGGACTAGCCCAGCAAATACAAGAAGTGTCAGTGCATGACTGCCACCAAAAGTATCCAGAACGATAAGTCCTGATCCGATAACACTAATACTAATGATTTTCTTGTTCACATTTACCTCTTGCGAATTACTTCTAAGCAATATACCACTCCTCATGTCAATAAGCAAGCATATGCGCTATCGGTAATGTATAGGTCTAGTCAAAAGCCCATAAAAAGAGTATAATTGTTTGGTTATGTCAGGAGTAATTAAGGTCGTTGGTGCCCGCGAGCACAACCTAAAAAATATCAGCGTGGAGATTCCGCGTGATAAATTAGTGGTCATTACAGGGCTTTCGGGCTCTGGCAAATCATCACTTGCGTTTGATACTATTTACGCCGAAGGTCAGCGCCGCTACGTAGAAAGTCTATCGAGCTACGCGCGGCAGTTTTTGGGACTTATGGAAAAGCCGGATGTTGATCAAATAGATGGCCTCAGTCCTGCTATTAGTATCGACCAAAAATCGACAAGCCGTAATCCCCGAAGTACGGTAGCCACAGTGACTGAAATCTACGACTACCTCCGCTTGCTGTATGCACGTATTGGTGTACCGCACTGTCCAGTGTGTGGCAAAGCCGTATCTCGCCGAACCAGCGAAACTATCATCGATGAAATCATGAAACTACCCGATGGTTCACGGGTTATGATACTTGCGCCAATAGTGCAAAGCAAAAAAGGCGAGTTTGCCCACATTCCTGAGCAATACCGCCGGCTGGGCTTTGCCCGAGCACGTGTCGACGGAGTCGTGTACGCTCTTGATGAATTCCCTACGCTTGATAAAAAGTACAAACACGATATCGAGATAGTTGTCGATCGTATTGCACTAGCCGCAGATGCAACTGGGCGTGTTACGCAATCGGTTGAACAAGCACTGGAACTCGCCGACGGCGTCATTCAGGTGCTCGATACAGACACAACGACTATTGTGACCTATAGCCAGCGTTACGCCTGCTTAGACCACCCAAACGAAGATATCCCCGAGCTTGAACCGCGACTATTTAGCTTTAACGCGCCTCAAGGTGCATGCCCTGTGTGTACGGGCCTCGGTAATCGACTAGAAGTCGATCCGAGCCTTGTGTTTAATCCAAATCTTACTATTTCCGAGGGTGCAGTTAGGCCATATAACCGTGTCAATAGTGACGCCTGGTACATGAAACGCTTGCAAGAAGTAGCGCTTGCGCACGACTTTAGTTTGCAGGTTCCAGTGCAGGATTTAAGCTCCGAAGACCTCGAAAAAGTTTTGTATGGCACCGGTTCACAAAAATACACCGTACAACTTGGTGGCGGTCGTAGCTACGATTCTACGTATGAAGGTGTGATACCAAATCTTGAGCGTCGCCACAAAGAAACGGATAGTGAGTTTATGCGCAAAGATATCGAGCGCTTTATGCGTGAACGAGAATGCCATGCATGTAAGGGTGCTCGCCTCAAGCCAGTTGTGCTGGCGGTGACGGTGCACGGCCTCAATATAATGGATATTTGTAACTTGGGTGTCGATAGCGCTCTTGATTTGTTTGAAAATAATTTGAAGTTAAATGATCAGGAGCAATTTATTGCCGCTCAGATATTCAAGGAGATTAAGGCACGGCTCGGTTTCATGAGTAATGTTGGCTTGAACTATCTCGAACTTTCTCGAGCAGCTAATACACTTAGTGGCGGTGAGGCACAGCGTATTCGCTTAGCGACTCAAATTGGCTCGGGCCTACAAGGTGTCCTGTATGTACTCGACGAGCCTTCTATTGGCCTACACCAACGCGACAACGATCGCCTTATTGGCACACTCAAGCACCTACGTGACCTTGGTAATACTGTGCTGGTGGTAGAGCACGATGAAGACACGATTCGCCAAGCTGACTACTTGCTTGATATTGGCCCTGGTGCTGGTGTGGCTGGTGGTGAAGTGGTGGCCCACGGTACACCCGACGAAGTCGCCAAAAACCCACACAGTATTACGGGTCGATACCTAAGTGGTATTGAAAAAATTGAAATCCCTAAGAAACGACGCACGATTAATCAGGATCATCAGCTTATCGTTCGTGGTGCAAAAGAAAACAACCTCAAGAACATAGACGTTGCATTCCCACTTGGGGTTATTACAGTTGTGAGCGGCGTCAGTGGGTCGGGCAAGTCTACGCTCGTTAACGATATTTTGGCAAAAGAACTATCAGCCCGCCTGCACCGTTCGCATGACATACCTGGACTTCACGAAAATATCGAAGGCATAAAGCATCTCGATAAGGCAATTATTATCGACCAGTCAGCAATCGGCCGTACGCCGCGCTCTAACCCGGCCACCTATACCGGTGTGTTTACGCCAATTCGTGAACTGTTTGCGGGTACTCCCGAAGCCAATATTCGTGGTTACAAGGCAGGGCGTTTTAGCTTTAACGTAAAAGGCGGGCGCTGCGAAAACTGTCAGGGTGACGGCATGATTAAAATAGAAATGCATTTCCTTCCAGATGTTTATGTGACGTGCGACATATGCAAAGGCAAACGCTACAACCGAGAAGCGTTGGAAATAAAATATAAAAACGCAACTATTAGCGACGTGCTCGGCATGACGGTTGAAGAAGCGGCTGCATTTTTTGAAAATATTCCAACGATTGCGCGCAAACTTAATACACTTGTAGACGTGGGGCTTGGGTATATTCGATTAGGCCAGCCAGCCACAACATTTAGCGGTGGCGAGGCACAGCGTATTAAACTAGCAAGTGAATTGTCGCGCCGTTCGACAGGTAAAACACTCTATATTCTGGATGAACCAACAACTGGCCTTCATAGCGCAGACGTAAAGCGACTGCTTAGTATTTTGCAAAAACTAGTTGAGGGTGGCAATACCATGATTATTATTGAGCATAACCTTGACGTGATAAAAACAGCCGATCACGTGATAGACATGGGCCCTGAGGGTGGGCTTGGTGGGGGCTATATAGTTGCTACGGGTACTCCCGAAGCTATCGCAAAAGTCAAACAGTCGTTTACTGGCCAATATCTTAAACAAATGTTGAAATAAATCCAGCCAGCTAGACATCAGACTGCCCACCACTGACAATTAGTGGTACAATAGGTGCATATAGCCCAAGAAGTGTCTGTAAAGGAGTAAATAAATAATGAGTAATATCTCACTAAAATTAGATAAACGTACCGCTGTAGGTAAAAAAGTTGCCGGACTTCGCCGCGAAGGCTTTGTGCCGAGTGTTGTCTATGGTGGCTCAAACGTGCCTATTGATACGCAGTCTGGCATGGTTGAAACAACCAAGGTTGCCCGCACTGCTGGTAAGCACTCGCCAGTCGACATTGTGATTGACGGAAAGAAACACCTCGCGATTATAAAATCCATCGACATGGATCCTGTAAAGCATACAATTCTTCACGTGGCATTTCATACAATTAGTCAAAACGAAAAGATTGTTACGCAAGTACCAATTCGGCTTATTGGCGAAGGCGAGAGTGTGGCCGAGCGCGCAGGACTTGTCGTACTTCAAGCAATTGAGCACGTTGAAATTCGTGCACTTCCGGCCAACCTACCTGATGCGCTTGAGATTTCAATTATTGGCCTTACAACAGACGAAGACAAGCTAACGCTTGGTGACTTGCAATTACCAGAGGGTGTTGAGTTTGCCGATCACGAGCAAGACACTGACCTCGTTATTGCAAACGTATACGAGCCATCTGCGCTGCAAGCTGCCAACGAAGCAACTGGTGGTGACGCGGAGCCAGAAGAAGCCGAAGACGTTGCATCTGACAATGGTGATGACACAGCAGCTAAACCTGCTGAAGATATAAAGTCTGAATAATTAATCCTGCATAAAGCCACCGGATTGGTGAGACCATAAAGTGGCGTACGTTCCGGCGAGTGCAAGCAGTTCGGTGTGTGTGCCTTGTTCAACGATTTGACCGTTGTCAATGACGATTATACGATCAAGCTTCGCAATCGTAGACAGACGATGAGCAACCACAACACTTGTTCGCCTTTTCATCAGTTCAGTGAGTGACTTTTGAATCAATAGTTCACTCAAACTATCAAGGGCTGACGTTGCCTCGTCTAGTACGAGAATTGGTGCATCTTTTAATATGGCACGGGCTATGGCAATGCGCTGGCGTTGTCCACCTGATAATTTGACACCACGTTCCCCAACAATCGTATCCAAACCTTTTGGTAATTTTTCAATAAATTCAAGAGCATTGGCACGCTTTACTGCGTCCATGATTTCGGCGTCTGTTGCCTCGGGTCGACCATATGCAATATTTTCCCGCAGAGACCTATGAAATAAGTAGGCCTCTTGAGGTACATAAGAAATTGCTTTATGCAAACTTTCCTGAG
>Ga0163144_10008804_pt1 | contig 21776 bp, 20 predicted proteins | sample OliLak19BULKMAT1_FD_123175 | JGI IMG/M metagenome (GOLD analysis project Ga0163144, IMG submission 123175) | Freshwater microbial mat bacterial communities from Lake Vanda, McMurdo Dry Valleys, Antarctica - Oligotrophic Lake LV.19.BULKMAT1 | ecosystem: Environmental > Aquatic > Freshwater >... | reverse complement strand
GGGCTGTTGAAGAAGGGCTGTTGAAGAAGGGCTGTTGAAGAATGCATATCCAGCATGAACATGGCGTAACCGGCATGCAGTCCCCCCTGTCAACGGCTGCGAATTCGCTGCATTCAAAGGCGGCGTCGCGCCGTTTCAACATCCTGCCGGGGCGCGCATGCATATCCTGATCGTCTGTGCCGGCAGTGCCGGTGATGTGCATCCTTTCATCGCCATTGCCCGCGCATTGCAGCAGCGCGGCCATGCGGTCGAGTTGATGACGGCGGCGTACTTTCGCGCGCGCGTCGAGCGCGCCGGCATTGCGTTCATCAGCGCTGCCGGCCCGGATACCTTCGAGCAGATATTGCGCGACGCCGAGTTGTGGCATCCGCGCCGCGCTTTCGGGGCGGTGTGGCGTTATGTCGCGGCGTCGCTGCCGGGCACCTACGCGCAGATACGCCGCCATGTCCGTCCCGGCGAAACAGTGCTCGTCGCGAGCACCCTGGCCTTTGCCGCAAGACTGGTGCAGGAGCGCAATGGCGTGCCCATGGCCACGGTGCATTTGTCGCCGGCCTGCCTGTTCTCGGCCACCGATCCTCCGGCCTGGCCCGGCTTGTCCTGGCTCGGTGGCCTGCCGGCCTGGGTGGTGCGCGCTTTGATTGCGCTGGTAGAGCGCCTCGCCCTCGACCCGGTGGTGCTGCCGGCGCTCAACGGCTTTCGCCGCGACATCGGCCTCGCGCCGGTACGCAGCGTCATGCGCCGCTGGCTGCATTCGCCGCAGCGGGTGATTTGCGCCTTTCCGCACTGGTATGCCGCGGCACAGTCCGACTGGCCGCCGCATACCGTGGCGACCGGCTTTGCGTTGCTGGCAGCAGCCGAAGGGGAGGTTATGCCCGCAGCGCTGGCGGCGTTTCTGGCGGCCGGGCCGCCCCCCATCGCCTTTACACCCGGTTCGGCGATGGCCCACGGGCGCGCGTTCTGGCAGCGTGCGCTCGCCGCATGCGAGGCCATGGGCATGCGCGCCATCCTGGTCACACCTTTTGCCGACCAGTTGCCGCCTTCACTGCCGCCGTTTGCACTGCATGCCGCCTGGGTGCCGTTTGACTTGCTGGCGCCGCGCGTCGCGGTGTTTGTGCATCACGGTGGTATCGGAACCTGTGCCCAGGTGCTGGCCGCGGGCAGGCCGCAGCTCGTCACGCCTTTTGCCCACGACCAGTTCGACAACGCGGCGCGGCTGACGCGCCTTGGCGTCGCCGCCAGTGTCGCCCACGACGCGCCGCTCGAACAATGGGTGGCTGCGCTGTCGTTTTTGCGCGATGACGCCGGCACGCGTGATGCCTGCGCGGTGATGGCAACGCGCATGGCGGCCGGCAGGGCCGCGCCGGAGCAGATTGCCGGATACATCGAAGCGCTGGCCGATGAGGCGGGTAGTGGACCGGGGCATTGCGCGTAAAATGGCGGCAAGGGCAATTCAGCAGACAAGGTGTACACGTGAAAAAGACGGATCTGGAAAAACTCAAGGGTTTGAAAATCGAATCGCAGGTCGGCAAGAGCATGAAAGTCAGCAGCTTCGGCAAGAGCGAAGTCGCACCGCTCAACCGCCGCGAGCAGCGCAAACTCGATCAGGCGGCGGGCCTGGTGCCCTTTGCCTGCAAGCTCGAGGGCGATATGGTCAAACAATTGCAGAGCCTCGCGCAGGAGCGCGCGACCGGCATGAACGAGCTGGTGGCCGAACTGCTGAAAAAAGGCCTCGGCAAAGCCAGGGCCTGAGGGGGCATTGAAGCTCGTGGCGGCTCAGGGCTTTTTGCCCGGCGCCGGACTGATGCCAAGCGCATCCCAGCCCGCGCGCCCGAGCTTGCGCATGGTCTCGATGTTGCGCTGGTAAATGGCATCGGTATCCGGATGGGACGCGACCGCGCGCTCGATGCTGTCTTCGCGCAACAGGTGCAGCGTCGGGTAGGGCGAGCGGTTGGTGAAGTTGCTGATATCGTCGGCGCCGGTGTCGGCGAACTGGTAATCGGGATGAAAACTCGCCACCTGGATGATGCCCTCCAGATCCAGCGCGATGATGGCGGCCTCGGCCACCTCGAGAAAATCGTTGTAGTCGAGAAAATCACCGAGCACCTGCGGGTGGATGAGCAGCGTGGTCTCGATGCCCGTTGGCGAAGCCTCCGCGAGTGTTTCCAGCTCACGCTCGAGGTCGGCGAGTAGCGCCTGCTCCGAGGTGGCGGCGCTGACGGCGTAGCGGATGCGGTCGCCGGCGTAAGCGGGCCTGGCGAAGGGGCAAAGATTGAGGCCGATCACAGCTTTTTCCAGCCATGCCCGCGTCGCCGCGATGACGCGTCCGGCGTCGTCGCCGGAAATCGGACTGTCCTTTGGCGCCATTTGCTTTATTCTCCGGCCTTGCGTTTTTTTCTATCCGACAGTCTACACGGCACTCTATAAGGTGAAGCACCCATGGCGCTGAAGTCCACCATTTTCAAGGCAGAACTGCAGATTGCCGACATGGAGCGCGGCTATTACGCCGACCATGCGCTCACCATCGCCCGTCACCCGTCGGAGAACGACGAACGCATGATGGCGCGGCTGCTGGCCTTTGCGCTCAACGCCGGCGAATTCCTGGAATTTTCGCGCGGCCTCAGCGCCGATGACGAGCCGGCCCTGTGGACAAAAGACCTGACCGGTGAAATCCAGATGTGGATAGAGGTCGGCCTTCCCGACGAAAAAATAGTGCGCCGCGCCGGCGGTCGTTCGCGCGCGGTGAAAGTGTATTGCTACGGCGGTCACGGCGCGCAATTGTGGTGGAAGTCGGTGTCGGACAAGCTGGCGCGTCAGGACAACCTGTCGGTGATAGACCTGCCGCAGGAGGCGACGCGTGCGATGGCCAAACTGGCGCAGCGCACGATGCGGCTGCAATTCACGATTCAGGAGGGCGAGGTCTGGGTCACCGACGGGGTAGAGTCGGTGCAGGTGCAGCCGGTGGTGTGGAAGGCCTTCGCGGGGACCAGCGCCGGACCAGGAAAATAGGCTGGAGAAGCCCGTCCCCAGGGCGTTTCCAGTCATTGTCATTCCTGTTGGAGGCCTCGTCTCGCGGTGGTTTGGTTCTTCTTTTGCCTTCGGTGGCGCTACTTTGTGGTGGGGTGGTTTCACCTCCCCCTTGCGCGGCGAGTTCGGGAGCGGCCCGCTTTGCCGAGTAGCGCAGGGGACCCCGAAGGGGCGGCATCGGGGGTGTGCTTTCTTTGCTTACTGCTTCGACCGAAGGAAGTCCCCGGAGGGGATGCACGAGCAAAGAAAATAGGTCGCTCCCGCAAGGGAGCGAAATCTCCCAACCAAAAATAATCGACACCGAACGCACAAGGAATTTTTACGCAAGTACGCCTTGACGTTCTCGCGTCAGAACAAAAGCCGAACCCCCACCGAATTCCATCTCCGGTCCGGTGCATACCCGGACTGAATCCCGAGTGTCGTATCAATCTGGAGCTTGTCCGGTATCACCCAGATGCGCAGGCCGATCTGGCGGTTGGGGCGGTCGGCGCGCTGGCCGTAGGTTTCGATGATGCCGATCAGCCGCGGCGTGAAGACGAATTCGGTGCCCAGGCCCCAGGTGCCGAGACTGACATCGCGGTTGCGGTCCTTGATGGCGCCAAGGTTGAGGTGCACGAACAGACGGTCATCGAGCAGCGAGCGGCTGGCGATGGCGTTGGCGTAGGGATTCCATTGCGACGGGTCTGCGGCGGAGAAGGGCCGTGTCTTTTGCGCGCCCAGGCTCAATGCCGCGCCGTAACCGTTGACGCTGAGCGGGTGCAGCAGGAACTTGGCCTGGACGATGGTGCTGCCCGAGCGGCCGCTGGCAGCGTTGTCAGTGCGCGTGCCGCCCAGTGTCAGTTCGGCATGGCCGCCGGGGTTGCAGGCAGGCAGGAACCAGAACTCCTGCTCGCCGAAGTTGCGCTGGCGTTTGGCATAGCTCTCGATCTGGCAGCCGTCGGGGTCAACGGTGCGCGCGTCGTCGGTGACAAGGGGACGCGCTGCCTCGACTGCGACGGGCGCGAGTAACAGTAGTAGCGGCAGCACTGACTTGAGGTGCATGGGGCGGGGGCGCAGTGACGGTGGAGGGCTGCGCGGCGCGCGGCCAGGCCCGACTATACCGCCGCGCCTGCGGCCTTGTCGCGTGCCCGTGCGCTTGAGGCAACCGGGTGCCGTGCGATGGTGTCAAAGAGCACCGTCTCGAGATCGTCGAACACGTGTTCCCATGACAGGCCGCCGGCAATGGCGCTGGCGCGAAGGCGTAATGCGGCACGCAAGCGGGCGTCGCCGGCGAGACGCGCCCCGGCAAGGCGGAAGGCTTCGCGATCATCAAAGCGCGCGAGCAGGGCCGATTCACCATTGACGAGATAGTTGGCGGCGGCGGCGTAATCGTAGGCGGCGATCGCCAGGCCGCTCGCCATCGCCTCGAGCGTGACGTTGCCAAAAGTCTCGGTGACGCTGGGAAACAGAAAAACGTCGGCCGACGCGTAGTGCGCGTAGAGGTCCTCGCCGGTGCGCATGCCGGCAAACACGCAGTCCGGATGGGCGCGGCGCAGGGCCGGGCCTTCGGGGCCGTCGCCGACCACCACCGCCCTGACCCGGGGGTCAAGCGCTTGCATGGACCGCACGGTGTCGAAGAACAGGCCGATATTTTTTTCCGCGGCAAGGCGGCCGACATGCAGCGCCACCGTTTCGTCGCCGCGGCAACCCCACGCGGCGCGCAGTTCGCGGTTGCGCCTTGCCGGATTGAACAGCCCGGTGTCAATGCCGCGCCCGACCACCAGCAGACGCTGAAAGCCCAGCGCGTCGAGTTCGTCGCGCATCTGCCGCGTCGGCACCATGGTGCAGTCGGCCTTGTTGTGCAGCGAGCGCAGGTAGCCGGCGACCAGTTTGCCGAACACGCCGAAGCCGTAGTGCCGGCTGTAGCTGTGGAAGTTGGTATGGAAATCCGAGCTCACCGGCAGGCCCAGCGTCTTGGCCGCGCGCAGCGCCGATCCGCCCAGAGGCCCCTCGGTGACGATGTGCACGAGGTCCGGCCGGTCCTGTTGCCACAATCGCAGCAGACGGCGCTTGGCCGGCAGGCCGAGCTTGAGTTCCTGGTAGCGTGGGATGGGCACGCCGGTCACCAGCACGTGGGCAAGTTCGCGTTCGTCCACCGGCTGGTCGGCCTCGCCCTGGCGCGGCCGGATGAGCTGCATGCAGTGGCCGCGCGCGCGCAGGCCCTCGACCATCAGGCCGACGGTGCGCGCCACGCCGTTGATCTCGGGCGGATAGGTCTCGGTGACGACGGCAAGCTTGAGCGACTGGCGTCGCGGATCGGCACGCTGTTCGCTATTGGTATAGGGCATGGCGCGCAAGGTGCGCCATGGCGGTGAAACGACGGTGACATTTTTTTGAAATTTCGGTTACAGGCCCGGCTCAGCCTGTGAGCACCAGAGTCCACACCACCGCGACATTTGCGAGCGACAGGAATACCGCGGCGCTGCCGATGTCCTTGGCACGCGCGGCGAGGCGGTGGTTTTCCAGCGAGACCCGGTCCACCGCCGCCTCAACCGCGGAGTTGAGCAGCTCGACGATCAGCACCAGCAGCACGGAGCCGACCATCAGCGCCCGTGACAGCCCGGGCAGCGGCAGCACAAAGGCGACCGGTATCAGCACCATGGCGAGCAGCACTTCCTGCCGGAACGCCTCCTCGTGGCGGTAGGCGGAGCGGAATCCCTGCAGCGAATACCCCATTGCGTTGAGCAGGCGGCGCAGGCCGGTCTTGCCCTTGAATGGACTTTCTTCCATGTCACCCCCGCAATCTGATCGGCCTGGTGCATACGCCAGCGCGTTCTCGCTGCAACGGTGCAGCGGACCGCGCGCAATCTAACACGGCGTGCGCGGTGCGCAAGCCCTGTCACGAACATTTCATCATCAGGTAACTGCGGTGTCATGGCGGCTTTCTACAGTTGCGCCAACTCAATTGCGTATCGGGGGGGGCGCCATGCTGGAAAAGCAACAGCGGTCTGGAATCGCAAAAAAATGCAGGCTGGCGATGAGCTTTGCGCGCAACAAATCGGAAGTGGCCGAGGCGCAGCGCCTGCGCTACGCGGTGTTCGCCGAAGAAATGGGCGCCCGGCTCGAGTCCTCGGGCGAGAACACCGACAGTGACCGCTTTGACGTACATTGCGAACATCTTCTGGTGCGCGACGTTGAGACTGCGGAAGTGGTCGGCACCTACCGCATCCTGTCGCCGCGCGCCGCACGCGCGGCCGGCGGTTACTACTCGGAACAGGAGTTCGACCTTGCGCGCCTCGCGCACCTGCGCGACAACATGGTCGAGGTCGGGCGCTCTTGTATACATCCGCATTACCGCTCCGGCGGCGTCATCCTGCTGCTATGGGCCGGACTCGCGCGCTACATGCTGGAACCGCCACGAACACCTGATGGGCTGCGCCAGCGTCAGCATGGCCGACGGAGGCCATGCCGCGGCGTCGATATTCCAGGGGCTGTCGGCAGCGCAGCTGAGCCCCATCGAGTATCGCGTGTTCCCGCGCCTGCGCCTGCCGCTCGAGAGCCTCAACTGCACGCTTGCGGCCGACCTGCCGCCGCTGGTGAAGGGCTACCTCAACATCGGCGCATGGATTTGCGGCGAACCGTCCTGGGACCCGGATTTCAATTGCGCCGACCTGCCGGTGCTGTTGCCGCTGTCGCGCATGGACCCGCGGTACGCACGGCATTTCCTCGCCAAGGCAGCCTGAGCCGCGCCGGGACGCAAGGTCAATACAGGAGCCGCCCGTCACGCCGCAAGAAGGTCACGTCAACGAAGGTGTAGCCGCGATTTCCCGGTGCGGAAAAGTCAACCACGGATCCGCCGAGGTCGGCATTCCTTCCGTTGGCGTCACCGACATATCCGGAAATGCCGCCGAAAGGTGAACCGAGGCGCATGTAATACGGCAGCAATAATTCCGCGCTATCGTCCCCATCCTACACCTCGGTGCGTGGCGCTTTGCGACGGCGAAACGTCAAACGGGACAAGGCAAAAGCCAGCAGCCAAGATGTCCACATTACCTGAACATTCCGTCGCCACCCCGGTCGGCAAGGAGTTCGCCAAGCTGCGCGAACTGTCTTCGATCATCGATGGTGGGCGGCTTACGCCGGTGTTCCAGCCCATCATTCGCTTGGACAACGGCGAAATTTTCGCTTACGAAGGTCTGATCCGCGGACCCGAGGGCAGCCCCCTGCATTCCCCGGTCGCGTTGTTCCACGCGGCCGAGCGCAACGGCCGCCTGCAGGATCTCGAGTGGTTGTGCGTCTCGAGGGTTGTCGATCGGTTCGTGGAACTGGGTCTGCCGGCCAAGCTCTTCGTCAATATCGGCCCGCAGACGGTGGCGATGGCGCAGGCCTCCGGCGAGCAATTGCTCAGTTCGGTCCGGGGCATGGCGAACGAACGCAACCGGCTTGTGATCGAACTTACCGAGCATCAGGCCGTGCGCGACATGCACCATTTTCACGAGGCCATGGCGCGCTTGCGGGGCATGGGATTTGGCGTGGCACTGGATGATCTTGGCGAGGGTTTTTCAAGTCTCAAGCTGTGGTCGGATATTCACCCTGAATACATAAAGATAGACATGCACTTCGTGCAGGGGGTGCACGCCGATCCGTTCAAATTCCAGTTCCTGCGCTCGTTGCAGCAGATAGCCGAGAATTGCGGCTCCTCACTGGTGGCCGAGGGCATAGAGAACGAGGCCGACCTGCGGGTGCTGAGCAATCTCGGGGTGACCTTCGGTCAGGGATATCTTGTCGCGCGTCCGTCGGCGCAACCGGTCGTCAGCGTGCCGCAGCACATACGGAGCTGCCTCCAGAACCGCGAAATCGCGGTGTATCCGGACATGAAGTCTCTGGCGCGCGGCGGTGCCACCGTTACGCGGCTGTTGCAGCCCGTCGTGCCGATTACCCCGGCGCTCACCAATGACGAGGTGTTCGTGCGTTTCGAAAACGATGCCGACGCGTGGGCCCTCCCGGTGGTGAATGACGGATTGCCGGTCGGATTGATCAGCCGCTACCGGTTTATCTCCCAATATGCGCGGCAGTACTGGCGTGAGCTTTACGGCAAGCGCTCCTGCACCATGTGCATGCTGGCGAAACCGCTGGTGGTGGAAAAAAGTATTTCCGTTCATTCGTTGTCCGAGTTACTGGCGTCGACCGAGCACCGGCTGCTCGCCGAGGGATTTGTCATCGTCGATGAGGGCCGTTATGCCGGACTCGGTACGACCCAGGATCTGATCCGGGAAATAACACGCATGCAGATGGAGGCGGCCCGTTACGCCAATCCGCTCACCATGCTCCCGGGCAATGTGCCGATTAACGAGCATATGGAACGCCTGCTGGCCGCCGGGGTGGATTTTGTCGCCTGTTACGCCGATATCAACGACTTCAAGCCCTTCAACGACAAATACGGCTATCGTCGCGGCGATGACATGATCAAGCTGACCGCGGGCGTCCTGGTCAACTGCTGTGAACCCGGGCGCGACTTCCTCGGACATATCGGTGGCGACGATTTCATCCTGTTGTTCCAGAGTACGGATTGGGAAGAGCGCTGTCATCGCGCGCTCGAAGCCTTTGGTCGCGATGCGCCATCGTTGTTCGACGCGCAGGACGTCGGGCGCGGTGTGCTCGAAGGCGAAGACAGGCGCGGCAGCCCGGTCGCCTATGCGCTGAGCAGTCTGTCTCTCGGTGCAGTCGAGGTCGAAAACGGCATCTGGTTGACGCATCTTGAAGTGTCCACTGCCGCGACGGAGGCCAAAAAGCAGGCCAAGCGCATCGGCGGCAACAACATGTTCATCGAGCGCCGCCGGCCGGCTGCCGCCAAGCCCGAAGTGCCGCTTTGAGGATTGGCGGGAGAACGGCGTTGAAACAAGGCTGCACGGCGGTTCACCGCCTTGTCATATCTGCGGCGCAGACTGTCACAATTGATGTCAAGGGATGCTTCTCATGGGCAAGGGCTACGAACAAGACCAAATCGTCAATCCGGGCACGGGTCCCGGACTGGAAGAATTGCTGGAAACCAATGCGGCGCGGCGCCGCGTGCTCAAGGCCGGGCTGCTGGGCGGCATTCTGGCCGCCTTGCCCGCTTGTGCGACGCGCGGCGTTGCGCCGGACAAGCTGCTCGGTTTTGCCAGCGTGCCGGTATCGACGGCCGACGCGGTAACGGTGCCACCGGGCTATCGCGCCGATGTCCTGTATGCCTGGGGCGACGCCATCGGATCGCCGGCCGGCCAGCCGGCCTTCAAGTGGGATGCCTCGAACAGCGCCGAGGAGCAGGCGCTGCAGTCGGGGATGCATCACGACGCAATCGAGTATTTTCCGCTGCCCCGGGTTGAAAATGCGGCGGACCAGGCGAAATCGCGCAACGCCACGCGCGCGCTGCTCGCAATCAACCACGAATACACCGACGACGGCTTGCTGCATCCGGATGGGGTGAAAACCTGGACGGCGGATAAAGTCAGGAAGTCGCAGCTCGCCCACGGCGTGTCGGTAATCGAGGTGCGGCGCGAGGGCGGACGCTGGAATGTTGTGCGCCCGTCGAACCTGGCGCGCCGGATTACCGCGCAAACGCCGATGCGCGTCAGCGGACCCGCCGCCGGTCACGCCTTGCTGCGCACCGCAGCGGATCCTTCGGGCACGCGCGTGCTCGGCACCGTCAACAATTGCGCCGGCGGGTACACGCCCTGGGGCACGTATCTCACCTGCGAAGAGAACTTCAACGGCTATTTTGCCAACGCCGGCAGCATCCCGGCCGAACAGCGCCGCTACGGCATCAGCGCGAGGGGAGCGGGTTACCGCTGGCAAGAGCATGACAGCCGTTTCGATGCCGGCGCCAATCCGAACGAGCCCAACCGCTTCGGCTGGGTGGTGGAAATCGACCCCTATGACCCGCAATCGGTGCCGGTCAAGCGCACTGCGCTCGGGCGCATCAAACACGAGGGTGCCATGGTCACCTTGGCGAAGGACGGGCGCGTCGTCGTTTACATGGGGGACGACGAGCGCTTCGAATACATCTACAAGTTTGTCAGTGCCAGGGCCTACGATCCGGCCAATCGCGAGGCCAATCGCAGCCTGCTCGACGAGGGTACGCTGCACGTGGCGTTCTTCAACGATAGCGGCAGTGGCACCTGGATTGCGTTGCGGCAGGGCGAGAACGGACTGACTGCGGCCAACGGCTTTGCCAGCCAGGCCGAGATTCTGGTGCGCACGCGCCAGGCCGCGGATTTTGTCGGCGCGACCAGAATGGACCGTCCCGAATGGGCGGCGGTGCATCCGGCGACCAAAGACGTGTATGTCACGCTGACCAATAATGACCGGCGCGGCGGCGACGGCCAGCCCGGCGTGAACGCCGTCAATCCGCGCGGCGCCAATGTTTTCGGGCATATCGTCAAATGGACGGAACACGGATCGGACGCGGCGGCGGAACGTTTCGCCTGGACACACTTCGTGCTCGCCGGCGATGCCGCCCATCCCGACCCGGCCAGACGCGGCAATATCAAGGGCGACAGCTTCGGCAGTCCCGACGGACTATGGTTCGATGCGCGCGGTGTGCTGTGGATCCAGACCGACGTATCGACCAGCGTGCTCAACAAGGGCGATTACGCGCGCATCGGTAACAACCAGATGCTCGCAGCCGATGTGTCGACAGGCGAGATTCGCCGCTTCCTGACAGGCCCGGCCGGGTGCGAACTCACCGGCTGCGTCATGGCCCCGGATGGGCGCAGCCTGTTCGTCAACATCCAGCATCCGGGTGAACCGGCGAGCGAACGTACCGACCCGGCGCGAGTGCGCGGCGTTTCCAACTGGCCGGACTTTCGCCCCGACGGCCGTCCACGCTCTGCCACGCTGATGATACGACGCGACGACGGCGGCATCGTCGGCACCTGACCCGGCACCTGCTGGAAACCCGCGCCTGGCAAGGGTTTCCAGCGTGTGTGCAATTGCATGCGCGCCGGGGCGCGCGCCAAGTTGCAGGGCAATTGACCTGGATCAAAATCCGGCGCAGCAGCTTGCCCGATAGTGAAGGCGCACCCGGCCATTCCTGCAGGCCCCATCCGGGGCCCCAGCCGAGCGCGGAGCGAGCATGAAAATACTGATGCCGGTGGACGGCAGCGAACACACGCAAAAGGCCATCAATTTTTTCCTCGACCATAAGCAGTCTTTCGGCAAATACGGCAGCGCGACCCTGTTACATGTCACTGTGCCGCTACCAAAGCTGCTCGGTGTAACGCTGCCCCGCTCGGCGGTCGAGGGCCATTACGCCAACGCGGTCAAAGAGGCGATGCACTGGGCGCAGCAGCGCTTCGCACAGTACGAAGTGGCCTGCGCCGAAGAGGTCGAAATAGGCGATCCGGCGGCGAAAATCGGCGCCGTCGCGGAACACGATCAATACGACTTGATCATCATGGGCTCACGCGGCCACGGCGGGGTGCCCGGCCTTGCCCTCGGGTCAACCGCGCTGAAGGTGCTCGGGGCGTGCAAGGTGCCGGTGCTGATTGTGCGCTAGCGCGCCCACCCTGTTACGACGCCGCCCTAGCGCGCGGCTTCGAGCCTGTCGATGATGGTTTTCAGTATTTTGATGCGCGCGAACAACTTGTCCTCGGCTTCGACCAGCGTCCACGGCGCGATTTCGGTCGAGGTCCGGTCCACCATGTCGCAGACCGCGGCTTCATACAAGCCCCACTTCTTGCGGTTGCGCCAATCCTCTTCGGTAATCTTGAAGCGCTTGAATTCGGTCAGTTCGCGCTGTTTGAAGCGGCGTAACTGCTCGTCCTTGCTGATTTGCAGCCAGAACTTGATCAGCAGGGAATTGCCGCAGCTCATCTGCTCCTCAAAATCGTTGATCTCGGAATAGCCGCGCATCCAGTCGGCGGCCGAACAGAAGCCCTCGACGCGTTCAACCAGCACGCGGCCATACCACGAGCGGTCGAATATGGTCACCACGCCGGGCCGCGGCAGATGGCGCCAGAAGCGCCACAGATAGGGCTGGGCGCGCTCTTCCTCGGTTGGCGCGGCGACCGGGACGATGTGGTAGCGCCGTGCGTCGAGTGCCGCCGTGATGCGTCGGATGGCCGAGCCCTTGCCGGCGGCGTCCATGCCCTCGAACAACAGGACGGTCGAACAGCGGGCGAATTTCTTGTCCCGCGACAGCAGATTGAGCTCGCCTTGCAGCTTCTCGATCTGCTTTTGATAGCGGTTCCTGGCGACCGTCAGACTTAGGTTCATTCCGCTCAGCAGGCCGCGATTGTCCATTTTCGGCAGCGGCGGCGCTGCCGCGAGCAAGGCGGCCTTGCGTGTTTGCGGGGTGGACTTTGCTTTTGCCGCCGTGATGTGGGCGCGCAACAGGTCAAGCAGGATTTTTCCCGTGGTGACAGAGCGGAAATTCGGGTCCTCGCCTTCGACGACGATCCAGGGTGCGGTGGCCGTGCTCGTTTCGCGCAGTACGCGCTCGGAAACCAGCCGGAACTTGTCGTAATGCTTGAAGCGCCGCCAATCGTCTGCCGTGACGCGCCAGCGCGTCTTCGGGTTTTTCTCGAGCGCCTTGAGGCGGCTTTTCTGCCTGTCCTTTGACAGATGGAACCAGAACTTTACGAGCAGCACACCTTCATCGGTGAGCATTTTCTCGTGGCGGAATATTTCGTCGACGTGTTGCTGCAGTCCGGCGTCGCTCGTATGGTCAAGCACGCGGCTGACGATGGGAACGGTGTACCAGGAGCCGAAAAAAATGCCGATCTTGCCGCACGGGGGCAGTGCCCGCCAGAAGCGCCACATCGGCGGGCGCGCCGCCTCCTCGTCGCTTGGCGGGCCGAAGGCGTGGGTGTGAATGTGGCGCGGATCCATCCACTCATTGAGCAGGTTCACCGTCTCGCCCTTGCCGGCGCCGTCGACGCCGCCGATGATGATCAGCACCGGAAAGCGCTTGAGCTCGGCCAGGTCGTATTGCGCGTTGAGCAGGGCCGAGCGCAGCAGCGGTTCCTCGTGCTTGAATTCCTTTTTACCGAGTTTGTGTCCCAGTTCCGCCGATTCGAACATGCCATCCTCCGGGGAGCCCGTGCAGGCTGTATGCCCAGAATACTGCATCGTGCGGCGCGACGAGATTTGATCTGGCGCAAACCTGCGGCGTTTCTGTACGTCCTCCGCCAGGCACCGGCGCGACCGGTGTGCGAGGTGACGAAACGACAATCGTGGTGTCAGGTGGCGGTCATATTCGGGGCCGATGCTGCGTCTCGTATGCCGTTGACGCCCTGGTATTCCTTAAACCACTCTGCGACGCGGCTATTTTCCGCGATAAGCGGCGATGGCTCGTTGCTGAACGCCGCCTGATGCAGCCGGTTTGAAGGTCTTGCACCCGGTCCTTTAGAACGCCGGCAGATGGCTGAAGAGGGCCGCCTGGCAAGGATTTCCAGCAGGTATGCCATCCGGAGCACAGTATTTCAGCGCTCAGGAGCGACTGCCCTGCCCTGTGGCGCGGTGACGGTCGCCTGCCGTGGCGGCGCGGCGGCGATGCGTTCGGCATAAAGTGCGGCGAGCCGCAAGGCCATCGCGTCGGCACCCCACTCGTGCGCGTAGGCAACGGCATCGCGTGCGAGACGGGCATGTAGTGCCGCATCCTGCGCCAGTCGCACCATGGCTGCGGCGAAGTCGGTTTCGTCATCCTCGGGTACCAGCGCACCACGCCGGGCGCCGACGATGGAGGCGGTGCCCATCAGCGCAGTCGAGATGACCGGCAAGCCCGTGGCCATGGCCTCGAGCAGCACCAGGCCCTGGGTTTCGGTGCGCGATGCAAAGACAAAGGCGTCGGCGGCGCGGTAACAGTCCAGCAGATCGGTCGCCCGGTCGAGGTAGCCGACAAAGCGCATGCGCGGTTCTATGCCCAGTTCCAGCGACAGGCGCTTGAGCGACTTTTCGGCCGGGCCTTCGCCGGCGATGACCAGCATCAGGTCGGGTACCGTGTCGAGTGCGCGCGCGAAGGCGCGCAGCAGGAACGGGATGTTTTTCTCGAAGGCGACGCGCCCGACAAAAAGCTGCACCACCGCGTCCGCGCGGATGTCGAGGCGGGCGCGAAAGCGCGCACCGTCGCCGCCGGTGAAATCGGCCGGTTTGATTCCGGTCGGTATCACGCGCATCGGCGATGTGACGCCGTAGCGCAACAGCCCCTCGCGCATCGCCTCGGAGGGCACGGCCAGGGCGCCGACGCTGTTGCCCTGGGCGCGCGAAAAGCGCCGCGCCAGCAGCCGCATCCAGCTTTTCGGAAAAAACGGCACGTAGTGAAAAAGGTATTCCTCGAACAAGGTGTGATAGCTCTCGACGCAGGGCAGGCCGAGTTTTCGCGCCAGGCCGAGTCCGCTGTAATGCGCGACAAAGGGGGTTTGGATGTGCACCAGGTCGTAGCCCGCCGCCGCAAGGCGCGGCAGCAGCGCGCGGATGGCGGCCCGAGACATGGCGCGGTCCTCGGGGTCCCGCGGTACCGCACGCGAGCGCACGCGCATGACACCGTCCTCGGGCACGCAGCCGGCCGGATAGTCGGGGGCGATCAGATCGACGCTGTGGCCGAGGCGCTGCAATTCGGCGCGAAAGGTCCGTATCGATGTTGACACGCCGTTGACGCGCGGGAAATAGACGTCGGACACCATCAGGATTTTCATCGGCATGGCGCACGGTACCTGCCGAATGTGACGGTCATGCGACACGGCCGCAGGTTATGTGCCATTGTCACGTTAGTTTCAAACTTCCGTCATGGTAATTTCTTATTGTCCCAGTACAAACGGCATATCCCAACCGATGGAACGGACCGGCCAGCCATGCACAATTTTCTCGAAGCCCTCAGAACCCAGCGCTGGGACGACCATCGCTACTACCATCACAGCCGTATCAACCAGGCGCTGCATCTGGTCAGCGCGCTGAGTTTCCTCGCCGCTTACGTATTGCTGTTCTCGGACCCCGCGCTGGCCGCCCTGGTGGGCTGGCTGCTGGCGATGGTGAGCCGTCAGGTCGGGCATTTCTTTTTTGAGCCCAAGGGTTTTGACGCGGTGAACAACGCCAGCCACGAATACAAGGAGGAGATCAAGGTCGGCTACAACCTGCAGCGCAAGGTGGTGTTGTTGTCGATCTGGGCGGCTTCACCATTGCTGCTGCTTGCCGACCCGGCCTTGTTCGGCGTACTCGAGCCGCACGCCGATGCAGCCGGTTTTGTGCGCCATACGGCGCAAATCTGGCTTGCCATCGGCGTCGGCGGACTGCTGTTTCGTACCGTGCACCTGTTTTTTTTGAAGGACGTGCAGACCGGCCTCGTCTGGATATGCAAGATACTGACCGACCCCTTCCATGACGTGAGGCTTTATGCCGCGGCGCCGCTCTATCTGTTGCGCGGTGAATTGATCGATCCGATGGGCTCGAAGCCGCGCGCTTGAGTTCCCGCCGCCGCGCCCTTTGCTGCGACGGGTGCCGGCCCGCCCGCGCGCAGCCGGGGCAGGCGGACGCGCAGCCGCGACAGGTGGGCATCGAGCATTTCGCGCAGGACGCGGCGCCGGATCGCCTTGTTGCTCAAGCCCCGGGATGCCCACCACCAGCCGTCCCCGGACATGGCCTGCGCTGCGGCGATGAAGCGCGCGGCAACCGCGTCGAAATCCGCTTCGCTGTAGTTGAGGCTGAAAATCAGCCGGCCGCTGCCGACCCAGCTGAGGGCGAGGCCTTGCTCGCGCAGGTAGTACTGCAACATCCAGTTGTAACGCGACGGGCGGGTATAGGTGACGGTAAAGACCGAGGACATGTTGGCCACGCGCACCGGCAGGCCGGCGGCGTCAAGGCCGTGGTTGAGGCGGGCGGCGCGTGCATCCTGGCGCGCCTCGAGATTGTCGTAGAGGGCGCGCACCGGCGCCGTGTCGAGGCTTTGCAGGAATGCGTTCATCGCCGCCATCACGCATGGATGGGCGTTGAAGGTGCCGCGGGCGAAACTGATATCACCCGGCCTGTCGTCACGAAAGCGGCGCATCAGCGAGTGAGTGCCGCATACCACCCCCACCGGGAAACCGCCGCCGAGGGTCTTGCCATAGGTGACCATGTCGGCGCGCACGCCGAAGTAATCCTGCGCGCCGCCCGGCGCAAGGCGAAAACCGAGAAAGACTTCGTCAAATATCAGCGTAATGCCCCTCGCGCTGCACACTTCGCGCAGTCGCCGCAGCCACGCGGCGTAGGCGGTGCGGTCGAAATGCGCCTTGCGCGAGCTGTCGATCAGCGTCGAGTCGCCCGGTGCTGCGGCGTTTGGGTGCAGGGCCTGCAAGGGGTTGACCAGCACGCAGGCGATGTCGCGCCGGGTGGCAAGTACGCGCAGCGTGTCGGCGTCCATTTCCTTGAGCGTGTAAGTCTCGTGCGCCGGAACCGGATTGCCGACCCCGGGCTGCACATCGCCCCACCAGCCGTGATAGGCGCCGCAAAAGCGCACCAGATGCGAGCGTCCGCTGTGGTAACGGGCAAGGCGCACCGCCTGCATCACCGCCTCGGTGCCGGACATGTGAAAAGAAACCTCGTCCAGGCCGGAAATGCGCTTGAGGCGTTGCACATTGTCAGCCACGACGGGGTGCAGGGCGCCGAGCACCGGCCCCAGCTCGCTCGTCTGCGCGATGGCGGCGGCCATGCAGTTCTTGTAGAAGTCGTAGCCGAACAGGTTCACGCCATACGAGCCGGCGAGGTCGTACAGCCGGTTGCCGTCAAGGTCGGTCAGCATCACGCCATCGGACCTGCAGACAAAGCCGCCGCCCCGCAGATGGGTGCGCACATGGCGGCTGAACGGGAAGGGCACGCGATAGTGTCCGGTGAACTGCAGGTCGGACAGCCCGGCTTGCGCCTCGGCCGTCATGGCGGCACTTTGCCTGAAGCGTTGCGCATAGACACCCGCCAGCCGCATGAAGCCGCTGCGGCGTGCCGCCGCAATGTCCGCGGGTGCGTCGTCGGCACAAAAGAACCGCGACTCGTCAAAGTCGTAATGCGGCACCAGCGCCGCGACACGCCTTGCCATGCGCGAGTGCCCGGTCAGTGAAGGGTGCTTGGCGAGAGACAGTTGCAGTCTTTGCCGAACACGCGGCAGCAGCCACGCGGCACCGGCGATGGCGCCGATACCGTACAGCCAATGATTCGGGTTGATATCCATATGAGGATGAAGATGTACGCCACCGAGGTTACAAGTCCGTGACGCTGCACCGGATTTTTGCACGCATCGCCGCGCAGGAGGACCTCAACTTCCTGCTGACCAACCGTATTCCGCGGACTTTTCTGACGCGGCTATTCGGCTGGTTCAGCCGCATCGAGCAGCCATTGGTGCGCGACCTGTCGATCGCCGCATGGCAGCGCTTTGCCGAGCTCAATCTGGCGGAGGCGAAGCAATCGCGCTTTCGCAGTCTGCATGAGTGCTTCACACGCGAGTTGAAAACCGGCGCACGCAGTTTTGCCGCAGCCCCGAACGTACTGTGCAGTCCGAGCGACGGCATCGTCGGTGCCTGCGGCCGCATCGAGGGGACCACGCTGATCCAGGCCAAGGGCTTTCCCTACACCTTGATGGACTTGCTGGCCGAACCGGCACTGGTGGAGGCGTACCGCGACGGCACTTATGTGACGCTGCGGCTTAGCGCCAGCATGTACCACCGCTTTCATGCGCCGCACGATTGCCGCATCGAACGTATCGCCTACATCTCCGGCGATACCTGGAACGTCAATCCGATCGCCCTCGCACGCGTGGAAAAACTGTTTTGCAAAAACGAACGCGCCGTCATCCGCTGCCGGCTTGATGCCGGGGGCGCCCTGGTCACACTGGTGCCGGTGGCGGCGGTGCTGGTAGCGGGCATCAGGCTGCATTGCGCCGATGTGCTGCTGCACCTGCGATACCGCGGCCCGAACGAGATACCGTGCGACGCGCACGTGCGCAAGGGCGCGGAGATGGGCTGGTTCCAGCATGGCTCGACCATCATCGTGTTTGCGCCACGCGGCTTTGAACTGTGCGCGGGCATTCGCAGCGGCGTGCTGCTGCGGGCAGGCGAGCCCCTGATGGTCTTGCCACCTGGGGGGGGGGCACCTGCGGGGACCACCTGATGGGACTACCTGATGGGACCACCTGATGGGACTACCTGAAGGGGCCGGTGTCCTGTAACGAAACTACAACCGCGCTGTCATGGCCGGGTCATACGGGCCGACCATGCTCTGCGTGAACCAAAACGACAAAGATGACATGCTCAAACGAACGCAGACACTGGCCGACAGGATAGACCAGAAGGTATTTGACAGTCTCACTTCGCGCTCCCTCGTTTACAACACCTGCTGGGAAGATCCCGCCGTGGACCGGCGGGCGCTGGCACTGAAGCCCGACGACCACGTGCTGGTGATCACCAGCGCCGGATGCAATGCCCTCGATTACGCCCTGGCCGGACCGGCGCGCGTGCATGCCGTGGACGCCAATCCGCGCCAGTCGGCGCTTCTCGAACTGAAACTCGCCGCCATAAGACGTCTGGAGTTCGAGGATTTTTTCATGCTGTTCGGCGACGGCCGCCACCCGCAGTTCGACTGGATCTACCGCGACGTGCTGCGTGCGGAGTTGTCGCCCTTTGCGCAGCAATGGTGGGACCGCCACGGCCGCTGGTTTTGCGAAGCCGATCCGCGCGACAGCTTTTACTTTCACGGCCTCGCCGGCCTCGTCGCGCGCGGCTTTCGCGGCTACCTCAGCCTGCGCCCCGAACTGCGTCGCGCGGTGCAAAACCTGCTCGAGGCGCAAAGCCTCGCCGAGCAGCAGGAAATCTACGACCGGCGGGTGCAGCCGCTGATGTGGACGCCGGGCATGAACTGGACGCTGTCGCGCCAGATCACCATGAGTTTTCTCGGTGTGCCGCATCCGCAGCGCAAGGAGGTTCAGCGCCAGCACGAGAACGGCGTTGCCGGTTTCGTGCGCGAGGCCATCGAGTATGTGTTCCGCCAGTTGCCGGTCTGGAACAACTACTTCTGGTCGTTGTACCTGCGCGGCCGCTACACGCCCGAATGCTGCCCCGAATACCTGAAGGCGGAGAATTTTGCCGCGCTGAAGGGCGGCCTTGCCGACAATGTCGAGGTCCATACCGGCACCGTCACCGAATTCCTGCACGGCACGCAGGAGCGCATTTCCAGGTTTGTTCTGCTCGACCACATGGACTGGATGAGTTGCTATCATCCGGAGGCGCTGGTCGAGGAATGGCAGGCCATACTCGCGCGCGCCAGCGCGCAGGCGCGCATCATTTTTCGCAGCGCCCATCTGCGGCCCGCTTACATCGACGATTTGCGCCTGGAGGGCGGGCGCAGTCTGCGCGACACGCTGGATTTTCGCGACGGCCTTGCGCGCGCGCTGCAACCGCTTGACCGCGTCCATACCTACGCCGGCTTTCACATCGCGGACGTGCGCGCATGAGCGCGCTCCGCGACGCCGGCATCCTGTGGCAATTTGTGCGCGGCCAGACGGGTGGCGGCACGCATGCCGAACGACTCGACCGTTTTTACCGTCCGCAGGCGGCCGAGTACGACCGCTTTCGCGAACGCCTGCTGCACGGCCGGCGCGAACTCATCGAACGGCTGGCGCCCGCTCCCGGTGACACGGTGATTGAACTGGGTGGCGGTACCGGCCGCAACCTCGACTACCTGGGGCCGCGCGTGTGTTCGCTGGCGCGTGTCGAGATCGTCGATTTGTGCCCGGCCCTTCTCGAACAGGCGCGCCGGCGCTGCGCGCGCTGGCCCGACGTGGCGCACGTGGTCGAGGCCGATGCCGCGACTTACCGGCCCGGGCATCGCGCCGATTGCGTCATCCTGTCCTATGCGCTGACCATGATGCCCGACTGGCGCGCGACCGTCGCCAACGCACTGGCGATGCTGCGGCCGGGCGGGCGCATCGGCGTGGTCGATTTTTACGTGTCGCAACGCGCACCTGCGCCGGGTCGGGTGCGCCACGGTGCGCTTACCCGCGGGCTCTGGCCGCGCTGGTTCGCCCACGACGGCGTGCGCCTCGATGCGCGGCACCTGCCGCACCTGGAGGCGCAGACCGAGGCCGTCCATTGTGTCGAGGCGATGGGCGGGATCCCCTACCTGGCCGGGTTGCGCGTGCCCTATTACCTCTACATCGGCCGCAAGCGCCGCGCCTGAGAATGAAAAAAGTCCGCACGATCTTTCTGTCGGACATCCACCTCGGTACCCGTGCCTGCCAGGCGGATCGCCTGCTGTCGTTTTTGCGCGAGCACGATGCCGAGTATGTCTATCTGCTGGGAGACATCATCGATTTCTGGTCGCTCGGACGCGCCATTTACTGGCCGCCCGATCACAACACCTTCATCCAGAAAATGCTCAAGCGCGCGCGCCACGGCGCCAGGGTGGTGTTTGTGCCAGGCAACCACGACGAGGCCTTGCGCGAGTATGCGGGCACGCAATTTGGCGATATCGAGGTGGTGCGCGACGCGGTGCACACCACGGCTGACGGCCGCCGCCTGCTGCTGATGCACGGCGATGAGTTCGACCAGGTCACGCGCCACCATCGCTGGGTGGCGGTGCTCGGGGACATGTCGTATTCGCTGCTGTTGCGCCTGAACGCGTTGCTGTCCTGGATCAGGCGCAAGCTGCATCGCTCCGGGTACTGGTCGCTCGCCGGCTATGCCAAGCGCAAAGTCAAGGGGGCGCTCGACTTCATCTACGGTTACGAGGAATCGGTTGCCCACCATGTGCGGCAAATGGGTCTCGACGGTGTTGTATGCGGACACATCCACAGTGCCGTGATCAAGGACATCGGTGGCGTGACCTACATCAATTGCGGCGACTGGGTGGATAGCTGTACGGCGATTGTCGAGCATGGCGATGGACGTCTGGAACTCGTGCACTGGAGCTCGCGCGACGCCGAGTGCGGCGTAGAGTCCGATGCTGAACCGTCGGGCGCGGCGGCCGCCACGCTGCAGCCGCTATCGCTGGTGCGCGGGCGGGACCGCGAGCTCGCGCCGCTTCTCGTAGAGCGCGAGGGATGAACCTGGCATCGAACCCGTGCCAAAGGGGTAGGGGTAAAGGGGTAAAGGGGTAAAGGGGTAAAGGGGTAAAGGGATAAAGGGGTAAAGGGGCCATGCGGACACGGGATTGTGGCCTGCTTCCCGGCGCCGCCCCGTTCAGGGCATTGCTTCGCGCTTGAGTAGTTCTTCGATGGTGATGCCTACTCCGGAGACGCCGGAAAACACGGTGCCCATGCGCAGGTTTTTGAGGTGCGCCAGGGCCATCGAATAAGCATTGGTTGGCAACGGCACATACCCGGCGCTGTTGGCGAATTCTGCGCCGCGTGCGAGATAGAACTCGGTGAACTCCCTTACCTCGGGCCGAACGAGAGACTTTGCATTGACGTAGATGAAAATCGGCCGTGACAAGGGCTGGTAGGTGCCGTTGACGACATTTACCAGAGAGGGTGTGACAGCGGGTTTGCCGGGGTTCGGGGCAATCGCGACGGATTTCAGCTTTTGCCTGTTCGCCACATAATAGGCATAGCCGAAATAGCCAAGCGCATTGACATCGCGCGCAACGCCTTGCACGAGAACGGTATCGTCCTCGGACATGATCACGTCGCTACGGGATGACTTTGCCTTGCCGACAATGGCTTCGGTAAAGTAATCAAACGTCCCGGAATCCTTGCCGGGGCTGAACAGCTTGATCGGGGTGTCGGGCCATGCAGAGTCGATCTGGTTCCAGCGCGTTATCCGGCCTTGTGCATCCGG
>Ga0163144_10008801_pt1 | contig 21785 bp, 20 predicted proteins | sample OliLak19BULKMAT1_FD_123175 | JGI IMG/M metagenome (GOLD analysis project Ga0163144, IMG submission 123175) | Freshwater microbial mat bacterial communities from Lake Vanda, McMurdo Dry Valleys, Antarctica - Oligotrophic Lake LV.19.BULKMAT1 | ecosystem: Environmental > Aquatic > Freshwater >... | reverse complement strand
GTGCGCGCCGTCCGGTATCTGACGGGGTCGTACGTGACGTCGCTGGAAATGGCGGGCTGCTCGATCACCGTCTGTGCGGCCGACCCCTCGATGCTGGCGCTGTGGGATGCGCCCCTGCATACGCCGGCGTTGCGCTGGGGAATGTAGAAACCGCCAGCGCCAGCGCCTGAGCCGTGGGCAATTGGCAAGGTCGCATCCGAACGGTCTGAACCAATCAGGGCGGCCAAACGCGGAGCGAGTGACCGCATGAGGGCTCGAAGCCGATCGAGACGCTGAGTGCCTGCTCCTGCTCCGGGGCAGGCATTCGTTCCGGCGCGTGCCAGGTTGCGTGGCACCGGGCATTCGACTGACCGCTCTCGGCGATCTGACCAAGTGACTCCTCATGGCCGGGACTTCCTGTTCGTGGTCAACGCCGACAGCAGCCACTCGGCCCGGCGCGCGGACTGATCGGCCGGTCTTCGAGGCGGCGAGCTCAACATCTCGACCCAAACCGGGCATCTGATCGGCGAGATTCAGCGCCCTGAAGCGGCCGTCCGATAACGCAGCCTTGGCCGCGGCACCAGCGCGGCCAGACGCTGCATTAACGCCAGCGGCGACACCAGGATGTGCGTGGTGTGTCGCGCCAGGGCGTCTTTGGCCTGAGCGCCACTTGCCCGGCGCTGTTGATCTGCACGCGTTCGTTGGCCAGCGCCGGGCGCGTGATGTAGCGGCACCGTGGCTCGAGTCACAGGCGGTTATCGGCAGTGCAACGCAACGCCACGTGCAGGCTAAACCCTGCTCGTCGGCACACAGCGCCTGGCTGAATGCGGCGTCGCGCGGCAGGGCTCCCCGCACCGTGAACACCGTCTGCTCGGCACGCGGGCCGAATGCGATGCGTCAAGCCGAGCCCGGACTCAGAGGCTGAGAGTTTTCGAGCGTGACCGAGCAGCGCGTCAAAAGGGGTCCGATCTAGGCTGAGCCCGGACACAAACAGTCCTGAGGACTGTTTGTGCCTGGCGAAGGCCAGGGCCTCCTCGCCCTGGCGCAAAGCACAGCCATAGCTCGGGCTATGGCGCGCATTTGCAACGACGAGCGGGCGTCTTTTGGCGTGATGAGTGGGCATGGTCGAAAGACTCGCAGCCTCTCAGACCGTCCGGTGGACTGTTTGTGCCTGCCGAGGGGCCGGGCCACTGGCCCGGCGCGGCCTGCAAGGCCAGGCCGCAGCCTGCAGCGGCCTGAGCGTGCGGGCGTCGTCCGAATCGGCATCGGCACCGATGCACGCATCTGTGCCTGCTGGCCTGTGCGTGGTGCGAGCTGAGCCAAGAGGGTTTCAATGCAACCAGCGGCGCCCTCGCCATAGACGGTCCAGCGCGCAAGCTGCTGCCAGCACAGCCGATGCCGCCAGCACGCCCGTGAGCACGCGGCCACCGCTGCGCAAGAGGTCGGACCACGCCACCAGCATCTTCCAGCCGCCGGGGTCGTGCGCGTCGAGCAGCAGCTTCCAGATCTCGGCCAGCAGCACCAGCGGCAGGTCCAAAGCCATCACCAGCGCCAGTGCCGGCAACGCCAACAGCCCGCGCAGCATCACCTCGCCCCAGGCGGCGGCCGGCCAGGCGAGCAGCAACAGAACCAGCACCAGCGGCGCGTGCCAGGCCTGCGCGGCCGGCACCTGCGCGTGAGCACGCCCGAGCGGGTTCGGCATCACGATCCGTTCCCCCACCGGCACCGGGCTGGCCAGCGCCAGCTCGGCACGCAAGCGTTCGCCTTCGGGTTGCACCAGGATCTGCAGGCTCTGGACGGCAAAGGCCGGTTCGGCCCAGCCCATCACGACGCGCGCTGACGGCAGCAGCGGCTGCAACAGCGCGGGGCCCGCCGAAGCCAGCAGCAGCAGCAGAAGCGGGGCCGCTGCCATCGCGCGCAGCACGGCGGCCCTCATCGTCGCCCGAAGCGCTCGATCCAGGTCAGCAGCAGGCCGCCGAGCAGCAACACCATCACCAACGGCAGCCACAGCGAGTGCAGGCTGTCGAAGTGCTGCGGCATGCTCAGGTGTGCTTTCAGCAGCACCAGCAGGCGGGCCTGGTTGAGCACGAACACCGCCACGAGCATGACGGCCAGACCGGCGAGGCGCCAGCGCCAGGCAAGCGGCGCGGCCAACATCGCGCTGGCCGACAGCAGCGCCAGATCGGTACCTTCGCAGCCGTGCAGCACCTGCATCGCGCCGCCGCGCACCACCACGCGCGCGCCCTCCGCGTGGGCCTGCAGGCCGGGATCGAGCCAGGCCAGCAGAGCGACGGCGGGGCGCACGGTGGCGTCCTCGATGGCCCAGTGCGCCAATTGCGGCCAATGTATGTACAGGCCGTACAACCCAGCGAACCAGAGCAGGCCGGCGAGCAGCGGCAAGGCGCGTGCCGTATGGCGTGACATGGGCGTGCCGGTTCAGCCGCGCCGGCGGCGCCAAAGGGCCAGGCCGGCGCCTGCGCCGAACAGCGCCAGCGCCCACGGCGGCAGCGGCAACTCGGCATCAGCCGCCTGCGCCAGCCAGCCCACCCGCAGGCGGGGTCGTGCGCTGGTGTCGGCAGTGTCCCGGCTGGCCAGTCGCGACGCGTTCATCGTGCCCGACTCGGTGCCGATCATCATCCAGCCGTGGTTTCCGGCCGGGGCATTGAGCCAACCCTGGACGTCGGCAACCAGTGCAGGGGTGCTCACCCATTGCACCGGGGCTGGCCAGCCCGACACGCCAGCGCCGGCGCTGGCTGCGGCAATGAAGTCGCCGCCGCGGTTGGCCCAGGGAAGGCTGGGCCAGCTGCGTTGTGACCAGGTGCAGTCACCCGGCCCGGCGGCGGCACCGATGCCGGCATCACCGCCATTCGCGGGCCCCTCGCTCCACGGCGCGGTAATGCGGTGAAGCACGATCGTCTGCGGCTCGCGCACGCGGATCAGGAAGGCCTCTACCTGCACCGACAGCACCTGGGCGCCAGCGGGCAGGGCAGACAGGTCGAAGCGGACCAGCGCCCGCCGCACCACGCCGGCGGCGATGACCGAGGTCCACAGGTTCGGGCCGCGGCCGTCGGCCACCGCGTCGTAGGCGGTGCCGCCGCTTTGCTCGGCAAAGATCGTCGCGTCTGCCGCCGCCTCGAACACGCTGAGCTGCGCCGCCTGCGCGCGATCAGCACCAGCAGCAAGCGCGGCACCGCCGAACACGGCCAGGCTGGCGCTGCGACGCGAGGTCATGACCGTATCTCGCCTGGACTGCGCTTGACGCGAGAGTGGCTCAGGCCTAGGCCTGGCGCCGCGCTGCGCGGCGGCGTGCCACCGCGCCGACCCCGGCCAGACCGGCCAACATCAACGCCCAGGCGCCGGGTTCCGGCACCGGCGCGGTGTACCTGAAGTCGTCCACCACCAGCACGCCCTTGAAGCTGATCGACCGGATGTCGGCGGTGGGGCGCACGATGCCGACGAAGAGCCCGGCATTGAGGCTGTCAGCAGCGGTGTCGACCGTCAGCAGGTGGGTCTCGATGATCTGGTTGTTCTCGCCATAGGCCGAAACCTCGACCGCAAACGGGAACACGTCGTTGGCGAAGTGGTTGACGAACGCGCCGGCGCCCTGCGACAGCTGGCCGGCGGCAAAGGTGAACCGCAGCTCGCCGAAGAACTCGGTGGCGGCGAACTTGTTGCCCGCGCCCCAGAGGCCGTTCTGGCCCAGGTCGGCGATGAACGCGCCGAGCTGCGAACCGGTGTCACCGGTGAAGACGACCTGGGACGAAATCAGTTCGGGGCCGGTGGTGATGAAGCCGTCGTAGGCCTCGAAGTCGATCGACGTGGCCGGGCCCGGGATCGCTGCTGCGTTGTTGACGAGCAGGGCCTGCGCCGGCAGCGCGACCGCGCTGCCGATCAGCGCGGCAATGATGAGCTTGTGCATGGTTTCTTCCGTGTGAGGTGGGGGTGTGGGCGCGCGCGCCGGCTTAGGTGCCGATGACGCCGCCGTTGTCCTTCGTGATCACGACCACCGACGAACGCGGCTTGACGGCCGTGGCCTGCGTGGTCGGGCCGTTGGCGCCGCTGTCGGGCCAGGTGCTGCGCGCGGTGAAGCTGCCGGTCCAGTCCTCGCCGGGATGCTGGATGCCGACGAACATGGTCTTGCCGTCGGGCGTGTTGACGACGCCGGTGACTTCGCAGTTCTTCGGGCTGGTGAGGAAGCGCGTGATCTGCCGCGTGCTCGGGTCGGCGCAGAGCATCGAGTTGCCGCCGATGTTGGTCCAGTCGCCGAGGCCGTCGCCTTGCTGGTCGGTCTGGATCCACAGCCGGCCGTCCTGATCGAACCACAGGCCGTCCGGCGCGCCGAAGTCGTCGCCGTTGATGTTGCCCTGAAGGTTGGGTGCCGCGGCGAGACCGTCGCCGCATTCGACGAAGATGTCCCAGGCGAAACTGGTGGCGCCGACATCGCCGCCGGTTTCGGTCCAGCGGATGATGTGGCCGTAGCGGTTGTCCATGCGCGGGTTGGCCGCGTCCACCGGCGGGCGCGCCGTGGCTGCAGTGGTGCTGCCGTCGGGCAAGTTGCTTGACGGCGGGTTGGTGCCACGGCGGTTGTTGTTGGTGAGCGTGAGGTACACCTCGCGCGTCGTCGGGTGCACGGCCACCCATTCCGGGCGGTCCATCATCGTCGCACCCAGGCGGTCGGCGGCCTGGCGCGCCCTGATCAGCACCTCGGCTTGGCCGGCAAAGCCGTTGGCCGGCGTCAGGCCGCCCTGGCCCCAGACCAGCGGCAGCCACTGGCCGCTGCCGTCGGCGTTGAACTTCGCCACGTACAGCGTGCCGCTGTCCAGCAGGTCGCGGTTGGCACCGCGGTTCTTCGGGTTGAACAGGCCCGTGCAGACGAACTTGTACTGGTAGTCGTTGCGCTCGTCGTCGCCAAGGTAGATCGCGACCTTGTTGTCGGTACCGACGACGTAGCCGGCGCTTTCGTGCTTGAAGCGGCCCAGCGCCGTGCGCTTGACCGGCATCGAAGTCGGGTTCCACGGGTCGATCTCGACCACCCAGCCGAAGCGGTTGGGCTCGTTGGGGTTGGTGCGGAAGTTGAAGCGTGGATCGGCCTCGTGCCAGCGGTAGCCGAAACCGCCCGCCGATATGCCGTAGCGGCGCTCCAGCGCCGTCAGCGGCACCGCCGCCAGCGCGGCCGCCGTGCTACCGAAGTAGCCGTTGAAGTTCTCCTCGCAGGTCAGGTAGGTGCCCCAGGGCGTCAGGCCGTGGGCGCAGTTGTTCAGCGTGCCCATCACGCTGGTGCCGGTCGGGTCGGCGGCGGTGCGCAGCAGCGGGTGGCCGGCGGCCGGGCCCGTCAGCTTCATCGGCGTCTTGCCGGTGATGCGGCGCGCCAGCGGCGACGGGCGGCGCACCTTGTGCTCACCGCTGACCTTCTGCACCTCGACGACGCTGACGCCGTGGGCGGCGAGCTGGGCGTCGACGATGGCCTGCGTGATCGGCAGCGTGCCGTAGGCGAAGCTGTTGGTCACCAGGCCCGGGTCGTTGTACTCGTGGTTCACGCAGAGCAGGCCGCGGTCGCTGGAGACACCGCCGATGCCCGCCGTCGGGAACGGGAAGAAATGCATGCCGTCGTTGTGGGCGCCGAAGGTCGTGAGCTGGCGGGCTTCGGTCATCGCCGTGCTCGGGTCCCAGTGCGTGAACGGGTCGGCAGTGCGGCCGATGGCATCGCCCCAGCCGATCAGCACGCGGGCCGTGTAGCCCGTGGGCACGGTGATCGCGTCGACGAAGGTAGCTGCCAGGTTGGGCGGCAGGCCGGTGAAGGTGATGCCGCCGCCGCCCGGGGTGGGGCTGCCGCTGTAGGCATGAGCCTGGCTGGCCAGGCCGCCGAGCGTGGCCACTGCGGCCATGCCGAGCGAGCCCTTCATGAAGTTGCGGCGGCCCTTGAACTCGGCCAACACGTCGCGAATGCTGGCGTTGCCCGAGGGGTTGATGGTGAGGTCGTTGTCCGGATGCATGCAGCTCGTCATGGGGGGCTCCTGGCGTGTATGGGCTGGGAAGACTCGGGCAAGGGCGGCTGCGAAATCGCGACGCGGTCCCGCCGATTTGGGCAAAACTGATCGCGAGACTAGGCACCGTCGATGAAGTTCGATTGGCCCCACGCAAGCCGGCCATGAGCCGTTTGGAGGGTGCCACCACCGCGGACGGGGGGTCATCGGGCGGTCATCTGCGCCAGCCTGCAACACAGCCGGAGCTGGCTGAATTCAGAGCCTGGCCCGGCCCCGCCTGCTCAGCGGTTGCCCGCCGCCCAGGGCCCGGTGATCGCGAAGCTGATGCCGGGCGGCTGCACGTTGACGAACAGCACACGGCCGGTGGCATCGAAGCAGGCGCCGCAGAACTCGAAGCTGCGGTAGTCGCCCGCCGGCACCAGCTTGCCGGCCCCGGCATGCTGCGCCGCCGTGAGCTGGATGCCGTTCTTGACGAAGATGCAGGCCTCGCCGGCTGGGTTCAGCCCGAGCAGGCGCGAGCCGCTGCCGAAGGCGTCGGTGGAGCCGCCGCCGTTTTCGCATAGCACGACGCCGCCGCGCGGGCTCACGGTCACGTTGTCGGGGTTGTTGCCGGCGGTCTGGTTGCCGCTGACGAACAGCGCCCTCAGGCGCTGCGGGCCCAAGTCCAGCTGCCACACGGCACCTTCGCCGCGACCCGGGCGATTGCTGCTATCCAGGCCGGCGCCGGTGTCGACGATGAACATCTTGCCGCCGGCGTACCAGATGCCCTCGCGGCGGCTCATGCGCGCGCAGCCCTTGCCCAGCGCCTCGAAGGCGCAGCCGGCGATCGCGGCGAGCTGGATGCCGCCGGGCAGGCCCAGCACCGTGCGCGGGTCGGCATCGGGCGGGTCGATGTCGACCCGCTCGAGTTCGTATTCGTCGACGATGTCCGGATTGAGCAGCGCCAGGTTGTTGCTCTGCACCAGGCCGAGCGGGATCCTGCAAGACGATGGCCTTGTTGCGTGCCGCTTGCAGCGTGCCGCCGACTTGCAGCGCGCCGATGCGGCTGCCGGTGTCGGTCGGCCGGTAGCGGTACAGCGCCGCGGCCTTGCGGTTGTCCTCCGTCAGGTACACCGAGCCGCTGGCCGGGTCCACCGCCACCGCCTCGTGCACGAAGGAGGATAGGAAATTCAAACGCACTTTTTTCTCAAAGGCCCCGGCAATGCTATTGAACCCCCACTGATGTGGACCTTGGGTTCGGCAGCGGCCTGTTGAGGGTCGACCGCAGCCCAAAAGAACGTCATCCGTGGTGATCGAATCCGGGTTTCCCCGGGCGATCGGGCGCCAAACCTCGGCTCTGAGAAGCTCTGGCACAGTCGATCTCCGCGGCCCTGGGCACCGGGCCGCCTGAAACGTGTTGGCTGGAGGCGCTCAGGCCGCTTGCAGTTGCGACCTACGGGCGGGCGTGCGCGCCAATGCCCGGCCCTGCGGGCCGCGCTCGCGCTTGCAAGCGCGAGCCCCTCCTGAGGCGTATGACCGCGAGCAGGCGCGGCCATGCGTCCACAGTCGGCCTGCAGACCGAGGTGCGTGAGGACCTTCTCGATCACCGGCTGCTCCAGGATCGCCGCGATGATCTTCAGCTCGCCGCCGCAGTTCGGGCAGTGCGCCATGTCGATCTCGAAAGCGAAGCTTCAGCGAAGACCAACTTGTACCCAAGTTATGTCGCAGCTAAAACCCGCTTGAGCAGCTTGGCCCAGCTCAGCCGCACTGGGCGGTGATGCACGCACGTCGCCTCGCACTCGGCGGGCGGTGCGGCCTGCGCGGGTCGTTCGGGTTCCTGCGGCACCACCAGCGCGCGCAGCTTGGCGTTGGGTGCCAGCACGCCGTGGTTCGCGCAGCGGGGGTCCACTCACTTCGCGAAGCGAAGTTACGCGGACACCAAACGGATCAGGTGCAGCCTGGGGCATGGCACCAGGGCCGCCAGCCGCTGCATGAACGCCAGCGGCGACAACCTTGCAGGCCGCGCCCTCGCAGAGCTCGGGCCCTTCGGCTGGCACAGACAGTCCACTGGACTGTTTGTGTCCCGCCTCAGCACCAGCTGCGTGGTGCCGTCGCGCCAAGCGGTCTTGAGCTTGAGCACGACTTGCCCGGCGGCGTTGGTTTGCACGCGTTCGTTGGCCAAAGCGGGGCGCGTGATGTAGCGGCACAGTTGCTCCAGCGCCTGGCGGTCGTCGGCCATGTAGGTCTGGCCCTGCTCTTCGACGAGCACCCCTTGCGGGTGAGCAGCTTGCGTCATGCGGGTGATGATCTTGTGCAACACCGTTTTGCAGCGCCTCATCGGTTGGCGCGGGCACTTCGACGAAGACAGGTTCGCCATCGGTGCCGCACCGGTACACACCGTCCAGCACCAGGCAGTGAAGGTGAATGTTGAGGTTGGCCGCTGAACCAAAGCACTGGATCAGCGTGACCGCGCCGCTGTCAGCCTGCTCGGCCTTCAGCCCGGCCTGATCGAGCAGGAAGCGCGTGACGACGCGGTGTACGACCTGCAGCACCGGCGTCACCAGCTTGGGTTGCGCGGCCAGCAGCAGGTGCAGCGGAATCGGCAGCGACAGTACCCACTGGCGCACCGGCACACGCGGGATGACGGTCGAGCCGGTGGGCCGCCGTCTGGGCCATGCGCTTGGCTCCGCGAAATTCTCGGGCCAGGCCTTTGTTCTCGCGGGTGCCCTGTGCGCGACTTGCCTGCCGAGGACACGACAGAGACATGCGTGACGCTAGCCTGGCGGCCTGCCCAGGTGCTGGTGGGCGGTGACACCCATGGACACGTAGATGCTTGTCAGCGCCTCCATGCCGACGTCGGCCGGGCTCACCCAGTCGACGGGCACGAAGATCAGCCCGCCGCCAACGGGCAAAGGTGCCGTGGGCACCAGCACGGCCAGGTAAGTGTGGCCGCCGACATGGACCGGCTCGGGAGACGACAGCAGGCCCAGCACCATGACGTTGCCCGGGCCACCGAACTGCAGCCACACCGGGCTCATCGAACGCGCACCAGAGGGGTCGCGCTGCGCCACGAGGTCGACAAACTTGCGGATGAGGTCGTACACGTTGCGCACCAGCGGAATGCGTTGCATCACATTGTTGAAGGTCCTGGCCAGCACGCCGCGCAGCCTCGTCTGCACCAACACGCCGAGGGCGAAAATGGCCAGCAGCACGATGCCCAAGCCCAACAGGTAGCCCACCACCTCAGAGCCAGCGCCCCCCAGGCCCAGGGCAATCAACAAGCCGCCGACAAAGCTGCCCGGACCCAGCCAGCCGTACAGCAAGCGCGCACCCCAGATGAAGATCAGCAGCGTGGCGGCCAACGGCAACGCCGCCAGCAACCCCGTGAGGAAGATGCGCAGGGCGTGGCGGGCGGTGGTATTCATTCCCGTACTGTCCTAGAAGCATTGCTCGGAGGATAGGTTTTTCAAACGCCTTCTTTTCCCAAAGGGCCCCGGGCGCGGCGCCTGATGGCCGCCTGATGGCCGCCTGATGGCCCACTGATGTGTTCGTCGGGTTCGGCTGCGACCCGCTGAGTGTCGACCGCAGCCCTGAAATGCGTCATTCGCACCGGCTGGCTCCGGTCTCCGGGTTTTCTCGTGCGATGAGGCCGCCAAACCTGCCGAACCTTGGCCGTGCGAAGCCCGGACGCAGCCGATTTCCGCAGCTCCTGGATCGGGGCCGGATCCGGGGCCGCGTGAATGGCGATGGATCGGGACGGTCGGCCGCGCGCGGCGGCGCCCGGCCCTGCGGGCCGCGCTCGCGCTTGCAAGCGCGAGCCCCTCCTGAGGCGTATGACCGCGCGCAGGCGCGGTCATACGTCCGCAGTCGGCCTGCAGACTCAGGTGCGTGAGGATCTTCTCGATCACTGGCTGCTCCAGGATCGCTGCGATGATCTTCAGCTCGCCACCGCAGTTCGGGCAGTGTTTCAGGTCGATCTCGAAAGCGAAGCCTCAGCGAAGACTAACTTGTACTCAAGTTAGCAATGCCTACCGCCTCCAGCGCTGCGTACGGGCTCTTCCAGTAAATACCCGTGCTCTCCATCACCACCACCTCGGGGCCAAACTCGCGCGCCCAATGCGCCACCGCTTTGCGGTCGCGCTTGAACGCTCCAGACTCAGGTTTGTTGATGGTCACCGTGCCATCAGGCTGCTGCGCCAGGGCGCAGGCGCTGATCTTGGCTTGATTCACGTCCAGTCCAATCACCCGTTGGTACATGGGCTTCAATTCCATGACGTTTCCCTTTTTCAACACGCAATAAACTTGACTGCGTACAGTTGCCTCGGGGCGCCACCGATTAACGGCCTGTTGAGCAAGCCCAACGCCTCTTTTTAACGTGCGCTGTCCACCGCCTGCAAAACAGGCGGTGCCAAGCAATCCGGGGTACGAGTGGACGGCGGCGGTTCGAGTTAGCTTTCGCGGTCTGAGCCATCAAAGGTTTTCGCGACCTCAGCCTTCAGGCAGCTGCACGCCCTCAGTGTCTTTCATGATCAGGGGTGACTCGTCCTGGAATCATGAGAGTTAGCCTGAGCACCACCTGCCCGCCGCTGTTGCGCTGCGCGCGTTCGTTGACCAGCCCCGGGCGCGTGATGTAGCGGCACCGTGGCTCGAGTCACAGGCGCTCATCGGCAGCGCGACGCAACGCCGCGTGCAGGCTGAAACCCTGCTCGTCGGCACACAGCGCCTGGGTGAACGCGGCCTCGCGCGGCAGGGCTCCCCGCACCGTGAACACCGTCTGCTCGGCACGCGGGCCGAATGCGATGCGTCAAGCCGAGCCCGGACTCAAACAGTCCGTTGGACTGTCTGTGCCTGGCGAGGCGACGGGCCATTGGCCCGGCGCAGCCTGCAGCGGCCTGAGCGTGCCAGGCGTCGTCCGAATCGCGCATCTGCACCAATGCGCGCATCTGTGCCACAGCGGGCGGGCCCAGCGGTGGGCTATGGAGCTTGCGCCGCTTGCCACCGCCATTCATCGCATGCATGGGGCGAATCCTCCCTGTCAGCGTCATCTTCGCTCGCAGGGTTTGCGGCCTTCGGCTTGTGCCCGATGAACATCGGGTTGTCCCCGGTGTCAGGTCACATTGCATCCATTAACGTATGCGTTGATGAACTCATTGAATGCACCCGAATCAAGCCATGTCGGCGCGGCAGGCCCTTCTCCTTTGCAAGATCTGGGCTTCGTCGGCAGCGGTCTGGTGCGTCCCGAGTGCGTGCTCGCCACGGCCGCGGGGGATCTGTACACCGCTGATGGGCGCGGCGGCGTGGCCCACCTGCGGCCCGACGGCACCCAAGCGCTTTATGCCGGGGCCGGCCCCGACGGACTCGCGCTCAAGCCCAACGGCATCGCCTTGCAGCGCGATGGCAGCTTTCTGCTCACCCACCTGGGCGCTGAAGAAGGCGGCGTGTTTCATCTGCAACGCAACGGGCAGGTGGCGCCCTGGCTGCAGCGCGTGGACGGCATCGACCTTCCGCCCACCAACTTTGTCGTCGCGGATGCCGCGGGCCGCGTCTGGGTCACCGTCAGCACGCGTCAGGTGCCGCGCTCGCTAGGCTATCGCCGCAGCTGCAATGACGGCTTCATCGTGCGCATCGACGGCCGCGGCGCGAGCATCGTCGCCGACGGTCTGGGCTACACCAATGAAGTGGCCGTCGATCCGAGCGGGCAATGGCTCTACGTCAACGAGACCTTCGGCCGCCGCCTGTCGCGCTTTGCGCTGCATGCCGACGGCTCACTGGGCGCAAAACAAGTGATCACCGAATTCGGCCCAGGCACCTTCCCCGACGGGCTGGCCTTCGATGTCGGAGGGCATGCCTGGGTGGTCAGCATCGTCAGCAACCGTTTGATCCGCGTCGCACCCGATGGCACGCCCACCCTCTGGCTGGAGGACGCCGACGCGGAACACCTTGCCCACGTCGAAGCCGCGTTCGAGGCCGGCACCATGGGCCGGCCGGAACTCGACGGCATCCAGAGCCGCTGCCTGCGCAACATCTCCAGCATCGCCTTCTGCGGGCCCGACCGGCGCAACGCGGTGCTGGGTTGCCTGTTGGGCGACCGGCTGGCCACGCTGCCGATGCCGGTGGCCGGCCTGGCGCCGGTGCATTGGGATTTCCCAAGAGGTGGCCCTTGAGCTTGAATACCACGTCGATGGTCGATGCCGCCTACGCGCAGTTGCGCCGGCGCATCCTGGACAACGACTGGCCGCCCGGCCACCGCGCGCTGGAACACGAGGTCGCGACTGAACTTGGCATGAGCCGCACGCCGGTGCGCGAAGCCTTGATGCGACTGCAGAACGAAGGCCTGGTCGAGGTCATCCCGCGCCATGGCATGCGCGTGCTGCCGGTGTCGGGCAACGACATGCAGGAGATTTACCAGATCCTGACCGCGCTCGAATGCATGGCCGCTGAATTGCTGGCCGCGCGCAAGCCCAGCGCGAAGGAACTGCAGCCGCTGGTCGATGCCACCCAGGCGATGGACAAGGCCTTGCGCGCCGACGACCTTGACGCCTGGGCCGCCGCCGACGAGCGCTTCCATGCACAGCTGATCGATCTGGCGGGCAACCGCCAACTGCAGACCACGGTGCTGAACTACTGGGACCGCGCCCACCGCGCGCGCATATTCACGCTGCGCCTGCGGCCCAAGCCGGTGAATTCGACCAAGGAGCACATGCAGATGGTCGAGCGCCTGCGTGCCGGCGATGCCGAAGGCGCCGCCCGCGTCACGCGGGCGCACCGCGAGCGCGCGCGACACGAACTGGTCACGATCTTCGAGCGCTTCAAGCTCGCTCAAGTGTAGAAAAGCAAGTGTAGAAAAGCATGACCCAAACTTCCTACTCAATCGCTGTCCTCCCCGGTGACGGCATCGGCGTCGAAGTGATCGATGCCACTCTGGCTGTGTTGCAGGCGGTGCAGCCCCGCATCGGCCGGCGTTTCGTTTGCGCCAAGCACCCGGCGGGCGCGCAGCACTATGTGGACAGCGGCGAATCCCTGCCCGAAAGAACATTGGTTGCCTGCCGTGCAGCACACGCCATCCTGTTCGGTGCGATGGGCCTGCCCAACGTGCGCCAGTCCGACGGCACCGAGATCATTCCGCAGCTCGACATCCGCTTTGCGCTCGATCTGTACGCCGGCGTGCGCCCCATCCGCAGCTTTGCCGGCCTGCCCGGGCCGCTGGCCGACCCGCGCGCCGCGCAGGTCGACCTGGTGCTGGTGCGTGAGAGCACCGAAGGCCTGTTCCATGCGCGCGGCCGTGGCCGCATCGAAGGCAGCGGCAACGACGCCGCTGCGCTTGACACCATGAAGATCACGCACAAGGGCACGGCGCGGGTGTGCAACTTTGCGCTTGCGCTGGCGCGCCAGCGCAAGGCGCGCGGCAAGCCCGGGCACGTGACCAATGTGGACAAGGCCAACGTGTTCCTGTCGATGGCCTTCTGGCGCCAGGTGTTCGAGGAATGCGCCAAGGACTTTCCGGACGTGGCGACAGCAAACGCCTACGTCGATGCCATGGCGCTGAACCTGGTGATGAAGCCATGGGCCTACGACGTGTTGGTCACGGAGAACATGTTCGGCGACATCCTGTCTGACCTGATCGCCGCGCTGGCCGGCGGCATGGGCATGGCGCCGTCGGCCGACATCGGCGACGACTACGCCCTGTTCCAACCCGCGCACGGCACCGCGCCGGACATTGTCGGGCTGGGCATTGCCAACCCCAGCGCCACCATTCTGTCGGCGGCGATGATGCTCGACTGGCTCGCCGAAAGACACGACGACAGCGCGCTGGCCGACGGCGCACGCGCCATCGAAGATGCGCTGGCCGCCGCCTTCGCCAAAGGCCTCGTCCGCCCGCGTGAGTTTGGTGGCAGCAGCAGCACGGCTGACATCGTTCGCGCCGTGGTCGATGGGCTCTGACGTGGACGAGCGTGTCGTCATGGTCGGTGCCGGGTACTGGTCGCAGTTCCAGGTGGAAGGCTGGCGCGATGCCGGCGCGCCGCTGATGGCTATCTGCAACCGCAGCGCTGAACCCGCCGAGGCGCTGGCGCTGCGTTACGGCGTGCCCAAGGTTTACGCAGACATGCAGGCAATGCTGGATGCCGAGCGCCCGACGCTGGTGGATGTTTGCCTGCCGCCCATGGCACAAGCACCGGCAGTGCGCGCGGCCATTGCGCGCGGCATCCCGACCATCTGCCAGAAGCCGTTCGGCATCGACCTGCGCGAAGCCGAAGCGATGACCGCCATCGCCGAAGCCGCCGGCGTGCCGCTGGTCGTCCACGAGAACTTCCGTTTTGCACCCTGGTTTCGCGAATGCAGGCGGCTCATTGCAGATGGGTTCTTCGGCCGTGTGCATGGCGTCAGCTTCAGGCTGCGCCCCGGCGACGGCCAGGGGCCGCAAGCCTACATGGACCGCCAGCCTTACTTCCAGCAGATGCCTGAGTTTCTGGTGCGCGAGACCGCTGTTCACTTCATCGACACGTTTCGCTTTCTGATGGGCGAAGTGCGTGCGGTCACGGCGCGGTTGCGCAAGCTCAACCCGGTGATCACGGGCGAGGACGCGGGCCTGCTGATCTTTGAATTCGACGACGACCGCACCGGGCTGTTTGATGGCAACCGGCTCAACGAGCACCCGGCAGACAACCTGCGCCGCACGATGGGCGAGATGTGGCTCGAAGGCGAGCGCGGCGTGCTGCGTCTGGATGGCGATGCGTGTCTGTGGTGGAAGCCACACGGCGCTGCCGAAACCCGACACGCCTACCACCCCGGCGGCCCGGGCGTGTTCGGTGGCGCCAGCCTGGCGCTGCAAGCCCATGTGCTGGCCCACCTGCGCCAGGGCCAAGTGCTGGAGAACAGCGCGCGTGACTATCTGAAAAACCTGCACGTGCAGGCCGCCGTCTACCGCTCCAACGAGAGCGGCCGCCGCGTAACGATGGCGACTTTCGAACCCTACCCACCATGAAGGAGACTGTGATGAAAAACCTGTTCACGACAAGCGCCATAGCCCTGGCACTGGCCTCGGCCATTGCCGCGCCGGCCGTCGCGCAGACGGTGCTGAAGTTCAGCCACACCGACCAGCAAGCCGGCGCCCGCCAGGCCTCCGCCTCGCTGTTTTCGAGGAAGGTCGAGGAGCTGACACAAGGCCGCTACAAGGTCTCGGTTTTCTGCTGCAGCCAGCTCGGCAACGACCCGAAAAACATCGAGCAACTGACGCTCGGCGGCATCGACTTCACGGTGTCGTCCACGGGTTCGTACGCAACGCACGTCCCGACCCTGAACCTGACCATGCTGCCCTTCATCCTGGACGGCTACAAGCAAGGCTGGCGCTTCTATGACGAGAGCAAGTGGCTGCAAGAGCAGTTCGACAAGGCGCCAGCCAAGGGCTTTCGCATTCTGGCGACCTGGGAGGCGGGGTTCCGCAACATCACCACGAAGGAGCCGCTGAACACGCCGGCGCAGGCCCAAGGCGTGAAGCTGCGCACCTTCCCGAACGAGATGATGCGCTGGTCGCTCGAAGCCATGGGCTTCAACATCCAGATCATGCCGCTGCCCGAGGTGTACCTGGCCATCCAGCAGGGCGCGGTTCAAGGGCAGGAGAATCCGATCGACACGATCTTCTCGAACAAGTTCTTCGAAGTCGCGCCGAACATCACGCTGACCAACCACGTCTACAGCCCGCTGCCACTGGCGGTGAGCGAGAAGACCTGGCAGAAGATTGCGCCGGCCGACCAGAAGGCCATCATCGAGGCGGCCAAGATCGCCGGCAAGTTCAGCCGCGAAATGATTGCCGGCAACGACGACAACCAGCTCAAGGCCATGATCGCCAAGGGTGCCAAGGTGAATGCCAAGCCTGACATGGCTGCGTTTCGTGAAGCCGTCAAGCCGGCTTACGAGAAGGCGCGCCAGAAGTACGGCGCAGACGTGGACAAGGTGCTGGCCGAAGCCGAGTCGATCCGCAAGACCACGAAGTAAAGCCATGCAGGCGACGCCATTTCTCGCACCGGTGGCGCCAGCGCCATGGGCCATTCGTCTGGTCGGGCGCACGCTCGACTGGGTGGTCATCGCCATCGGCGCGCTGATGGCGTCGCTGGTTTTCATCAACGTGGTCCTGCATCAGTTCAGCAAGGACATGGCCTGGGTGACTGAGTTCGGCGAACTCTTGTTGGTGTGGGTGACCTTTCTGGGCGGCGCCTGCGCCGCCCAGCGCGGCTCACACATGACCATCACCGAGTTCATTGACAAACTCAAGCCGGCGACACGGCGCTGGGCCGATCTGGCCGTGGAGTCGTCCTGCCTGGCCATGTTGATCGTGTTGGTGCGCTACGGCTGGTCGCTGGTCAACGCCAACTGGGACAACCAGCTCACCGTGCTGTCGTGGCCGATGGCGTACCAGTACATGGGGATGGCGGTGGGCTCCACGCTAATGGCGGTGTTCGTCGCCTGGGATGTCTGGCAAATTGCACGCGGCGTGCCGCGCGAGCAGCGTTACCCGAAATCGGAATAGAAAGGTTCCGCGATGCTCGCCCTCACGCTGTTCGGCCTGTTTTTCCTGATCGCACTGGCCGGCGTCCCGCTGCTGTATTCGATCCTCATCACGACCACCGGCATCATCGCGCTGCAGGGCTTGGGCCATCCGTTGGAGACGATCATCCTGTCCTTCATCGGCGGCGTTGAGCCGTTCATCCTGCTGGCCGTGCCGCTGTTCATGTTCGCTGGCGAATTGCTGGCGCAAGGGGGTGTGGGCAAGCGCATCGTCGAGTTTGCGCGGGTGCTGTTCGGTTGGCTGCCCGGTGGCCTGGGCGTGGTCACGGTGGTGAGTTGCACGATGTTCGGTGGCGTGTCGGGCTCGGCGATCGCGGACACCGCAGCCATCGGCGCGCTGGTCATTCCGTCGATGATCGCGCGCGGCTATTCGCGTGGCTACGCCGCCGCGCTGCTTGCGGTGGCCGGCACCATTGCGCTGCTGATGCCCTTGTCCATTCCTTTTCTGGTCTACGCGTTCATCTCCGGCGTATCGATGCGCGAACTGTCGATGGCGGGTCTGCTGCCAGCGATCGCAACCGCCCTGGCGCTGATCGTGGCGTGCGTGTTGTATGGCAAGAGAAGCGGTGTTGACAACGGCGAAGAGCGGTCCACGCCGTCGCAGATCTGGGCAGCCGCCAAGGACGCCGGCCCGGCGCTGCTGATGCCGATCCTCATCATCGGCGGCATCTGGAGCGGCAAGTTCACACCCAGCGAATCGGCTGCCGTGGCGGTCTTTTATGGCTTGGCGGTGTCGCTGTTCTATTACAAGGACTTGAGCTGGCGGCGCATTCCGCAGCTGCTGCTGAATGCATTCACCACCAGCGCCGTCGTGATGCTCGTCATCGGCGCCACCGGTGCCATGGCCTGGCTGATCACCGTCGAACAAGTGGCTGTGCAGATGGCGACCTGGATTCAGATGGTGACTACAGAGCAGTGGATGTTCTTGCTGCTGTTCAATGTGTGTCTGCTGCTGCTGGGCATCTTCATCGAGCCACTGCCGGCCATGCTGCTCAGCGCGCCGCTGTTTCTGCCGCTGGCCAAGCATTTTGAGATGGACATGGTCCATGTCGGCGTGATGATGACGGCCAATCTGGCGATCGCGTTGTACACCCCACCGGTGGGCGGCACCTTGTTCGTCGCCGCCAAACTGGCGCATGCGGGCATCGGCGAGGTCACCAGGTACTTGTGGCCGCTGATGACTGCGACCTTCACGGTCGTGCTGCTGGTTACGTACATTCCCGCGCTGTCCCTCTGGTTGCCGCGTTTCCTGGCGTCCTTCTGATGAACATGCAAGCCTTGATCGTCGAATTCCGCATCAAGCCCGACTTCATCGAAGCCTTCGCGGTCGCGATCGTCGACAACGCCAGAGCCTCCCGCGGGGCCGAGCCCGGTTGCCGACAGTTCGACGTCTGTCGCGACCCGGCCGACGCGTCGTTGTTCTTCCTGTACGAGCTGTACGACGACGACGCGGCGATCCAGGCCCACCTGGAGAGCGCGCATTTCCTGCAGATGGACCAGCGCACAACCGGCTGGGTGCAAAGTAAGGCGGTGCGCAGGCTGCAGCGCACGGCGCCCTGACGCCATGAACAGCCACGGCACCACCAGACGCGGCACGCTGATCAAGATCGTCCCGGGCATCGAACCGTGGGAGCACAAGCCGTGACACTCAAGCTGGGCTGCATCGCCGACGACTTCACCGGCGGCACCGATCTGGCCAACAACCTGGTGCGTGCCGGCATGCGCACGGTGCAGGTCATCGGCGTGCCCGATGCGGCCAGCCCGGCGCCCGACGCCGACGCGGTAGTGGTGGCGCTGAAGTCGCGCACCGCGCCAGTGGACGAGGCGGTGGCGCAATCGCTGGCCGCTGTCCACTGGCTGCGCGCGAAGGGTGCGGCGCAGATCTACTTCAAGATCTGTTCGAGTTTCGACTCCACGCCGCGCGGCAACATCGGCCCGGTCACCGAAGCGCTGATGGATGCGCTGCAGGCCGACTTCGTGGCCATCACCCCGGCCTTCCCGGAGAACGCGCGCACCGTCTTCAAGGGCCACCTGTTCGTCGGCGACCTGCTGCTGTCGGACAGCTCGATGAAGAACCATCCGCTGACGCCGATGACCGACGCCAACCTGGTGCGCGTACTGCAGGCCCAGCTGGACCCGGTGCGCGGCCGTCGCGTCGGCCTGGTGGACTACCGCGTCGTCGCACAGGGCGCCGACGCCGTCGGCCGGCGCATCGCGGCACTGCGTGCCGAAGGCGTGTCCCTGGCCATGGTCGATGCGCTGAACGACGACGACCTGCGCGCGCTGGCCCGCGCTGCCGCCACGCTGCCGCTGGTGGTGGCGGGTTCGGGGCTGGCCATCGGCATCCCGGCCCTGCACGGCCTGCAGCCAGACGCGCGCGCCGCGATGTTGCCGCCCACCGGTGGCGCCTGCGCGGTGGTGTCGGGCAGTTGCTCGGCGGCCACCCATGCGCAGGTGGTCAACTTCGTGGCCGCCGGCGGCGAAGGCTTCGCCATCGACCCGCTGCAGCTGGCCGCGGGCCGCGATCTGGCGGCCGAAGCGCTGGCCTGGGCGCAGCCGCGGCTGGGCAACGCGCCCGTGCTGGTCTATGCCACGGCCGAGCCCGCCGCGGTGCGCGCGGTGCAGCAGCAGCTGGGCGCCGAGCAGGCCGGCGCGTTGGTGGAACAGGCCCTGTCGCGCATCGCCCAGGGCCTGGTGCAAGCCGGCGTCGGCCAGCTGATCGTGGCCGGCGGCGAGACCTCGGGCGCCTGCGTGCAGCGCCTGGGCATCACGCAGCTGCGCATCGGCCCGCAGATCGACCCCGGCGTTCCCTGGTGTCATGCGGCGACGCCAGCGCGTGCAGCCGGCCTGCACCTCGCGCTGAAGTCCGGCAACTTCGGCGGCACCGACTTTTTTACCAGGGCCTTCCGCATGCAGCCCTGACGCCCGCCCGGCCGGCGACGAAGGCGATGAAACACCCTCGCTGCGGCCGTCTTGCACGCGCATGTCGACCGTCATGCGCTGCTTGTCCCTCGACCCACAACAGAGTTGACATGATCGACATCCCCTCCTGGCTGCGCGTGCTGAGCACCGCCGTGGCCCTGCTGCCCGCACTGGCGGCAGCCCAGATCTATCCGAGCAAGCCCGTGCGGCTGGTGGTGCCCTTCGCACCCGGCGGCACCACCGACCTGCTGGCGCGGGTCATCGCCGAGCCCCTGGGCCAGGCGCTGGGGCAGACGGTCATCGTCGAGAACAAGGCGGGAGCCGGCGGCGCCGTGGGTGCGGCCGAGGTCGCCAAGGCGACGCCGGACGGCCATGTGCTGCTGATGTCCTCGGTGTCGACGATGGCCACCAACCCGGCCATCAATCCCGCGATCCCGTATGACCCGGTCAAGGATTTCGTCCACGTGAGCAACGTCGCCGCGACGCCCAACGTCATCGCGGTGCACCCATCGTTCCCGGCCCGCGACTACAAGGCCTTCACGGCCGCGCTGTGCGCCAGTCCGGGCGCCTTCAGTTACGGCACTGCCGGCACCGGCAGCGTGGGGCACCTGCTGGCCGAGCTGTACAAGAGCTCGGCCAAGGTCTACGTCACGCACATCCCTTATCGTGGCTCCGGCCCGGCGTTGAACGATGTGGTGGCCGGGCAGTTGCCCACCATCGTCGACAACCTGCCCTCCGCGCTGCCCTTCATCAAGGACAAGCGCCTGATGCCCATCGTGGTGGCGGCGCCCCAGCGCCTGGCCGGCCTGCCGGACGTGCCCACCTTTGCCGAAGTCGGGCTGGCTGGTGTCAACCGCATGTCCTTCCTTGGCGTGTCGGCGCCGAAAGGCACACCCAAGGCCACGGCCGACAAGCTCAATGCGGCGCTGGAGTCGGCGCTGGCGATTCCGAAGGCCAGGGAGCGCATCGAGGCCACTGGCGCCATCGTGGTTGGCAACTCGGCTGATGAGTACCAGAAACAGGTGAGCGACGAGCTCTCGACCTACCGCCGCTTGGTGGCCGAGCAGCAGCTGAAGCTCGAATGAGCCCGGCATGACCACCGACTTGCCGCCCGACAGCCCCGAACTGCGCGACGAGATCTGTCGCGTCGGCCGCTCGCTCTACGAGCGCGGCTACGTGCATGCCACGGCCGGCAACATCAGCGCGCGCATTGCGGGCGGCCTTCTCATCACGCCCACCGACGCCTGCCTGGGCACGCTGCGGCCGCAGCAGCTGGCCCGCGTGGGCGAGGACGGCGTGCAAACCGGTGGCGATCGCGCCAGCAAGACGCTGGCGCTGCATTTGCGCATCTATGCCAGCGCGCCCGACGCGGGCTGCGTGATCCACACCCACAGCACCCATCTGGTGGCGTTGACGCTGCAGGGTGTGTGGAGCGATGACGACATCCTGCCGCCGATCACGCCCTACTTCGTGATGAAGGTCGGTCATGTGCCGCTGATTCCTTACCACCGCCCCGGCGACCCGCAGGCGGGCGAACTCGTGGCGCAGCGCATCGCGGCCATGGCCGCACGCGGCACGCCGATCCGCGCGGTGATGCTCGATCGCCTCGGCCCCCACGTGTGGCACAGGTCACCGGCCGAGGCCAGTGCCGTGCTCGAGGAACTGGAAGAGACGGCGAGGCTGTGGCTGCTGTGCCAGCCGCGGCCCGTGCCGCTCGATGAATCGCAGATGACGGCGCTGCGACAGCAATTCGGCGCGTCCTGGTAGGCCGTCCATCCCGCGCGGTCAGTCAGCCCGAATGCGCCACAAGCCAACACCAGATGCCCCCAGATCAGAAGGTTGGCGGGTATGGAATTCAAACGTTGGCTTCTCTGCCCCAGGGCCGGACTTCGCAGGGAACCAGAGGCGTGCAGGGCAGCGTTCGGCGTCGGCTCGGCTCAGCGGCGGTTCAGCGGTGCAGAAGTCGCTGTGAAAGTCCATCGGCGGGATCGTCAATGGGTGAACCCGCAGATCCATGGCGCGTTTGCCCGCCTCAAAAAGCCCCGGGCCAGAAGCGCCAGGTGCGTGAGGATCCGCTCGATCACCGGCGCTTCGAGAATGGCCGCCATGATCTTCATTTCACTGCCGCAGTTCGGGCTGCGTTCGAGGTCGATCTCGAAGAGCCGACTGAACAGCCCGAACACGGTGAGACGCCGCAGAGCCGCCCTTCACGAGTACCCGCTTCTGCACGGTCGCCTTAGGGCAACGCTGAACAAGCCTGCGAATTCGGTCATCCAGTAGTGGTGGCGTCGGCAATGGCCGAATCAGGGCTAATTTCGTTGCTGGAGCTGGACTTTCGAGCGAATTGCAGCCTCCCGT
>Ga0163144_10008799_pt1 | contig 21789 bp, 14 predicted proteins | sample OliLak19BULKMAT1_FD_123175 | JGI IMG/M metagenome (GOLD analysis project Ga0163144, IMG submission 123175) | Freshwater microbial mat bacterial communities from Lake Vanda, McMurdo Dry Valleys, Antarctica - Oligotrophic Lake LV.19.BULKMAT1 | ecosystem: Environmental > Aquatic > Freshwater >... | reverse complement strand
TCCTTAGGCAGCATAACCTGTTGCAGACGCTGCGCATACCTTATACCTGCCAAAAGGGTTTGGTTTGCGGTTGCAGGTCTGCTTTGCTTTTTTCTAGCTCATGTTTTTTGCTGGTAAGCTTATTTGACAGGGGCATGCAGATAACAATACTAAAAATGGCCAAAGCTGCAACTACAAAAAAAGCTCGAAATTAAAAAGAGAAAAATTATACGCATACAGCAAAGAGAACCAAAAACATTAGAACCAAAAACAATAGAAGCAACAACAATACCAGCAAGCCGCCCATACGTGCGAGGGCCATCCCCAATAAAAAAAATAGTATGTGTAAGGCTACTACAACATACTGGTAAAAGTGCAGAAAAACCTACAATAACACAGTGCTGGCGGGCTAGCGGCACCTCGCTACCCGCATGGGGATTTATATTTGTGCTATACTTCTTGCCCACAACAATACTATTATGGCTTTTGATTTTGAAATGATAAAAGCAGTGTACGCACGCATGCCAGCGCGTGTAAATGCTGCCCGCACCGTAGTTGGCCGTCCGCTCACCTTATCAGAGAAAATTCTCTATAGCCACCTGTATGGCGGCATTGCTGGCGAGGCTTATGCCCGGGCAAAATCATATGTAGACTTTGCCCCAGACCGTGTGGCCATGCAAGATGCCACCGCCCAAATGGCTTTGCTGCAATTTATGTCTGCTGGTAAATCTAAAGTAGCCGTGCCCAGCACCGTACATTGTGACCACCTGATACAAGCCAAAGTGGGAGCCGTGGCAGACCTAGATACGGCCGTAGTAACCAACAAAGAGGTATACGATTTTCTCTCATCTGTATCTGATAAGTATGGTCTAGGTTTTTGGAAAGCTGGCGCAGGCATTATACACCAGGTTGTGCTAGAGAATTACGCCTTCCCCGGGGGCATGATGATAGGTACCGATAGCCACACTCCTAACGCTGGTGGCCTAGGTATGATAGCTATCGGAGTAGGTGGGGCAGATGCCGTAGATGTAATGGCAGGCATGCCTTGGGAGCTCAAATTTCCTAAACTCATTGGCGTAAAACTCACGGGCAAGCTCTCAGGCTGGACCTCTGCCAAAGACGTTATCCTAAAAGTGGCTGGCATATTAACCGTTAAAGGCGGCACGGGCGCCATTGTAGAATATTTTGGAGAAGGTGCTGAGTCAATATCGGCCACCGGTAAAGGCACCATATGTAATATGGGTGCAGAAATAGGGGCTACAACCTCTGTATTTGCCTACGATGCCTCTATGAGCCGCTACCTTGTAGGCACCTCTCGGGCAGATGTAGCCGCCGAGGCCGACAAGGTAGCAGCCTATCTGCGCTCAGACGATGAGGTATATGCAAACCCCGCCAAATATTACGATGAGCTCATAGAGCTCAATCTATCTGAGCTTGAGCCTCAAATAAACGGCCCATTTACGCCAGATTTGGCCTGGCCCATTAGCAAATTTGCTGCTGCTGTAAGAGAAAACGGCTGGCCCGCAAAACTAGAAGTAGGCCTTATTGGTAGCTGCACAAACTCTAGTTATGAGGATATTACCCGTGCCGCCAGCATTGCCCAGCAGGCCGCCTCTAAAAACTTAAAGGCAAAGTCTGAGTATACCATAACACCAGGCTCAGAGCTTATCAGATATACGATAGAGCGGGATGGCTTAATAGGCGACTTTGATAAAATAGGCGGCGTTGTACTGGCCAATGCCTGCGGCCCTTGCATTGGGCAGTGGGCACGCCACACCGATGACCCCACCCGTAAGAACAGCATTATCACCAGTTTTAACAGAAACTTTGCCAAACGCCAAGATGGCAACCCCAATACCCACGCCTTTGTAGCAAGCCCTGAGATTGTAACAGCACTTGCCATAGCCGGCGATTTAACCTTTAACCCCCTAACAGACTACCTAACTAATGAAGCTGGCCAACAGGTAAAGCTAGATGAGCCCGCCGGAATAGAGCTTCCACCACTTGGGTTTGCTGTAGAAGATGCTGGCTATCAGGCCCCTGCAGAAGATGGCAGTAAGGTTTCAGTGTTGGTGTCTCCAACTTCTGACCGTTTGCAGCTGCTGGCACCCTTTGAGGCTTGGGAGGGAACAGATCTAACCGGGCTGCATCTTCTTATAAAAGCAAAAGGCAAGTGCACTACAGACCACATTTCTATGGCTGGCCCTTGGCTTAAATACCGCGGCCACCTAGATAATATTAGCAATAATATGCTTATAGGCGCCGTAAATGCCTACTCAGACAAAACAAATGCTGTTAAGAACCAGAATACCGGCGTATATGATGAGGTACCTAAAGTGCAGCGGGCATATCTAGCCGCCAGAGAGGGCTCTGTGGTAGTGGGTGATGAAAACTACGGCGAAGGCAGCAGCCGCGAGCATGCTGCCATGGAGCCTCGCTTCTTAGGTGTGCGTGCCATACTAGTAAAAAGCTTTGCGCGCATACACGAGACCAACCTTAAAAAGCAGGGAATGCTGGGCCTCACCTTTGCAGATCCAGCAGATTATGACAAGATTAAAGAAGACGATCGTATCAGTATTTTAGGTCTTACAACTTTTGCCCCAGGCAAGCCCTTAATTATAGAGCTAACCCACGCAGATGGCACTAAAGATTCTTTTGAGGCAAATCACACGTACAATGAGGGCCAGATTAATTGGTTCCGCGCCGGCTCTGCCCTCAATCTTATAGGCCAGCAGGCATAAAACGTAACCATCTCTTAGGTGATAATAAAAAACCCTGCCTATGCAGGGTTTTTTATTTGTCATAATTTTCCGACATCGGCCTCATACATCATACCTAAAAAAGCATGGCAGCCCCATATACCCCGGCAGAGTCTCCTAGGGTTGGGCGCAGTATTGTTGTGCTCAGCCGAGAGTTAAACAGGTAGGGCATTATCCGTTTTTCTGCATCTGTGTACAGCTCTTCAATATTGCCTACACCGCCTCCCAGCACTACAGCATCTGGGTCTAAGATATTGATAACGTGGCTTATAGCCTCTGCAAATTTACTCAGCAAACGTTCTTTAACTTCTAGGGCCTCAGGCTCTCCCTGGCGCCAGCGTTCTGCAATATTTTGTAAAGGAAGCACCCGCCCTGTAAGCTCGTTATAATAGCGCTCTAGGCTGGGCCCAGCTATTACTTGCTCTACACAGCCGCGTTTACCACAATAGCACAGGTGGCCGCTATTATCTAAAACATTATGCCCCCACTCACCTGCTATGCCGTGGCGGCCCTCCCATACTTTACCATCTACAACTATACCCCCACCCACGCCAGTACCCATTATTACCCCAAATACCACACGGGGATTGGTGATGGCAATAGGTACGGCCCCCAGCAGTGTTTCTGCAAGCGCAAAACAGTTGGCATCGTTTGCCATGCGCACCTGGCATTGCAAGCGGTGGGCCATGTCAATATTAAGCGTTTCTGCGTTTAAACAAAGGGTATTGCTATTTTTTAACAACCCCGTGTCTGGGTCTATAGACCCAGGCGTGCCCACCCCTATCTGGTAGCGCTTTTCTCCGGTGGCTTCTTCTAGGCCTTTTACAACTTTTTCTACTTGGCTTAAAATATGGTCATATCCTTTGTGCGCCTCGGTAGGCAGGCGCAACCTAGCCAGAGGTTTTGTAGATGATTCTGGTAAAACTACCCCTTCTATTTTGGTGCCGCCCAGGTCAATACCCCATTTGGTGTTCATACACCCCAAAAATGGCAAATCTTGAGCAAACATCCTACGCAGAACCGTATTTATGTTGAAATTTGTACCATGCATAAACGCATTGTTTTGGGATTGGCACTAATAGCCGTTTGCCAGTGTGCCCTAGCCCAAAAAAAGTTCTTTTCAGAATTACAGGTGCGGGTAGATACTACCGTATTCACTAGCCTAGAGTCTAAGCTCACGGTAGGGGGTAAGCCTGTACTGGCTTTCCCAGTTTTGCGGGCAGATCAGGTAATAGATATATTCTTTTACCCACCAGAAACAGGCCCGCTGCCCCGGGCTCAGTTGCTTACCGGCAAAGATTTTACACTTATAGATAGCCTACGTTTGGTAGATAGCAGCTTTTATAAAGCCCGTATACAGTTTTTAGATATGGCAAGGGCTAGCATAATACCTATTTATGTGCAAGTGGCAGAGAACAATGCCACTTGGCGGCACCAGCTCTTTGAGCTCTACCCATACATACCCACCTTTGCCACCCCTTTTACAAAAGAACAAGAGCTTTTTGTGGGCGAAGAAAAAGTTATAGACCTACCCACTACCAATGTAGCCAACATACGTGCAGATGGCGTGTGGCAAACACAGCCCGGTGCAGAATACCGCCTTACCACCCAAGGCAACCAGCTGCGCCTAAGTATTATAGCCACAGAACCAGGCCAGCGCGAGCTTAAAATAACATTACCCGTAACCAGGCCAGTTGTATACGAGGCAAAGCTTAGCAATGAGCTGCCCCCGCTTATTGTGCATTATATAGCCAAAACAAGCAGAACAGCCTTCTTGTATTTTGATAAGCGAGATGTAACCCTAGATTTTGACGCACCGCGAGGTATTGAAGTGCAGCTAGACCGCAGCCGCCTCTTGCAGCTAAAGAAGACATACCGTGTAGAGACCACAGCAGAGCCAGGCGGTGTTTTTGTTGGTGAGCTTTTTACCCGCTCTAGCCTTGCCAACGATAAAGTGCTGGCTTGGCTGCGCCCTTATGCCCTGCATAAAATCTCAGATGGGTATCTCTATATTAAAGATGGAGATGAGCTAAAGTTTATCACCAATATTAATATATCAGAAAAAACCCGCATCGCGCGCATGCTTTTGCGCCACGCAGGTGGCGATTATACAGATAATCTTTCTGTATCGCCAGGAGAAGTAGTAGATATCAGGATAGAGGGTATGGGGCTAGAAAAAACAAACTTTACTTTTAAAGATGCCCAGAATGTACGGCAAGATTCTTCTCTATCTACGGCTAATGTTGCAGCCTATTCATTACAAGTACCCATTACCCTTAGCCAGCGCAATATGGTAATATACAAAAGCAAAGACCCCAGCGGCTATGAGCTATCTGTAAAAGAGTTTCAGAACCCGCGCCCGCTAGACTTTGTAACCCTAAGCTGGGGGGCAGGCCCTATGGAGGTGGGCAAACTTACCCAACCAATATTATACGATAAAAATATTCCTGAGCTTACCCTAGCCGCGCTGCCCCAAAAGATAGATGCTAACGGAAAACTCTTTGGTAAACAGTATCTAATAATAGAGATTAACATCTTTAATGAGAAAAAGGACTTGATTGAGACTCGGACCCTAGATAACATAAGTATTGCCCCAGGAGACGATAGCCCACGTTTTACTTTTTATGACCTAACAGATTGCCTTAAAGGCCCCTTAAACTTAAACAAGTTCTTGGCCCACAAAACATTTGATCTGCCAGACTGGGCCACCATAGAAGTAACCGTAAAGCACAACCCCCTAAAATATGGAGGAGATGCAGGCTACAACCAAAAAATAGAAATCTACCTGCAAAAGCATATCACTTTTGATATTGATGTATCTTTCCCGGCGGGGCTGCAAATGTTTTCTATAAATGATAACAAATACACCGGTTTAGGGGGTATATCGCTGGCGGTGTTGCCACAGTTGAGTTTTTATAAGCCCAATAAAGTGGCAAAACTAAGGCCCTACAGGGTGGGCATGGGTTTCATAGCGCTCAATGCCTTTGATTTTTCTAATTCTACCAGCAATAACCGAGATATCAGCGCGGTGGTGTTGGGCTCCCTGTTTCCGACGCGTTCCGGCAGTAGGTTTTCTTTTCCCTTGTACGGAGGGTTTGGCTACAAGCTACGGGCCGGGCAATTTTTCTTTTTGTTTGGGCCAGGTATTCAGGTACGTTTATAGCTTACTGCAATACTATCCGTACAGAGGCCTTGCCACTTTGCCAGAGGTAAAGCCCTCTGGGCCATTTGCTTACGTCTAGTAAGCTCCCGGTTTCGTGTGTATTTTTAAACACCTTGCGGCCTTGGTTATCATACAGCATCTGTTCTGTGGCTAAACTTGGCAGCGCCAATAGCTCACTTGTAGGGTTAGGAAGTGGCTGTGCAAATCTGTTTAGGTTGCTTACAGTAGCTACCGGCGCAGTTACAACCAGCGAGTCACAAGCCTCTGTAGCACAGCCCTCTAGAGTTTTAATACTTCTGCAAAATCTGTATATGCCGGCAAGTAATGGTTTTAGAGAGTCTGTAGCGCCAAGATTTTTTTCTGTACGGGTATAGGGCAACGTAAGGCCCTCTATTCGATAAAAAACAGAGTCTGTAAGCAAAGCAGGCGAGGGGGGAAGCAAAGTGCTAATACCTGCCTGCCCAAAAAGCTTGCCAGGCAGGCTGTCTTTTAGGTTTCGGCTGTTTATGGTTAATACAGACTGTGGGCCATCAAAAAGGCTATCTAGCTCTTGCACGCGCAGCAGCGTAGTTAGTTTGGTGGGCATGTAGGTTACAGAACCTCTAGCTTCTTTTAGCAATACACCTGCACTGTCGCGTAGCGCCCAGCGCCCACTAGGTAAGTTTAGTATTAGCGAATCTCCCAAACAATTACTAAATGTGTTAGTAATTGGCCAAGCCCTGCCTTGTCTCATTTCTTTGTAAGCAATTTTGCTGTTGTTTGCAGCTGTGCGTAAACCCTCAAGGGAGTTTGCGCCTATCCAAGCATAAGCTACCCGTGCGCTACTGCCCCCACTTATACGCGGCAAGCGGGTGTGGTGTATACCAACGCTGTTTGTACCCGCTTGCCCCCCGCTAGATAGGCGGTTGCCAGACACGGCCCTGTATTTCTCTAGCCTGCTAAAGCCACCCGTTATAATATCTAAATTGCCTGCCACTGCCAGTGGTACACCATCAATGGCAAAGAGCCCATGCCGCAGCCCTGGGCTTAGGGGCACTAAAGCTGCAAAAGCCGTATCGTTGTAAGCGTAGGCATATCCAAAACCGCCCACGCTATCCCAGCGCATCTGGTTTAGCCAGTATTTGTTAAGGTCCCAGTCTGCATAGACCCCTAGTTTTAGGCTATCTAGGGGCCTAGAGCTTTGGTTGGTAAGCGTCCACTCTGTAATGAGGCCAGGTCGGTTAGCCTGGCTAGGCCATGCATACCCTTTTAGTTTAATTTTTATGTTAAGCGGTTTGCCCATGCTGTCTGGGGCTGTGGCCTGCGCCTCTATTACTTGTATAGAATCTTGCCGGGTAGTGGCAATGGCCTCGGGCTTAAAATCGTCATTTTTAATAAACCGGGCATATATATTATTACGCACGTCTAGGCTGTCTTGGGCTATTATAAGGCCTGCTTCACCAAGCAGTCGTCTGCCTTGCCCTGCAAAGCCGGCCCCCATAGAGTTTTGGTTGTCCCAGTAGCCCAGCCTTAAGTTTGCGGCAAGAGAAAGTTGGCTGTTGGGCCCTATTAGGTCTTGCATAAAATATCCAGGGTTTAGGGCAAACACCTGATGGCCTGCAATGCCGTCTACTTTTGTGTCTATAGCTACTGTTACTACAGTCTTTAACTGGCTACTAATTGCTAACGCAAATCCAGCTGATTCTGGAATTACTACCTCCTGCCCTTTAGCTAAGCCAGTAAGTACTAAACTATCCGGACCCTGCATGCGTACAAATTGGCGCTGGGCGGTGTCCCAGAGGCTTAATTGAACAACCAACCTGTTTGTTGCCGCCAGTGTATTTGTAAGTGTGATAGAAAGCGGCGCTAGGCCAGGCGCCAGATTGGCTGCACGGGGTGCAACCTGCACGCCAGAGACTCGTATATAGGGCTTTATAGGCCCAGATACTGCCCGCCTAAAATTAATGCGCCCTGCTCCGGTATAGGCGGCAGCGTTTCTGTTTACGGATAGTGTGTCTATCCGGTCTGCCGTGGCCATAATGCGATATTTTACATCTTCTGGGCTCAGGCTTGGGTATTTTGCAAGTACAAGACCGGCAAGTGCAGCCACCATAGGCGATGCAAAACTGCTACCACCGCCGATGTTATCATACGTGGTGCCGTTCTTAATACCGAAGATATTATTACCCGGAGCCACCACCGCCACCTCTTGGGCTATAGTGCTGTTGGCGTTTCGCAAATCATTGAGCTCTGTGAAAGCTACTGATATTACTCCTTTATAACTAGCCGGGTAAAACTTAAGGATACCTGCGGTATTACCAGCCGCCGCCACAACAACCACCCCTTTTGTATTAACAGCATAATCTATTATATCCTGCTCATATTGAGCGGGATACCCTGCACTACCCCAGCTTAAGTTCATAACTTTTACCCCTCGGTTGGCGGCGTATATAATGCCATCATAGCCTGCATTGCCATTGCGCGCACCCGATATTTTTACAGGCAAATACCTGCACTTAAAGGCTAAGCCAGCTACACCAATGCCATTGTTAGTGGTGGCACTAGATACACCAGCCACTTGCAGGCCATGGGTTTCGTTTGGGTCTGGGCGTGGGTTATTGTCTTTATTACCCATATCCCACCCATAGTAGTCATCTATAAAACCATTCTGGTCATCATCTACCCCATTTATAGGGTCGGCATGATTTTTTGCCACATTGGCGGCCAAGTCTGGATGCAAATAGTCTATGCCTTGGTCTAGTACAGCAATGGTAATGTTTGTGTCTCCTTGGGCAGAATCCCAGGCGGCGTACGCTTCTAGTTTAGCCAGTAGTGTTGCCTGCCCACCAGTTATTGGCATTGCGGCGGGGTCAGATGGGGTAAACAGCATTTGTACAGGGCGTGACTCCTCTACATAAAGCACACCTTTTTGGCTCTTTAGTTTTGCAAGATCTGCTGCCGACAAAGTGCCGCACGTAAAGGTGTAAATACAGCGCTCTCCCCCAGCAGCTTTAAAGGGCCCTACCGATTTAGTAAATAAAATATTACTAAATTTTGGTTTATATTTTGCTAAAGTTGCTAAATAGTATTTAGTATTAACCTGACTAACAGCAGGCGAAATACTAAATAAATTAGCTAAAAATAGTATACTAATAAGGCGGAGTAAGCATTTGTACATGGCAAAGTGCGAAAAATTGAATGCCAGCTAAGAAACAGCACCTAAAGTTGATACTTTTGCATGGCCAATTCAAGCAATATTTGGTCTGATAACGCACATGGCTAACAATCTTTTACACGGCAAACGTGGCATCATCTTCGGTGCTCTTGACGAAAACTCCATCGCCTGGAAAACCGCCCTGCAGGTATACGCAGAAGGAGGACGTTTTGTACTTACAAACGCACCCATAGCCATGCGCATGGGTAAAATTAATGAGCTGGCAGCTGCCACAGAATCTATTGTAGTGCCTGCAGATGCCACCAGTTTAGATGAACTCACTGTTTTAACCCAAAAAGCTGTAACGCATCTGGGCGGCAAACTAGATTTTGTGTTACACTCAATAGGCATGTCTACCAATATTCGCAAAGACAGGCCTTATGGAGATCTTAACTATGATTGGTTTGCAAAAACCTTAGACGTGTCTGCACTCTCTTTCCATAAGATAATGCACGTGCTTGAGAAAGAAGATGCCATGGCCGAGTGGGGGTCTATTGTGGCGCTGTCTTACGTAGCGGCCCAGCGTGTTTTTCCAGATTATACAGATATGGCCCAAGCTAAGGCCATCTTAGAAAGTATTGCCCGCAGCTACGGCTACCGCTTTGGCAAGCTTAAAAAAGTACGGGTTAATACCATATCACAATCCCCTACGATGACCACAGCCGGCCAAGGCATAGAAGGGTTTGATGTTATGTACACCTATGCAGAAAAAATGTCTGCCTTGGGCAATGCCACTGCAGAAGACTGTGCCAACTATGTTGCGTTGTTATTCTCAGATTATTCTAGGTTTGTAACCATGCAAAACCTCATGCATGATGGCGGCTTCTCTATGGTAGGTATATCTGAAGAGGTAATTGAAGCCCTAAAAGCTGGGCAATAATAAACGTTTCTTACTGAGCTGGCCGCAGGCAGTTTTTGTCTGCGGCCTTTTCATGATCCATAAAACCCAAATAAACTAAGTAGCTACATAGTCATGAGTACATTTTTATTCATAGGGTTGGGCAATCCGGGTGCAGAGTACGCATTTACCCGCCACAACGTTGGATTTATGGTAGCCGATAGACTACAAACGGGCTTAGCCGCACCAGATTTTAAGCTGCAACGGTATGGGCTAGTAACAGAGGGTACTTGGAAGGGACACCGGATTATCGTCCTCAAGCCATCAACATATATGAACCTAAGCGGGCAGGCAGTACGCTACTGGATGCAGCAAGAAAAGGTGCCCTTAGAACGAATTTTAGTGGTAACAGATGACCTGGCCTTACCCTTTGGCAAGCTACGGATGCGCACAAAAGGCAGTGCAGGAGGGCATAATGGCCTTAAAAACATACAAGAGCTCCTAGTTACTGATGAGTATCATCGTCTCCGTTTTGGTATTGGAGAAGACTTTGGCACTGGCAAACAAGTAGATTACGTGTTGGGAAAATTTACCCCCTTGCAGATTACCCAAATCTCAGAAAAAATAGAAAAGGCTGCAAGAGCAATGCTAGACTTTGCCTTTTTGGGAGCAGAACGTGCTATGAATGCAAATAATACTAACTAATTTAGTAATTAGTTTTCAAAGCGGTTAATACCGTATACCCCCTGCACTTTTTTAAGCTTAGTAAGTAGCTTCTCTAAATGGCTAGTGTCTGATACGTACAGCATTATTTTACCATCAAACACGCCATCTTGGGTGTCTATGGTTATTGAGCGCATGTTCACTTTAAGTTCTGAGCTTATAACCTTGGTAACATCGCTTATTAGCCCAATTCTGTCTGTACCTGTTATGCGCAGCCCAGTTAAGAATGCTGCCTCGTGCTGGTCTGTCCATCGCACTTTTAGTATACGGTAGCCGTATTGGGCCATCATTTCAGGTGCGTTAGGGCAGGTGGTGCGGTGTATTTTAATACCCTCATTTATAGTTACAAACCCAAAAACCGCATCGCCACGTATGGGGTTGCAACACTTTGCCAAGCTATACTCTATGTTATTAAGATCATCTCCAATGGTTATTACATCTGTTTGCGTCCCCTTTATAGATTTATGGTTAACAGTTTTAGTATCTGCGATGTGTGGAGCGGCTTCTGTTTTATTTTCTTTAAATTCTTTAAAGCGCTTTATCTCAGAAGTATCTAGCTGCCCCCGGCCAAAGGCAAAATAAAGATCTAGATTACTTTTTTGGTTGAAAAAAATACGCATCTCTCCTAGCACTTCTTCTGTCATGTCTAGTTTGTGCTGCTTAAGCTTGCGCTCCACAACCTCTTTGCCATCTATGGCTACCTTCTTTCGCTCTTCTTTTAAGAAGTCTTTAATCTTGGCAACAGCCTTGCTTGTAGTAACAATTTTAAGCCAATCTTCAGATGGCTTTTGTTTAACACTAGTTAGTATTTCTATCTGATCTCCATTTTTTATTTTATAGCTTATGGGTACAAGTTTGTTGTTTACTTTGGCACCTAGGCAGCGCCCACCCACCTGGCTGTGTATATCAAAGGCAAAATCTAGGGCTGTGGCCCCTGCGGGTAATATTTTAAGGTCGCCAGCTGGGGTAAAAACATATACTTCTTCATTAAAGAGGTTGTTGCGAAACTCGTTTACAAACTCCACAGCCGTGGTGCCGGGCCGCTCTAGCATCTCACGCACGCGGCCAATCCATTGGTCTAGGCCGCTCTCGCGGTTGCCACTGGCGTTGTCTTTATATTTCCAGTGGGCTGCGTAGCCTTTCTCGGCTATCTCATCCATGCGTTGGGTGCGTATTTGCACTTCTACCCACTGGCCGCTTTTGCTCATTACAGTGGTGTGTAAAGACTCGTAGCCATTGCCGCGGGGGGTGCTTACCCAGTCTCGCAGGCGGTCTGGATTGGGCTTGTAAAAATCTGTAACAATGCTGTAAATCTGCCAGCAGGCTGGTTTTTCATTCTCTGGTGGGGTATCAATTATAATGCGGATAGCAAACAAATCGTAGATGTCTTCAAAAGGCACCTTTTGTTTGCGCATCTTATTGTAAATGCTATATATGCTTTTAGGGCGCCCTTTTATGGCCACCGTAAAGCCAGCCTTTTTAATTTCAGCCTCTAGCGGGCTTATAAACTCGTTTATAAATTTTGTGCGGGCGGCCTTAGACTGTTGGAGCTTTGTTGCAATTTCTTTGTATAAGTCTATTTCTGTATACTTTAAATATAAGTCTTCTAACTCTGTTTTAATGCTATACAGCCCCAGCCTGTGCGCAAGGGGCGAGTATAAAAAGATGGTTTCAGAGGCAATCTTAAGCTGCGTATTGCGCGGCATGCTATCAAGGGTGCGCATGTTGTGCAAGCGATCTGCCAGCTTAATGAGTATAACCCGCACATCGTCTGATAGGGTGAGGAGCATTTTCCTAAAATTCTCTGCTTGCTGGCTAGTACCCGTCTGAAAAACCCCGCTTATTTTAGTAAGTCCATCTATAATCTTGGCTACTTTAGGCCCAAACTTGACCTCAAGTTCAGAAAGTTCTATCTCTGTATCCTCTACAACATCGTGCAGCAAGGCCGCGATAATGGCCGTGGTGCCTAGCCCTATTTCCTCCACGGCTATCTGGGCTACAGCAATAGGATGATAAATGTAGGGCTCTCCAGATTTGCGCCGTGTGCCCCTGTGGGCATTTACTGCGGTCATAAAAGCCTCGCGTATCAGGCTTTCGTCCCCGTCATTAAGGGCGGGCCTGGCAGTCCGCAGAAGTTTACGGTACCGCCGCAGTATTTCCTGGTTTTCTAGCTTTTCGTGGACATCGGCAACTTCCAGACTCATACAATAGGGTGAACGCAGGCAAGGGGGACAGAGTTGCAAGGTGCAGCCCGGCGCTCATATTATCAAGTTTAAAGTTGTCTATTTCATAACATGCCTTTAAATATTCCTGTGCAAGACTTTTGGCTCACTACTATTTTTCTCAAAATAAAAGCCCTACAGTAATCTGCAGGGCTTTTATCAGTAGCGGGAACGGGATTTGAACCCGTGGCCTCAGCGTTATGAATGCTGTGCTCTAACCAACTGAGCTACCCCGCCAAAACAGAGTGCAAAGGTGCACCAAAAAAAAGTATTTCGCAAATTGCCTTTTTTTCACGACCTTTGCGGCCAATTTGATTGCCATACGTATACTTAAGTTGCCTATAAGAATTGAAAGTACATCCAGATAGACTTGCCGACGCCTTTGTAAAGGAGTACGAGCTAAACACAACAGCAAGGGTGCTTTTCCCTTTTCTTTCTACGCCAGCAGGCCTAGAAGAATGGTTTGCAGACAAGGTAAAGGCTAATCCCGGCGGGTTTTTAGCGTTTGAGTGGGACGATGCAGACCACTTGGGAGTTATTGACACTCTAAAACTTAATAAGTCTGTTCGGTTTTGTTTTATAGATAGCCCCAGCCAAGCCCACTTAGTGCAGGAGCGCCAGCAACAGTTTCCCTTCATTGAGTTTTCTGTGGTGCCAGGCAATTTCTCACAAAGTATATTCTTGCGCGTTACAGACGTAACAGAATCTACTTCTGAGGATATAGAAGAGACCTGGGATTTTCTAATATCAACCCTTAAAGACCGTATAGGCGGATAAGCTAGCTTTAGGGTTAGTTATAGGCACCTGCCCTGAGGCCTTATCAGTGTTTATGAAAAAGCTGGATAAACTAGTATTACAGGCTTGGCTGGGGCCGTTTTTGCTTACCCTTGCGGTTGTGGTTTTTATTTTATTGGTGCAGACCATGCTCAAATATTTTGAGGAGTTGGTGGGCAAAAATTTAGGTATAGATGTGTTTGCAGAGTTGCTTTTTTACTTTGCCCTTAACCTTATACCCATTGCTTTGCCGCTGGCTGTATTACTGTCTAGTCTTATAGCTTTTGGCAACCTTGGCGAGCATAATGAGATTACCGCCATCAAAACCAGTGGCATTACGCTAGCTAGGGTAATAGCACCTGTGGCTGTAGTTGTTTTCTTTTTAACAATAGGGTCTATTGTTTTTAACGATCAGATAGTGCCCTTGGCTAACCTGCGCGCCTATAGCCTGCTCTATGATATCCGCCAAAAAAAGCCAGCTTTAGATATTAAACCCGGCGTTTTTTACCATGGCTTGCCCGGCTATACTGTAAAGGCAAACAACAAGGGGGCAGATGGTAAAAGCCTAGGCGATATCCTTATTTATGACCATACCGCCGCCCAAGGCAATGTGAGCCTAGTAACGGCAGATACAGGCCGCATGTACACCATGTATAATGATAGATACCTGGTACTAGATCTAAACAACGGCCGCAGCTATACAGAGCTTACAGATAATGACCCCGGTGGCAAACAGTTTGTGCGCAACACGTTTGCCAGTACAAAATTTATCTTTAGCCTGGCCAGTTTTGATCTTAACCGCACCAAGATGGAGCTCTTTAGCCAAAACCGTATGATGAGAAATCTAGGTCAGTTAAAAACAGATATAGACTCTATTAAAAAAGAGCTTGATCAAATAGGCACTACGGTAAACCTGAACAACCGCAGTTACTTTTTTTACTTATACCGAAATAAAAGCCAGATTTTTCAACCGCCTGCTGTGGCCGGTATGGTGCTAGCCCCCCCTGCGGCTTTGTCTGATAGTATACGGCGGGTTTCTTTGTCTCTGGCGCTGGCACAGGCACGTAATGTGCGCAGTTTTACTACTGGCTACAAAGAGCGCTATGATAACATAGTGCATGACATTAATATATTCTCCTCTGCCTGGGTAGAAAAATTTACCCAAGGGCTGGCCGTGTTTATTTTATTTATGATAGGGGCGCCGCTGGGGGCTATCATCCGCAAGGGGGGCTTGGGGTTACCTACGCTCATTTCTATCATCTTTTTTGTACTTTATTATATTTTATCAATATCTGGCACTAAGTGGGCAAAAGAGGGCGTGGCAGATATGAACCTATCTATGTGGTACGCAAACATCGTATTGTCCTTAATTGGTCTATTCTTTTTAAACCAGGCTAGGCGAGATGCCGCCTTGTTTGATTTAGATTTTTACCGCCGTAAGCTAGGGTTGCAAGGTAAAACAAAACCTGTACCTACTCCTTAAAGCTGGCGTATTGCCGCCAGTATTGCCTCTTGCTGTAAGTATAACCGCTGCTGGGGCCAGTCTTTCTGCAAGCCGATGTTGCAGGGCGCAGGTATGGCAAATAATGGATCTAGTAGCAGGTAGGGCACTGCTCTGGCCCGGCACCAGCGCACCCAAGGGGCATGGTTAGGGATAATTAGGGTACAGCCACGGCTGGCGGCTTCTGCAAATTTTGTGGGTATGCGATGCTGCGTAGCAGGGCTAACCACATATGAAAACAGTACGTGGGTGGCCTGTGCCATCTGTACAAGTATATGCTCTTGGGGCACGTACGTGTTAAAAAGCTGGAGCTCTACACCCGCCTGGGCACTTGCTGTAGCTAAAGCCTTGGCAAAAGGTTTATGAGGGGCATGCCCAGCTATGCGCAGATTATGTGGCAAAACTGCCTGCAAGGCTTTGCTCCAGGCAATTGCCTCTAAGGTGCCATAGTGCAGGCCTAGTGTACCCGTTACTAATACCAAAGGATGTGTAGGCTTGCCTGTAACACTAGAGATAGGTAGCGGCACAAGTTCATGCGTTAGCAAAACAGGCCAAGCCTTACCAAATTTTATTTCGTTGTAGAAGCACTCCTCGGCTAGGGTTACTAAATTGTTCCACGGTAGTAGTTTTTGCAAGCGTGAAACAATAAAAGACATGGCGCTAAGCGCAGCCCCTTTTCTGCGCTGGTTGTAGCGCGTATTAGTAACATCGTTTTCTAATAAATCTACCCAGGTTTTGTAGCCAAATAATATTCTGAACGGAATGGTAAATACTTGTAAATCAGTACTGTTAATATATATAAGCGCTGGCTTTACTTTAAGTGTTTTTCTTACAAAAATGAATAAGGATGGCTGATATCTTACGTTGCCCGCCGGGGGTTCTGCTAACAATGGATATTTAGAGGCAGAATTACTACTAGGTTGATTGAGGCTTTGAAGCACTGTTTTGTACCCACAAAGCTCTGTTAAATAAGGGATTAGCACACGCAATCTGCCATCTGTAACTGGCCTTTTGAGCGTATAAAGTAAAGCTTTATGTGGCTCGTCTGTAAGTGTAAGCGCAGGGTGCATGCAGCTGTAAACGTGCCCTTTGAGGGCTTAGTAGTAAGTTTGGGCATGAATATAGCTCAGATTCGCGCCTTTGTAGAACATACCTGGCAAGACCGTGCCCAACTGCAATCTGGTGCGGCAGCAACAGCCCTTACCTCTTTACTAGAAGCATTAGAGGCTGGTGTTGTGCGCTCTGCAGAGCCCTTGCCAGATGGTACATGGCAGGTAAACGAATGGGTAAAAAAGGGCATTTTGCTATTTTTTGGACATGCCCAGAATACACCCATACAAGCCGGCGACCTTAGCTTTTATGACAAAGTGCCCACCCGTACCAACTTAGCTAGTACTGGGGCGCGTTTTGTGCCTCCGGGCCTCGTGCGCCGCGGGGCATTTATAGGCAAAGGGGTAATAATTATGCCAGGGTATGTAAATATTGGGGCGTATGTAGGCAACGGCAGTATGGTAGATACCTGGGCCACTGTAGGTAGCTGTGCACAGATAGGCGCAGATGTACACCTTAGTGGAGGAGTAGGGGTGGGGGGGGTACTAGAGCCCTTGCAGGCCAGCCCAGTTATTATAGAAGATGGTGCCTTTATAGGCAGCCGCTGCATATTGGTAGAGGGCGTGCACGTGGGCAAAGAGGCAGTACTTGGTGCCAATGTTGTGCTTACAAAATCTACCAAGATTATAGACGTAACCGGCCCAGAGCCAGTAGAAATGCGGGGCTATGTGCCAGCGCGCTCTGTAGTAATACCAGGCTCTATACCTAAGCAGTTTGCCGCAGGCACGTACCAGGTGCCATGTGCGCTCATTATTGGCAAGCGCACAGAGAGCACAGATAAGAAAACGAGCTTAAATGCCGCATTACGAGACTATGACGTTGCCCTGTAGACTTTACATTTATTAACCATAATACTTGATAATTAGGCAAGAGCAAATGTATATTTGCACGATTTTTTAACTTAAATTTAACGCAACATGCCGATTGACGCTGCCAGCAAAAAGGAAATTTTTGCCCAATACAGCCCGAGCAAGTCTGGTGAAGACACCGGTGCTCCAGAATCTCAGATTGCGCTCTTCACCCGCCGGATCACCGATCTGACAGAACATCTGAAGACGCAAAAGAAAGACCACGCTACACGCCTTAGCTTAGTAAAGCTGGTGGGCAAACGCCGCCGCTTGCTTAACTATCTATATCGGGTAGACATTGCCCGCTACCGTGCAATAGTAGCAGAACTAGGCTTACGCCGCTAATTTTTTCATGTATGAGGGGGGCCCAATGGTTCCCCTTGTTTTTTTAAAACACCTTGGTAGTTAGGCATTAATGTCTTAATTGCCCATTCAATCGCAACTCTCCTGTCTGGCTTTTTGGCTTGTTGTTTGCAAATCCTTTTGCAAAATGCCTCGAAAGAAAACCTCAAAAGGCAGAGCGGCTCTTTGTGAATAACCCATGTTTGATAATTATTACGTAAAGACCATCCGTATGCCGGATGGCACCGAGATTACCATCGAAACCGGCAAACTTGCCCGCCAAGCCGATGGATCTGTAACAGTACGCCAAGGCGACTGTATCCTATTAGCCACTGTGGTGGCCACCAAAGACCCACGCGCCGGCGTCGATTTCTTACCCCTCTCTGTAGATTACCTAGAGAAATTTGCCTCTTCAGGTAAAATTCCTGGTAGTTTTAAACGCCGTGAGGGCCAGCTAAACGACCATGAGGTTCTTACCTCACGCTTGGTAGACCGCGCATTGCGCCCCATGTTTCCAGATGATTACCATGCCGATATCCAAGTAAATATCTGGATGATATCTGCAGACCCACAAGTGCTACCAGAATCATTAGCTGGCCTTGCCGCTGGTGCAGCCCTTGCAGTAACAGATATCCCTTTTAATGGCCCAATATCTGAGGTGCGTGTTGCCTTAGTAGACGGACAGTATGTTATCAACCCTTCAAGCTCGGTTTTAGCCCGTGCCAGCCTAGAGCTTATTGTGGCCGGCAGCATGGAGAATATCCTGATGGTGGAAGGTGAGATGTCTGAGGTATCTGAAAAAGAGATGCTAGATGCCATTGTAGAGGCCCACAAAGCCATACAGGTACAGTGCCAAGCCCTTGCAGAGCTTACAATAGCTGTGGGCAAAACAGAAAAGCGTGTTTATGTACATGAGTTCCATAATGAGGAGCTACGTACCCGCGTAACAGAAGGTTTATACGCCGGCTACAAAGAAGTAGCTAGCCGTAGCATAAAATCTAAATCTGAGCGTAAGACAGAATTTAAGAAGGTTTTTGAAGGCTTCTTAAGCACTTTTGGCCCACATGAGCTTTCTGCAGAAGTAGAATCTTTCTTAAAAATATATGGCAAAGACGTGGAGAAAAAAGCAATGCGTGATGCAGTGCTAGACACACGTGTGCGCTTAGACGGTCGGCAGACAGACGAGATTCGCCCTATATATTGTGAAGTAGACCTGCTGCCTGGCCCGCATGGCTCGGCGTTATTTACCCGTGGCGAGACTCAATCTCTTACTACCGTAACCCTTGGCACCAAGCTAGACGAGCAGATTATAGACCAAGCCATGTACCAAGGGTACGGCAAGTTTATGCTGCACTACAACTTCCCCGGCTTTAGCACCGGAGAGATTAAACCAAACCGTGCCCCAGCCCGCCGTGAGGTTGGCCATGGCAACTTGGCTTACCGCGCGCTCAAAAAAGTAATGCCTTCTGAGGAGAATAATCCCTACACTATCCGTATAGTGTCAGATATTTTAGAGTCTAACGGTTCATCTTCTATGGCAACTGTTTGTGCGGGTACCATGGCTCTAATGGATGCAGGTATAGCTATAAAAGCCCCAGTATCTGGTATTGCTATGGGTCTCATTACCGATGCTGAAAGCGGCCGTTTTGCCATCCTTTCAGACATTTTGGGCGATGAAGATCACCTAGGCGATATGGACTTTAAGGTAACCGGCACCGCAAAAGGTATCACTGCTTGCCAGATGGACCTTAAAGTAGACGGCTTGCCGTACGAGGTGCTGCAAGAAGCGCTAGAGCAAGCCCGTAAAGGCCGCCTGCACATCTTAGACAAGATAAACGAAGCCATACCAGCTGTACGCCCAGAGATGAAACCACAGGCGCCCCGCTCTGTGAAAATCTATATTGAGCGTGAGTTTATTGGCGCCGTAATTGGGCCAGGAGGCAAAGTGGTTCAGCAGATTCAGCGCGAAACCGGTGCCGTTGTTAACATTGAAGAAGTGAACAACCAAGGCATTGTAAGCATTTTTGCAGCCAATGGCGATGCTATGAAAAAAGCCGAAAACTGGGTGCGTGGCATTGTTGCCGTGCCAGAAGTTGGCGGTACATACTCAGGTATTGTAAAAACTATACAGCCATTTGGCGCCTTTGTAGAGTTTATGCCCGGTAAAGAAGGCCTATTGCATATCTCTGAAATTAAATACGAGCGCCTGCCCTCTATGGATGGTGTGCTAGAGCTTGGCGAAGAAGTTACTGTAAAACTGCTAGAAGTAGACAAGAAAACGGGCAAGTACCGTTTGTCTCGCAAGGCGTTGCTGCCTCGCCCTGCCAATGCAGATGCAAACGCAGAGTAATCTTATTTAGGGTAATTATACAAAAGGCTCCTCAGAAATGGGGAGCCTTTTTTGTGCTATTTATAAGCCTACTAAAATTAAAACCTGACAACCTACATCTGGCAACCAAAATCTATTTAACCTTTAGCCGCCTGCCGCTCCCCAGCTTAGACCGTGCAGAAAGCCCATTAAGGCGCGCTAGACGGGCTATGGTAATGCCGTATTTAGAGGCTATGCTGTACATAGTATCGCCTGGGCGCACGCGGTGGTAAAATACCCGGCGCGCCTTGCGAGCTGTATAGCCAAACTGCTCTGGCGTCAGTAAAAACTCATTTTTTAAAAGAAGGCCCTCGGTAAACTTAAAAAGTTCTTCCGCATTTATGGGGTTTCCTTGGTAGCGCACCTCAAAGTGCAAGTGAGGCCCGCTGCTGCGCCCTGTGTTACCCCCTAGGCCAAGGGGCTGCCCAGCCTTCACAAGATTACCTACCTCGGTTTGTATGCTGCTCATGTGGCCATACAGCGTCTCTAGGCCATTGTAATGGCGTACCAGCACATAGTAGCCATACCCGCGCCCATCAAAACTTGTAATGCGCACAATGCCGTCCCATACGCTCCGTATAGTATCGCCCACATCCAGCTCTAGATCCGTACCGTAATGAAAGCGCCCACCCCTCGGCCCAAAGTGGCTGGTGGGAAAGGTCTCCTTTACTGGGGCAGACCAAAAGCTGCCCTGCGTAGTGTCATAAAGAACAATGTTAACCGTGTCATCAAAGCGGGTACGGTCTACTCCGTAAGGATTTACGCGGCGGGTATCCCAGAGGGCGTAGTATTCTGTAGTTTTCACCCAGGTACAATCCATCTTAACCTCTTCGTCCACCTCCACAATGTTGGTTTCGGCATCGCTAAGGGAGTCATACACTTCTTCTACTAGTGCTGGCACCTTGGCTGGTACAAACCGTTTGCCAAGCTGGGGATACTTGTTTGAGTTTGGGGGAGTGGCTTTATAAACAAAAGGCACTTCTTCTTCTTTAAGTCTAGACTTGTTTTTGAGTAATTCTTTCTGCTTTTTTTGGCGAATACTGGGGGCTTTTACCCGTGCCATGTCTTGGCGCAAACTTGTTCTTCCTTTCTTACGTTTGCGGCGATTTTGTGCATCTGCAGGCCCAGCCAGTAACATGCACAGGGCCAGCAACACACTCAGCGCTACAAGAAGTCTATTGAAGAATATTTGCATCTAAGCTAACTCTTCTACCTCTTTTTCAGCTAGATAGCGCTCGGCATCTAAAGCTGCCATGCAACCAGTGCCAGCTGCAGTTACTGCTTGTCTGTAGATATTATCTTGGGCATCGCCACATGCAAAAACACCTTCTATGTTTGTGCGCGTAGTACCTGGTTTGGTTTTAATGTACCCGGCATCGTCCATAGTTAGCCACCCCTTAAACACATCAGTGTTGGGCTTGTGGCCTATGGCTACAAAAAAACCATCTACTTCAATTTCAGATATAATATTGGTTTCTGAGTTTCTTAACCGCACCCCAGTTACGAGTGTATCTCCAAGTATTTCTTCGGTTTCGGTATTCCAAAGAATTTCTATATTGTGTGTATTTTTTACACGGTGCTGCATAATGGCGCTGGCTCGCATGGTGTCTTTGCGCACTATCATATACACCTTGCTGCAGAGCTTAGAGAGATAGCTGGCCTCCTCGCAGGCGGTATCGCCCGCACCTACAACGGCCACAGCTCTGCCTCTGTAAAAAAAGCCATCGCAAACTGCGCATGCAGATACTCCAGAGCCATTTAAACGTGCTTCACTTTCTAGGCCCAGCCACTTTGCGCTGGCACCTGTAGATATAAGGATTGAATCTGCCGTAAGCTCTGTCTCGTCATCTACCCAGACACGATGAGGCCTGCCAGAGAAATCTACCTTATTCACTACACCATACCGCAAATCTGTGCCAAAACGGGCAGCTTGTGCTTTAAAATCTTCCATCATCTCTGGGCCAGTAAT
>Ga0163144_10008796_pt1 | contig 21793 bp, 20 predicted proteins | sample OliLak19BULKMAT1_FD_123175 | JGI IMG/M metagenome (GOLD analysis project Ga0163144, IMG submission 123175) | Freshwater microbial mat bacterial communities from Lake Vanda, McMurdo Dry Valleys, Antarctica - Oligotrophic Lake LV.19.BULKMAT1 | ecosystem: Environmental > Aquatic > Freshwater >... | reverse complement strand
GATCCGCCCGCGGATCCGCCCGCGGACGTCGAGGCGCCCGCCGATGCGGCCCCAGAGCCGGCCGCGGATGCGCCGCCCGAGGATCTCGTGATCGTCGACGACAACGACGCTCGTCGGCCGAAGAAGAAGGTCGCTCCGAAGAAGGACGGCGACGCGAAGGCGAACGGCGGCGCGAAGGCCGATCTCGACTCGTTCATGCCGAACTAGCTGCCATGGCCGTCGCCGTCATCCTCGCGTTGTCGCTCGCCCTCGGGCCCGAGCCGCTCTTGCGTGATCTCGACGCGCAGGCCGCATTCGACGCCGCGCAGCAGGCGTTCGCTGACAAGGACTACGCGACCGCGAGCGCGCAACTCGAGAAGGCGTACATGCTCGAGCCAGAGCCCGAGCTGCTGTACCCGTGGGCGCAGGCCGAGCGCAACCTCGGTCGCTGCGAGAGCGCGATCGATCTGTACGAGAAGTTCATCGACACCGGCCCGAGCCAGAAGATGGTCGATGCGGCGAATCAGAACATCGACCGCTGCAAGGAAACGATCGCGGCGGCCGAGCCGGCGATCGAGCCGGAGATCGAGCCGGAGCCCGAGCTGGATCCCGATCCGCCGCCGCCCCGCGTCGATCCGACCACGGACACACCACCGAAGGACGACAAGCCGGTGGGCAAGGACGTCGCCGGTGGCGTGCTCGTCGGTGTCGGTGGCGTCGCGATCGTCGTCGGTGCGGCGTTGCTCGGCGTCGCCCGCAAGCAGGCGAAGGCGACCGCGAACGCGGACGACAACGACACCTATCTGCTGATGCGCGACAAGGCCGCGAAGTTCAACGCGGGCGGCATCGCGATGCTCGTGACCGGTGGTGTGCTCGTCGTTGCCGGCGTGGTGCGCTACGGCGTGCTCGCGAAGCGCAAGAAATCGCGGGACGTCGCGATGTTCTTCGACGGCCGCAGCATCGGGCTCGCCGGTCGGTTCTAGCGAAGCGGATAGACGGCGGAGTTCTCGGCGCTCGCGCGCCTCCCCACCGTTGACGCTACGACGCTTCGACGCTTCGACGCTTCGACGCTTCGACGCTTCGACGCTACGACGCTTCGACGCTTCGACGCCTTCGCACCACCGTCGTCCGGCTCGATGTGAAGGTAGAACTCGTGCCCGATGACGCCGGCCACGAAGCCGTCGGGCAGCAGGCCGACGTCGGGCAGCAGGTCGGCATCACGTCGGCGCTCAGATGGGTGCTGGCTGCGAAGGCGCACACGGGTTCCGGGCAGTGCCTCGATCTACGCCCGATGTCTGCTCTTCGACGCTCGCAGCCTCGGGCTCGCCGGTCGGTTCTACCTCACCGCTCCGTCGGCGAGCGCGAGCTTCACCGTTCGTTTGCCTGCGTGCACGGCCACCGCGTCCTTGCCCGGGCGTAGCGTGTTGCAGTCGATGCCCATGCTCGCCCCGTCGCCGGCGCCGTACTTGCCGAACGGTGCCTCGAGCACGTGTGACCACAGCAGTGTGCGCTTCGACAGCGACCACGCGCTGGCGCTGGTGCCCGCCGCGACGACCAGGGTGTCGTCCTTGCAGCCGACACCCATCGAGATCGGCATGCGCCACATCGTCTTGTCGGCACCGACGGCCGCAAAATCGAGGTGGCGCGTGGTCGTGAGGCCGGCATCGGAGATCGTGGTGTTGCGTCCGTTCGACAGCACGAGCAGCTGCACGATGCCCTTCGCACAGCTACACCCGCGGAGCATCTGATAGTCGGAGAATCACGACCGCCACGACCGCGACGACCGCGACGAGTGCTCCACCGGAGCTCGAGGGTCGCTCGACCGCGACGACGGATCGCGACGGTCGCTCGCCGGTATAGAGGAAGCTGCTCTGACAGTGCCCGCAGGCGAAGCGGCCGTGCTCGAGCGCGCGCACTTCGCCGGAACCGCACGATGGGCAACGGATCGTCACGAACGGCGAGGGCTGCACGATCCCAGGCTACCAGGACGTCGCGGCAGACGGCGCGCACGGGCGAGCTATGCTGCGTGTACGCCCGTGCTCCGCCAACTGCCGCTCATCCTGCTCGCGCTCGTCGTTGTGGAGATCTGGTTGCTCGTCGTGATCGGCGGACACATCGGTGGGCTCGCGACGTTCGGCATCCTCGTCGTCGGTGCGATCGGCGGCGGCTGGATCGCGAGGCGCGAGGGCCGACGCGCGATGGCAGCGTGGCAGCAGGCGACGATGACCGGTCAGGTGCCCGGTCCGCAGCTCGCGACGAGCGCGATGATCGTGATCGCGGGCGTACTGCTCGCGCTGCCCGGTGTGATCTCGGATGTCGCGGGACTGCTGCTGCTGCTGCCACCTGTGCGCCACATGCTGAGCAGTCGCTTCAGCGTCGCGTTCGCCGAGCGCGTGCGGGCGCAGGGCCTCGGCGCGATGCGGCGAGTGGTCGCCGACGATCGCCCTGCGCCGGCGGGCGGGGTGATCGACGTCGATCCCGCGGATGTCCGCGAGCGCGATCCGTGAGCCCGGCTCACGCGTCCGACAGCACGACCGTGACGGTCGCGCCGCCCTGATCCGCCGACACCAGATCGACGAGGCCATCGCCGTCGACGTCGCCGACCGCGATCGCGACCGGGCTCGCCCCCGTGACGATCTGCAGCGCCTCGTCGAAGCCACCGTCGCCGTCGTTGAGCACCAGGCGCAGCGTGTTGTCGCCGGTGCTCGCGACGACCAGATCGAGATCGCCATCGATGTCGAGATCCACGAGCACGACGTCGCTCGGCGCCGATGCGTTGCCGAAGGGCAGGGCGGCGCCGAGGCTGCCGAGACCGTTGCCGAGCAGTCGCGTGAGCGTTCCCGATCCCTCGCACGTGATCGCATCGCCGAGGTTGTCGCCGTTCACGTCGCCGCCGACGACTGCGCGTGGCTCGTCGCCGACCGGGAACGCGACCGCCGCCCCGAACTGGCCGTTGCCGTTGCCGAGCAACAGGCCGATGGAATCCGCGCCGGAGTTCGCGACGAGCAGATCGAGATCGCCGTCGTCGGTGACGTCGGCGAGCGCGACCGATCGAGGTGTCACCCCGACGGCAGCGGGCACCATCGCGGCGAACGGTACGTCGGTCGCGAGCAGCACACCGATCGTGTTGTCGACGCTGTTCGCGACGACGACATCCGCGCGGCCGTTCGCGGCGAAGTCGGTGCTCGTGATGGCGAGCGGCGTCATGCCGGTCGCGAAGTCGCCGGCGGCCGTGAACCCGCCGTTGCTCGCGCCGCGCAGCCACGAGATCGTGCTCGCGCCCGAGCCGACCGTGACGACGTCGTTGTGACCGTCGCCGTCGAAGTCGCCGACCGTCAACCCGACCGGCGCCGCGCCGACGCCTGCTGCCGTGCGCACGCCGAACGAGCCGGCGCCGTTGCCGAGCCGCAGCGCGATCTGATCGTCGTCGCGATTCGCGGTGACGAGATCGAGCGCCGGATCGCCGTCGAAGTTGCCGAGCGCGACGTCGCTCGGCGCCGCGCCCATCATCAGGACGGTCGGCGGACCGAAGCACAGCTCGCCGGGCTGCGCGTTACCGTCGCCACACATCGTCGGTCCGACCGTCTCGTCGGTCGAGCTGTCGCTGGAGGTCTCGGTCGCCGACGTCGTCGGGATCGACACGCACATGCCACCTGTGCACTCGCCGACATCGCAGGTCCCACCCGGCCCGCACGGGCAGCCAACGACGGGCGAGGGGCACGCGGTGTCGGTCGTGCTCCCCGTGTCGGGGTCGACCGTCGTGGTCGTCGTCGTCACGGTGGTGGCCGCGCTGGTGGTCGGCGCGGTCGTCGTGCCGGTGGTGTCGTCGTCGGAGTCGCCGCCGCCGTTGCATGCAGCGACCGACAGGGCCAAGCAGATCGATCTCGCGCGTCCCATGGTATGTGCCCCGTCGAGCTGGTCTCGAGGGGTGAGCGCTACTTTGCCGCACGGCGCCGCGAACGGCAAAGTTGGAGCCCGCGCAGCTGCCTGCTAGCCTCTCGAGGGCGTTCGAGTCGGCGCCGTACCATGTGTCGAATCTTCGGGTTCCGCTCGGTCATCCAGAGTCAGGTCCATCGTTCGTTGGTCAGTGCCGACAACGCCCTGATGGCGCAGAGCGGTCGCCATCCCGATGGCTGGGGCGTCGCGTACTACAACTGTGGTGCGCCGCACGTGATCAAGAGCGTCGCGACGGCGCTCGACGACAATCTGTTCCGCCGCGTCTCCGGCATCGTCACGTCGGAGACCGTGCTCGCGCACCTGCGCAAGGCGACCCAAGGCGGACTGTCGATCATCAACACGCATCCGTTCCAGTACGGACCGTGGGTGTTCGTGCACAACGGCAACATCGCTCGCTTCGCGGAGATCAAGGGGCAGCTCGCCGATCGGATCCCGAAGGTGCTGCGCCGTTTCATCCTTGGTGACACCGACAGCGAGGTGCTCTTCTACTTGTTGCTCGGCAACATGGCGAGGCGCTGCGACCTCGCGCGCCCGGGCTATCCGCTCGCCGACGTGGTCGCCGCGATCCGCGAGACGGTCGCGGAGATCGTCGAGCTCACGGGTCCACTGTGCGAGAGCGACGATGGCCCGCCCGACTCGACGTACCTCACGTTCGTGATCACCAACGGCACGACGATGGTCGCGCATCAGGGTGGCAAAGCCCTGCACTTTACGACGTACAAGCAGCGTTGTCCGGATCGCGACAGCTGCTCGAGCTTCGGCCCCGAGTGCGAGCGGCCCACCGACGACGGCTACGTGAAACACCTCGTCGTATCGAGCGAGCCGCTGCATGGCGAAAACGTGTGGACGGCCCTTGGTGTCGGTGAGATCGTCGGCGTCGACTGGCGCATGCAGTTGACCCGCGCCCTCGCCTGAGATGCCGCCCACGACCTTGCCCCGGTGGACGCTCGCCGTCCTTTGTACGTTTGTCGCGACGCTGTGTGGTTGGGCGGCGACGGTGCTGCCGTGGCCGTCGTGGACGCTGTTCGCGACGCTCACCACGATCGTCGGCGTCACGCACGGCATCACGGCGCTGCTCGCTTGGATTGGTAGCGGTGCGCGAGCGATGGCGTGGCGCGTCCAGTCGCTGGTCGCGTTCGTGTATCTCGGCTGGCTGACGTGGAATCTCGTCACCTCGGCGAGCACGATCGCGGCGCTGTACGGCGGGCTCGGCCGCGGTGTCGCGGTCGCGCTCGGGCTCGTGTGGTGCATCGCGGCGTTCGTCACCGTGCCGCTCGGCGCGTGGGGCCTCGCAGTGACCGGCGGTCTGCCGGGGCGGCGTCGTGTCGCGTCGGGTACCGCGGTCGTCGTCGTCGGTGTCCTCGTCGGCTCGATGCATGCGCGCGCCCGCGCCGACAGCACCGCGACGTCGACCGAGGTGAGTGATCACGGCAAGCTGCTCGCCAGTCTCACCGCCGCGATGCCGAGCACGCGCGGTGATGCGCCCGCGACTGCGCGCTCGCTGATGACGACCGCCGCCGCGCGGTGCAAGAAGCCGCCGGCCGAGGTGCCGGTGTCGCTCATCGCGACGTGGCTGCACGCGCCCGATGGCGACGCGTCGGTCGTGCACGTGTGCCTGCAAGGCGACACGCTCGCGAAGGTGCAGGCGATGCTCGCCGAGCGACTCGAGGGCAAGGCGGCGCCGGGGCCGATCGCGCTCGACGTGATCACCGCCACCGATCCGCTCGAGCACGTCGCACCCGTCGTCGACGGCATGCTGCTGCGCCCGGGCATCGACGGGGTCTGCGAGGGCGATCGGTGTCTCGCGCCGTGGCAGCTCCTCGCGCTCGATGCGTTCAACACCAGCAAGCCGCTACCCGTGATTCCGGAGCTGCGCTTCGGCTTCGATCCCCGCCAGCTCCGCCACGCGATGGGCAACGAGCCGACACCGGGCGTCGAGGGCCTGGTGCGGATCGAGACGGCGAGCTTCGTCGCCGACGCGCACGGCGAGCTGCACGCGCTGCATCGGCTGCGCGAGGCGGGGCCGGTGCTCGACGCGGAGAACCTGCACGCCGGCAAGGTCGCGGCCGAGCGCTACATCTTGTCGGCCCAGGGCGAGGACGGTCGCTTCGAGTACCGGCTCGATCCGTTCATCGGCAAGATCTCGTACGCCGGCTTTTCGCTCGCGCGACAGGCCGGCACGACGCTCGTGGTGTGCGAGCTCGCCGAGGATCGCGACCGCGCACGCGAGGTCGCGACCGCTGCACTGCAGATGCTGGTGTCGACGCAGCGCCGCCACGGCGACATCGCGATGCTGTTCTATCCGGCCGAGAAGGACGTGAAGAAGATCGGCCTCGGTGATACCGCGCTCGCCACGATCGCACTGCTGTCGTGTCGCGATCTCGTCGGGCCGCGCTTCGACGCCGACATCGACGCGATGACGCGCTTCCTGCTCGCGATGCAGCGACCCGACGGTGGCTTCCATCCGCGGTTCGACCTCGTCACCGGGGCGCCTGAGCCGGGGCCCGATCCTCTATACGCGGTCGGGCAGGCGGTGTTCGCGTTGTCGCTGCTCGAAGCGGCGCAAGCTGCCGACGTCGCGTTCGTCGAGCGAGACACGGTGCGCCAGGCGGTCGACACGGCGATGACGTACACCGCGACCGACTACTGGTCCGGGTTCGCCCGCGACTTCTTCTACATGGAGGAGAACTGGCACTGCCTCGCGGCGCGTGCGTCGCTCGGCCACCATCGCCACGACGGCTACGAGCAGTTCTGTCTCGACTACGTGCACTACAAGGCCCGTCTCATCCTCGACGAGCACGACCTCGTGGTGGACGATCTGGTCGGCGGCTACGGCTTCGGCAACGTGCTCGTGCCGCACAACACCGGCTCGGCCGGCTTCGGCGAGGCGATGTCCGCGGCGCTCGCGATCGCGCAGGCCCGCGGCCTTGCGTGGCCCGAGGAAGAAGCGGCGCTGCGGCGCGCGCTCGGATTTTTGTTGCACCACCAGTGGGACGAGATCAACACGTTCGCCACCTCGGCGCCGCACCCGGTCGCCGGCGGTTTCTCCGAGCACATGGGCTCGCCACACATTCGCATCGACTACGTGCAGCACGCGATGGCGGCGTTGGGCCACGGTGGCCGCGTGCTCGGAATGGCGGGGCACTAGTGCTCACGACGATCCTTCTCACGGTGCTCGCGTCGATCGCCGAGCCGTCGCGTGCCGCCGCTGCGCCCGATGCGACGCCCTGGCCCAGCGAGGTTGCCGTCACCGCACCTGCCGACGATCCCCGGGCAGTCACGACGAAGGTGCTCGACAACGGCTTCACCGTGCTGCTGTCGGAGAACCACGAACGCCCCGAGATCTTCGGTGCGGTCGTCGTGCGCACCGGAGGCAAGAACGATCCCGCCGACAACACTGGCATGGCGCACTACCTCGAGCACATGTTGTTCAAGGGCACGACGTCGCTCGGCACGACCGACTGGGCCGCCGAGGCCCCGCTGCAGGCGGAGCTCGAGCGCCTGTACGAGCAGCTTCGCACGGCCAACGGCGACGCGCGCAAGAGCATCGCGAAGCAGATCTCCGCGACCGTCGCGAAGACCTACGCGTACACCGTGCCGAACGAGCTCGACCAACTCCTCGAACAGATCGGTGGCACCGGCGTCAACGCGTTCACCACGTACGACGAGACCGTCTATCACAACACGTTCCCGGCGTCGCAGATCGACACGTGGCTCGTGCTCTACGCCCATCGTTTTCGCAATCCGGTGTTTCGGCTGTTCCCGACGGAGCTCGAGGCCGTCTACGAGGAGAAGAACATCGCGATCGACACGACCGGCTACGAGCTGTTCCGTCGGTTCATGCGCGGTGCGTTCCCGGAGCATCCGTACGGTAAGAACGACATCCTCGGCGAGGTCGAGCACCTCAAGCGCCCGTCGCTGGTCGCGATGAAGCGCTACTTCGAGACGTACTACGTGCCGGGCAATATGGCGCTGGTGCTGTCGGGCGACTTCGACACCGCCGATGTGTTGCCGCGCATCGAGGCCGAGTTCGGCGAGTGGCCGGCCGGCACGGCCCCGCCGCCGACGCCGGGCAAGGTGGAGCCGTTCGACGTCGGCGAGCGGCTCGGCGTGCGCCTGTCGCCCATCCGCGTCGGCGCGGTCGCGTTCCGCACGGTGCCGGAGTCGCATCCCGACTACGCGGCGCTGAAGATCGCGCGCGGGCTGCTGACCAACGACCAGCGCTCGGGCTTCATCGATCGGCTGTCCGACGACGGCAAGATGCTGCTCGCGATGCACGTGCCGGCCGACTTCGCCGATCACAACGTCGATGTGGTCGCGTACGTGCCGCGGCTGATCACGCAGTCGTTCCGTGGCGCGGAGAAGCTCGTCCGCAAGCAGTTCCGCCGCATCGCCGAGGGTGACTTCGACGAAGCGACGCTCGATGCGCTGCGCACAGGCTTGCTCGTCGAGGAGTCGCTCGCGTGGGAGGACAACCACCAGCGCGCGCTCGCGATCGGCCACGCCTTCGTCGCGCATGGTGGGTGGCAGGGCCGGCTCGATTACCTCGAGCGTCTGCGCAAGCTCGACAAGGCCGAGGTGATGCGGGTCGCCAGCGATCTGTTCGACGATCGATACCTGCGCGTCCGCTCGCGCATGGGCGTCGTCCGCAAGCAGCGACTCGACAAGCCGAAGACCCCACCGGTCAAAGCCCGGCCCGGCGCACACTCGAAATTCTTCGCGCGCGTGCAGGGGAATTCCGGTCGGCCCGCGAAGATCGCGTGGGTGGATCCCGCGAAGGACCTCCGACAGGTCGAGGTCGCGCCGGGCGTCGAGATGGTCGCGAGCACGAACCCGTTCAACGACATCTACACGCTCGAGCTGCGGTTCGGTGTCGGCACCGATCGGATCCGCGAGCTCGATCTGCTCGCGCACTATCTCGGGCGGGTCGGTACGACGACGCACGAGGGCAAGCGCTTCTTCGATGCGCTCGCACGGACGAGCACGACGCTCTCGGCGACCGCGGAGCTCGATCGCTTCGTCGTCACGTTGCAAGGGCCCGAACAGCACATGGACGCCGCGCTCGAGCTGCTCGGCGAGCTGATGAGCGCGCCGAAGCTCACGCGCAAGCCGCTGCGTCAGGTTCGACGCGAGGTGTGGGGCTACCGCAGGATCGAGCGCAAGGACGCGCTGAACGTCGGACGCGCGCTGAAGGAGCACGTGCTCTACGGCGCAAACTCGAGCTACCGCCGCGCGACCGGTCCGACGGCCGCGCGTGCGACGAGCGTGCGCGAGCTCGGACGCGCGTGGCAGCAGGTGCAACAGCACTCGCTCGAAATCGGCTGGGTCGGGCGCACGGATCCCGAGCAGGTCGCGGCGGCGGTGCAGCGGCACCTCGCGGTGCCGACGCAGGTTGCCGCTGCGGTGCCACCGGTCGTCTATCCGCGACAGCTGCCGAGCGAGACCGTGGTGTACTTCGTGCCGCGCCGCGACGCGGTGCAGACTCAGCTGTGGTTCGCGGTCCAGGGCGAGGCGACCGCCGCAGTCGATCAACCTGCGGCCGATGCGTTCGCGGAGTACTTCGGCGGCAGCATGGCCGGCCTCGTGTTCCAGGAGATCCGCGAGTTCCGAGCGCTCGCGTACTCGGCGAGCGCGAGATATCTGCGCGACGAGGAGCTGGCGCAGCGCGGTCACCTGCTCGGGTATGTCGGGTGTCAGGCCGACAAGACGTTCGAGGCGCTCGACGTGATGCTCGGGCTCATCCGCGAGATGCCGGCGCGACCGGAGCGACTCGATCTCGTGCGGCTCGCGCTGGTGCGCAGCCAAGAGACCGCGAGCCCGTCGTTCCGCGATCTGCAGGACACCGTGCGATCGTGGCGGCGACAGGGGCACGCGGAGGATCCGCGGCGGTCGCTCGTGCCCGCGTACGAGCAGCTCGAGTACGGCGACATCGATCGCTTCTGGCGTGAGCGCGTGGCCGGACGGCCGGTCGCGATCATGGTCGTCGGCGACCCGCGCAAGGTGAAGCGATCGCAGCTCGCGAAGTACGGCAAGGTCGTCCGAGTGCGCGAGGGCGCGCTGTATCGCAGGTGAGGACGGTGGACGCCGAGACGCGCAGATGGGCAGTCGGTGGGGCAGCGCTCGTGCTGCTGTTGCTGTGGCCGCTCGTGCATGGGCGCGACGGTTTTCCGCTGTCGACGTATCCGATGTTCTCGAGCCCCCGCGACACGCACGCGAAGATCGCCCACGTTGTCGGCCGCAGTGCCGATGGCTCTGCGGCGCCGCTGCGGCCGGCGCTGCTCGGCACTGCCGAGATCATGCAGGCGTCGCAGATCGCCCGCAACGCCGCGAAAAACGGCCAGCGCGCGGCGGATCTGTGCGCGCGCGTCGCCGCGCGCGTCGGGGCGAGTGACGACGATGCGAACATCGTGTCGATCGAGGTCCGCACCGACGAGTTCGATGCGATCGCGTACTGGAACGGCGTGCGCAAGCCGACCAAGAGCAACGTGCACGCGCGCTGCTCCGTCGGAGGCTCGCCGTGATCGGCCGCGCGTCGGCGTGGTTCGGCGCGCCCGCACCGGCCCAGCGCCTCGCCGCGCTGCGGATCGTCCTCGGTGCCGCGGCGTGGATCTACGCGGCCGCACGCTTGGTCGATCTCGTGAACGTCGCACGCCTGCCGACGTGGCAGTTCGAGCCGGTCGGACCGGTCGCGCTGCTCGCTGCACCGCTGCCCGGCTCGCTCGTCGTCGCGCTCGTGGTCCTCACACTGGTGGCAGGCATCGGCTTCGTGATCGGCTGGCGCTGGCGCATCAGCGGCCCCGTGTTCGCGGTGCTGCTGCTGTGGGTCATCAGCTATCGCAACTCGTGGGGCATGACGTTTCACACCGAGAACCTGATGGTGCTGCACGTCGGCGTGCTCGCGGCCTCGCGCGCTGCCGATGCGTGGTCCATCGATGCCCGCCGTGCGTCCGACGACGTGCCGCACGCACGCTATGGCGCGCCGATCCGGGTGCTCGTCGTCGTCACGCTCGTCACGTACTTCATTGCCGGCTACAGCAAGATCGCGAACGCCGGCCTCGCGTGGATCACCAGCGACACGCTGTGCAACTACGTCGCGTACGACAACCTCCGCAAGGCCGAGCTCGGCGACATGCACTCGTCGCTCGGCGCCGCGATGGTGCGCCATCCCGGGTTGTTCCCGCCGCTCGCCGCGTTCTCGCTGCTCGTCGAGCTCGGCGCGCCGTTCGTCGTCCTGCACCGTCGTCTCGCGCAGCTGTGGTGCGCTGCGGCGTGGGGCTTTCACATCGGTGTGTTCGCGATGATGTGGATCGTCTTCCACTATCCGATGCTCGGGCTCGCGTACGCGCCGTTCTTCGCGATCGAGCGACCGCTCGCGCGCGTCTTCGCGCGACTACGATCCCTCAGACCGCCGTGGTGCGGCCGAGGGGCGGCATGCTGAGATCCGGCACCGGCATCGCGCGACGCGGCGGCACGGGCGGCATCAATGGACCGGCCGCGAGTGCAGCGACCGAGCCCGGCACCGCGCCGGGAATGCGGAAGCCCTGCCCACAGAATGCTTCGGCGACCGCGTCGCGCTGCGCGGCCACCGACTCGAGCACGCGTTGCCAACGTTCGAGATCGTCGCAGGCGCTCGGCGAGCCTCGAGCCGTGGTCTCGAGCGCAGTCTTGCGTGCGCCCTTGCGAAGATCGTCGGCGATGCGCAGTGCCATCGTCATGCGCCAGATCATCAAGAGCGGCAGCATCAGCATGAGCTGCCCCCACGTCGAGAGCAGGCCGGCGAACACGAGCCCCGCGATGCCGAGACCGGTCGTACCCGTCGCGCCGGCAACGATGAGCCACATCGCATCGCGCCTCGCGGGAGCGAGCGTCAGCGCTTCGCCGAGGTCGTGACGCGCGGCCGCGACGACGCGGAATTCGCTGCCACTTTCCGGGACGTCGTGGCGGGAGAACCACTGCACGCCGACCTGCGCGACGAACGATCCGCGCCGGATCTCGGTGGTCGACCCCTCGAGCGCACCCCAGAGGCGCCGCTGCACGATGCGGTACCCGGCCTGTTCGGGGAACTGGGTCGTACACGTGTCGCGCACGATTTGGGAGAGATCGGTGAGGACTCGCGCCCGCATCGTGTCGTCGCCAGCGGCGTCACGAACGCTCCACGTCAGGCCAATGCAATCGCCTCGCACGATCGAGCAGCGTAGCCGGCCGAAGGCCCGTCGTCCAACGCTTCAACGCAGGTCGCGACCGAACGGCAAGAGCGCGAGCGGGATCAGCTTGATGTGCTGCACCGCGAACGGCAGGCCGATGACCGTCAGCGCGAGCACACCTGCCCACACCAAGTGTGCGACCGCGATCTCCCAGCCGACGAGCACGAGCCACAGCACGTTGAACACGATGCGCGCGGTGCTGTTCGCGTGCGGCAGCTCCACCACGCGTTTGCCGAACGGAGCGAGCGTTGCGACGCCGATCTTGAACGCCTGCACGCCGAACGGTGCACCGATGATGGTGATGCACAGCACGACGCCGACGAACATGTACGCGAGGCCCGAGAGCAACCCGCCGAACAGAAGCCAGATGATGTTTCCGAGGAGGCTCATGGTGATTCGGCGGCGCCGATTGGACCCACCAAGTGGGCGGGCGCCTGGGTTATTTCCGCGGACACAGCATGGGGCCCCACGCGCCGTTGCCAAGTTTTTCTTTCAGGGGAAGCGGCCCGCTTCCCCCTCCATCCGGGCGGAGCCCGGACGGAGCCTTCCCCTTTCCATCGCTTCGCTCCGTTTTTTGGGTGAGGACCGCTTACCCTGGAGATCCCATGCGCATCGCAGTTCGACTCTCGTGTGTCCTCGCCCTTGCGGTTGTTGCCTGCACCTCGCACGAAGGTGCGCCCGAGTCGACGCCGGAACCGAGGAAAACCGAGACGCCGGTGAAGGAGACGCCGGTGAAGGAGACGCCGGTCGCGCCACAGATTGCGTTGCGCGGCGCGATCGCGTCGGTGTCGCTGATCCAGAACTGCTCCGACGACGAGCCGCACCTACCGCCGCCGCCCGCGGCCGGCCAGCCCGCGGCCGCCAAGGACGAAGCCCGCATCCCGGCGGCCGCCGAGCCCATGCCCGGGTCCCGGGTCGCGCAGCTCGTGGCGCCCGGCGCGAGCGCGAAGCCCGGCGGCGGAGGTTTCCGGCAGCCCTGCACGCAATCGTTCATGCAGCTCAACCTCGCGCACGACGCCAAGCAAGCCCAGAAGATCGAGATCGAGGCCGTGCGACTCACCGCGGCCGGCACCGGTACGAAGCTCGGTCACGTGCCGTTTCGCGGACCGACGCACTGGGACGAGGGGGGCCGCTACGTCGTGTGGGATCAGACGATCCCGGCCGCACAGGAGATCAAGGCCAGCTACAAGCTCGGCGAGATCGACTGGACGGAGGTCGGCAAGGCCGTCGGCAACGACGACACGTACTCGCCGCGCTACGTGCTCGAGGTCGATGTCGCGATCGCCGGTCGCACGATCACACTGCGCTCGAACGAGTTCCAGCGCGAGCACGCCCACGTCATCGTGACCTGAGGACGGCGTGACGGTGCGTGCGATCTGCTCGCTGCTAGCGCTCGTCGTCGCGGCATGCGGCGACGCGCCGGTGCACGTCGTCGATACCAGGCCGATCGTCGAAGCGCCGCAGGGTGCCGAGGCCCAGGTTCGCGCGAAGTATCTCGACGACGCGGGATTTCGTCGGGCGACGCTCGAGCGCTCGCTGGTCAACCCCGACAACGGCTACTCGCGCGACAGAATCGCCGCGTACGGGTTCGCCGATGCGGGCTGGGAGCTGCTGCCGACGTGGAACCCGCGCGCCATTGCCGTCGGTCGCAAGCAGATCGAGCAGCTCAGCAGCGGCACCCTGCAGCTACCGCCGCCGACGCTGCCGATCTGGGACGGCGTCGTGCCGGACGACGACGATGCGTGGCGCGACCTCGGTCGGCGCATCTTCAACGACCTGCCGCTGCGGGCCGACGATTCGATCGCGCATGCGCTGACCGATCCCGCGACCGCCACGAAGCTCGGGCTCGTGCCGGCCGACGACGGCACGTATCCGGGCCTCGTGGTGTTCGAGGACGTCGATGGCCGTTCGCGCGTCGGCATCACGTGCGCGCTGTGCCACAGCGCGCTGCACGACGGTCGGCCGTGGCCGGGTCTCGCGCGGCGCGACGTCGACTACGGCGCGATCCGACTGGCGTACCACGACGCGACGGGCGTGCCGCTCGAGGGCGAGCTGCGGGCGCGCATGAAGCGTTGGGGGGCAGGGCGTGCGGACATCACCGGCGACGACGACGAGGACCCGGTCGCGATACCGGATCTGTGGCGCCTGCTCGAGCTACAGGTGCTCACGCAGGCGGGCACGATTGCGCTGACGAGCGGGAGCATCGCCGACGAAGACGAGCGCCGCGCCCACGACCTCGCGATCCTCGCGATCCGCCAGGAGACGCAGGTGATCCAGGCGAACGGTGAGCGGGCACGTCCGCCACGCGAGCTCGCATGGGCGCTCGCGCGGTTCGTCGCGGATCTCGAGCCGCCGCCGCGATCGCTCGTTGCTGCCGCGGGAGTTCGCGAGGGCAAGGCGTCGTTCGATCGCAACTGTCGGCGCTGCCACGACGGGCCCGCGTACAGTGGCGCGCCGATCGTCGCCGAGGCGATCGGCACCGACCGCGCGCTCGCGGACTCGCGCGCGCGCGGGACCGGGAAGTTCCGACCGGCACCGTTGGTCGCGGTTGCTTCGGCGGGGCCGTACTTCCACGACGGCACGGTGCCGACGCTCGCGGACGTGCTGGATCCGGTACGCATGTCCGCGGGATACGATCGCGGAGTTCGGCGGCCCGGGCCGGTCGCAGGTCATGCGTTCGGGACAGAGTTGCCTGCCGGCGAGCGCGCTTCGCTGCTCGCGTACCTCGCGACGCTGTAGCGCGGTCCGAGGCGACGCCTACGGCTTCACCTCGATATCCCACTTCTTCGTGTGGGCTTCATTCGTGTGGGTCCTGTCGGGGACACAGCCGTGGACGGCGGCTGGGACGAACAGGCGCACGAAATTCGGCCGATCGACGGCGATCGGCGGACCCGCGCGTCGTCGCTTGGCGAGAACTGCCCCGCGTCTGGTACACCCTTGCCTGTGCCGCCACGCCTGAGGACGCGTCGCTCGCGTCGCCGCTACGTCTTGAACGTCATCCTGGCGGTGCTCGTGCTCATCGGCTTGGCGGCGGGCGCCGGGCTCGTCGTGATCTGGCTGATGCCGCTGCCCGACTATCCGGAGGTCACGGTCGCGGATCCGGAGATCGTCGCGACGCCCGAGCGAATCGAACGCGGCGCGAGACTCGTCGCAGCGACATGCGCGACGTGCCATGCGACTGCGGAGGATCCGAAGCTCGCGGGTCGAGCGATGCAGGAGCTGCCGGGCTCGTGGGGCGAGATCGTCTCGGCGAATCTCACGAAGCACAAGGTCGCTGGCATCGCCGCGATGGACGATGCCCAGCTCGTGCGGGCGCTGCGGACCGGCGTCGGTCGTGACGGTGGCTTCTTGCCGCCGTACATGCCGCGATATCCACGGATGGCCGACGAGGACGTCGCGGCGATCGTGGCGTTCCTCCGCAGCGAAGATCCGTGGGTCGAAGCGACGTCGGCGAAGCCCGGCACGAGCGCGCCGTCGTTCACCGTGAAGCTGAAGTCGCTCATGACGTGGCGTCCGTCGCCGCCGCCGACCGAAGCGATCGAGCCGCCGTCACGCGACGATCCCGAGGCGCTCGGGGCCTACCTCGTCGAGGACGTGCTGCAGTGCAACAACTGCCATGGCTCGAAGGCCGACTCGCTCGCGCTCGACCACGCGATCAAGGACCCGGGCTACCTCGGCGGTGGGATCGAGCTGACCGATTTCAACGGCAAGAAGCTCTACGGCACGAACATCACGTTCGACGACGAGTCGGGCCTCGGCAAGTGGACGTTCGAGGAGTTCAAAAAGGCGATGGTCCAGGGCTCGCGGCCCGACGGCACGCCGCTGCGCTGGCCGATGCCGCACTACATGACGCTCGACGATGTCGAGGTCGCGGCGATCTTCGCGTACCTCGCCAGCGTTCCCCCGGTGGAGCGCGAGATCGACAAGGGCGAGACGAGCCACGCGTACCTCGTGCCGGGGCAGAAGCTCGATCGCGGCCGCCACCTGTTCTTCAAGCACGGCTGCTACGCGTGCCACGGCGACCGCACACCGCACGGGGTCATGCGCGATGCGGCCCAGAGCTTCGAGACCGACGAGGCGCTCATCGAGTTCATCCGCGCGCCGGGCAAGGTCCGCCCCCGCGCGATGATGCCGAGCTATGCCGACGTCATGGACGACGAGGAGCTGCTGGCGCTCGCGGTGTACGTGCGGTCGATGGCGACGGCAGTGAAGGGGAAGTAGCCCGGACCTCGAGCATCCCCTGCGTCAGGGCCGCGAGCGAGTCGGCGAGCGTTGCCGCGAAGTCGACGCGCAACGGTGCGAGCTCTTCGCGCGCGAGCACCTCGCGCAGGGCCGGCGGCGGATCGGCCATCTGGCGCAGCCCGACGACGAGCGCGTGCGTGCGCAGCAACAGATCGATGCCGCGGCCGCGCGCCAATCCGACCAGGACGCTCTCGGCCAGCGCGCCGCCGGCCTCGAGCTTGCCGACGAGCATCCGCTTGAAGCGCAGCGCGACCTCGGGCGCGATGTTGTGCTCGAGCACGGTGTGTAGCAGCGGCAGCAGATCCGCAAGGCGCTCGCGCGCGCCGAGGCTCGTGACGACGGTGTCCGCGAACTCCGTCGCGGTGAGGCTTCCGCGGCCGAGCAGCTCGCGCCCGAGCTCGTCGAACCACGCCGCGAGCTCGTCCTCGAGCGTCGCGAGGAACAGCTCTTCTTTCGTCGCGAAGTACAGATACAGCGTGCCCTTCGCGAGGCCGCAGTGCTCGGCGATCTGCGCCATCGTCACGCGCGCGAACTGACTGCGCGACAACACGCGCGCGGCGACCTCGAGGATCGCCTCGCGGCGCGCGAGCTTGTCCTGGGGATTGCGCGCGCGCTGGACTGCGGTGCCGGCCATTCTTCTGCTCCGGCTCAGCCGAGCAGCTTCCTGAAGATCGACAGCTTGGTATCGTTGTACGGCGGGTACTTCACGCTCGGGTCGAGGAACGTGGCGGTGCGCAACACCGACTTCTTGTGCGAGAAGACCTCGAACGACGCGTAGCCGTGATAGGCACCGAGGCCGCTCGGACCTACGCCGCCGAACGGTAGATCCGGATCGCCCATGTGCATCATCGTGTTGTTGATGCAGCCACCGCCGAACGACACGCGGTCGACAAAGCGACGCTCTTCGTCAGCTTCGGTCGTGAACAAGTAGGCAGCAAGCGGGTTCGGCCGCTGCGCGACGATCGCCATCGCGTCATCGAGCGAGTCGATGCGGATCACCGGCAAGATGGGCCCGAAGATCTCGTCGGCCATCACCGCATCGTCCATCGTGACGTCGGTGAGGATCGTCGGTGCGAGGTAGCGATCCGACTCGTCGACGTCACCGCCGACCGCGACCTTGTCGGCGTCGACGAGCTTGCGCAGCCGCTGCAGATGTCGCGCGTTGACGATGCGGCCGAAGTCCGGGCTCTGCCGCGGATCGTGGCCGTAGAAGCTGCGGATCGCCCCACGCAGGCGATCGACGAGCGTGTCATGTACCGAGCTGTGGACCAGCAGGTAGTCCGGCGCGATGCAGGTCTGGCCGGCGTTGGTGAACTTGCCCCACGCGAGGCGACGCGCGGCGACGTCGAGGTCGGCGCTCGGCATCACGATCGCGGGGCTCTTGCCGCCGAGCTCGAGCGTGACGCGACTGAGGTGCTCGGCGCCGGCGCGCGCGACGATGCGCCCGACCTGCGTGCTGCCGGTGAAAAAGAGATGATTCCACGGGCGCGCGAGCAGGGCCTGCGCCGTGACGATGTCGCCTTCGATGACCGCGACGAGCTTTTCGTCGAACGTCTCGCCGACGATCTCCGCGAGCACTGCCGACGTCGCGGGCGCGAGCTCCGACGGCTTGATCACGGCGACGTTGCCGGCTGCGAGCGCACCGACGAGCGGCGCGAGCGCGAGCTGAAACGGATAATTCCACGGCGAGATGATGAGGTTGCGACCGAGCGGCTGGTGATGGATGCGGCTGCGCGACGGACCGACGACCAGCGGCGAGAACCAGCTCGATCCTCGCATCCACTTGCCGAGGTGCTTGCGGGTGTGGCGAAGCTCGGCGAGCGTGAAGCCGACCTCGGTGCCGTACGCCTCGACCTTGCTCTTTCGCAGGTCGTCGTGAAGCGCGCCGAGGATCTTCGCCTCGTGCTTGCGGATCGCGTGATCGAGCGCCTCGAGCTGGCGCGTGCGGAACTCGCGGCCGAGGGTCTCGCCGCTCGCGAAATACGCGGTCTGGCTCGCGATGAGCGCGTCGATGCGCGCTTCGAGGGCGGAAGGGCCCGTGTTGCGCGAGATCGGAACTGGTTGGCCGGGCATGGGCGAGAAGGTAAATGACCCGAGGTCACTTGTCAAAACATCGAGAATCATTCCAAGTTTAGCGGAAGGTCAGATTTTGACCGGCCGGTCAGTCTTGGCTAGCCTCTCGCGTGATGCGCCCGCAGCCCGCCCGCAAGCACGACGCCGATGCGTCGCGCGCCGCGATCCTCGCCGCCGCCGAGGCGCTGTTCGTCGACCGCGGGTTCTCGGCGGTCTCGCTCAGCGAAATCGCCGAGCGCTCGGGCGTCACCAAGAGCCTGATCCACCACCACTTCGGCGCGAAAGAAGCGCTGTGGGCCGAGGTCAAGCGCCGCCGCTTCACGTCGTACCACGCGCAGCAGATGGCGCTGTATGGGCGCGGCGTGCTGTCGGTCGCGACGCTACAGGCATCGATGGCTGCGTACTTTCGCTTCTTGCTCGCGAACCCACCGATCGTACGGATGATCGCGTGGATGAGGCTCGAGGGTGATCACGATTGCGCCGACCTCGTCGTCGAGCTGCGCACCAAGGGACTCGAGCAGATCGGCCTCGCGCAGCAAGGTGGGATCATCCGCGACGACGTGCCCGCGGCGCACGTGCTCATGGTGTTCCTCGCGCTCGTGCACGCGTACTTCGAAGAGGGCCAGTTCGTCGCGGTCGATCGACCGATCGAGCAGGACGCGTATCTCGCGACGGCGTGGAAGGTCTTCGCGTCGTCGATGCTGGTCAGTCCGAGCTGACGCGGCCGCGGGTCGCCTTTTTCTCCGACACCGCGCGCTTGCCCTCGAGTCGACGTCGCTTCGCCGAGCGGCTCGGCTTGGTCTTGCGGCGCGGCTTCGGCGGATCGAGCGCGCGACGAATCAGCTCCGCGAGCTTCGCTTTCGCGCGCTCGAGGTTGCCCAGCTGCGTGCGGGCCTCTTGCGCCGTGATCACCACGCGTCCATCCGCGTCGAGCTTCGCCAGCGCGCGCAATCGCGTCTTCACGGCGCCGGCGAGTGCGTTCGTGGCCACCAGGTCGAAGCGCAGATCGATCTTCGTCGCCAGCTTGTTCACGTTCTGCCCGCCTGGGCCCTGCGCGCGCACGGCTGTCCAGACCAGCTCGGCGGCCGGGATCAGCACGCGTCCATCGATGTCGAGATCGTCCGCCACCGGTGAGTGCCATGGATCGTACTCGATGTCGCGGCGGTCGCTGCGGTGCGTCGTGCTCCTCGGTACGCTGTCGTGTGCGTTCGATTCATCGGGCGTCGGCGGCGACGACACGGCGACGCTCGGCTCGGACGGCACCACGTCGGCCGAGCCCACGACCTCGACAGGGGCCGACACGAGCACGATGGGTACGACGACGTCGCTGACCGACGTGTCGACGACGACGGAGACGAAGGCGCGTGCGGCGATGGCCTCGCGTGCATCGATCGCGAGTGCGTGTCGTCGTTGTGCGGCGATGATCTACTGGTACTCGATCAGCTCGACGTCGAACACGAGCATGCCGGCGGGCTTGCCCGGCTTGCCCTGATACGCGAGCGCCTCGGGGATCCAAAAACGCGTCTTCTCGCCGACGACCATGAGCTGCAGACCTTCGGTCCAGCCCTTGATCACGTTGCCGAGCGGAAAGCTCGCCGGACGATTCCGAGTGACGGAGCTGTCGAACATCTTGCCGTCGGTGGTCCAGCCCGAGTAATGCACGGTCACCTTGCTCTCGGCCTTCGGCTTGTCCTTGCCGGTGCCCTTCTTGAGGACCTTGTAGTGCAGACCGCTCGCGGTCTTCTTCGCGTCGGAAGGCGCAGCGGCGACGTCCTTGGGCACCTCGGGCGGCGGCGGCGGCTCGGGCAGCTTCTCGATCTCGAGCAGCTCCACGTCGAACACGAGCATGCCCGCGGGCTTGCCGGGCTTGCCGTCGTACGCGAGCTCCTTCGGGATCCAAAAGCGCATCTTCTCGCCCTTCACCATGAGCGGGATGCCCTCGGTCCAACCCGGCACGACCTGCTTGAGGTTGAAGGACGCCGTCTTGCCGAGCGTGACGGAGCTGTCGAACATCGTGCCGTCGGTCGTCCAGCCCGAGTAGTGGACCGTGACCTTGTCCCACTCGCGCGGATGATCGGTGCCGGTGCCGGCGGCGAGTGACTTGTACGCGAGGCCGGACTTCGTCGTCTTCGCATCGGCCGGCGCCGCCGCGACATCGGGCGGCACCTCGGGCGCGGCTGTCAGCTCGACGAGCTTCAGCTCGTAGGTCAGCTGCCCCGCGGGTCGACCCTTGAGGCCCTTGAACGCGAGGTCCTCGGGGACCCACACGCGAACCTTCTGGCCGACCTTCATGAGCTGCAGCATCTCGGCCCAGCCCGGGATCGCCTTCGCGACCTGGACCATCTTCGGCTTGCCGCCGTCGGTCGTCTCGAACGTCGCGCCGTCGCTCGTCCAACCGGTGACGTCGATCTTCGCGGAGTCGTTCGTCTTCGGCATCGCGTCGCCGCTGCCGGGCTCGAGCTCGACGTACGCGAGGCCGCTCGCGGTCTTCGTCGCGTTCGCGGGCGCAGCCGCGACATCGGTGGGCGCGGGGAGCTGCTTACCGCGGGGCTTCGGCGCTTTTGTGTCGAGCTTGCTGTCGAGCTTCGCGTCGGGAGCAACGGCACCCTTGCTGTCGGCCGCGGGTGCGGTCTTGTTGTCGGCGTTTGCTTTGTCGTCCGCGGGCGTCTGCGACGTGCACGCCGCGAGCGAGAGGGCGAGGGAACCGACGACCGTGCCAATCAGGGCGAGTGCGTTGCGCTTCACGGGTGCGGACAATACGGCCAGCCGTCCGCCGTTGTCGAGCGCATCGCGCGGGCCGGTTTCAGCCGCCTTCGGGCTCGCGGGACTGCAGGCTCTCGAGGACGGTCGCGAGCTTCTCGAGACGCGCGGCGAGCGTGCGCGCCTCGGCGGCGCTGAGCACGACCGCGTTGCCCTTGCTCGTGATCGCCTTGAGATGGATCTCCTTGTGCTCTTCGATCCACGCGAACGCATCCTTGACCCGGACGACTTCGGCGGTGCTCTTCATCTGCCGCGAATCGTATCACGGTGGCGCCGTCCGATGGACTCGGGCAGGATCGCCGGCGATGGAGGGCGACGATCGCACGCGGCTCGAGGACACAATTCGCGCCCACTGCGACGCCGAGCGTTTCAGCGAAGCTGTGACGATCGCGGTACGCGGCTTCGGTCCCGAGGTGCTCGGATATCTCGTCGCGATGAGCAAGAACGAGACGGACGCGAACGATGCGTTCTCGCTGTTCTGCGAGGACGTGTGGCGCGGGCTGCCCCGCTTTAGCTGGGCATCGAGCTTTCGGACGTGGGCCTACACGCTCGCTCGACATGCGCTCTTCCGGCTGTCT
>Ga0163144_10008795_pt1 | contig 21793 bp, 19 predicted proteins | sample OliLak19BULKMAT1_FD_123175 | JGI IMG/M metagenome (GOLD analysis project Ga0163144, IMG submission 123175) | Freshwater microbial mat bacterial communities from Lake Vanda, McMurdo Dry Valleys, Antarctica - Oligotrophic Lake LV.19.BULKMAT1 | ecosystem: Environmental > Aquatic > Freshwater >... | reverse complement strand
TCAGACTCGCCCGAAAACGAATCCAACCCGCGCACATCATCGCATGGTCACTCTGGCGCAGAGCTCACCAGGCGGTCGCTCAGCGCGCGCACTGTAAAGAAACACGGCAACTGTAATGCTAGGCGGGTCGACCCCGCGTGTGGTCGTCTATTGCGCGGCGGATGCCAGAGTGTTCCGGCGTCCGAATGCGGCCTCCATCTCGCGGCGCACCTTCACTGCGGCGTCGGTGGCGTCGTAGTCGACGTCGCTCCACTTCAGGCGCGCGCCCTCGGCAATGTCGGCTTTGAGTTTGACGTTGTGCGCGAGGCCGAGCGGCAGGAAACCTTCATCGAGTGAACGCGCGGCCGGCGTCTGCTTGCCCCAGACGCAATAACCGCCCTCCCCATCGAGCATCTCCCCGGCTTTCAGCGGGCGCTTGGCGGTGGCGATGACATCGGCGAGGAAATCGGTGGCGCAGCCGGTCGCTTCGTGACGCAAGGCCGCCGAGGCGACGGAAATGCCGATCTCCAGCCCGATCATGTGGATCGGCCGATACATCGCCATGTGCTCGCACGTGTCGTCGGGGAGCATGCTGTACTCCTCCGCGCAGTGGCGGACATATTCGTGCCCGCTCTTCACGACGACATAGGTGCCCATCTGCAGGTGATGCGGAACCGGCTTCATGTCGCGATACAGCGACGAGACGACTTCGGTCGTGCCGGCATGCGTGAGTTGACCGCCATCGGCGACGGGCTTGCAGATCTTCGCCAAGTCGTAGCAGGAGACCGGCGGGAAGGAGAGGCCGTCGGGTTGCGGCGTCAGGCCGGTGGCGTTGCACACGGCCGACATCTCGATGCCGGATTTGGTGCCGTCGATGAAGGAGTTGAACATCTTCGGATTCATCCGCCCGCGCTTGGCCTTCTCTTCCGAGAGGCCGAAATTTTCCCACACCGTATCGGGCGTGGAGCGGTGGAAGCTCGGGTGATAGCGCGTGCCCTTGCCGGCGGAGACGATCTCGAATCCGCAGGCGCGCGCCCAATCCACATGCTCGCAGATCAGCGCGGGCTGGTCGCCATAGGCGAGGCTGTAGATGACGCCGGCGGCGGCGGCCTTGCGCGCGAGCAGCGGGCCTGCGACGACATCGGCTTCGACATTGACCATCACGATGTGTTTGCCCGCCGCGATCGTCTTGAGACAGAAGCGGATCCCGGCCTTGGGATCGCCGGTCGCCTCGACGATCACCTCCACCCCGGGAAAACCGATCACGGCATCGGCATCATCCGTCACATGCGTGGTGCCGGCCTTGAATGCCTCTCCCAGGGAACTCGCGGCGAAGCGGGCGTCTTCCCAGCCGCAGGAACGCAGCGCGGCCTCGGCGCGTCCCACATCGAGATCGGCGAGACCGACCAGATGCATGCCGATGGTGCGGCGGAGTTGGGCGAGGAACATCGTCCCGAATTTGCCGGCGCCGATCAGACCGACGGTGACGGGACGTCCGGCGGCGGCGCGCTCGCTCAGCAGCGTGTGCAGGTTCATGGCCTGTTTCCTCGTGGTGCCGCGTGGCCGCGGCTGATTGGCTGCGCGAACTCACCATAGGCATCGCTGTCATTCAAGGCGCGGCGGGAAAAAAAGCGCGGGCTGGTCAGCGCACCATGCGCGGCGCGTCCAGCCGCAAGCTCTTGGCATGGTATTCGTAGATGACGTGGCGCGCGCGCGCGTTGCGGCGCAAGATCAGATTGAGCTTGGTGTCCCGCGGCATGGCTTCCAGCCAGCGGAAGAACGCGCCGGGTTCGCTGAATTGCTGCCCGTTGATGGCGTAGATCACATCGCCCGGAAGGACACCGTTGAGCGCAGCGTTGGACGACTGGTCGACGGAATGGATGACCAGAAGATTGCCGGGATTGACCTCGATCGCATCGGGCTCCTGGGGCGGCGCGACGATCAGTCCCGCGACGCGAACGCCGACGCGATCGGTGATCTGCGGCTGGCGCTCCAGCGGCATCTCGATGCTCAGCGGCTTTCCTTCACGCTCGATGTCGAAACGCGCTCTTTCGACGCCACCGCGCAGGCGGCCGAGCAGCACGGTCAGATTGGTGACGTTGCGCTCGCCATTCACCGCGACGATCCGATCGCCGGGCTTGAACGCTTCATCCCATGGACCGGGCATCGCGCGCGCGACGATCAGCGCGTCTTCGTTCGAATCGTCGGCCGCGAAGATGAGCGGGATCTGCGGCGGTGACGGATCGCGGCCATTCAGAAGAAAGCCGAGCACGCGACAGACATGGCGCATCGGCACGGCGAAATTGATGCCTTCGCTGATCTGGCGCGACATCGTCGCCGCGTTGACACCGAGGACGCGGCCAGTGGTGAGGTCGATCAACGGACCTCCGGAGTTGCCGGGGTTGAGCGCGGCATCGGTCTGCACGAATTCGAAGCCGAACCGGAATCGCACGCCCGAGAGGATGCCGCGCGTCGCGGTGAAGTTCAGGCCCCAGGGGTGGCCGAAGGCGCCGACGCTGCGTCCCGATGGCAGCGGATCCTCGCAGCCGAGCTCCGCGACGCGCGCTTCCGGGGGAATGTCCGAGCTGTCGATTTCGACGATTGCGAGATCGAGATGGGGATCGACGTAGTGGCGCCGCGCGGAGACGAAGGGGCGATCCTTGAAAGCGATCTCGACGCGCGCCGGCGAGCGCTTCGCCACATGGGCGTTGGTGAAGATCCAGCCGCGGCCGCGCTCGACGAGAAAGCCGGAGCCAGATGACGTGCCGCGACCATCGCCGATGAAGGGCGTCTCGACCGCGACGCGGACTCGGACCGTGTACTGCGTCGCCTCGGCGAAGAGTCGCTGTGCCGCGGTATTGGCGTCCTCCGGCGCGACAGGCTGCGCCGCCGCGATCGACGCGATCGACGCGATCATGCTCGCCCGCAGGCAGATACGGGGGATCCTCTGGGCGCGCATGATGGTCTCCTCGGGGGTGGGGCCGACGAGGCGATGCTACATCAGGCTCGGCTACCTCGTCAGACGCAGGTTGCTCAGCGAGGCGCCGATCTCACGGAAGACCGTACGCAGATCCGAACCGGTTGCGGACTGGAAGAAGTATCCCGCGCCGCTCGCGCAACCATTCTGGTTGAACGTGTTCAGCACCGACGGTGGCGGGCTGGCGTAGAGCAGCACCACGTAGATCTTGATGCCGCGCGCCTTCATCGCGTTGCAGACCTGGACGGTCCGGGTGTTCAGTTCCGTGACCGGACTCGTTCCCAAGGGACGCGTCAACCAGTCGCCATAGGCGCTCGTGCAGCAGGACTGCGATGAGTTGGGCGTGCCGTCGCCCATCTCGTTCTGGCCGTCGGTGAACAGCACGACGACCTTGTCGTTGGCCGTCGCGTAGTCGCGGGGAATCCCCGTCGGCGTCGAGGTCGAGCTGCGGGTCGTGCCGCTATACGTGTACCAGGCGCCGCCCTGCCACCAACTACGCCACGCGGGGCTAAGCAGACGCCAGCTCCATGTGAAGCCCAGGGATGCCGTCGTGCCGTTCTTGGCGCCGACCGCCAATGCGTTGACGTGCTGCTTAGCCATCGCCTTGAAGGGCTGCAGCGGCATGATCGGATAGCCGCAGCCCTGGTTCGGGCCGGCCTGATTGCCCGCCGTCCAGCCGATATTCGCGCGCTGGAACGCTCTTCCCGACGAGGCGCCGAAGTTGAACCAGGTGGTTTCCGAGGTCGTCGACGTCCAGACGTTCGGGCCCACGTAGGTCACGCCGCCCCACACGACCGTGGCGGCACTGGCCCGCCAGACATACGGATCGAACGGCGATGTCGTGGGCGTTGCGTCTGCGCTGGTTTCCTCGAACGGGAAGGCTCGCGCCTTGACGCAGCCTTTCCACGAGCTGGCACCCCAACTGATCGCGCTCACGGCGCTCGGGAGGACGATGTTGGGAAGCGTGGCGGCGGAACTCCCGCGTGCGGGCGATACGTTCACCGTCGCGACGAACGGCACGACGCCGACGAGCAGGCTATAGGCCGTCGTGCATGTCGATCCGGTCGCGGGTGGCGGATTGGGAACACACGTCGTCGTGCCGCGCGAATTGTTCGTCGTGCCGAAGAGGATATCGAGCAGGTCGCTGGCGCCGGCCTTGAGGTTGGTGAGCCGCGAGCCGGTGCTCATCGAGTTCGTCGTGTCGAGCGCGAGCACGAGTTCCATGCCGCGCGAATAGCGCTCGCTCTCGGAACTCACCGTGGTGCGATAGGTGGAGAGCCCGACCATCCGGCCGAACATCATCGGCACGTCGGCCGACGCGGTGACGGTGACGCGGTCGTAGCTGGGTGCAGGCACCGCAACGGTCGGGCCGCCATTCATGAGCGCGGCACTCGCCAGCGTGGCGCGATAATTCGCGAAGAAATACATCCGTGCGTCGACCTGCACGGTCGCCAGATTGAGCGGGTAGCTGACGAGGACGCGCCCACCGGCGAGCGCGGCGGCGTCGACACCACGCTGCAGTTCGCTGCGAACCGCCGAGAGCCGCGTGTAGTCGATCGCCAACCCGACGGCTGCCACCAATGGGATGGAGGAGACGGCGGTAATGACCGCCAGGCTGCCGCGTCGGAGTTTGAACGAGCGCAAAACCGCACCTTGCGTCTGAGTTCGGTTGTCGCTTCGACCCGCGGCTGAATGCCGGCGGATCGAGAACGGAAAACCTTGCCAGTAGCGATACGCGATCTTCGCTTAAGGGATCGTAAGAGTTCTCCAGATCAAAGGAATAGTTGGAGATGTAATTCTTCGAATAGTTGCGTTTCTATTCTTGGTTAATCGATCCCCAGCCAGCGAAAGCCTGAGGTGTCTTGGGCGGCACGCGACGGCGGCGTCGGTTTCGAGTCCAAGCAAAAGGGCCGCCCCTCGCGGGACGGCCCTTCGGCATTCCTGAAAGCCTGGATCGTGGCGTCAGACCGAATAGTACATCGCGTATTCGATCGGATGCGGCGTGTGCTCGAGGTTGTAGACCTCTTCCCATTTCAACTCGATATACGCGCTGATCATGTCCGGAGTGAAGACGTCGCCGGCGAGCAGGAACTTGTGATCCTTCTCGAGATTCTCCAGGGCTTCGCGAAGGCTGCCACAGACCTGCGGGACCTGCTTGAGTTCCGCCGGCGGCAGATCGTAGAGATTCTTGTCCATGGGATCGCCAGGATGGATCTTGTTCTTGATGCCATCCAGGCCGGCCATCATCATCGCCGCAAAGCCGAGATACGGATTGCAGCCGGGATCGGGGAAGCGCACTTCGACGCGTTTGCCCTTGGGCGATGCGACGAAGGGAATGCGGCACGATGCCGAACGGTTGCGCGCCGAATAGGCGAGCAGCACGGGGGCCTCGAAGCCCGGGATCAGCCGCTTGTAGGAATTCGTCAGCGGATTCGTGAAGGCATTGATGGCCTTCGCGTGCTTGATGATCCCGCCGATGTAGTAGAGCGCGAGTTCCGAGAGATCGGCATAGCCGTTGCCCGCGAAGAGCGGCTTGCCGGACTTCCAGATCGACTGGTGCACATGCATGCCCGAGCCGTTGTCGCCCTTGATCGGCTTGGGCATGAACGTCGCCGTCTTGCCGTACTGGTGCGCGACGTTGTGCACGACGTATTTGTAGATCTGCACTCCGTCCGCCGCCTTCACCAGCGTCGAGAAAACATTGCCGAGTTCGTGCTGCGCGGGCGCGACTTCATGATGGTGCTTTTCGATCTGCAGCCCCATGTCCTTCATCACCGTCAGCATCTCGGCGCGAAGATCCGAGGCGCCGTCGACGGGCGGCACGGGGAAGTAGCCGCCCTTGGTCGGCGGCCGGTGACCCATGTTGCCGTCGGGATATTTCTTGTCCGAAGCGTCGGGCGCCTCATCGCTCTCGATCGAGTGCATCACGGTGTTCATCGACACCTTGAAGCGCACGTCGTCGAACACGAAGAATTCGATCTCGGGGCCGAAATAGGCGGTATCACCCACGCCCGACGATGCGAGGAACGCCTCGGCCTTCTTGGCGATCGAACGCGGGTCGCGGTTGTAGGGCTGGCCGGTGCCGGGCTCGTAGATGTCGCACACCAGGATCAGCGAGGACTGCGCCGCGAACGGATCGATGACCGCCGTCTTGGGATCGGGGATAAGCACCATGTCGGATTCATTGATCGCCTTCCAGCCTGCGATCGACGAGCCGTCGAACATGAGTCCTTCTTCGAACACGTCCTCATTGATGGTCTCGACCGCATGGGCGAGGTGCTGCCACTTGCCGCGCGGATCCGTGAATCGGAGATCGACATACTTGATGTCCTTCTCCTTGATCAGTTGTAGGACCTTCTTGACGTCTGCGTTGGCCATTGTCTCTTCCCGTCCTTTGATGGAATTGAAGTTCGTGAACTGAGTCGCGTGAATGGCGGTCGATTAGACGGCCTCGTTGCCGCGTTCGCCGGTGCGGATGCGGATCGCCTCTTCGACATTGGTGACGAAGATCTTGCCGTCGCCGATGCGTCCGGTATGCGCGGCCTTCTGGATCGCCTCGATTGCGCGCTCGACCAGCGCGTCCTCGATCACGACCTCGATCTTTACCTTCGGCAGGAAATCGACGACGTATTCGGCGCCGCGATAGAGTTCCGTATGGCCCTTCTGACGCCCGAAGCCCTTGGCTTCCGTCACCGTGATTCCCTTCAGCCCGATCTCGTGAAGCGCATCCTTCACCTCATCGAGTTTGAAAGGCTTGATGATCGCCTCGATCTTCTTCATCGCCTGACCATCCCATGCTGCGGTTCGTTCGCCGGATGCGCGGCGCATCGATGGGCGAAACTCGACTTGTTACCCGTTGTTAGCAGGGCGCGTGCCAACTCCGCGTTGCCGCCGGAATGACCGCAGATTTGGCAGGATCTACCCGCCTGACCGGGCGAGGCCCGCCGGGCATTCGCCCCCGTCGCGTTCATGCGCGCGAACTAGGCAGGTTGTTGCGCATTTTTTGGGCGATCGACCAGAAGACGACCGATGCGGCGCATCGCATCCTCGATATTCGGAATCGAGTTCGCATAGGAGAAGCGCAGATAGCCCTCGCCGTATGCGCCAAACGCGGTTCCCGACAGGACGGCGACACCGGCGTCGTTGAGCAGCGCATCCTGCAACTGCCGGCTGGTCATGCCGGTCTTGGAAACATTGGGGAATGCGTAGAACGCGCCGCCCGGCTCGACGCATGAAACGCCCGGCAGTTGGTTCAACGCCCGCACGATCACCTTCCGGCGCTCGGCGAAGGCAGCGACCATCTTGTGGACGGCGTCTTGTGGCCCTTCGAGCGCGGCCAACCCTGCGAACTGCGCCGAGGCGTTGACGCAGGAGTGGCAATTGATCGCCAGACGCTCGGCATGGGCATAGAGGCTCTCGGGCCACACGGAGTAGCCGAGCCGCCAGCCGGTCATCGCGTAGGTCTTCGACCAGCCATCGAGCAGGATCAAGCGATCGCGCAGGCTGGGATAGGTCAGCAGCGACACGTGCTCCCGGCCGTCATACAGCATCTGGCCGTAGATCTCGTCCGACATCACCGCGACCTGTGGGTGTCGCTCCAGCCCTTTCACGAGCTTGTCGAATTCGGAACGCGGCACCGTGCCGCCGGTCGGATTGGCGGGCGAGTTGACGATGAGCAGTCGCGTGCGCGGCGTGATCAGACCGAGCACCTCATCGGCGTCGAATGCAAAGCCGCTCGCTTCCTTCAGCGGCATCGGAACAGCCGTCGCGCCGGAGAATTTGACCACGCTTTCATAGATCGGGAAGCCCGGGTTCGGGTAGATGATCTCCGCGCCCGGCTCACCGAACATCATGATCGCGAAGAACATCGTCACCTTGCCGCCCGGGACGACGAGCACGCGTTCGGGCGACACCTCGACCTTGAGTCGCCGATGCAGATCCTTGGCCACGGCTTCGCGCAGCGGCAGGATGCCATTCGCAGCCGTGTAGCCGTGATGGCCATCGCGCAGGGCCTTGATGCCGGCTTCGACGATGTGGTCGGGCGTGCGAAAATCCGGCTGGCCGATGCCGAGGTTGATGATGGACTTGCCCTTGGCCTCGAGCGCCTTGGCGCGCGCGAGCACCTCGAACGCGGTCTCGGTGCCGAGCGCATTCATGTGAGCGGCGAGAACGAGCGACATCGGAATCTCTCCTGGTAAGGCCCGGCCGCTGCGCCAGCCCGGTCATGCGCGCGGCACTATACTCATCGGCTCTCGTGCGCCAAGCGGCATCGCCATGCGGCGCGTCTTGACCCATTCCGGCGACCGGCGTAAGTCACCCCGCATTCGGTGGCGGCCGTAGCTCAGTTGGTAGAGCACCGGTTTGTGGTACCGGTTGTCGCGGGTTCAAGCCCCGTCGGTCGCCCCATTTTCCATCCCCGTTCGCGCCGCCGTCATGTCGATGCCGGCGCGAAGTATTCGTGGGTCCATTTGAACAGCGCCAATCCGGCAGCGGCGGCGGCGCGCAGATCGCGGTCGCGCGATCCCGCCATGAACATGGCGCCAGGCGGCAGGTTCCGCTCGACCGCGAACGCGCTGATCAGGGCGACCAGCGGTGACGTCTCGGTGAACCGCGTTTCGCGCGGCGATCTCGTCCAGGCGGCGCGGGCAAGCCGGCCCTCGAGCGCGTCGTTGAGCCGATCCGTCAACGCGCGGTCGTTCGGGCGCCAGTCCGGGGAGCATACGGCCGGCAAGCGCACGCAGGCGAGAATGGCGATCTCCGGCAGGGATCGCAGCCGCGCCAAGGCCGGTGTCGAGAGCAACGCGGCGACGGTGTCGACCGCCAGGATCAGCCCGCGCAGATGGTGGCCGCGATCGAGCAGCACCGACGCGAATTCGCGATAGCTCTGTCCCAATGCTTCGGCCTGGCGCAATCGGCTCAGCGCGATGTCGCGCGGGGGTGTCTTCCAGGCGCGCCGCACCGCGCGCCGCCAGAGCCAGGACTCGCCGGAGGCATCGAGCGGCGGACCGCCGTTATGTCCAAGCTCGGGCGCACCGGGCGCGCTCGGCGCGAGTTGAACGGGAAGGTTGCGGCGCTGCATCGGGCGCTCAGCGTCGCCGGGGGCGTGGCGATCGACCGGCCGGGCCTGCCGAATGGGTCCGCGCGAGGATCACGAGGTAGCGCACGGCGCGCCGCCCGGGATTGCGAAACCAACTATCCGCCGCGCGGGGCACGAAGAGACAATCGCCGGGCCCCAACGCATGGACATCCGATCCGTTGCCGAATTCGAGCGTGCCCTCGAGCACGAGGATGTGCTGATCGATGCCGCGATAGGAAGCCGCCGGATAGGCGACGCGCGCGCGCGCGGGCAGGGTGACGTCGACGATGTCCTGGATCGACCCGGTATTCGCGGGTGATACCGTGCGGCGCAGGTAGCCCGTGTCCGGATCTCGCCACACCGGCTGGTCCTGGACGCGCGCCAGCGGGGTCGCGCTGCGCTCGAACTCAGCGAAGAGCGTCGAGAGTGTGATCCCGAGCCCCGCGCAGAGCCTGCCGAGAATGGCGGCCGTGGGGCTGCTCTCGCCGCGCTCGACGCGCGAGATCATGGCGCGGCTCACGCCGGAGCGTCGCGCCAAGTCGTCGAGCGTCAGCCGCCGCGCCGCGCGTTCCTGCTGGAGGCGGCGCGCGAGCAGCTGGTCGAGATCGGCGTCGGGTGTCTTCTCTCTTTTCATGGAACCATGTCCACTATAGAAGACGAGTGCCGGACGCGCCACGTGGTTGCGTCGGATCCAGAGGGAAGGAACGCCCGCATGTCCGACAAGCCTGATCCCGTCGCGCTCGCCCCCGCCTCGCTCGCCCCCGCCTCGCTCGCCCCCGCCTCGATCGCTGCGCAGGCGCTCGGCTGGATCGATCCGGTGACCAAGGCGATCGTGCCGCCGATCCACATGGCGTCGACGTTCCTGCGCGACGAGGACAATCAGTTCCGTTCCGGCCGCGTCTATGCGCGTGCCGACAATCCGACCTTCGATCAGGTCGAGGCGACGCTCGCGACGCTCGAAGGTGGCACCCGGGCCTTCGTGTTCGCGTCGGGCATGAGCGCCGCGACGGCTTGTTTCCTCGCACTGGAACCGGGCGATCACGTCGTGGCGCCCAAGGTGATGTACTGGTCGCTGCGCAACTGGCTGCTCACATTCGCCACGAAATGGGGGTTGAAGGTCACGCTCGTGGACATGCGCGATCTTGCTGCGTTGGCGGCGGCGACGCAGCCCGGAAAAACGAAGCTGATCTGGATCGAAACGCCGGCCAATCCGATGTGGCACGTGACCGACATCGCGGGCGCCGCGACGATCGCGCATGCGGCCGGGGCGCGCCTCGTGGTCGATTCGACCGTGGCCGCCAGCGTGTTCACCAGGCCACTGGCGCTTGGCGCCGACATCGTGATGCACGCCGCGACCAAGTACCTCAACGGCCATTCCGACCTGATTGCCGGCGCGCTCGTCACCGGCAAGGCGGATGAGTATTGGGAGCGTCTGCGGCTGATCCGTGCGCAACTCGGCGCCACGCTCGGCTCGTTCGAAGCCTGGCTGCTGCTGCGCGGCATGCGCACGCTCTATCCGCGCGTCGAATGGGCGGCGCGCTCGGCCGCGAGGCTGGCGGAGCGTCTAGCCGGGCACCCGAGTGTGATCGAGGTTCTCTATCCCGGCTTGGCGAATTCGCCGGATCATCTCGTTGCCGCTCGGCAGATGACCGGCGGCTTCGGCGGCATGCTTTCAGTGCGCACGCGCGGCGGTGAAGCGGCAGCGATCGCGACGGCCGCGAAGGTCGCGCTTTGGAAGCGCGCCACTTCGCTCGGCGGCGTCGAGAGCCTGATCGAGCATCGCGCGAGCATCGAAGGGCAGGGGTCGCCCTGCCCCGTCGATCTGCTGCGTCTATCGGTGGGTATCGAGGCGCCGGACGATCTGTTCGATGACCTCGATCGCGCGTTGCGTCGCGCCCATGGCAATGCCTGAAACCGCATCGCGCGCCAACGGCTAGAGAGCGACCGGCGCTCCCGACGCAATCGATCGCACCATCGCGTCGAGCACATCCATCGCCGCAACGCCGTCCGCGATGGTCGGCGCATCGGGGCGCTTTTTGCCCTCGACGACATCGAGCCAGGCGCCGAGAAGGGCGTGGTAGCCCTTGTGGTCTTCGTTGGCGGCCACCGTGAGGTTGGGCTCCCAGACCATCGCGTCCTCGCCATCGCGCAATGTCGCGGCAGGATCATCGACCTTGAAGGTTGGCGCCCGGTACAGCCGCACCTCGTGGACATTGCGCACTTCGACCCGCGAATCGTCGCCCATGACCTGCCACCACTCCATCGGGGTGGCGCGACTCTGATGCGTCCCCATCACCAATGTGCCCAGGCCGCCGCCGACGAAACTGAAATCGACATGCAGCAGCAGCTTGCCCGGCGTGATCGCGTGGCTGCGTGCATGCAACGAGATCGGACGCCCCATCAGATGCGGAACCAGATCGAGGTAGTGGACGCAGTGATGCAGGAAAAAGCCGGTGTAGTCCGGGTTGCCTGTGAAGTAGGTCGGCGCGGTCATGTACTCGCCGAGGAAGCTCGCGCGCGTGGTGAAACCGCGCGCCAGATTGATCGCGATGCGGTTGGCGGTCGAGAACCGCTTCATGAATCCGATCGTGACGGGTCTGTCCGCGCGCGCTGCGGCGCCGGCGATCAGACGCGCGTCCGCGCCATTCGCACCGGGCGGCTTCTCCATGAACACAGGCAGCCCGCGCGCGAGTGCCGCGATGGCGAAGTCACGGTGCTGCGCGGGGCCGACCGCCATGCCCACCGCATCGAGATCACCGGCCGCCAGCAGCTGCGCCGGCGTTGCAAAGCGCTGCGCCGCCGCGACGCCGTAGCGATCACCGATCAGGTTCAATCGTTGCGCGTCGACGTCGCACAGCGCCGCCAGCGTGATCGGGTATCGCACGAGTTGCGGCAGCAGCATCTCGCCGGCGTGGCGACCGCAGCCGATCCATCCGATCCTCATCGCGCCCGCCATGCCGCGTCGAGCGTGGCGCGCAGGAATCCGATGCTCGCTCGGAGCTCGGAATCGTAGTCGCGTTCGGGTGGGCGCCATTGCGCAAGCGGCACGCCGGGGCGCTCGTCATCGCGGCGGAAGGGTTCGAGCGTGATCGGGCCGCGATAGTCGACGGACGCCAGCGCACGCGCGATCGCCGGCCAGTCGAGATGACCTGAGCCGACGAAGCCGCGGTCGTTCTCGTTGGCCTGAAAATGCACGATGCGTGGGCCGGCACGGCGGATCGCGGCGGCGATGTCCGGATCCTCCATGTTCATGTGGAAAGTGTCGAGCATCACGCCGAGCGCCGGCGCGTCGACCGCCTCCACGAGCGCGAGGCCGTGGCGCGTCGTGTTTGCGATGTCCGTCTCGAAGCGGTTGAGCGGCTCCAGTCCGAGTTTGACGCCGTGGCGCTGGGCATGGGCGGCGGCGCGCTTGAGTCCGGCGACGACCCGATCGATGCGTCGCGCGCGCAGTGTTTCTGCCACTGGCGCCGGCGCACGTCCTGCGAAGACCAGCGGCGCGCCGTAGAGCGGTCCGCCAATCAACGTCGCCCCCAGTGCGACGGCGACGTCGACGCAGCGCTCGAGATACGCGACGCCGGCTTCGTGAGCGGCATCGTCACTGGACGCAAGATCGCGTTGCAGATTGACTCGCGCGGCGAGCTCGACGCCCAACCCGGCGCGTTCCAAGGCCGAGCGCGTCACTTTGAGGTCGAGCTCGCCTTCTTCGGGCGCCAGCAATTCGACGAAGTCGACGCCGGTCGCCTTCATCCGCGAGAACATCGCGAGATGCATCGGCCCGAAGGGACGGGCGTAGAACATGGAGATGATCCCGATCGGGTTCGGTGCGTTCATGTGCGATGGATCCGGAGCGCGAGGGGGGAGGATTAGCCGGCGAGAGCGGCCGAGAGATGGCGTGCGGCACGCTGCAGAGCGGCCATCGCCGCAGGCTCCTCATGAGTCTGCTGCAGGAAGCCGTGGACGACGCCTGGGACGATGTCGAGTTCGCACGCGGTGCCGGCATGCGCCAGGCGCATCGCCAGCAGCAACGTGTCGTCGAGCAGTGGGTCCAGCCCGGCCGCGTTGAGAAAGAGCCGCGGCAGGCCGTGGAGATTGGCGCGCAAAGGCGTGGCCAAGGTGTTCGACGCGACGTCGAGTGGGTCGAGATAGTTGCGCCAGTACCACTTCATCCTCTCCGTCGTCAGAAGAAAGGCGCCGTCGCCGAAGCGGCGATGGCTGTTGGTGTCGGGCAGGGGCGCGTAACAACCGTAGAACAGAGCCGCCGCGATCGGCGACCAGCGGCGTCGATCGCGCAGCGCGATCAACGCCGCGAGCGCGATGTTGGCGCCGGCCGAATCGCCGGCGAGCGCAATACGGGTCGGCTCGAGCCCCTCGGCGGCGCCATCCCGCACGAGCCAGTCCAGCGCCCCGAGCGTGTCGTCGAGCGCGGCGGAAAACGGATATTCGGGCGCTAGGCGATAGTCGATGCCGAGCACTGCGGCGCCGCTTTCGATCGCGAGCAGACGCATGCAGCGGTCATGCGTATCGACATTGCCGAAGGTCCAGCTGCCGCCATGGACGAACAGGATCAACGGCTGGGTCGGGTCCGTCGATGCGCGATAGTGCCGCCCGCGCATGATGCCTACCGCGCCGGGCACGGCGAGAGCGCGGACATGCGCGATCGCGGGCATCGGCTGGTTGCGGGGCTCGTTCAAGCGGATGAAGGTTTCACGGCCTTCCGGAAGCGGAATTGACGGGGAGTCCACTTCGGGCGTCCCGCGCGCGCGCTCGAGAATTGCAGCGGTCGCGGACGAAATGACCGGCGGGGTAGCGCCCCAGGACGGAGGCTTCATGGCGCCGTCGCTGGGCGCACGGACCTGAGGGCGGTCGACATGGGGATGTCCTTGATTGCGGGTGGCTGCGTTCAGCCTGCGTCGGGAGCGATCGGTGTGTAAAGCCGCGAACGATCCGGCCACGTGCTTGTCATCGACCAAGCGCTATACTATAGCCTTGCCGATCATGCCTGACGCTGACCGTTGCCACCGATGAGCGATCGACGACCACTTCGGTCTCAGCTGGCCGAGACCGCGTCGGTCCTGGCGTCGGCCGCGTTGTGGCGTCTGCTCGTGGCTGGAATTTTGAGCGCTGCGCTCTGGGGCGGTGCGTGGTGGGCGCTGCGCGCATGATCAAGCTCGACGATCTCACGCTCAGCTATGAGCGTCGCCCAGCCGTTCATCATCTCAGCGGCAGCTTCATGCCCGGCTCGCTCACCGCGATCGTCGGACCGAATGGCGCCGGGAAATCCACTTTGCTCAAGGCGCTGGTCGGTACGCTGCGACCGAGTTCCGGGGCGCTCGATCTTGGCGGCCTGCAGCGGCGCGACATCGCCTATCTGCCGCAGCAGACGACGATCGATCGCAGCTTCCCGATCTCGGTGGGCGACACGGTCATGTTCGGCGATTGGTCGCGCAGCGGCGGGTTCATGACCGTAGCCGGCGCGGCGCGGGTGCGGGCCCGCAATGCGCTTGCCGCGGTTGGTCTCGAGGGATTCGACGCGCGGTCGATCGGGTCCCTGTCTGCCGGACAGTTCCAGCGCGTGCTGTTCGCGCGGATGCTCGTGCAAGACGCCAAGCTGATCCTGCTCGATGAGCCCTTCACGGCGATCGATCACAAGACCACATCGGATCTGCTGCGCCTGATCGTGCAGTGGCATGACCAGGCGCGAACCGTCATCGCGGTGCTACATGATTTCGAGCAGGTCCGCGCGCATTTTCCCGACGTGCTGTTCCTGGCGCGCGAGGCCGTCGCATGGGGCAAGGCTCCGGCGGTGCTCACACCCGCCAATCAGCTGCGGGCGCGGGCGATGGCCGAGGCCTGGACTCCGGATGCCGAGACCTGCCATCGCGGCGCGGCCTGAGCGGCGGGAGTGCGGGCGACGTGCACGACAATTTCGTTGGGCCCTTCGTCGAATTCGCATTCATGCGCCGCGCGCTCGTGGCGGCGATCGCCCTGGCGCTCGGCTGCGCGCCGGTCGGTGTGTTCCTCATCCTGCGACGCCTGAGCCTCGTCGGTGACGCGCTGAGCCACGCGGTGCTGCCCGGCGTCGCGATCGGGTTCCTGGTGGCCGGCCTGTCGCTGACGGCGATGGCCGCCGGCGGTTTCATGACCGGGCTGCTGACGGCCTTGGCGGCCGGCGCCTTGTCGCGTCTGACGCCGTTGCGCGAGGACGCCACGTTTGCGGCGTTCTACCTGATCGCGCTGGCGAGCGGCGTGCTGATCGTTTCGCTGCGCGGTTCCAACGTGGATCTGATGCACATGCTCTTTGGTTCGGTGCTTGGGGTCGACGACGCCGCCTTGCTCCTGGTCGTGTCGGTCGCTTCACTCTCGATGATGACCCTGGCGCTGCTCTACCGGCCGTTGGTCGTCGAATGTTTCGATCCGGAGTTTCTGCGCGCGGTCGGCGGCCCCAGCGCGCTCGTGCACGGCGTGTTCCTCGTTCTCGTCGTGGCGAATCTCGTGGCGGCTTTTCAGGCACTCGGGACCTTGATGGCGGTCGGGCTGATGATGCTGCCCGCGGCCGCAGCGCGTTTTTGGGCGCGGGCGGTGTGGAGCCTGATCGTCATCGCCGCTCTGGTCGGGGTCGTGTCGGCCTATGCCGGGCTCGTCGTCTCCTATGCCTTTGACCTGCCATCGGGGCCGGCGATCGTCCTCTCGGCCGGGTTGATCTACCTCGTGTCGGTTCTGCTCGGCCCGCGCGGCGGCCTCTTGGGCCAGCTGATTTCCCGACGACATCTTGAAGCTTAGTTTGCGAAAGGATCTAGGATCATGAATCGGCGATCGCTTCTGCTCTCTCTTCCTGCGGCGCTCGGTTGCGCGGGACTTGCGGCGCATGCCCAAGCCAAGTTGAAGATCGTCGCGAGTTTTTCGATCCTCGCCGATTTCGTGCGCGAGGTCGCCGGAGACGCCGCTGAGGTCACCGCGCTGGTCGGCCCCGATCAGGACGCCCACAGCTTCGAGCCGGCGCCCAGCGATGCGCGCGCGCTGAGCGGCGCCGATGTCGTCGTGCTCAACGGCCTGGGGTTCGAAGGTTGGCTCGACCGGCTGGTGCGGTCGTCCGGCTTCAAAGGGAAACGCATCGTCGCGACCGACGGCGTGAAGACACGGCGCAGCGCCGCGACTGGCGGCGGGCGCGGCGGCGGCCACAATCACAGTCATGGCGGAACCGATCCGCATGTCTGGCAGGATCCCGGCCGCGTGCTGACGATGGTGCGCAACATCGCCAGTGGCCTTGCGGCGGCGGATGTCGGACGTGCGTCGATCTATGCGCGCAATGGCGACGCCTATCTCGCGCGACTTGCCGAACTCGACGGTTGGATCAGCGGACAGATCGCAACCGTCCCGGCTGGGCGACGCAAGATCATCACGTCGCACGACGCATTCGGCTATTTCGAAGATCGCTACGGGGTCGACTTCCGTGCGCCGCGCGGTGTGAACATGGAGGCGGAGCCGTCGGCGGCTGATCTTGCTCGGCTCATCCGTGAGATCCGGCGGGAGAAGATCAAGATCGTGTTCATGGAGAACATCAGCGATCCGCGCATGATGGAACAGCTCGCGCGCGAGAGCGGGGCGCAGATGGGTGGGCGGCTCTATTCGGACGCCTTGTCGCGCGCGGATGGGCCGGCGCCGACATATCTCGCGATGATGCGCTACAACGTGGCGCGCCTACGCGATGCGATGATCGCCGAGTAGCTCGACGGCCGGCCGGGATCAGCTGGCTCGGCGCATCGGGTCGGTGCGCGGGCGCAGCCGATCCGGCGGCAGGCGAAGCGTCACGATGGTGCCGGCGCCTTCTTCGCTCTCGATTGCTATCGTGCCGCCGTGGAGCTCGACGATGCCGCGCGAGATCGCGAGGCCCAGCCCGCTGCCCTCGTGGTTGCGGACCATTGGGCATCCCGCCTGAGCGAAGGGCTGGAACAGGCGCGGTCTGATCGCCGCGGGGATGCCGGCGCCGGTGTCGCCGACCGCGATGCGCAGCCAACCATCCTGGTCGACGGCGCCATAGATCTCCGCGCGACCGGTCTTCGGCGTGAACTTGATCGCGTTGGTGAGCAGGTTGAGCAGCACCTGTCGCAGCGCGCGGTCGTCCCCATAGACCAGCGGCAATTCTTCTTCGGTTTGGATGCGCAGGCGCACGCCGGCATTGCGGGCGCGCTCGCGCACCATGCCGATCGCATCGTCGATCACGCTCATCGGGTCGAGCACATCCTCGTGCAGCGTGTAGCGGCCAGCCTCGATCTTCGAGGTGTCGAGGAGATCGCTGATCAATTCGAGCAGATGCTGCCCGGAACGGTGGATGTCGCCCGCATAGGTCGCGTAGCGGTCGAGCGAGGTCCGTCCGAAGCGCAGATCCCGGATGACTTCGGAAAAACCGAGGATCGCGTTCAGCGGCGTGCGGAGCTCGTGACTCATCGCGGCAAGGAAACGTGTCTTCGTGCGATTGGCGAGCTCGGCATCTTGGCGCGCGAGCTCCAGCTGCTGCTCACGCTGCTTGATCGCCGTCACATCCGTGCTCACGCCCACGGCCCCGCCATCAGGCAGGCGCCGCTCGCTCACGAGCGCGAAACGGTTGCCGGCGAGGCGCCTTATCCACGGCATCTCCGGCGGATTGGCGTGATGCGCCAGGCAATGGTCGATCCATTGCTCCGACATCATCCCGTCATCGGGACGCTCACCGAGGGCGAGCGAACGCCGGGTGATGTCCTCATAGCTCAGGCCGACGAGGGCTTCGGGTTGATCGACACCGGCATAGTGGAGCGCGAATGCACGGGTGCACAGGACGACCCGGTCCTGCGAATCGTAGATGGCGAAGGCCTCGGTGACGTTGTCGACCGCGCCGCGGAGGCGGCGCTCGCTCGCGTGGCGCTGCTCGACCTGGCGAATGAGGACGGCGATCAGCACGGCGGTGACCAACCCCATCAGGATGGCGATCGTCGTGTAGCGCGTCGCCTGCGCGAGCCATATCGCGCGAAGCTTCGCCGCATCGGATCTGGCGATGACCATGATCGGCCAATCGGCGAGGTGACGGGGTCGCACGATGCGATCGAAATCACTGGGTTCGAAGCCGCTGATGCTCGTGGTGCGAGCCCAGGCGAACATCTCTGCGGCCGCGTCGCGCGCGATCGCCGGGGCGTCGGATCGCGCAGGGTCGAACGGCGAGCGCACCAGCAGAGTTCCATCCGCGAGATGCAGGCTCACGCTCTCGCCCCCGACGCCACGCAACGAATCGTAGGTGGCCGCGAAGGAGCGCAGCGGGATGGCCAGCGCGGCCACCCCGTTGAAGCGGCCGCGCTCGTCCTCGAGCCGGGTCGTCATGACGATCTGTCGTTCACCCGAGGAGCGGCTGGTCGATGGCGCGGCGATGCGAAATCCTGCAAGCCCGTCACGATGGACGAGGAAGGCGGGATGGGTGGAGAAGTCGCCGGCGCTTGTCTGCTCGCCGGGCGCCGAGTGGCGCAACCGCCCCGCCGCGTCGATGACATGAACGCGCGCATCCGGCACCAAACGCACGATGCGCAGCAGCGTCTCCTTGAACGCCGGATCATCGAGGCGGCGTGCACTGGGATTGACGGCAAGCTGGTCGCGCACGCGCTCGAGGGTCAGCGCGGCGTTGTCGAAAGTGCGGGCAGCATGATTGTCCACGGCCTGCGCCAGACGCTCGCTGCGTTCGACGCCGCGCGCGAACTCGCTGCGGCGGAGGTCCTGGACATGCAGGATCAGACCGATGGTCAGCACGAGGATGAATCCGGCGCCCAGCAGTGCAATCGCATGGCTGGTTCCAAAACGCGGTCTGATGAACTCGAAGAGGCGGCGCATCGGGAGACTCGGGGGTCCGGGTTGCTGCTGAAGGACGGTGCCCCCGTTAGGGTTAAGCGCGCGTTAATTGCCGTGCGCTGGCGCCTGTGAAAGCAGGCGAATCTCGCGCACGAGCTTGCGCAGGATGACCTCCTGAAAGTCGGCGTAGTCGCGAGCGGTTAATGTGAAGCTTCCCGAACCGCCGATGACCGTGCTCTCGTAGTATTGGCCAAGTTCCGGGATGTCGTTAACGACCGCCAGCCCGTTGATGACGATGCCGCGATCGAGCAGTTCCCGTCGCGCGACCGGCACGGGGATGCCGCGGTTGCTCGGCCCGTCGCCGGAGACGTCGACGACTTCCCGTGCGGCTCTGGCGGGGGCCTGGTCAAGAAGAGCGAGGGAGAAGAGCAGGGCGTCGCCGATCGCGGTCTCACCGCCGATCACGAAGCGTGGAGCCAGCGCGAGTTCTCCGGAGAAACGTTGCAGCGCCTCCCCGCTGTCCAGGACTCGCCATTCGAAGTTGAGTATCTGCTGCTGCGGCCCCGACCACTCGAAGAGCGCGACGTTGATGGCGCCCTGAGGGCCGCTGCGAATCGCGGCCCATAGCTCAGGATGGGCGAAGGCGCGGGCGTAGCCCTCGAGTTGCAGGTAGTACTCGTCCATCGTAACCGAGGACGACGAGTCGATCGCCAGCACGAGATTGAGATCCACCGCGCGCTCCTCGGCATCGCTGCTGGGAGTCAGGCAGAGCAAGGCGCAGAAGCAAACGAGGGCGCGGCGAATGAACGACATGGTCGCGACGTTCAGGTTCGAATGTGGCATTTTTCGGCGTTGGCCATGACTGGGCGCTGGCGGTCGACATGACTGACACGAATTACGAGTGCGCGCTGCTCAGCAATGCGCAGATGGCGCGCGCGGATCAACTGGCCACTGAACGCGGTGTCGACGTGGATCGCCTGATGGACGAAGCGGGGCATGCTGTCGCGACCGTGGTCGGCGCACGTTTCCCGCGCGGCGTGATTCTCGTTCTCTGCGGCCCGGGCAACAACGGCGGGGACGGGTTTGTCGCCGCCCGCGTTCTGGCATCCCGTGGACGGCAGGTTCGTGTGGCGACGCTCGTGCCTCGGGATCGTCATCGCGCCGCCGCTGCACGCGCATTGGCATTCTGGCCCGGTCCATGCGAAGCGGCGACCCCCGCTGCGCTGGCCGGCAGCCACGTCATCGTCGATGGGCTGTTCGGCGCCGGCCTCAGCGCGCCGCTTGGCGGTGAGGCTCTCGCGCTGGTGCAGGCGCTCGCCGCGAGTGGCAGGCCCGTGGTCGCGATCGACGTGCCCTCGGGGCTGGACGGCGATACCGGCGCCGTTCGCGGCGCGGCGGCGCGGGCCGTTGCGAGCGTCACGTTCTTTCGCAAGAAGCCTGGTCACCTCCTGCTGCCCGGCCGCCAACTCTGCGGCGACGTGCTCTGCGCCGACATCGGATTGCCGGCGGCCGTACTGGCGGAGATAAAGCCGCAGACCAGCGAGAACGGGCCGCCATTGTGGCGCGCGGCTTGGGCACCACTCGCGCCTTCCGGCCATAAATTCACCCGCGGCCATGTGCTGATCATCGGTGGCGCCGAACTCACCGGCGCGGCGCGGCTGGCCGGGCGTGCGGCATTGCGCGTCGGTGCGGGGCTCGTGACGATCGCCGCGCCGGCTGCGGCCGTGATGGCGCTGCGCATCGGCGACCCGGCACTCATGGTCGAGGAACTCGGAGCGCCGGCAGCATTCGACAAGTCGGTTGCCGATCCGCGCCGCAATGCAATCCTGATCGGGCCCGGCAATGGCGTCGATGCCGCCCTATGCGAAAGGGTTCTGCGCGCGCTCGGCACCGGCCGGGGCGTGGTGCTCGACGCCGATGCGCTCAGCGCTTTCTCCCAGCGGCGCGACGAGTTGTTCGCCGCCATCCGCGGCCCCGTGGTGATGACGCCCCATGCGGGCGAGTTCGCACGTCTCTTTTCAGTCGAGGGCGACAAGCTGACGCGCACGCGTCGTGCCGCGACGCGGAGCGGCGCCATCGTCCTGCTCAAAGGCGCCGACACGGTCATCGCGCATCCCGATGGGCGCGCGGTGATCAATGCGAATGCGCCGCCGGATCTTGCTACCGCGGGCTCCGGCGATGTGCTGGCCGGGACGATCGTCGGGTTGATGGCGCAGAAACTCGACGCGTTCGACGCGGCATGCGCCGGCGCGTGGTTGCACGGTGAGGCCGGCGCGCTGCGCGGCCCTGGGTTGATCGCTTCGGATCTGCCAGACGCTCTGGCGCAAGCCGCGCGCGGCTTGCGCGGCGCGTGACCCGAGCTTGCCGCTGGACCTGCGATGGCGCCACACTCGCGCGCGATGAAGCGTGAATATCCGGACCGTCCGATCGTGGGTGTCCTTGCCGTGGTGCGGCGGAATGCGGAGGTCTTGATCGTGCAACGCGCGCGCGCGCCGAGCGCCGGAAGATGGGGATTTCCCGGCGGCCTGCAGGAACTCGGCGAGACCGTATTCGCGGCGGCGACGCGCGAACTGGCTGAGGAGACGGGAGTGGATGCCCGCGCCGTCGCGTCGATGCCGATCCTCGACGTCATCCGACCCGACGATGCAGGGCTGATCCGGTCCCACTGGACGCTGGTGCCGATTCTTTGCGATTGGGGATCGGGTGAAGGCTCACTGTCTGACGAGATTGTGGCATGGCGCTGGATTGCCCCTGATGCCATTGCATCGAGCAACCTCGACGTCCTGCCGAATCTCGCGCGCATCGCGTTGCTGGCGATGAGCTGGCGCGATCGCTGAGAAGCTGTGAAGCAATTGATTGAGATGTCTGAGGCATGCACAGGAGCGGCTCAGATTTCCGGATCTGAAGGAGTGAGGCGGTTGTCGGCGGCCGGCTGTGGCGTCGACGACGAGGGC
>Ga0163144_10008794_pt1 | contig 21794 bp, 21 predicted proteins | sample OliLak19BULKMAT1_FD_123175 | JGI IMG/M metagenome (GOLD analysis project Ga0163144, IMG submission 123175) | Freshwater microbial mat bacterial communities from Lake Vanda, McMurdo Dry Valleys, Antarctica - Oligotrophic Lake LV.19.BULKMAT1 | ecosystem: Environmental > Aquatic > Freshwater >... | reverse complement strand
TGCCGCAGTCCCAGATCCGCGCCCGCCGCGACGACGTGCTCGTACAGGTCTGCGACGAACTCGGTCGGTACGGCCAGCTCCCAGCCGAGCTCGCCGGTGAACGACACCCGAAATGCCCATGCCTGCGACCGCCCGACCTCGATCTCGCGCGCAGCGAGGAACGGCCAGGCCTCGGCGGTGACGTCGTCGTCGGTCAAGCGCGCCAGGAGCTCGCGCGAGCGGGGCCCGGCGAGGTGGAGCGTCGCCCAGCCCGACGTCACGTCCGTGACGACGGCGTCCGCGGGCAGGCCGTTGCGGAGGAGCCACTCGCAGCGGCGCTGGGTGAGCGTCGGGGCGAGGACCAGGAAGCGGTCGGCGGCGAGGCGCGTGATCGTCGGGTCGAGCTCGATGCCGCCGCGCTCGTTGGCGATGACCGTGTACACGATGCGCCCGATCGGCACGTCCAGGTCGGCGGTCACGAGCCGCTGCAGGCCGGCGAGGGCACCCGGCCCGGCCACGAGGAACTTGGCGTACGTCGTGAGGTCGTACAGGGCCACGCCCTCGCGGGTCGCGAGCACCTCCTCGCGGACCGCCGGGAACCATGACGGAGTCGCGTAGTCGTAGCCCACCACCGGCTCTGCGCCGCTGCCCGCCAGCCCGGGCTCGAACCACAGCGGCCGCTCCCAGCCACCGACCTGACCCATCGCCGCGCCGGCCGCCCGGTGCGCGCCGTCCAACGCGAGTCGGCGCAAGCCGCGTGCCGTGTACGGCTGCTTGCCCGGCCAGTGCATCGCGTACAGGCCGCCCAGCGACTCGATCGTCCGCTCGGCCAGCCAGCGACGCTGGTTCGCCCAACCGCCGGTCCGCGCGACATCGACCTCCACGAGATCCATCGTCGGATGGCCCTCGACGATCCATTCGGCAGCCGCCTTGCCGACGCCCGGCCCGAAGATGATCCCCTGCGAGTTGAGACCGGCCGCCACGAACAGGCCGCCGACCTCCGGCACGAAGCCGAGCTGGAAGTTGGAGTCGGGCGTGAACGACTCGGGCGCGCGCAGGTAGTGCGCGAACCCGACCTCGGCCAGCGCCGGGACGCGATGGCGGGCTTGGGCGAGCACAGGGGCGAAGTGATCCCAGTCGGGCCCGAGCTCCACGAAACCATCGGTCGGCACGTTGGCGGGGAGCATCGGCTTGCCGTTCGGCTCGAACGCACCGATGACCAGGCGGTCGCGGTAGCCGCGGATGTACAGGTAGCCATCGAGGTCGCGCAGGAACGGCAGCCCGGGCGTCGCCGCCTCGGTCGGCTCGGTCATGACCCATACGTGCTCGGCCGGATAGAGCGCGACGCTGACACCGGCCAGCCGGGCCAGCTCGGACGTCCACAAGCCGGCCGCCAGGACCACGACCTCCGCCTCGATGGCAGCTGGGCCCTGCGGCCCGACGACATCCAGACCGGTCACCCGCCGACCGTCGGCGCTGCGGCGCAGCCCCGTGACCGCGATCCCGGGCACGTAGCGCGCTCCGCGGTCCACCGCGCCCTTCGCGAAGGCCAGGGCGGCTGCGCCCGGGTTGACCGTCCCGTCCGTCGGGAAGAGCACGCCGCCGACGAGGTCGTCCGTCACCGCGGCCGGCCACAGTTCCCCGATCCGTGCCCGGTCCACGAGCTCCACCTCGACGCCGGCGTCGCGGGCCATCGAGATGCCGTAGCGGATCTCGTGCATGCGCGCCTCGGTCCGGGCGATGGTCAGCGCCCCGTTCCGTCGGATCCCCGTCTGGACGCCAGTCTCCCGCTCGACGCGTTCGTACGTCTCGGCGTTGATCCGCGCCAGCGCGGTGAGCGCGTGGGACCCACGGACCTGCGAGACGAGCCCGGCCGCGTGCCACGTCGTGCCATTCGTCAGTCGGCCGCGCTCGACGAGCACGACGTCGGTCTCGCCGGCGACCGCCAGGTGGTACGCGATCGAGGCCCCGATGATCCCGCCACCGACGATGACCACGCGTGCCTGCGCGGGCAGCGCGGACGCCGGCAGCACCGCATCCACGCCGAGGTCGCGGTTGGCGAGGTGTTCCTGCGCGGTCATGGCTCAGAGGGTAGCCTCCGAGCGTGGTGGCGATCGGGTGGGCTTGCTCCATGCGCTGCCGAGGCGTAACCTTGACTCATGGACGCCACAGTCAAGCAGCGACGACGGAAAGGCTTCACGAGGGTGAGCTCCAAGCACCAGGTGACGCTGCCGATCGATGCCCTGCTGATCGCGGGGCTTGGCCCCGGTGACACGCTCATGGTCGAAGCCAAGTCGACGGGCGAGATCATCCTGCGCCGGGAAGCGGACCCCCTCGACAAGTACATCGGATCGATGACCGGGATGTTCCCCCCGAACTACCTCCGTGACCTTCGGGACGAATGGGAACGATAGTGCTCGACACGAGCGTCCTGATCGCCCTCGTCGATGGCACCGACGTCCACCACGTCCGGTCGCGTGAGATCATCGAGCGCGGACGAGCCGACGGCCATCAGTTCGTCGTTCCCGTCGCGGCCTACGCCGAGTTCATGGTCCGGGCCTACCAGGTGGACCCCTTCGACCCCGTCGACCCGGACGGTCGCGATGGCCTGATCGAAGCGATCCCGGCCACGGTCGCGCCGGCGACGCGGTCGATCGGTCGCCGTGCTGCGGTCCTGAGAGCGCGTCATGGACGGCGTATGCCATTGCCGGATGCGTTGATCGTCGGGACCGCGATGGAGCTCGCCGCAGACCTCGTGGTGACCGCGGATGCAGGCTGGCCGGAGCTCGACATCCCGATCCAGGTCCTGCGGGCGGCCTGAGATGCGTGTCGCCTTCGCCGCCGATCATGCCGGGGCCACCTTCAAGGACGAGCTGCATGCCCGTCTGGAGCGCGCCGGCCTGGGCCACACGTTCGTCGACCTGGGCGGCGACGGCTCCGATCCGCAGGACGACTACCCGGACTTCGCGGAGCGCCTGGGGCTGGCCATCCAGCGTGGCGAGGCGGACCGTGGCATCCTCATCTGCGGCTCGGGCGTCGGCGCCAGCGTGGCCATCAACAAGATGGTCGGGCTGCGTTCGGCCGTCTGCCACGACACGTACTCGGCCCACCAGGGCGTCGAGCACGACGACATGAACGTGCTGACCCTGGGCGCCCGGGTCATCGGCCCGGAACCCGCCTTCGAGTGCGCCATCGCCTTCCTGGCCGCGACGTTCAGCGGCGAGCCGCGCCATCAGCGTCGGCTGGCCAAGGTGCTGGCCATCGAGGCGAAGGGGATCGGCTCGACCGAACCCTGAGGCGGCGTACCATGGGGGACCGCGTCCCGAGCGCGCTGGATACCCCGCGTCACGCCGAAACCGACGCGCAACGATCCGTTCACGGACGGGTGCCTATCCTTGCGGAGACCACGATGACCGACCCCACCTCGACGGCCCTCAGCGTCGCCGCTCTCGCCCTCGGGCACGCCACGGCCGACTACGAGGCGGTGCTCGCGCGCGCCGATGCCGAAGCCTGGGCCACCCGCCTGTTCGATCGCGACAGCAGCCTGTGGACGACCGATGAGCGGGTCGCCGCCGCCATCGACGAGCGCCTGGGCTGGCTGGACGCACCCGCCCACTTCACCGAGCAGATCCCGGCCCTCGAGGGCTTCGGGGACGGCATCAGCGAAGCGGGGTTCAGCACGGCCGTGGTGGCCGGCATGGGCGGCAGCAGCCTGGCGCCGGATGTCCTCCATCGCACCTTCGGCACGCAGGATGGCTATCTCGGGCTGCGCATCCTCGACTCGACCGATCCGGCCAACATCGCCGCGGTCTTCGACGACCTCGATCCGCTCCAGACGCTGACCATCGTGGCCAGCAAGTCGGGCACGACCACCGAGCCCAACGCATTCCTGGCCGAGGCCTGGGCGCGCACGCATGCGGCGCTCGACAAGGTCGGCCATCACGTGTTCCAGACACCCGGTGCCGGCGTCGTGGCCATCACCGACCCGGGCAAGAGCCTGGAGGCCATCGCCCACCACGACGAGTTCCGTTCGGTCTTCCTCAACCCGCCGGACATCGGCGGACGCTACTCGGCGCTGACCTACGTCGGGCTCGTGCCGGCCTCGCTCATCGGCCTGGACCTCGACGCGCTGCTGGCCAGCGCCGCCGCGATGCTCGGCGCATGCCGCGAGCCGCACCCGGCCGCCAACCCGGGTGTCTCGCTGGGCATCGCGCTCGGTGTGCTGGCCAGGGCCGGCCACGACAAGCTGACGTTCCTGACCGACGACGAAGTCGAGGCCTTCGGTGCCTGGGCCGAGCAACTGATCGCGGAGAGCACCGGCAAGCGTGGCGTGGGCATCGTGCCGGTCGATCTGGAGCCGCTCGGCGCGCCGGCCAGCTACGGGCAGGACCGGGCCTTCGTGCGCATCGCGCTGGCCGGCGCCCCCGACACGGCCGGCCGCGACGCGCTTGCCACGGCTCTGGAGGCCGACGGCCACCCGATCATCCGCATCACCCTCGCCGACCCCATCGACCTCGGCGCCGAGTTCGTGCGCTGGGAGGTGGCCACGGCCATCGCCGGCGTGGTCCTGGGCATCGACCCGTTCGATCAGCCCAACGTCGAGGAGGCCAAGCAGCTGACCCGCGACGTGCTCGCCCGGGCGGAGCGCGGCGAGCCGCTGACCGTGGCCACGGACCCGCTGGCGACGACCGACGGGGTCAGCCTGTTCGGCGACACGGCCATGCACCTGACGACCCCGGACGGCGACCTCACCGGCGAGCTCGCCCGGCACCTCGCCCGGGCCAAGCCCACGGCCTACCTGGCGCTGCAGGCCTTCATCGCGCCCACGCCGGCTCGTGACGAGGCGTTCGCCCGCATCCGGGCGCTCCTGCGCGACCGCACCGGGCGAGCGACCACGGCCGGCTACGGGCCGCGCTTCCTGCACAGCACCGGCCAGCTGCACAAGGGCGGCGCCCCGATCGGCTGGTTCGTGCAGCTCACCTCGGACCACCCCGACGACCGGCCCATCCCTGGCTGGGCGTACACCTTCGGCCAACTCATCGACGCCCAGGCGGCCGGCGACTTCGCGGCCATCGAGTCCCACGATCTGCCCATCGTGCGCGTCCACCTGGGCGCCGACGTGGACGCGGGGCTCGCCACCCTGGAGCGAGCGCTCGCGGCCGCGCTCGACGCGGCCAGCGACACGACCGCCACCAGCACAGCGACCTCGGAGGCTTGACGACGATGCGGATCGGGTTCATCGGTCTTGGCCGGATGGGGGCCAACATGGTCCGCCGCCTCGTCCAGGACGGCCACGAGGTCGTCGTATACAACCGGACCCCGGAGAAGACGACCGAGCTTGCCACGGAGCACGACGGCATCACCACGTCGTTCTCCATCGAGGAGCTGGTCGACAAGCTGGAGGCGCCCCGCGCCGTCTGGGTGATGGTCCCGGCCGGCGACGCCACGGAGGCCCAGATCGCGGAGCTCATGGAGCACCTGCAGCCCGGCGACACCATCATCGACGGCGGCAACACCAACTTCCACGACGACGTCCGGCGTCACACCGCGCTCAACGACAAGGGCCTCCAGTACGTCGACGCCGGCACGTCCGGCGGGGTCTGGGGCCTGCAGGTCGGCTACTGCCTGATGGTCGGTGGTGATCGTGAGGCGGTCGCGCCGCTGGAGCCCATCTTCACGACCCTCGCCCCCAAGGACGGCTACATGCACGTCGGCGGCCCGGGCGCCGGCCACTACGTGAAGATGGTCCACAACGGCATCGAGTACGGCCTCATGCAGGCGTACGCGGAAGGCTTCGAGATCCTGCACGCCAGCGACTACCCGCTGGATCTCGCCGCGATCTCCGAGCTGTGGATGCAGGGCTCGGTCGTGCGCTCGTGGCTGCTGGAGCTGGCGGGCCGGGCATTCCGGGCCAACGGCCAGGACCTGGAGAACCTGAAGGGTTTCGTGTCGGACTCCGGGGAGGGGCGCTGGACGGTCCAGGAGGCCATCGACAAGGACGTCCCGGCGCCGGTCATCACGCTCTCGCTGCTGACCCGGTTCCGCTCCCGCCAGGACGACACGTACGGCGGCAAGGTCCTCGCCGCGCTACGTAACGAGTTCGGCGGTCACGCCGTCAAGAAGGACTAGCGGAACGATGGCGGTCCCACCCGCGGTGCGTCCCAAGGACGCACCGCGGACCATGAAGGACCTGCGCGAAGCGCGCGAGGGCAAGCGCCCATCGCGAGCCAAGGCGCCGGAGAACGTGCTGCGCGAGGGCCTGCGCCTGGAGCGCGTGCCCGACCCGTCGACCCTCGTCCTGTTCGGGGCGACCGGCGACCTCGCCCACCGCAAGGTCATCCCGGCCATGTACCACCTGTGGCGGACCAACCTGCTGCCCCACGAATGCATCCTGCTGGCCATCGGCCGTCGCGACTACGACGACGACGCATTCCGCGCGGAGATCCGCACGTCCCTCGAGCAGTTCAGCCGGGTGCTGCCCCTGGACGAGGCGGCGTGGCGCTCGTTCAGTGAGCGCATCCGCTACCACCGCCTGGACTTCGCCGACGCGGGTGGCTTCGACACACTGGCGACCCGCCTCGACACTATCGACGAGGAGCACGGCACGCGCGGCAACCGCCTGTTCTACCTGGCCACCCAGCCCTCGCAGTTCGCCGAGATCGTCGGCCACCTCGGACGGGTCGGACTGGATCACGAAAAGCACGACGGTGGCTGGCGTCGGGTCGTCATCGAGAAGCCGTTCGGGCGGGACCTGGAGTCGGCCAAGCGGCTCAACCGTGAGGTCAGCAAGGTCTTCCGCGAGTCGCAGGTCTATCGCATCGACCACTACCTGGGCAAGGAGACGGTCCGCAACCTGTTGGTCTTCCGGTTCGGCAACGGCATCTTCGAGCCGCTCTGGAATCGGCGCTACGTGGACCACGTGCAGATCACCGTTGCCGAGTCGATCGGCATCGAGAATCGGGGCTCGTTCTACGAGGAGACCGGCGCGTCGCGGGACTTCCTGCAGAACCACCTGCTCCAGCTGGTCAGCCTGGTGGCCATGGAGCCGCCGGCCACGTTCGAGGCCAACGCGCTGCGTGACGAGAAGGTCAAGGTCCTGCGCGCCATCGGCACCCACAAGCCCAACCCCGCCACGGAGGTCGTCCGCGGCCAGTACGGGCCGGGCTGGGTGGCCGCCCAGCAGGTCCCGGGCTATCGGTCCGAGGCGGAGGTCGACCCGGCCTCGGAGACGGAGACGTTCGTCGCGGCTCGCCTGAACATCGACGACTGGCGCTGGTCCGGCGTCCCGTTCTACGTGCGCACCGGCAAACGCCTGCCCAAGCGCGCCACGGAGATCGCCATCCAGTTCCGGGCCGTGCCCCATCACCTGTTCCAGAACGCCGCCGTGGATCCCGAGGCCAACCTGCTGGCCATCCGCATCCAGCCCGACGAGGGCATCATGCTGCGCTTCGGGGCCAAGGTCCCGGGCCTCGGCCTCAACGTCCGCTCGGTGACCATGGACTTCACGTACGGCTCGTCGTTCAACGTCGACTCGCCGGACGCCTACGAGACCCTGATCCTGGACGCGCTGCAGGGCGACGCGTCGCTGTTCACCCGGGCCGACGAGGTCGAGGAGGCGTGGAGCATCGTCGACCCCATCGTCGACGCCTGGGCCGCCTCGCCTCCGCCATCGTTCCCGAACTACGACGCCGGCACGTGGGGGCCGCCGGAAGCCGACGAACTGCTGGCCCGCGAGGGTCGTCGGTGGCGGCGGATCTGACCGTGGGCGGCCCCGTCCGATGACGATCTCGTCCGCACCGTCGATCACGCTCGCGGAGCCCGTCCTGCGCTGGTCTGCGCGCGCGCACAGCATCGCGGACATCGAGAAGGAGCTCGCGAGGATCTGGGCCCACCAGGACCTCACCGTGGCGGACGTCAGCGGCGAAGGTGCGCCGGGCCGCCATATCGCCGCGCGAACGAGCGTGATGAACCTCGTGGTCATCGCCCGCCGACCGGAGATCGCCGAGCGCGCCGCGTCCACGATCCAGGCGCTCACCGGGCGCCACCCCTCGCGCACGATCGTCGTCCAGTCGGCCGATCCGGACGGCCCGTCATGGATCGATGCCCAGGTGGAGGCGCACTGCGTGCTGCCCCGCGCCGACGCCCCCGAGATCTGCGCCGAAACGATCCAGCTGACCGCCGGCGGCGAGGCCGGCCGACACCTGTCGGCCATCGTCATGCCGCTCATCGTCCACGACCTGCCGACGACCGTGTGGTGGCCCGGTGAGCCACCCTTCGCGTCGCGCGCGGCCCAGGACCTGCTGGCGTCGGCGGATCGCCTCGTCGTCGACGGATCATCGTGGGGAGGCGACGGCCTGATCCGGCTGCGCGAGATGGCCTCGCTCCTGGATACCTCGCGGCTGGCCGTCAGCGACTTCGCGCTCGTCCGCCAGTCACGCTGGCGGGAGGCCATCGCCTCCATCTTCGACGACCCCGACTTCCTGCCGTTCCTGCGCTCCCTGCGCCGGATCGCGGTGACCTACGCGACCCACGACGAGAGCGGCGCGCCGGGCTCCACCAACATCGTCAAACCGCTGTACCACGTCGCCTGGCTGGCCTCGCGCCTGGGGCTCCAGGTCGTCAAGCCGCTGACCACGCTGACCGGGCCGGCCTCCGCCACCGCTGCCTCGGCTCGGGGCCGGCTCGCGCCGGGCGCTCGACCGGTCATCGGTCGGGGCGCCGCGGCGACCCTGTCGGACGGCAAGAGCGAGGTCGCGGTCGTGGTCCGACCGGTCGTCTCGACGCTACCCGCAGGGACGACCCTGCGGGTCGAACTGCTGGCCGAGCGCCGCGGTTCGGAGCTGCGCGCGGACGTGACCGCCGAGGCCGATTCCGTCCATGTCCACGTCTGGTGGGACGGCGTTGCGGCGTTGGACCGCTCGTTCCTGGCGGCGCGTCGTGCCGACGTCGACCTCCTTGCCGAAGCCATCGAGGCCGGCCGGCGCGACCGGGTCACGATCGGCACCCTGGCCGCCGCCGCGGCGCTCATCGGCCCGGGCGCATGAGCGCGCTCGGGGACGCACCGCGGATCCTGACCGTGGCCGATGCGTCGGCCGCGTTCGAGCTCGCCGGCGCCCACATCGCGGCCAGCCTGGCGGCCGCTGTGGCCGAGCGTGGCGTGGCGCACTGGGCGACGACCGGTGGCTCGGCGGCACCCGGCATGTATCGGGCACTCGTCGCCGACCCGCTCCGGGAGACCGTGCCATGGCCCGACGTCCACGTCTGGTGGGGCGATGACCGCTTCGTGCCGCGGGACCATCCGCTATCGAATGTCAAGCCGTTCGATGACCTGCTGCGCGACCTCGTCCCGCTCGGCCCATCGAACATCCATCCCATCCGGACGACCGCGGCGATCGTGGAGCAACGCGATCCCGCCTGGGCGGCCGAGGCGCTGACCGCCGACCTGCGGACGGCCGGGCTGCCCGTCCACGATGACCTGCCGGTGCTGGACCTCGTCGTGCTCGGCATCGGCGGCGACGGCCACGTCCTGTCGGTCTTCCCGGGATCCGCGGCCTTCGATGCGCCGGCCGCGCAGTGGGGTCTGGCCATCCCGGCTCCGACCCACATCGAGCCCCACGTCGAACGGGTCACGATGCATCCCGGGGTCATCGCCGCCGCCCGAGGCGTGCTCGTCGTCGCGACCGGCGTGGGCAAGGCCGACGTTTTGGCCGAGGTCTTCAGCCGGACGCGCGACGCGCGCCGGTGGCCGGCCCAGCTGGCCCTGCACGAGCGCTGCACGTGGATCCTCGACGAGGCGGCCGCCGCGCACCTCCCGCGATGACCGAGGAGCGAGCCGGACATCCGCTACGCCTGGCGGCCCACGCCGTGACGCCCAGCCTGTACGTCAACGCCCCGGACGGCACGGCCATCGCTCTCGTGCGCACGGGGACCGTCGGCGCCCCGCCGCTCCTGCTCGTCCACGGCGCGGCCGCCGACCACACCACGTTCCGTGTCCTGGGCCCGATCCTGGCGCCCGCCTTCGACCTGTTCGCCATGGATCGGCGCGGCCGGGGCGCGTCGAGCGACACCCTCCCCTACGCCATCGAACGCGAGTTCCAGGATGTCGCGGCGGTCGCGGATGCCATCGCCGCCCTGACCGGCGGCGGCCTCGTCGACGTCCTGGGCCACTCCTACGGCGGCCGCTGCGCGCTGGGTGCGGCGCTCCGGACGCCGGCCATCGGCCGGGTCATCTCCTACGAGGGCGCCCCCACACCGCCCGGCGAGCGCAACGGCGACGCGGCCCTGGCCGACGAGTTGGCAGCGCTCGCCGACGCCGGCGCGAACGAGGCCCTGCTTGCCCGCTTCATGACCAGGGTCGTGGGCATGTCCGAGGCGGACCTCGAGCGCTACCGGGCAGACCCGGTCTGGCCCCGTCGCGTGGCAGCCGCGGCGACCATCGCCCGTGAGTTGCGCGTGGAGGCCGGTGCCAAGGCCGGCCTGGAGCGCCTCGGCGCGGTCCGCCAGCCGGTGCTCCAGGTGCTCGGATCGGCCAGCCTGCCGGCGTTCGCCAGCGCCACCCACGCGCTCGATGCTCGTCTCGCCGACGGCCGCGTGGTGGTCATCGACGGCGCCCGGCACGCCGCCCATCACTCCCACCCCGGCGCGCTGGCCGACGTCGTCCGCGCGTTCCTTCTCGACGGCGGCCGCACAGGCCCACCCGCGACCGTGTGATACTCGGGACCATGGACATGGGCCCCATCGGCTGGATCGTCGTCGGGTTACTGGCGGGCGCCATCTCGGGCGCGCTGCTGGGCGGCCGGACCGCCCGCGGCTGCCTGCCCAACATCGTGGTCGGCATCATCGGTGGCGTCCTCGGCGGGTCCCTCGCCTCAGGGATGGGCTTCACGGAGATCAACGGCTTCCTCGCAGCCGTCGTGGTCGCGGTCCTGGGGTCGCTGGTCGTGCGCCTCGTGCTCAACGCCCTCGAGCGCTGACGCGTCGTCGCCAGCCGGTCGCGCTGCGAGGGGCTGCCCACGGGACTACCATCCACCTGACATGACCGAGATCACCACCGCCGCCTCCGCGACCGCCCCACTCGCCACGGACCAGGCATCGCGCCCGTACTCCCCGGGCCTCGAGGGCGTCATCGCCGGCGAGACCAGCCTGTCGTTCATCGACGGCGCGGAGGGCCGCCTCCTGTATCGCGGCTTTCGGATCGGCGATCTCGTCGCGCGCGGCACCTATGGCGCGATCACCAACCTGCTGTGGACCGGCGACTGGGATCCCGCCGCACGCCTGCCGACCGGCCCGATCCCGCCAGCGGTCATGACCGTCATCCGGGCGCTCCCGGCCGAGACCAAGCCGATGGACGCGCTGCGCACCGCCGTCAGTGCGTGGGGCGCCACCCAGGACCTGCCGTGGCCACCGACCGTCGAGCAGGCACGGGCCCTGACGGCGTTCTCCCCGTCCGCGCTGGCGGCCTTCGTGCGGCTGCGCGCCGGCCAGGAGCCGGTCGACCCCGATCCGTCGCTGGATCTCGTGGAGGGGTTCCTGTTCCAGCTCACCGGGGGGCGGCCCGATCCGGGCACGGTCCGGGCGCTGGATGCCTACTTCGTCGTCGGCGCCGAGCATGGCTTCAACGCCTCGACCTTCACCGCCCGGGTCATCACCTCCACCCGCTCGGACCTGGCCTCGGCCGTCGTCGGCGCCATCGGGACGATGAAGGGGCCGCTCCACGGCGGCGCGCCATCGGAGGTCGTCGACCAGCTCTCGCAGGTCGGCTCACCCGAGCATGCCGAGCAGTGGCTGCGCGAGGCTCTGGACCGTGGTGAGCGCCTGATGGGCTTCGGCCACCGTGTCTACCGGGCGTACGACCCGCGTGCGGCCGCGCTGCGCACCGTGGCCGAGGGCATGGAGCACAAGCCGTCGTGGCTGCAGCTCGCGATCGAGGTCGAGGACGTCGCCCTGCGCGTGCTGGCCGAGAAGCACCCCGACCGGCCGCTCAAGACCAACGTCGAGTTCTACGCGGCGCCCGTGCTCATGGGCGTGGGCCTCTCTCCGGACCTCTTTCCGGCCACCTTCTCGCTGGCCCGCCACGCGGGCTGGACGGCCCACGCCCTGGAGCAGGGCGCCAACAACCGGCTCATCCGTCCCGACGTCAACTACATCGGCCCCGCGGAGCGCGATCTGCCGGCCTGATGCGCCTGCCGGCCTGATGCGCCTGCCGGCCTGATGCGCCTGCCGGCCTGATGCGCCTGCCGGAGCCCTCGGCCTGATGCGCGTACCGGCCCGCGTCGCGTGCCGGGGCCCTCGGCCTGCCGTCGGCGTCCCGCCCCAGGGCCCAAACGTCGAACGCTCGGGGCGGCGGCCGACTCCTCCGATGGATGTCCCGTCCGGCGGCACGTTGATCCAACGACGGCGCTGCGTGCGCCGTTCCGTCGACGGTAGGGCCGCCAAGCGGGACAAGACTTGGCCGATAGGCCGAGCCGCCAGCCACCAGCCGCCAAGCTCATCGGCCGAACCGCCAGCCACCAGACACCAGGGCCCGGCGGGTTCTCGGTCCTGAGCCCGGTACGCGCTACAGCCAGCCGCGGCGGCGGAACAGGACGACGAGGCCGAAGAAGACGGCTGCCATCAGGGCCAGGATGAAGAAGAACGCCCAGCCCTCGCCCTCGCCCGGGAAGTGCACGTTCATGCCGAAGATGCTGGCGATGAGGGTCAGCGGCAGGAGGATGACGCTGGCCGCGGTCAGGATCCGAAACGAGTCGTTCAGGCGATGCGAGAGGACGCTCTCGTTGGTCGACTCGAGGCCCTCGATGACCTCCTTGTAGTTCTCCAGGGTGTCCCAGATGCGCTCGGCGGCGTCGGAGATGTCGTCGAAGTAGATCTCCAGCTCTTCCTGGAGGTAGCGCTGCTTGGTGCGCTCCAGGTCACGCAACACGGCGCGCTGCGGGCGCACGATCTTGCGGAAGTTGATGATCTCCTGCTTGGCCTCGGACAGCTCCCGGACGATCTCCGACGAGCGGCCCTCGAAGATGTCGTCCTCCAGGCGCTCCAGCTTGAGCCCCATCTTGCGCAGCATCGGGAACGAGGCATCGACGCCGGTGTCGACGATCTTGTAGAGCAGGTAGCCCGAGCCCTTGCTGAACACGTCCTCGCGCAACTCCTGGCGCTCGCGGTAGCGATCGAACATGGCCGACAGCGGCGGCAGCGGGATGTTGGGCATCGTGATCAGATAGTCCGGGCCCATGAACAGGTCGAGCTCAGCGGTCAGGATGCGGCCGGAATCCTTATCGAACATCGGGAAGTGCAGGACGATGAACACGTAGTCGTCGTACTGGTCCAGCTTGGGCCGCTGGTTGCGCGAATACACGTCCTCGTAGTCGAGCGGGTGGAACTTGAAGTGCTCTTCCAGCCACTCGCGGTCCGCGGTCCGTGGCGACTCGATGTGGATCCAGCGCAGCCCACTCGCCTCCAGGATCTCGGGCTCGGACACGGCATCGGGCATGACCGGCTCGACCGAACCCAGCGGGTTACGGTTGCGGGCGCGCGGCAGCTGGCGCGGGAGCGCGATGTTCGGCACGGCGTGATGGTACGGTACGCGCTCCGTGGACTGTCCCGAGCGATGGTGTCGTACAGTCCGGCACCTGATGACACAGCTGTCGCTTGATCGATCCCGCACGCCCATGACGGGATCCGTGCGCGAGCGTGCCTGGCGCAACCGCCATGAACTCGTCGGTCTCGCCCTGGTCGCCGCCATCTACGCCGCGATCGTCGCCTTCTCGTCGCCATGGGGTCGACTGTGGGGAACGGGTCAGGACGCCTATTGCTACTGGTTCCCGACGCTCGCGGATCCGTACGCCAGGTCCGCCTGGACGGATCCGATCGCGTATGTCTACTCGCCGGCCTTCCTGCAGCTGCTGACCCCGATCCGCGCCCTGCCATGGCAGCTGTACATGGCGGCCTGGACCCTGATCCAGCTGGGTGCCGTGTACGTCCTGACCGGTCGTCGCTGGTTCGCTCTCGGTGCCGTGCTCGGGATCATGGAGATCGCCGGGGGGAATATCCACATCGTGCTGGCCGCGGCGATGGTGCTCGGTTTCCGCTGGCCGTGGACGTGGTCGCTCGTGCTGTTGACCAAGATCACGCCAGGCATCGGACTGCTGTGGTTCGTGGTCCGTCGAGAGTGGCGGCAGCTGTTCATCGCCCTGGGCGCGACGGCCCTGATCGTGGCGGTGTCGTTCGCGGTCATGCCCGATGCGTGGCTCCGATGGAGCGAGGTGCTGCGCAGCGCGACCGGTCGAGACGGAACATGGGCTGCGGTACCGGTCCCGTTCCTCGTGCGTGTGCCGTTCGCGGTGGCTCTCGTGGTCTGGGGCGCGCGCACCGATCGCCGCTGGACGGTGCCGGTGGCCGGGATGGTGGCCCTGCCCGCCCTGTGGTACGGCGGGTTCGCGATGCTGCTGGCGGTCATCGCGCTGCGGCGCAACGACGAGGGCGAGCCTTCCAACGGTTGGCGCCTGCCAGGGTCAGGCAGCCGCCGCGCACCCTTGGCGGACCAGGGTCACTGACCGACAGAAGGACCCGGCGGCACGTCCAGCCAGCCCTCGCGTACCGCGCGCATCGCGAGCTCCGTGCGCGATGCGACACCCAGGCGCTCGAAGAGGCGAGCGAGATGCGTCTCCACGGTCTTCGCCGCGATCCGCAACTCCGCGCCGATCTCGTCATTGGTTCGGCCCTCCGCGACGAGACGCACGACATCGTGTTCACGGGGCGACAGTCGCACGCCACCGGCCCTGGGCCGTACGCCGAACGCAAGGCCACCGGCCGCCACGCGCCGGATTGCGTCGATGAGTTCCGGGAGCGGGGCCGTCTTGAGCACGAACCCTGCGGCCCCGAGGCGCAGCGCCGCATCGGCGTACTGGGGGTAGTCGTAGGCAGTCAGCACGATGATCTCCGGTCGCCTCCCCGCCGCGGCCCCCGGTGCCGCCGCCAGCGCCGACAGACCGCTGTCCGTCCCGAGCCGGATGTCGAGCAGCAGGACGTCGATCTGGTCGGCGTCGAACAACCCGGCTGACCGAGCTGCCTCAAGCGACGGAGCCACCCCGACGACGTCAAGGTCAGCCTGGGCGCGCAGCAGCGCCGCCGTCCCCTCCGCGACGACCGGATGGTCGTCGACGATGCCGACGCGGATCAGCGCGCTCGCCATTCAAGGGCCACGTGCGTCCCGCCGGCGGGCCAGCGCCGGACGTCGAGGATGGCACCGATCGCCTCCGCCCTCTGCTCCATGTTCAAGAGGCCGAAGTGACCGGCGCGGTCCGCGCGCTCGCTGGCGTCAGGTGCGATGCCGGGCCCGGCATCATCGATCGACAGGCTGGCGGCCCCGTCGGTCGTGGAGTAGCGGACCACGATCGGCGGTCGGCCGTGCTTGACCGCATTGGCGAGCGCTTCCTGCGCCACCCGGAAGAAGGCGAGTTCGACGTCGGCAGGCGGGCGGGTCCCATCCGAGCGTTCGAGGCGTACCTCGCCGCCTGCGAGCCGCTCGATGCGCAGCACGAGCCAGTCGAGGGCAGGGCCGACGCCGAGGTCGTCGAGGATCGGCAGTCGCAGGTCGCCACAGATGGCGCGCAAGCGATCCGATACGGTGCGCGCGATGTCTGCGCCCTCGGCGTCACCTGCTGCATCGAGCCGGTGCACGAGCAGGGTCAGTTCCTGCAGGGCGTCGTCATGGATGTCGGCAGCGACGCGGGCTCGCTCGGCCTCGGTCGCCGCCACGACGAGATCACGCTGGAGGGCTGCACGTGAGGCGATCCTGGCCAGGGGACGGATGGTGAAGCGACCGGCCAGCAGGATGAGGCCGAACCACAGGACCAGCGGGTACAGCGACAGGCCGTCGGTCACGAGAGCCACGGCCGGCGTGGCCCCGACGACGGCGTACTCCGTGCTTTCCAGGAGGCGCCCGCTGCTGGGCGACGAACCGGCATCAGGGCTGCGGCTGATGGGCCCCGCAGCAGCCAGGCCCGGGATCAGCGGCACGGCGCCGACAAGCGCCCAGCGCGCCACGCCCTCACCGGACCATGGCGCATTGCCGGCTGCGGCGACGCCGATGACCACGGCTCCAACGGCGCAGGCGGCGGTGGCGATGCTGACCAGGCGTCGGTCCCGCTCGTCTTCGACGTGCTCCAGGAGCGCCAGGGCCAGCGGCAACATCCCGAGGACGAGGATGACCGCGCCAAGACTCATCAGGGGCACGGACCATGTGGCGTCGAGTGGCCGAGTCAGGAAAGGCATGGCGGTCGCGACCGCGAGCGGAGCGGCCAGGTTGCGCACACGCCCACCGGCGCGGCCGCTGGCCAGCCACCACCAGACCAAGGCCAGGAGCGCGGCGCCGAGCACGAACCACGGGAGCGAGCCTGAGATGCGGTCCTGGCCGTCGTCCCACATCTCCACGGACGGGTGCATCTCCTCGCCGGGTGGCCCATCGAGCAGCCATGGCTCGATGGCCATGAGCCGCGAGATCGAGTTGCTGGTCACCAACGCCGTGCGCAGCGTCGGGTCGATGTCGACGACCGTCGGTGTCGCAGGCTCCAGACCGATGGGCTCGTAGGGCGGGTATTCGCCGGTCTCGGGATGGGGTGTCGGCTCCGCCTGTGGCCACACGAACTGGGGCAGTCGGACCAGGGTGACGCCTTCGACTTCGGTCACGACCATGCCCGGGCGCACGCCGTGCTGGGTGGCGACGCTCCGGGGCTGCACCTCCGCCACCACGACATGCTCGCCCGAGGTAGTCAGGCGGATGCCGCTCTCGTAGCGGGCGAAGGCGATCGTCGCGAGGCCGACCACCAGCGCTACGCCGACGATCGCGGCGGCAAGGCGGTCACGGGTGCGCTGGTCGAGGCGGTCCACGGCTCGACAGTAGCAGAGGCCCAGACCGTCACGGCGTCGGGGGAATCCCTGAACGCCGCCCGGGGTTCACCGGACTGGGAAGGCCGTCGGACCGCGATGACGATGGAAACGCACGACGGTTCGTGCGCCGGAATGAGAGGAGCTGCGGCTGTGGCCATCCTGGAGACACACGATGTCGGCAAGAGCTATGGACGCCGCGCGCAGTGGGCGCTCCGGCACGTCGACATCACCGTGCCCGACGGCAGCATCACGGCACTCGTCGGCCCCAACGGCTCCGGCAAGTCGACCCTGCTCAAGTCGTGGGTCGGCTTCGAGACGCCGACCGAGGGTCGGGTCGTCGTGGACGGCATCGACCCGCAGCGTGACCGCGGGGCGGCATTGACCCGGATCGGCTACGTGCCCCAGGCACCATCGTTGTATCGCGAACTGACGGTCGACGAGCACGTGCGCCTGACGATCACCCTCCGTCCATCGTTCGACCCGGCGTACGCGCGCCAGCGGCTGGACGACCTGGGCATCCCGCACTCCGCCCGCGCCGAGCAGTTGTCTGGGGGACAGCAGGCGCAGGTCGGACTGGCGCTCGCGTTGGGGACGCGGGCGCCGGTCCTCCTCCTCGACGAACCGCTGGCCAGCCTGGACCCGCTGGCCCGACGCGAGTTCCTCCATGTCCTGGTCGACTCCGTCCGCGCTGATGGCACGACGGCGCTGCTCTCCTCGCACGTCATCACGGACATCCAGCAGGCCTGCGACCGGCTGCTGGTCCTTGGTGGCGGTCGGACGCTCCTCGACCTGCCGATCGCGGCGGCCCTCGCCGAGCACCGCGTGGTCCCCGGCGGCGAATCGATGGGCAGCGGACGCCTCGTCGGCACGTTCCCGGGTGCCGACAACGAGCGCCTGGCCCTGGTCAGCGGCGCATCCGATCACGGTCGGCCGGCGACGCTCGAGGAGGTCGTGCTCGGGCACCTCGTCGCGGGTCGTTTGCCGGCGCTCGCTGCCGATGGCCGAGCGGCGAGTGACGCGGAGCGTGTGGCATGACGCTCGACGCCGTCCGCCTCAGCCTGCGGCTGAGCCGCTTCGAGATCCTGACCTTCGGGCTCCTGCTGACTGCTGCGATCATCGGCGGCCTTGCTGCCGCCGCCTACATCGCGAGCGTGGCCCCGCCGGCCGCGTGCCTGGACTATCAGGCGGAGGCACTGCCGCCGGTCTGCGACCAGATGCTCCCGGCCTTCTTCGCGGCGCAGAGCAGGTTCGCGGGACCGCTCGCGAGCGCCCTGGTCGCACTACCGTTCGCCATGGCCCTATTCGTGGGCGTCCCCCTCGTGGCTCGCGAACTCGAGCGCGGGACCAGCCGACTCGCCTGGTCGCTCGCTCCGTCGCGCTGGCGCTGGTATCTCGTTCGCGTCGCACCAGCGCTCCTCCTCATCGCCGTCCTGGGCCTTTTGGCGGGACACGCCCTCGACCGCCTGCTTGCGGCCGCGGAGCCCGCGCTCGACGTGAGCGCCGCCTTCCCCAACTTCGGGTACCGAGGCGTGGTGTTCGCCAGTCGGGCGGTATTCGTCTTCTGCCTCGCGGTGGCCCTTGGCGCGATCCTGGGACGCACCCTGCCGGCGCTCATCCTCGTGGGGATCCTGGCGGTGGCTGGCATCGGCGCAGGTTCCGACCTCCACCGTCAGCTGCTCGCCTCGGAGGCCGTCCCGGTGCCCGAGGGGGCGTGGGATGGGAGCGACCTGTACATCGAAGATCGATTCGAGTTGCCCGATGGTTCACTCGTCACGTGGGACTACTTCAGCCAAGAGAATCCCTACGATGACCAGGGCGACCCCATCTACCCGACGGTGATGATGGCCGTTCCAGGCGAGCGCTACCGCTTCGCCGAGACGGTCCAGGCCGGCGCACTCGCTGCCGGCTCCGTGGTGGCGCTGCTCCTGGGTGGATACGTGGTCGGCCGTCGACGACCCGGGTAGGCAAGCGAACCCGACGACGGTTGCGAGCGGCCCGCCGCCAGGCACGTTGACACGAAAGGATGGGCCACAGACGATGCCTGGACGTGAAACGCTCCAAGGGCGCCGTGCATCTAATGGACATGGACGGGACTGCGGACGTGCCCTTGGCCGAGCCTGCGATGTTGCTGGCTGCCGTCCGAGAGCACGATCAGGCTGCCTTCACGCAGCTCGTCGCCGCTCTCGATCGTGACCTCCTCCGACTCGCCTACGTGATCACGGGCAGTCATCAGGCGGCCGAGGATGCCGCCCAGGCTGCCTGGGAGCGGCTGTGGCAGAAGCCGCCCACTCTACGAGAGCCGGCGAAGCTGCGCGCGTGGCTGCTCACGGTCTGCGCCAACGAGGCCCGGCAGACGGGTCGACGGCAACGGCGCGGCGCGGCGCTGGAAGCCAGGGCGGCATCCGGCTCGGCGCCGACCGCCGATCTCACGGCTGATCTGGCGGATCTCCAGGTGGCACTTGGCCGCCTGACGACGTCCGACCGCGAGCTGCTGGCCTTGCGATTTGCCGTGGGGCTGGCTTCTGCCGAGATCGCCGAGCACCTCGGCCTGTCGCCGGAAGGAGCGCGCACGCGCATCCATCGACTTCTCCAACGTCTCCGACGGGAGCTGAGCCATGACTGAAGCGCTGTCCTCCGAAGACCTGGAGATCGGCCGGCAGATCCGAGTGCTTGCTGACACTGGGGCGCCGATCCGCGACGCGAACGCCGTCGTCCGGACCGTCATCAGTCGTTCGCCCCGGCGCAGCCTGCTACGGCTGCCCATGGCGCTGGCTGCCTCCGGTGTGCTGGCGCTGGTCGTCGTCGTCGGGCTGGTCTCGATCGACTACGCCGACTCCAGCAGCAGCCCCGCCAGCGCGCACGTCGGTGGGGTCCCCATCGGAGAGTTCAACCTGGGCGGCACCACCTATGGCATCTCCGTGGCACGCAGCATCGACCTGCGCGACGCGCGCCTGACCGAGATGGGTGAGGCGCGCCAGAACAGCGGCTTTAGGACGGAAGGATCCACGGTCTACCAAGTGGACGATGTCGACCCTGGGCACGTCCTCGTCATGAAGCTCATCCCTGGTGAGCGGGACGACGCAGGCTCGATCGGTGAATACCTCGTGCTCGTCCGCGGCAACGGCTTTGCGCTCCTGTGCCCGTACTTCCAGGTGGGCGACCCCTTGGCACCATCGGAGTGCGGCTGAGGACGCGAAGTGAGCTAGCGGGGATCGCCACTAGTCCGACATAGGAGGCTTCCATGGAGCAGCCGACGGAACGAAGCGCACGGCCCAGTGCGCGCACGGTCGCGGTCGCCCTGCTCGCCGGCGTTGCCGTGCTGTTGCTCCTGTTCCCTGGTAGCGGGATCGATCGTCAGCCGCCCGAGTGCTACGCCATGCTCGGATATGTCGTCCCGTGCGGCGGTGGACTGGCCGTCGTCGCAGCAGCTGCGGTGGCTGGCCTCGTGGGCGTCGCGCTCTGGATCTACGGCCGCCGTTCATCACGCCACGGAGGGTGAGGTAGATGCGCGCCCTGTTCGCCGTCGGAGCGGCCGGTCTCGCGAGCATCGCCTCCGTGGTCGCGAGCCTGGACGGCCACGCCGACTACGTCCCGTTCTACGTGGGGCTGTCGTTCTGTGCGGCGATCGCCGCGGCAGCCGCCCACGAGCCGTTCGTCGGGACGCGCCGCCGGGTCGCCCGCATCGCCGCCCTGGCGTGGGCGGGCGCGGCGCTCTGGGTCGGTGTCCTGTTCGTCATGGCCAATACCGTCTGGCAGGCGTCTGGCTCGCCGCCGACGCCCGAGCAGGCGTTCCTTGGCATCCCGGCGAACATCTACTACGCCACAGCGCTCTTCGGCGGGGCGATCCTCATGTTGATGGTAGTCACGATGCCCGACCCTGGGACCGAAGCGCGATCGGCGCGCGCGCCGTCGCAGCGAGCACCGGATCGCACGATTCAGGGTCCACTCTGATGATCCCGAGCCGTAGAGCCGGCTCGTCAGCCAGGCAAAGCACCACCCCATCGCCCGCACGATCGTCCTGCACCGGTAGGAGGACAACGTGATGCTGCGTCGAAGTCGTGTCGCAGGTTGTCGCTTGCCCAGGCCGTCGTCGCTGTCTTCGGGATGACAGACGAAGCCGAGAGCTTGTCATTGGTCGCTCCCGGACCGTCGGGCTAGGGCTTACTGCCCACGGTGAAGCCGGACACCGCGGACATGGAGAAGGGGCCACTGGATACCCTGACGCTGTTGAAGGTGAAGTCGACAGCGGAGGATCGCCCGTGGCCCCGGCGGACAGTCTGGCACGCCTGCGGAAGGCGCTCATCGATCGAGCCGAGCGCAGGGAGGCGCCGGTGACCCAGCTGTGCCGCGAGGCCGGCGTCAGCCGCAGCCGGTTCTATGAACTGCGGGCCCGCTACCGGCAGTACGGCGAGGCCGGCCTCCGGCCCAAGCCACGACCGGCCGAGCGCCCCAGCCGGCAGCTCCCCGAGCCGCTCGTCGACGCGATCCTGGCCTACGCCGTCGAGCACCCGACGCATGGCCAGCGGACGATCGCCGACGCCCTCGCCCGGCCCCGCTTCGGTGGCTGGCGGGTGAGCCACGGCGGGGTCGCCAACGTCCTCGGCCGGGCGGGTCTCGGGCGGCGCCTGGCGCGTCTCGCCGCGGCCGAGAGCCTGGCCGCCTCCGAAGGCGGCCCATTGACCGATCGGGTCCTGCGCGAGGTCCGTGCGATCGCGCGGGCGACGACCGTCCACATCGGCTCGGACGTACCGGGCGAGGAATTGTTCTTCGACACGTTCTATGTCGGGAACCTGAAGGGTGTCGGCAAGGTCTGGCAGCTGAGTGCGGTCGACGGTGCATCGAGCTTCGGGATCGCCCGGGTGATCGCCGGCGACAAGACCGCCGCGGTCATGGCCCGCTTCCTCGCCGAGGACGTCGTGCCCGCCTGTCGG
>Ga0163144_10008793_pt1 | contig 21795 bp, 16 predicted proteins | sample OliLak19BULKMAT1_FD_123175 | JGI IMG/M metagenome (GOLD analysis project Ga0163144, IMG submission 123175) | Freshwater microbial mat bacterial communities from Lake Vanda, McMurdo Dry Valleys, Antarctica - Oligotrophic Lake LV.19.BULKMAT1 | ecosystem: Environmental > Aquatic > Freshwater >... | reverse complement strand
TACAAATCAGCTGCTCTACCAACTGAGCTAAAGTGGCATAAACAAATTCAATTACTTTGATTCTTTGTAAAAAATCAAACAAAAGGATGAAAACCTTAATCGTTTGATTTATAGCCAAAAGTCATCTCTGTAAAGAACTTCGTCATGCACACACGTATGCACCCCGTTTTTTGGGAAGGCAAAGGTAAAGGAAAACACGAAACGGAAAAATTTTAAAAGGGAAAAATTATGTTGTGTTTAGAAGTTGATGAAAGTAAAAAAAAATCCCTCCGTGTTGCGGAGGGATTGGAAGTTAACATGTTGTTTACAAATCGTATTGTTTTTCTTTTTTTCTTTTTAGTTGAATAATAAGTGAATCCATTGCTTCATCAAATGACTGTTCGAATGATTTAGAGGAGTGCTTTACAAATAAATGCTGTCGTGGCACATGAACTTTAATTTCAGCTACTTTGTCCTTAATGTTGTGCATTACGTTGTCTAATTTCAGAAATACATCAACTTTCATAATCCGGTCGTGAAAGCTGTAAAGCTTCTGTACTCTCTGTTTTACGTACTCAAGAAGTTTTGCATCTGCATCAAATCGTACGGTTTGGATCTTAACGGTCATAGCGTTCCAAATTTAAACTAGTTAAAAAATAATGTGAAAGAACTGGTTTTTTCAGTTTGAGTATTGATTATTTCCAGTGCATACAAGTTACGCCTGTATGCCCATTAAACAAAATATTTTTCATCCCTTTTCTATACATTTTAACAGCTTTCTTCTATCGAAAAAAGCAATCGGAATTTTCAAAAACTGATCAGGCTTTGGGGTGTGCCTTTTTATGCACATCCTTCAACTTTTCAATGGTATTATGGGTGTATATCTGAGTGGCAGCAAGACTGCTATGGCCCAATAATTCTTTAACAGCATTTAATTCGGCGCCATTATTCATTAAATGCGTGGCAAAAGTGTGGCGTAAAACATGGGGGCTTTTCTTTTCAATAGTTGTTATTAGTGAAAGGTATTTTTTAACAACCAACTGCACGTATTTAGGATAAAGTTTATTCCCTTTTTCATTTACAAGCAAGTGTTCAAATACCTGTTCTTTGAAATGGCTTTGCTTTTGTTCTAAAAAATGCTGCAGACTGCTGTTCATTTCCTTAGAAAGTGGAATCAAACGCTCTTTATTTCCCTTACCTAATATTTTTAAGTTGCTTTTATTAAGATCAACCTGGGTTTCCTTTAAAGAAATTAATTCACTTAACCGCATACCTGAACAATAGAGCAACTCCATGATCATTTTATGAATGATTCCTTCCCATGTTTGGGGAAACTCAACATGGTTAAACAATGTCTCTGTATCTTTTTGTTCAACATAAGAAGGCAACCGTTTGCTTTGCTTGGGTGAAATAATGGTTGTCATGGGCGACACTTCAATTAAATCCTGCCTGAGTTGAAACTTAAAAAATGATTTTAAACTGGATATTCTTCTGTTAATGGTTTTTGCCGAAGCTCCGGCTGTCTTTTGCTCAGCCATCCAACTTCTGATAAAAGTTGGTTTAATGTCTTTCACTGGAATTTCACCGAATTGAATAATGAGAAAATCAAAAAAGAAAGTAAGATCGTCCTGGTAGGATCGGATCGTATGAGGAGAGTATCGCTTTTCAAACTTGAGATACTCTATAAAAGAATAAAACGGGGTTGTGCTTTGATGGGTCATAAATACAGATAGCCGTAAAGTTACAAAACCTTACGGCTATCCGCTATATTATGAAAGAGAAGAATATTACTTCACTTCAATTTTTCCGCTGGCGATCTGCTGCTTATAGATTGCTTTTAATACATCAGCTCTGCGACGTATTGAGGGCTTAATGAAAGCCTGACGCTCACGCAACTGAAGAAGAACTTTACTTTTTTCGAATTTCTTCTTGTACTTTTTTAAAGCCTTGTCAATGTTTTCGCAATCTTTTGAATCAATGATCAACATAATTATGATACCTCCTTTAAGGTTTTTAGAGGCGCAAAGATAGGGGAATCTGTAAATATTGAGTAATTATCAGAAGATTTTTTATGCTGGCATCTTTCATCCGGATATTTTTACACTGAATTGCCAGTAAGCCTTTTGATCGGCGATGATTTATGAAAGCCGTTAACCTGTCTTTGCTCAAAACTCAGCAAAGCAAGTCAAAAAATCTGCTAATTTACACCCATGTTCACAGGCATAATTGAAATGATTGGTATTGTTGATGAAGTGCAGCAAACAGGCAGCAATAAAACATTTTGGATCAGTTCTTCCATGTCAAAAGAATTAAGCGTTGACCAGAGCTTGTCTCACAATGGAGTTTGCCTTACAATTGAGGAAGTTGAAGGCAACCGGCATCGGGTTACGGCAATTCAGGAAACACTGGATAAATCAAACATCGATAGCTGGGTAAAGCATGATAAAATTAATTTAGAACGATGCCTGCCGTTGAACGGAAGGCTTGACGGTCATATGGTGCAGGGCCATGTTGATGCTACCGGCATCTGCATTAATACCGAGGCACAAACCGGAAGCTGGGTTTATACATTTGAAATTTCCGAAAACTTTGCAGGACTCATTGTTGAAAAAGGATCTGTTTCCTTAAATGGAATCAGCCTCACCATATTTAATGTAACAATCAATACATTTTCTGTTGCAATCATTCCGTATACATATGAGCATACAACCATGCAAGACCTTAAAAAAGGATCAATTGTAAATATCGAGTTTGACATTATAGGAAAATATGTTCAGCGAAATCAACAATTAAAAGGAACCAAGTAAAATAATAGTGTATTAACAGGTGTAAATCAACAAGCTGTTTTAAAGTTTCTTGTATTAATATTGTATGAACAATGATTGATTGCCAGTACGCAACTATTGGCTAACCCTTAAAACCAAATCTACAATCAACAAATGCCGAGAATATCTATTCTTATACCGGTATTAAATGAGTCTGAAAATATTCTGCCGCTTTTTTTTGAAATTAAAAAATTTGTGCCGGAAGATTTTGAAATCATTTTTATTGATGACGGAAGTACAGACTCTACTTTTACTGAAATACAACATTTATCAGAGAGAGATGAACGGATAAAATGTATTTCCTTTTCCAGAAATTTTGGTCATCAAAATGCGTTAATGGCAGGCATGGACTATGCAACAGGTGAATACATTATTACAATGGATGGCGATCTGCAACATCCCCCCTCCTGTATTCCTGTTATTCTTGATCATCTGGAAAAAGGTTATGATATCGTTTCTACGCATCGAAGAAAAACAAGTGAATTAGGTTTCTTTAAAAAAGTATTCACCAAGCTTTTTTACCGACTCATCAATTTCTTATCTGATATTCCCATTGAAGAAAATGTATCTGATTTCAGAGGCTTTACCCGAAAGGTTTTATTTACCATTCACAAATTTGAAGAAAGGGATCTCTTTTTAAGAGGCATTTTCAGCTGGATAGGTTTTAAAAAAATAACGGTGCCTTTTGACGCTCCATCACGCCTGCATGGAAGTAGTAAATATAATTTTATGAATATGGTAAGGCTGGGCTTAAGAGGTACAACTTCGTTCAGTTTTAAGCCATTGCGGATTTCCTTACTCATAGGAACTTTTGTTTCTGTTGTTTCATTTCTATTACTGATCATGGTTGTTATCAGTTACTTCCAGGGAAAAACTGTTCCAGGCTGGGCATCTATTATGACAGCCGTAACTTTCATGGGTGGAATACAGTTACTGGTGATAGGCTTAATGGGTGAATATATTGCCAGCCTTTTCCGTGAAAGTAAAAAGCGACCACTTTATATTATTAATGAAAGAATAAATGTGGATTAAGTTTTTATTGCCCGGATAAAATACTGACCTCCAACAGGCCATTTTTGAAGATGTTTTTCAATCCTGTGAAATAGCCTGAAAAAAGCATTTCGGGGGAAGAAAATTAAATATTTCATATTGCTTATTTTCAAGCCAGCTTTCACTATTATTCCTTTTGTTTTCTTAGAAGGAAGCAATTGAACACCTTTATCAAATTCACAAGAGTTGACGAGGTACCTGGTGAGTGGATTAAATGGGTTGTGCTCAAAAATATATAATCTTCCTGTTGGTTTCAAAACTCTGGCCGCTTCTGCAACCAGGTTTTGTTGTTGATCAATTGCTACATGATGTAATACCCCTGCCACAAAAACAATATCGAATTGTTCATCAGCAAAGGGAATCTTTTCTCCGTCATATGTTTTGAATACTGCATTATCAATATTTTTTTGCGTGGCAATAGCGATACTTTCGCCCGACACATCAATACCTGTAATTTGAAAATGAGGAAAATGGCGGTTAAAGAATAAATCAGTTACAGCATCACCACAACCCAGATCAAGTATTTGTAAATGCTCATCTTGTTCATACTTCTTTACTTCAAGAACTTTATACTCTGCAAAATAAAAGCTATCGGCCCCTGCTACATGCCTGATATTTTTTGTATGTACTTCCCTGTAATCTTTTGCAAACCTGTCAAAATCCTGATTCATTTATACTTATATTTAAGTCAATCCTATTAAAAAAAATCACATGCACTTACAAACGAATGTAGTTAATTTAGCTTCTGTTCTTTAGTCTTGCATCAGAACTCATGAGAAGGGATACCCAAAGAAATCAAAAACCAACGTTTTGAAAGAAAATATATTAAAAAATAAGCACTATCTGGCAGGCATTTTTTTTGTTTTCTTACTGGCTTATTTACCACTGAATACTTTTTTATTTGCTCTTAAAAACGACATGTTCACGGGGTATTTACCTCCACGTTTTTTAATGAGTGAAGTATTAAAAACCAATACACTCCCCTTATGGAATCCTTATATAGCATTTGGCATACCTTTTTATGGTGACATGAGCGGCACTTATTGGAGCCCGATAACATGGCTCATTGCTTCCACTTGCGGGTATAACGCTTACACGCTCTCCATTGAAGTAATGGTCTACATTATAATAGGTGCTTTTGGAATGTATATCCTGAGTTCACAATACACAAACAAAAAATACATCTGCTTTATTGCTGCAGTTGCTTATATTGGTAATGGGTATATGGTTGGACACCTGCAACATTTAAACTGGCTAAGTGGTGCTGCTTTTTTACCCTGGTGTTTATGGAGTATCAACAGAATGTTTAAGTCCTCCTCCCTTCAAACAATTCTTCTTGCCGTCTTATTATTTTATTTCTTTATTGCATCGGCCCATCCGGGTATCATTATTGGTGCTTTGTATTTTTTTATCCCTTACATACTATATAAGTTAGCCAACCGCACAGGCATTTCACATGGAACCAGTATTACTATACCGTTGAAAACGCTGTTTACTTTCCTGGTACTGCTGCTATTACTTGCCGCCGGTCTTATCACTGGATATGCCGATATATTTTCTGAATTTGGAAGAAAAGAGAAACTTGCACTTGAACTCGTATTAAGAGAAAATACAAATATACAAAGTTGGATAAGCTTACTCTTGCCCTTTTCCACAACAAAAAATCCTGAACTGTTTAACAACGACATTGCTCTAAGGAATAACTATTGCGGCCTGTTAATCCTCTCGTTCTTTATATTCGGTTTCTTACAAAAAATGAAGCGTGATCAGATCTTTTTTTTGAGCTCTTCATTATTCTTTTTTATCCTTTCAGCAGGAGGTGTTTTTAAACTATTTGTATATAAGTTTTTACCACTGTTAGGTTATGTAAGAGTTAATGGAGAGTTCAGAATTTTTACAATCATTGGTTTAATTATTATTGCTGTTGTTGTGATGGATGAATTTAATCCTGCCGATTCAAAGCAACTGAAAAAGATGAGCCTGATTATTAAGTGCCTGATCGTACTATTAGCTTTTAGTTTTATTGCAGGTATCTATATTTTTTTAAATGATGCAAAAGAAAATTCATTGTTTCTAACAACCCATTCCTTCTTTAACAATATAAGAGTGAATTTAAAGTTATTGGTTGATCAAGTCAGCTTTGCGGAAACTTTAGTAATTCAAAGTATAATTCAAATAATACTGCTGGCACTTCTGTTATTCTTCCTGAAAAGAAATAAAACCCGGCAAATCCTTTTCATTGTTTGTATTGATATTATTCTTGCAACACTTATGAATCTACCTTATACAGGAGTAGGAAAAGAGCCAGTAAACAAAATTAATACTATTTTAAAAAAATCACCCGACGGAATTCCAGTTCCTGATTTAAAGCCAGTGAATGAAGCAGCTATAATACCTCTTCATGAAGAAAAACTGTTAGGTGACTGGAGCTTTTATAACAAGCAACCGGGCCCCAGACATGATGTTTACTATCCAATAAAATTGAGCTCTGTAGTAACTTATTACCAATTGCAAAAGAAAGACAGTAACTATAATGTAAATCGGTATCCGCTTCTTTTTATTACTGACTCATCTATAAAATATCCATTGACACAAATCTTGAAAATAAAAAAAGATGATCTTACCTACTATTCAGTAAACCAATTACATTTAGAGTTTACTTCACCTCAAAATGGCAACCTCGTTTTTTTGCAGAACTTTTATAAATACTGGCTTGTTAAAAACGAAAGTGGAATAACTCACCCGCCGAAACTTGTAACTGGTTTTATGTATACACCTGTAAAGCAGGGTAACAACAAACTATCATTTGAATTTAAACCTGCCCATATTCCGTACTTACTTTTAAGTACCTTGATTTTATTATGTATTTATATATTTCTTTGTTTTACAGCAAAGGCAAAAAACAACCTGTTTAACTGACAACTTCATGAGCAAAATACTAAATCTGAAAGAGGTATTTATCATCATTGCTTATTTCATATTCATGTATTTGCTTTACCTGAAACTTGGTATTATTGAAATAAATGAAGCTGAGAAATACATACAGGCCAGCCGGGCGATCATAGACGGAGAAATCACGAACACACTGAAGCAACATTTTTTTTACAGCAGCTATATACTTTTTCTTATCCTCATTTTCCAGATAGGAAGTATAAAAACTGCAGTGATTGTTCAACTGCTTCTTAATATTCTTGCTGCCATTTGTTTGAAGAAAAGCACAAATCTTTTACTTGGTAATAAATATTGGGGACTATTTGCTCAAATATGTTTCCTCTTTTGCATCCCTATTCAAACCTGGGCACTTACATTATTCAGCGACAACTTCTTTATATGTGTCATCTGCATTACGCTATACTACACCTTGAAACATAAAACAAAAACTGATTTATTAATATGGTTGACGCTTTGCCTCCTGTTAACTTTTTCACGGCCTCCGGGCATTTTCTTTACTTATTGCTTCCTCTTTTATTATTTATACCAACTGAAGTTTTTAAAACCTCTTTTTTTTTACAGTTTAGCTATACTTTCAATCGCCTTTATTTTCTTTTTGCTTTTTACCACTGAAGTAGAAACAAAGGGATATATTAAACCCATTGCTGCAGGTGCTGTTATTGTAGATAAACCAGATTACAATATCCCTGAGTTTAATGACAGGGAAAAAGAAACCCTCTCCCATACATACACTTATCTCTACAACAAACACGGTTTTTCTTACATAACTACCCTTTATTACAAGAAAGTAAAATCATTTTTTTCTTTTACCCGCCCCCATTACTCAACTGCGCACAACTATATACTCATTGCCCATTATATCCTTTACCCACTTGCAATAGCAGGCTTTATTTTATTATACCGAAACTCCCAAAAGCCAACGGCCACGCTTCTTTTACTGCTGATCTTTTTTGCAGCTAATTTAACAGGATTAACATATAATGAATGGCACTACCGATTCACTTTAAGTATTTTTCCAGCTTTAATTCTACTTTCTGTGATAGGAATAAACTTTCTTTTCAATTCAAAAAAGCAGAAAACTAAATAACTGCAACTGGAAAATAAACAGATGCTAATGCTTTACTTGAGGATTAAAGAATCTTTGATTAAGGGTATGGTTTCACTGGTGATAGTTGAAAATAAGATTCTGAACTGATTAATATTCGTCATGCCATTATACCATTTTGCAGTATCCGCATCAGGCATATAAACAGCATTTAAACTATTAAACTTGTCTTCTTGCCTTTTGTTGAACACATGTGTTTTATATCCATGATCGCTCATGACCAAAATAATTGCATTGTTATTTGTATTTCGTTGGAGCGAATCAATAACATTCATCATTAATTTATTGGTGTACTGTAAGGATTGAATGTATGCTTCTTTTTCAATTTCAATACTATGTGATTGACTGCTGAGATAAGGAATGTTGACCTTGCCGGTACTATCCATTATATAGGGCGAATGTGGAAGCATTAAATGTACATAACAAAATACGGGCTGGGTATTCCTTTCCTGGCTTTTTTCATATGTCTTTTGTATGAGTCGTTCATTTTGTTCATGCAACTTTTTATAATAAGATTCAAGCCAGTCATTTTTACCCAGCTTTATAAGTAGGTATGGCGGCAACTGTTCAACAAAATCATCTAATAAGGTTGGATAAAGTAATAACAATATCCCACTTGGCAGAAAACGATTAGTATAAGCCTCATCATTGTCTTGAATTGCAAAAGGAGAATAATTAACGGTATTATATCCTAACTTTTTAAATGTAGCAAAGGTTTTATTATAAAACATATCAACCATTGCTTGCTTACTACCCTCCTCGCCATAAACCGACAAACTCTTAGGAATTGAAATGTACTCACCGTTAAACATGGATGGCAATGACAATAAGGTGTATTTATAATTACTTGCAGCGTTTTGGATTATTTTAAATTTTCTACTCGCTAAAAATTTAATGAAACTGCTGTTATTATAGTTGAAATTTCGTTCCAAAGATTCACTGCCTGCATACTCATCCAGTAAAATCAGGTAAACAGATGGAAATGATTTTTTTGTTTGAAAATTCTGCTTGCTTTCAAAAAAACTCGTCGCTTCTTTTTTGGCCTTATTGTTACCAGTGAATAAAAAGAATACAAGCTCCAACAATATAAGTAAGCCGAGGGTTACATTAAGCAACATAATAAACCGGGGTCCAATAGTTTTTACTTTATATACAATTACCGCAATGATCAAGAATAAACCCAGAATGATCAACAGTTGATCTTTTACATGAGGCAGGGCTGCCCATAAGTCAAAGTAATTGATAATGGATGTTGTATAAAGTAAAAAAAACAAGAGCACGAAAGTTAGAAAAGCTGCCTTTTTTATTTGACGCTGAAGAAGTCGGCAAAAAACAAAAGAAACCAATGCAACACCTGTAAGTATAAAGAAACCCTCTGCCACTTCAATGAAAGAGACCAATCCCCAATAATATCGCCATCCATGTAATATGAAAAGTAAAATCAGCCATACCGGATAGTAATCGCTACCATACATCTTCTTTATCCAGCTTACTTTATTCATATATTACAAAATACCCAACAACAGGCAGGCCATTGTTGGGTATCATTTTATTTTCAGAAATTACTTACCTCATCAGGTACATCTTTCCATATCCTTTATTAAAGAATTGATCTGTATTATCACCTTCAGCTTTATACTTTTCAAGTCCCTGTCCATTATGATTGGTAATGACCCTGTAAAGATAAATACCGTTACCGAGTTTATTACCATATTGATCTGTGCCATCCCACTTAAAGTCGGTAATATTTCGTCCAATATGTAATGAACCTAATTCAGCTTTTGTAATTTCTCTTACAACCTTTCCTGTAATAGTCAAAATCTGGATACGTATATTTTGAGGAACTTCTGAACCTGTAATAGTAAATACAAAAGCAGTAGAAGTAGTAAACGGATTCGGATAGTTGAGCAGGTTAGAAATCATCGGCTTATTGATAACCTGGAACGAAACCTTGTATTCAAGATCACCTGCTTTATTGCCACTACGGTCAGTACCTGAAACCGTGAGCTCATACTCACCATCCATACGCAGGAATGGAAATAAATCAATGGTTGCTGAATTTTCACCATTTGAAAGATTGGCAGGTGTAAACCGAACAGTATCGGAACCCGGTTTATAATCCCTTGTTGTATTATCAGGGAAACGGATGGTGATCTTTATACCAGCTGTATCGCTTAATGCAAGGAACCGGCTGTCATCCTTCAATTTTACAAGAATATGCGGTTTTGATGATACGATATCACGGTTTAAAATATGAGTACCATCAAAGGTTACATCAAGCCATGGCTTATAGTTATCAGGCTTCACAAAAAAGCCTTTATAAATAAAGTTGTTGAATAAAAATTGTTCTATCTGGTCATTATCCGGATTAACCATCAGGTAAAGCGTATTCAACCCGGGCAAATCTTTAGTATCAATGATATAAGACACAACAATTGAATCACCACTTAACAAAGGTTTTTTCTTCGGCAAATTGATAACACGTGGCGAATTATTACGGTCGGTTATCACGAGCTTCAATTTCAAACTATCAAATGCTGTTTCACTCACATTCCTGAAAGCAATGGCAAAATCAAGTGGCTCACCAAGTTCAAGTGTGTCTTTAAATCTAAATGTTAAGTTAGGTGCAATTGCTCCTTCCGGTACATAATCGGCATACAGTTTCCATAAACTCAATTGATGCGGAGTAATGTTGATATTATCCGTATTCTTCATCCTTAACTTGATATATGCAAACGAAGATGCATCGATAAATGAGAGGGTAGTATCACGAGCGTTAGTCACAGTTGCTAATAACATTTCAACTCCTGTTATTGTACGACCTATAATGTCGATGCTGGTTGTATCAGGTACAAGAGGTTCAATGTTGGTTCCCCTCCATTTCAAATCCTTCCATGTTTTTGCCGGGCCAAACCAGGGCGATTCAATTGTTCCGCTGGTATAATAATCTGCTGCTTCAAATACCTGAACCAGTTGCTCATTCGTCAACCCCACCTGTTGCTGAGGAGTAAAAGAAGAATTTTTTCTGTAAATGAAAATCATTGGTTTGTCACTCTTAAACGAATCAACCAATGTAAACCCTGCGCTTTTGAATCGATGATAAAGTGAATTACCGGGCCCATAAGTACCTACATCTGATTTAAGCACTGCTGTATCTATAACAGCCAGATGTGTACCTCCTAAATTAGTTACAGCAACATAATCACCAACCTTAATGATGTTGTCCATAAAATCCATGGCACTTTTCCTTTGGGTTTGCACATAATAATTGTATTCGAAAAACAATCGTGTTGGCTTACCGCATACCGGAGACTGGCTTCCATATAAACCCTGACCCGGGGCAATTTCTCTGTTTATGTATGGCTCGAGCGTTTTACCATCAAAGACATAAAACTGGAATGAACCATAACGGCAACCATAGCGTTCAATATTCTCAAAGTCAATAGCTACATCAATACTACTTTCAACATGAAAAGGATAAATTCCCGTCCGTATCTGCACTCTTCTGATTGAAGAATCAAAACTTGTTATTCGATTATTATTCAGTGTAATTCTGTTATAAGTACTTTGCTTATGCTGAAAGAAATGCGATTGATTAAATCCAGTTTCAGTACCTGGTACATAAACAAAACTGAAATTGTTCCAGAGTATGGCTGAGTTTACCTGCGGGCGCATACCTACTCTCCAGTAATAAACCGTACTATCTTTAAAGTTGATTCCCGCCGGTTTAAATGAAATGGATCCGCCAACCGATGAAGTAGAATCAATCTTCTTAATGGATGAATTAAAATTTTGTGTACTGTCAATTTCAAAATAATATTTACGCAACGTTCCCAGCGGGTTAGCTGTGGAAGCATAGTAAGTAATATTCTGTTTGTTGATAATAGAATAATTGTATGGATATACAGGACGTATTTCATCTTCAAAAATGAAAAACTCTTTTGTAACTACATTATTTGTTTCACATAATTCATTCAGGTTATTGGCAGGATCAATTTCAACCTTTAGCTTATTGCTTCCTTTATCTGTAAAAGGATTGATAGGCAATATCAATTCAATTGAATCGGCATAAGATATATGTTTGATTTTCTTATTAAATACAATTGTTTTAGTGCCATCAGGAATTTCCCTTGTAATAACTATATGCACTGAATCGCCGATGGCTCTTCCCAGGTTTACAATTTTGATATTGGCTTTAAATTTATCCTCAGCAATGGAAATAAACTCCGGCGACACTTTAACCATTGGTGCCTCAATAGCATAATCAGGTTTCTGTGAACTGTAGAATTTTATTGCAGGATCACCGTGCAGTGTAATTTGTTCCAAATGCATCCTCACATAAAAATCATTAAACCCATTTTCCCTCACCAGTGTGTCGTTAACATTCGCCATTATACGGCCAATTGACTGACCATAAGCGGCATGGCCTATCTGGTTATAAAACTCTTCTGTGTACAAATCAAGATAATTCACAATACCAAGATGGGTACTGGCAATAAATGCAATAGAACCTCTTTGTGGCGTTAGCACCCATTTTTCACTGATGATCATGTTGCCCGATAAACGTAACCCATCAGAAAGAAACATATTTCCGGCCTGACAACCATTTACCAACAGAACAGGGTACTTATTGATTGCAGGATAATTGTTAGGGTTATCAAGATTATACTCAAGCGTTGTGGGAGATGAGTGGCCGAAATAAGTAAGCAATGAAAAACCTTCCTGGAATAAACGAGTTATATTTTCACTCACTATATTCTGTATGGCTGCAACACCGGTCTTTTGTAAAGAATATACTGTAGCACCAAAGGCAGTATCTTTTAACACGTTCTCATATTGCAAAAGATAAAACTTGATTTGCTCACCTAAATAATCATTGGCACCGGCAACATGTATAACATTCTTCTTCCAGATTTCATCTTGTATTACACATGAATTGGAATTATAATAGGATTCATATTGTTTTACTTTATCCAGGTATCCTTTTATTTCATTGCCATTAACAACGTTTAATCTGCCAATTGGAATACGGGGAACAATATTACCATCATCAGAAGCCATTAGCATATCAGAAGCAGGGAAACCTAAAACAGGAATAAGATTCAACTGTTCAAGCACTGGGTTTGACTCTGAATTTCTATAATTGGTGTAAACAACACCTTTCCCGATGATTAAACAGTTTTCAGGTTTTACACTAAAGCCCGCATATGCAAAACGTAAAAAATTCTTAATGGCGTATGCATTGTTTTTTATGCCAAATCCAAACTGATCAATAATATCCTGGGCATTATACGTTTTTGCATTAAACCCACCACCCGTTGATGTGCTTCTGTATAAACGGTATTGTTCAACCTGGTTAACTCCGTTTGCATCAGCATAAAGACTGGGGTTTGAAATGATGATATAATTACTTTGATTAGCTGTTAAGCCATAATTCGTAAATGTTCGTGTTGTAAACGAACCCGGAATTGTACGGATGTTTGACCCCTCCTGGCTGATGAGTAACAACTTTCTTGTAACTGCAGAAGGAGGAAGAACCACTCTCACCTGCGTTGGTGAAAGGACGGCTGCTGTAATACGAAGCCCGTTTGTAAGATCATAAAGAACAGGAGCCTGTGAACCTATGTTCACATTATCTATCACAAGATTATTACCGGCAGCGCTGGCAGGTAATTCAAATTCAAAATTTGCCTGGCCACCGAAATTAAATTGACGTGGATAAGTTAATTCATACATACCTATTACAATACGATCAGTTACTTCGGCTGAAGTATTATTGAATTGAATGCTTGCAGTATTTGTGCTGATAACAGATAAGGGCAAAATATTGTTTGAAGATTCATCAATCATTGCATTAAAATAGTTCATTGATGTATCAGCAACCGCTGTTCCATTCACTGTTACTCTTACTGTGCGTATATTCAATGCCCTGCCAGCTGCTGAGAACTTCAGCATTGCTGCTGGCCCTCCCATTGCAACAAATAAATTATTCTGGGTTGAGATCAAAGGATTAGCGGGTCTGAATTCAGGGCTTGTAAAACCTTCGCCTTCATCAAAAGAAGAAGAATATACGGTGCTGCCTACCACTGCACCAAAACCCGAGTTAATGACATTACGGTAATAGTTTGCTGCTTTATGCATAAAATAACTCTCGGCAGGTAATGGAGAGCTGAGATCATTATTTGTTTGAACTAAGCGAAGGTTGGCTCCGGCATTCGTATGTACAGTTAAAAAAAATGCGGCAGTATCTGTAAAAAGACTCCAACGATCATTGATTTGATATTGTGGCTCCAGGTACATTCTTTTTTCCCATTTACCATCATTTAGTTCGCCCCAGAATTCAATAAATCCATCAGCAGGTAAAACACCCGAAGCTGATGATGTAAAAATGGGCACCTGTTTTCCATGACGCCATAATTGAAAATGTGCTGCGTTGGCATTATTGATACCAATAGTTGTAAGCTGTGCCTGAGAAATTCGATAAACACCTGTTGCACCAACTTTGAATTTATAATAGGTTTTGCTAAAATCAATCCACTCATTCATATAGGTCTGAGCCTGTACGCCTGTAAATGCATACATCAGGATGATGGCTGAGAGTAGGAATCGTTTCATTTTGATTGCTTATTTTTCTTTTGGTTCTTGTTTGTTTTCAAAAGGTCGAGACGGAGAGAAATTATATGGGTATATAAAGGACTTGATTGGTTGGCCAGGTTCGTAAAAGCATAATCAACAAAAAAAGAATTACCAAGCTTAAAACCTGCACCTGCTCCCGGTTGATAAATCCACACTTTCTTTTGATTCAATGAATCACCATCAGCAAAGGTTTTTTGGAAATTGTAAATCCCCCCTCTCAGGAAGAAAACATTTTTAATACTGAGCTCAGCACCAATTTTAGGATCGCCATTTATTACTGGTGAACTAATGAGCGTATTTCTTTGCCCATCAAATGTAAAATCAATATTAGCTTCAGCCTTTAGGGTTAATCCTTTGCCCAAACGGAAATCATAAGCAGCTCCCAGTATCAACCGGGGGGCCGTTAATTCAGTTGATTTGATGGGAATTTCATTATTAGTTAGAAACAAAACTTCTTTTTCTCTTTCAGTAAAGCTGAATGACCAGGCATTGAATGTAGTGGTGATATCTTTTGCAGCTGCACCAAGATACCAGTTCTTTCCTTTCATTTGAAAACCAAGATCCAAACCGAAACCCCAGGCTTTTGCAAATGTGCCCACATTGCGATGAATGATTTTTGCATTTACACCCACACTCATTGATTTGTCGTTGGTTTCTTTTATTTTCTGTGCTACAGAAACAATGAAGGCATAATCTGCTGAAGAAAATGATTTGAGGTTTGCATAATTTATGCTCCCATCGGGCTCAATTAAATATAATGTATTGGGGATATCATCCACTGCAAAACGAAGAAATGAAATACCTACTGTTCGTTTATTTTTTGCAACAGGAATAGCAAGCGCACCAAAGTCATACTTGCCAATACCGGCAAAATATTCGGCGTGCATTAATGATAAAGAAGGATCATTTTTTATTGCTGTTAAACCGGCGGGATTCCAATAACCAGCAGTTGCATCACTAACTGACGCCACCTGTGCACCACCCATGCCAAAAGCACGGGCCCCAGCACCAATATTCATAAACTCGTTTGAATAAATACGTATTTGCGTAAAGCAATTTACGCTTAGCAAGAGGGCTGCGGATAAAAGTAAGGTGTGGCGGGTGATCATCCGGTCGGTTTTCAGATAAACAATTAGATTTAAAGAGGCTCCTAACATATTAAAAGCTGCTTAGGGTAGAACAAAAGTAATCATATTCTGCCCTATTTCAAGCCTTCTGGATAAGAAAGAAGCGACATTGACAAACGTTGATTTTCAATGTTTATTGCCTGTTTTTAACAAGATGATGTCCTCTGCCCTACTTTTGCCTGAAATCTCAGCTAAAAACATGAATTTGATTGAAGAACTCAGATGGAGAGGCATGATTCAGGATATGATGCCGGGAACCGAAGAACAATTGGCCAAAGAATCAACTTCAGGCTATGTTGGATTTGATCCTACTGCCGACAGTTTGCATATCGGCCATCTGGTTCCTGTGCTGCTGCTCCGTCATCTCCAAAACTACGGGCACAAACCTATTGCACTTGTCGGTGGGGCTACAGGAATGATTGGCGACCCAAGCGGTAAAAGTGAAGAAAGGAATTTGTTAGATGAAGCAACTTTAGCTCACAATGTTCAATCCCTGAAAGATCAGTTAGCTCAATACATTGATTTTACACCCGGAAAAGGCAACAGTGCAGAGTTGGTGAACAACTACGACTGGATGAAAGAATTTTCGTTCATTGATTTTCTCCGTGATATTGGCAAACATATCACGGTGAATTATATGATGAGCAAGGATAGTGTGAAGAAAAGAATTGAGGGCGATACAGGAATTAGCTATACCGAATTTGCTTACCAGTTAATACAAGGCTATGACTATCTATGGCTTTATGAGAACAAAAAGTGCAAACTTCAAATGGGAGGCAGTGATCAGTGGGGCAATATTGTTACAGGTACAGAATTGATCCGTAGAAAAGCAAGTGGTGAAGCATTTGCCTTTACCTGTCCGCTTATTACAAAAGCAGATGGTGGTAAGTTTGGGAAAACAGAAAGCGGTACCGTTTGGTTAGGTGCCAACAGAACAAGCCCTTACCAGTTCTACCAGTTCTGGCTAAACGCTGGTGATGCTGATGCCGAAAAATGGATCAAAATTTTCACCTTCATCAGCAAAGAAGAAATTGATGTATTAATTGATGCACATCAGAAAGATCCATCAAAAAGAATAGTTCAAAAACGTTTGGCAGAAGAAGTAACAAAATTTGTGCATGGCGATGGTGAATTAAAAACGGCTATTGAAACAACTGAAAAATTATTTGCCAATCAAACAGCGCCTGTTGAAAGTTTAAGTATTGAAGACCTTGAGGGAATGGAAGGAGTTGTGAAGTTTGATTTTGCTGCTGACAAATTGCAGGCAGGAATTGATATTGTTTCTTTTCTTGCAGAAACAACTATTTTTCCAAGCAAGGGCGAAGCAAGAAAAACGGTACAAGGCGGTGGTGTAAGCATCAACCGTAAAAAAATAGAAGGCATTGAAATAATTGTAGAAAGCAACTTATTGCTTCATGGAAAATATTTACTGGTTCAAAAAGGGAAGAAGAATTATTATCTCGTGAAGGCAGTTTAATATGTTTGAATCAGTTTCCACATTTCATCGGCAACCAACTGATTGCCTTTTGCATTTAAATGAACACGGTCTGTTGTTAAAGTCCCCCGGTCTTTATTGTCGGGATTATTTTTGAGATTATATGCAAGAAATGATTTTCTCAAATCAATAATAGACAATGCATTCTTTGTTGCAAGTTTGCGAATGATCTTGCTGTATTCATTCAAATCTCCATCCTGTGAGTTACTAAAATCAGTCTTCTCTCCTATTGCTGCTGGTGTACACAAAATGACTTTAATATTTTTCTCTTTCAATTTGTCAATAATTGCCTGGTAAAACTTTTCAAATTTATCAGCATCGGTACCTGTACCGGATGAACTTTTGTGCCACACATCATTCACACCTACATACATAATTACTACATCAGGGTTTTTAGCAAGCACATCTTTATCCAGCCTTAAATACAGATCGTATACCTTATTACCTCCAATGCCAGCGCCAATAAATTCATACTTATTTATGCCCTGCTGTTTACTCATGCTGTCAATGCGCATGATATAACCTCCCGGATTTACGCCTGCTTGTGTAATGGAATCACCAAAAAAAAGAACTTTTATTTTATTCTGTTGTTTAAATGCCAACAATAAAATGACCACCGAAAGAAAAAAAAGTTTCTTCATAAAAACATATTATAAAGTAAAGCTGAAAGTATTATTCTACATCAACCTGTTTTCTTGTCAATGCTCCTTCTCTCGCTTCTATAATAAACTTACGTTCTTTGAGCATATAGCCATTCCCTTTTTCACAGAAATGGACTTTCAGGTTTTCAATACCAATCGGATTGCCATCCGGAATATCAGCAATATTTGAATACATGATATCATGCCCGTCAATGATAATGACTAATCCGCTTCCGATCGCTTCCATTTTATTTCCACCAATGATGAGCATACCTGTATCCTCGCCTAAACCAATACCAATACAGGCTGGGTTACTTGCAATTGATTGCGCCAGGCGAACAAACCTACCCCGCTTTTCAAAATGGCTGTCAATGATTACATCATCAATAAACCCAAGGCCGGTTGTCATCTTCACTTCACCTTTTAAATGAGCACGGGAAGCACTTCCTTCATAGATCATGGTATTACTCATAGCCATTGCACCTGCGGACGTGCCTGCAACAACAAATTCTTCCTGCTCATGAAATCGTTCTAATAAAATTTTCAAAAATTCTGTTCCGCCAAAGATGCTGGATAAACGAAGTTGATTGCCACCGCTAAACATAACAGCATTACAGGTACCGATCCGATCGAGGTATTCTGTATTCATTGCATCGGCCCTGTTACGGATATGCATTACTCCGATGTTGGCGCATCCCATTTTTCCAAAGGCATCCATATAATTTTCACCTACTTCATGTGGAATCATTGATGCAGTAGTAATGATTTCAATGCGTGCAGTTAAGCCGCCTGCTTCTTCAACAATGCGTTTTAAAATACCTAGTTCTAAAAAATTGAGATTGTAACGGTGAATTCCGCCTACTTCCTGATCAATGCCTTTATCTTCTGCGCCGCCAATTGCGATTAGCTTTCCTTTGGGATACTGCAAAGCAAGTTTTTTTGGTTCGCTTACAAAAATACGGAAAAAATTTTCGCAACTAAGGTTCAGTTTATACAGTCATCGGATAAAATTTGATATATTCGAAATCCTGAGCAATCAAATATTAGTATATGCAAATTCTTGAAATAAAAATTCTAAAAGGTCCTAATTACTGGAGTGTGCGCCGACCCAAACTCATTCAAATGAAACTGGACCTGGAAGAAATGGAACAAAAACCAACTAATACCATACCTGGTTTTCGTGAAGCCCTGGAAAAAATGTTTCCTTCCATGTACGAACATCGTTGCAGTGTAGGTAAACCAGGCGGCTTTTTTGAACGGGTTGAAGAAGGTACGTGGATGGGTCATGTAATTGAGCATGTTGCTTTGGAGTTACAAACACTGGCAGGTATGGATACAGGGTTTGGCCGAACAAGGGGTGCTAATGATAAAGAAGGTGTGTATTATGTTGTGTTTACTTATTTAGAGGAAGATGCCGGTGTGTATGCCGCCAAGGCAGCGGTAAGAATTGCAGAAGCATTAGCTAAAGGAGAAGCTTATTCTCTGGACGAAGACATACAAAGGCTGAGAGAGATAAGAGAAGATACAAGACTTGGCCCATCAACAGCATGTATTGTTGATGAAGCATTGAAAAGAAATATTCCCTTCATCAGGTTAAATAAACAGAGCTTGGTACAATTGGGATATGGCGTGCATCAAAAAAGAATACGTGCCACCATAGCTTCCACCACATCAAATATTGCTGTTGATATTGCAGGTAATAAAGAAGAAACAAAAATGTTACTCAGCGCCGCTGAAATTCCTGTACCAAAAGGAACGGTTGTAAGAACAGAAGCAGGCGTTGAGGAAGCAATAGAGAAATTTGGTTATCCACTTGTAATAAAACCCATTGATGGCAATCACGGAAAAGGAAACACCACCAACATTACTACCAAAGAGCAGGCTTTACAGGCATTTGAAGCGGCAAAATCTTACAGCCGCAGTGTAATTGTTGAACGCTATATTACAGGATTTGATTTTCGAATATTAGTCATCAACTATAAATTTATTTGTGCGGCTTTACGTACACCTGCAAGTGTAACAGGAGATGGTGAGCACAGCATTCAATGGTTACTTGATGAAACCAATAAAGATACCCGGCGTGGTTTTGGCCATGAAAAAGTACTTACTCAAATTACGGTTGACAGAAGTACCATGAAAATGCTGGAAGAAAAAAACTATACGCTAGAAACTGTTCCGCCAAAGGGCGAACTGGTATTGTTGAAAACAACCGCTAATTTATCAACCGGTGGCACTTCAACTGATGTAACAGATGAAGTACATCCTGCCAACATTTTCATGTGCGAACGTATCAGTAAGATCGTTGGTTTGGATATTTGCGGCATTGATATCATGGCTACCGACCTGCGTACGCCTGTTATTGAAAATGGAGGTGCTATACTTGAAGTAAATGCAGCCCCCGGTTTCCGTATGCATATTGAACCTGCTGTTGGCATAGCCCGCAATGTGGCCGAGCCGGTGATAGATATGTTATTCCCTAAGGGAAGTGTAGGACGAATCCCCATTATTGCCGTAACAGGAACAAATGGCAAAACAACGACCACCCGCTTAACTGCACATATTGCCAAGAGTGCAGGAAAAAAGGTTGGTTATACCACGAGTGATGGTGTATATATTCAAAATCATTTGATGATGAAAGGTGATTGTACCGGACCAGTATCATCAACCTTTGTGCTAAAAGATCCAACCGTTGACTTTGCAGTACTTGAGTGTGCAAGAGGAGGTATTTTAAAATCAGGTTTGGCCTTTCAACATTGCGATGTTGCAATTGTTACCAATGTTGCAGCTGATCATATAGGATTGGGTGGCATCAACAATGTGGAACAAATGGCAAAAGTAAAAGCTGTTCTTCCCGAAACTGTTTTTCCGCACGGCTATGCAATTTTAAATGCGGAGGATGATTTGGTATATGCTATGAGAAAAGATCTCAACTGTAATATTGGATTATTCAGTATGGATGAAAACAATCCACGCATAAAAAAACATTGTGCTAAGGGTGGGCTCGCAACAGTTTTTGAAAACGGGTTTATCAGCATCATGAAAGGCACCTGGAAAATAAGAGTAATGGCAGTAAAAGATATTCCTTTAACGTATGGAGGAAAAGCTGTTCATAATATCAACAACTGTTTACCTGCCGTACTTGCCACTTATTTGTACAGGGATATTACTATAGATGATATCAGGCAGGGATTACTCACTTTTATTCCGGGCGAAATTTTAACACCGGGTCGTTTGAATTTTTTCCATTTTAAAAATTTTACTTTCTTGGCCGATTTTGCTCACAATCCACATGGATTAAAATTGCTGGGCGATTTTTTAGGCAAGCTGGATTACAAGCACAAGGTGGGTGTTATAAGTGGTACCGGCGACAGGAGAGATGAAGACATCCGGGAGTTGGGTGAGTTAAGTGCTCAGTATTTTGATGAGATTATTATACGATGTGATAAAAATTTAAGAGGCAGAACTGCTGATGATATTATCAACTTACTGAAAGAAGGAATTGAAAAAGGAAACCCTGCAATTCCAACAAAAGTGATTGCCAATGAAAATGAAGCGTTGGAATTTATTTATGCCAATCCTATAAAAGGAGCATTGTACACCATCATGTGCGATGTGGTTGCTGGCGCTTTGGATAAGATAAAAGAATTAAAGACAAGAGAAGATAACTTGTAGTCAATTACAGAAAATTTTGGTTCATCTGTCTAAGCACCTTATTTTTGCTGCCCCGCAAGGGAGATTGGCCTATAGTATAATGGTAGTACGACAGATTTTGGTTCTGTTTGTCTTGGTTCGAATCCAGGTAGGCCAACTTAAAAAAGCTGAAGCATTTTGTTTCGGCTTTTTTATAGTTCTTATTTTTTGTTCTGTTTATCTTGGTTCCCTGTCCGAATGATTCGTTCAGGCGGGGAATCCAGGTAGGCCAACTTAAAAAAGCTGAAGCATTTTGTTTCGGCTTTTTTATAGTTCTTATTTTTTGTTCTGTTTA
>Ga0163144_10008792_pt1 | contig 21795 bp, 24 predicted proteins | sample OliLak19BULKMAT1_FD_123175 | JGI IMG/M metagenome (GOLD analysis project Ga0163144, IMG submission 123175) | Freshwater microbial mat bacterial communities from Lake Vanda, McMurdo Dry Valleys, Antarctica - Oligotrophic Lake LV.19.BULKMAT1 | ecosystem: Environmental > Aquatic > Freshwater >... | reverse complement strand
TCGAGAAACTCTCCTTGAACACGCCTCGCTTTTCGATCTCCTCAATCTCAACGAGGCCCGCCTCGCACTCCTCAAACGTCAAGACCCGCAGCTATGCCTCCAACTTTAACCGGACAGGAGTGGTTCACGATGACAAATCAAGGAAACATCCACCTAATAGGGAAGCGACCATGGTCACAGCCGGGGCTCGACGCGCGCTGCCCCGACTGCTATCCTATTATCCATGGTCCAGCAGACGCACGTGCCGAAGGAGCCGGAGGCTATCGCCTTCCTCAAAGCCAACCCAGGGCTCGCCGCGCTGCTCGCGCTGAGCGCGCTAATCTCCGTGTGGGGCCTTACGCGCAGCGCGCCGAAGCGAGAGCCGATTCCCGCCGCGATCGAGCCCGTCGTCGAGGCGCCGGCGCCCCCCGTCGAGCCGGAAGCCGAAGCGCCCGCGCCCTTCGTCTTTCCCGCTCCGGCGCCTGAGGCCGCCCCTCCTCCCGCCGCGGTCGCTGCGCCGGCGAGCGGGGAAGCTCCGCCTCCGCCCGCGGCGGGCCATCGCCGCGAGGACGGATCGTGGGAGTCGTCGGGCGGCTCTTTACCCTAAGCTCGTCAGGAGCACTCGGAGTGCCCGCAGTCGTGGCAGGTCACGCCCGTGCAGCCCGATTCGTGCGCGACGTTGCGAGAGAAGCACTTCGGGCAATGCTCCGCGGGCGCGGGCGCCGCGGCGTCCTCGGCCCCGCCTTCGATCCAGCCCGTCTTCTTGAGGTGCGTGCGCAGCGCGATCGCGAGCGCGTGGGGGATCGAGTCCACGCGGTGGGGCCCGAGACCGATCGGCTTGTCGCCCTTGATCGAGTTCAGGTGCTTGAGCAGCCTGATCGGATCGCCGCCCTCCGCGAGATATTTGGACAGCAGGATGCCGACGAGCGAGGTCAGCCCCGAGATCTCCGTGCCGAGCGGCGGGATGTTCGTGAAGACCTGGAACGGTCCCTTCTCGTCGTAGTTGATGTGGACGTGCAGGGGGCCGTAGCCGGTGCGGATCTGGTAGTACTCCGCGTCGAGGCCGAGGGAGGCCTCGGGCTCGCGGCGCTTGGACTTCGACGTCGACGGCGCCAGATTGAGCACCTGCTGGGCCTTGGAGCCGTCGCGGTACACGGTGATGCCTTTGCATCCGAGCTCGTACGACAGTAAATAGGCGCCGCGCACGTCCTCCGCGGTCGCGTTTTCGGGAAGGTTGATCGTTTTCGAGACCCCGTTATCAACGTGACGCTGGAAAGCTGCTTGCATACGCACATGTACGTCGACGGCGACGTCATGTGCTGTAGCGAATAATTTTTGGACGGAATCGGGAATTTCAGGAAGGCCGGACAACGACTTGTGGTTTCCGTCGATGCGTTTCATCAGCGACTTCTCGTCGGAGCCGAACCACTTATGCTTCTCGGCGTACGCTCTGAATAACGGATTCACTTCGAAAAACACATCCTTGTCTTCCGGCTCCTTGCCGTGCTTCAAAAGCTCGAGAGCCTTTGCGTTGTATCTCGTATACGCAATCGCGAAAAACGGCTCGATGCCGCCGCCCTGAAGCCCCGCGGCGATCGCGATGGTGCCCGTGGGCGCGATAGTCGTGCGCGCGCAGTGCCGCGGACGGCTTTTCGTTCCGCGAAAATGTTTGGACTTGGGATCGTACACCGAGTCGGTCCAATTGGGAAACACGCCGCGCTCCGCGGCGATCTTTTCCGAGGCGTCGAGCGCGGCGCCGTTGATGAAGGACATGACCTTGTCGGCGAGCTTGAGCGCCTCGGGGTCGCCGTAAGCGATCCCGCTCTTGACGAGCGCCTCGGCCCAGCCCATCACGCCGAGGCCGATCCGGCGGTTTCCCTTGGCGAGGAGCTCGATCTCGGGCAGCGGATAATTATTCACCTCGATGACGTTCTCGAGAAAACGGATCGCGAGGCTTACGGACTCCTTGAGGCGAGGGTAGTCCCAGCGGCCGTCGTCGGAGACGAACGCCGACAGGTTGAGCGAGCCCAGGTTGCACGGCTCCCACGGCAGCAGCGGCTGTTCACCGCAGGGGTTCGTGCTCTCGATCTGCCCGAGCGCGGGCGTCGTGTTGGAGCCCGAGGAGTTGATGCGGTCCAGCACGACGTAGCCCGGATCGCCGTTCGTCCAGGCGAGGTCGACCATCGCGTCGAACACCTCCTTCGCGCGGAGCTTTCCGGCCGGCTTGCCGGAGCGCGGGTTGATGAGGTCGTATTCGGAGTCGGACAGCACCGCCAGCATGAACGAGGAATCGACGCCGACCGAGACGTTGAAGTTCTCCATGACTCCGTTCTGGGCCTTCATGCGGATGAACTCCATGATCTCGGGGTGATCGTACCGGAGGATCGCCATGTTGGCGCCGCGCCGGGTGCCGCCCTGCTTGACGACCTCGGTCATCGTGTCGAACAGCTTCATGAAGGACAGCGCGCCCGAGGCGACGCCCTGCGTCTTCTTGACGAGGTCGCCCTTGGGCCGGATCGACGAGAACGAGAAGCCGGTGCCGCCGCCGGACTTCTGGATCATGGACTGCGCGGACAGCGACTTCGTGATGCCCTCCATTGAGTCCGGCACGGGGAGGACGTAGCAGGCCGACAGCTGCTGCAGCTCGCGCCCCGCGTTCATCAAGGTGGGCGAGTTCGGCAGGAAATCCCAGCTCGCCATCAGCGCGTAGAACTTCGCGGCCCATTCCTCGCGCGCGGCCTTGGCCGCGGGATGCTTGGCGCATGCCTTCTCGAGGTTGGCCATCAGCCGCGTGAAGTTGGCCTGCCGCGCGTCGTTGTCGGGGAGGCCCCGGTGGAAGAGGCTCATGCCGCGCTCGACGGTCCGGCTCACGCCTTCGAAGAGGCCCCAGGCCGCGGCCTTGGGATGGCTCAGGAGCTCGCCCAGGGCGATGTTTCGCGCGATGCCCGCGAGCCACGCCTCGACCGTCGGGGCGTCGCGCAGGTATTTGTCCTTGATGACCTTGAGCTGGTTCTCGGTCAAACGGACCTTCACGGCGGAGGGCTTGGATTTCATGGCACTGCCTCTATAGGGAAGTGTAACAGCCTTACGGGCGAATCGCCAGCATCGCCGCGGCCGCGGCGGCCGAGGCTTTCGAGGCGCTGAGGCGTTCCTTCAGGAGCCAGTCGAGCTCGCGGCTGGGCCGGCGGGGCCGGAATATGGAATAGGCCGGGAGGCGCCAGTTCGTGCCGCTGCGGACCATCCCGCCTTCGGTCAGGATCCAGCCGCGTTCGATCAATTCGCGGGAGCTGAACCAGGTCCACACCCAGTTGGTCGCGGGCGAATTGTAGGAGACGCCTTCGGCCACGCCGTCGCGCGTCAGGCAGACGCTCACGGCGCCCTTTTGCGAGGAGGTCATCGTCCAATCGTCGTAGTTCACGCGCCGGGCGCAGGTGGGGGCGCCGGCCTGGAGCGCTATGGCCGGGGCGTTGAGCGCCGCGCGGCGCTTGAGGTAGGCCTCGATGAGCGCCTGCCCCTCGTTCTTGCGGTCGTACGACCCGATGCGGACGAGATGGGCCAGTTCGCCCAAGCCGACCTCGTCGGCGCCGAGCCAGATCCATTCATCGCCCGTCTGGAGCGAGCGCATCGAGGCCCCGATCGCGTTGCCCCAGTGGTCGAGGCAGAGCTTGATGCGCCGGGGGTCGTCGCCGTCCAAATAGCGCGGCACGGACGCCTTGCTGTGGCAGAGCGATTCCGCCCGGGCCTGCGCGCCCAGGAGCGATATCGCGAGCGCCAGCGCGCACCGTATCCTCATGAGAGGAGTATGCGCCGGGCGGGCGGGAGGGGGGAGGGTCTCTCGGACCTTTTCTCCTGGGCCCGATGGCGGCCCCGTCAATTCAGTTGCGTTCCGACGGGGGGTTTGTTACAATGTACTCCTACCTCAGAAGACAGGAGTCCTATGTACGCTATTATCGAGACGGGCGGAAAACAACTTTGGGTCATTCCCGGCGAGACCGTTAAGGTCGAGAAGCTGGAGGTCAAGGAAGGCGAGACGCTGACGTTCAACGCGCTCTGGGCCGTCGGCGACGCTCCGGAAGGCCAGGAGCCCCAGTCCACGCGCACCGGCAAGGTCACGGCGACCGTCGTGAAGCAGGGCCGCGGCAAGAAGATCATCGTCTTCAAGAAGCGCACCAAGAAAGCGTACAAGAAGACCCAGGGCCATCGTCAGTGGCTCACGTCGATCAAAATCGAGAGCATTTCCCTAAACTAATATGGCTTCAACAAAAGCACAGGGCTCATCCAACAACGGCCGGGACTCACACGGTCAACGCCTCGGCGTCAAGCGCTACGGCGGAGAAGTCGTCACGTCGGGCATGGTCATCATGCGCCAGCGCGGCACGAAGATTCTTCCCGGGCTGAACGTCGGCCTCGGCAAGGACCACACGCTGTTCGCGAAGATCAACGGCGTCGTGACGTTCGAATGGGCCCGCAAGGACAAGAAGCGCGCGTCCGTGTATCCCGTCGGCGACGCGCGCACCGTCACCGCGAAGATGCACCTCAAAGCGGCCGCTGCCGCCAAGTAAGCTTTAACGTCGCGCTCACGCGCGTCGACGACGGCCGCCGGCCACATCGGCGGCCGTTGTGCTTAGTATCTAGCACTCATACAATCAACCCATGAACTTCATCGATAAAGTCCGCTGTTTCGTCGCCGCCGGAGACGGCGGGGACGGCTGTCTGTCGTTCAAACACGAGAAGTACATGGAGTGGGGCGGCCCCAACGGCGGCGACGGCGGCCGCGGCGGGGACGTCTGGTTCGAGGCGGTTTCGCGCCTGACGACGCTGATGGACCTTCATTTCCGCCCGCACGTGACCGCGGGCCGCGGCGGCCACGGCAAGGGATCACACAAACATGGCTCCGCAGGAGACATGATCACGATCCCGGTTCCCGTCGGCACGCTGATCTACAGGGACGGCCTCCTCGTCGCCGACCTGCACCAGGACGGGCAGAAGTGGCGCGCGGGCGAGGGCGGCCGCGGCGGCCGCGGCAACTGGTCCTTCAAGACCCGGCTCAACAACGCGCCGCGCCTCGCCGAGAAGGGCGGCCCCGGCGAGAAGTGCACGCTCGACATGGAGCTCAAGCTCCTCGCCGACGTCGGCCTCGTCGGCTACCCGAACGCGGGCAAGTCGAGCTTCGTCTCCCGCGTCTCGAACGCGCGACCTAAAATAGCCAATTATCCGTTTACCACTTTATCGCCGAACCTCGGCGTCGCGTACCATAAGCACGTGAGCTTCGTCCTCGCCGACCTCCCGGGGCTGATCGAGGGCGCCGCCGACGGCAAGGGCCTCGGCGTCAAGTTCCTCAAGCACACCGAGCGCTGCCGTCTCCTGGTGCACCTCATCGATCCCGCCGGCTACATGGGCGAGGATCCGGAAGCCGGCATCAAGACGATCGAGAAGGAGCTGAAGAAGTTCAGCCCGAAGCTCGCGACCAAGCCGAAGATCCTCGTGCTCAACAAGATGGACCTGTCCGAGAGCGAAGAGGTCCTGAAGAGGCTCAAGAAGAAGCACAAGAACATCCTCGCGATCTCGGTCGCGACCGGCGACGGCGTCGACGTCATCCTCGACAAGGTCATCGCGGAGCTCGCGAAGCACAAGGGCCCGATCCACTTCGTGCAAAAGACCGTCGACGACTCGATCCACAAGGTCGAGCAGGGCTTCACCGTCGAGAACGAGGGCGGCGGGAGCTACATCCTGCGCGGCAAGTTCGTCGAGCGCGCGTCCGCGATGCTCGACGTCGGCCTGCCCGAGGCGATCAACCGCTACCAGCACACGCTGAAGCGCATCGGCGTGGACCGCGCGCTCAAGAAGGCGGGCGTTCAGCCCGGCGACCGCGTGAAATGCGGAGCGTTCGAGTTCGAGTGGTCCAACAACCCCGTCAAGCGCATGGCCGCGAAGCCCGCCGACGGCCGCACTCGGATCAACGTCGGCAAGAAATAGATGGCGGGGACGCTCAAGGCCTACGAGGCGAAGCTCAACGACCCGAACGACGTCTCGGGCGCCTACCGCTTCTGCCAGGACCTGGCGGACTCGCACTACGAGAACTTCCCCGTCGCTTCGCTGCTGCTACCGAAGCGCCTGCGCAAGCACGTCGCCGCGCTGTACGCGTTCGCCCGCATCGCCGACGACATGTCCGACGAGCCCGAGTACGAGGGCCGGCGCCGCGAATGCCTGCTCAACTGGCGGTCGATGCTCGCCGACACCGGCAAGCGCCCGCCCACGCATCCCGTGTTCGTGGCGCTCGGCGCGACGCTGAAGGAGCTCGACCTTCCTAAGGAGCCGTTCGACGACCTTTTGTCCGCGTTCCTGCAGGATACCGAGAAGAGCCGTTACGCGACGTTCGACGAGGTCATCGATTACTGCCGCCGTTCGGCCAATCCGGTCGGGCGCATCGTGCTGATGATCCACGGCTACAAGGACCCCGAGCTGTTCCGCTATTCCGACGCGATCTGCACGGCGCTGCAGCTCGCCAATTTCTGGCAGGACGTCTCCGTCGACCTCAAGAAGGACCGCGTCTACATCCCCGACGAGGACTTCAAGGCCCACGGCTATTCCGAGGCCGACCTGCGCATGGGCGTCTACAACGACCGCTTCAAGAGCCTGATGAAGTTCGAGGTCGCGCGCGCGCGCGCGCTGTTCGAGCAGGGCAAGCCGCTGCCCGAGAAGCTTCATTGGCCGCTCTCGCTCGAGATCCGGCTGACCTGGTACGGCGGCATGCAGATCCTCAAGCTCATTCACAAGCTGGATTTCGACACCATCCGAACTCGCCCTACGCTCAAGAAGCGGGAGTGGATACCGCTTGTCGCGCGTGCGCTGATAGGGACGTGAGCGCCGAGAAGAAGTCGAACTTCTTCCTGGGCTTCCTGCTGCTGCCGAAGCCCAAGCGCGAGGCGCTCTCCGCGGTTTACGCCTATTGCCGGCTTATCGACGACATCGTCGACGAGCCGGGGCCCAAGGCGGAGGCGCGAAAGCAGCTCGGGTTTTGGCGCGATGAAATCGAACGGGTATTCAAGGGCGTGCCCGAGCATCCCGTGGCGCGCGACCTGCTCGGGCCGATCGCCGCGTACGGCATCCCGAAAGAGCCTTTTTTAGAGATGATCCGCGGATGCGCGATGGACCTCGACGGAACGCGCTATGAGACGATCGCGGACCTCGAGAGCTACATGCGCGGCGTGGCGTCGTCGGTCGGGATCATGTGCGTGCATATCTTCGGCTGGACTCATACGCCGAAGGACCGCATGTATGAGTTCGCGACGACGTTCGGCTACGCGTTCCAGCTCACCAACATCATCCGCGACGTCGGCGCCGATCTGGAGATCGGCCGCGTGTACCTGCCGCTCGCCGACCTCCGCGCCGCGGGCTACTCCGAGGACCGCCTTCTGCACCGCGAGCACGGCCATGTCTTCACCCGCGTCATGACGGCCGAGCACGCGCGCGCGAAGGCGTACTACGCGCGGGCGCGCGCCCTCGTCGACGTCCGCGACCGGAAGGCGCTTCTTCCCGCCGAGACGATGGCGCACGTCTACGAGGGCCTGCTCGACGAGATCAAGGAGCGCCAGTTCCCGGTGCTCTTCCAGAAGACGAGCCTGTCCGGCTGGCGCAAGGCCTCGCTCGCCGTGAAGGCCTGGCTCTACTGCCATGGGTTCTGAGAAGCCCGACGTCATCGTGCTCGGCGGAGGCTTCGCCGGGCTCTCCTGCGCGGTCGCGCTCGCGGAGAAGGGCCGCAAGGTCTTGGTCCTCGACAAGAAGCCGCGTCTCGGCGGGCGCGCATATTCATTCAGCGAGAACGGGCTCGATATCGACAACGGCCAGCACCTGTTCATGGGCTGCTACTGGGAGACGCGCAAGTTCCTGACCACGATCGGCACGCACGATCGCCTCGACATCTACGAGGACGTGGTCGTCGATTACGCCGAAGCGGGGGGGAAGCGCGACCGGTTATCGTGCCCGTCCTGGCTTCCCGCGCCGCTGCACCTGGCGGCCGGCCTCATGGGCCTCAAGGGCGTCTCGCTCGGAGAGAAGGCCGCGTTGCCCGCGTTCGACAAGGCGCTCAAGTCCATGCGGACCGGACCCATCCCCGAGGCCGTCGAGCGTCAGACCGTGCGCGGCTGGCTGACCTCGATCGGGATCTCCGCCAATTTTCAGACGCGCTTCTTCGACCCCGCCGCGATCGGCATCCTCAACGACAAGCCCGAGGTCGCCTCGGCCGCGGGCTTCGTCCAGGCTCTGCGCCAGATGTTCCTCACCGGGCGAGAGTCCTCGCGCTTCGCGTTGGCGAAGACCGGGCTCTCGGAGCTCTACACCGACGCCGCGCGCGACTACATCGAGGCGCGCGGCGGCCGCGTGATCTCGAACGCGAAGGCGGCGAGCCTCATCGAGGAGGGCGGGCGCGTACGCGGGATCAAGACGGACATGGACTCGCGCTTCGAGGCGGGCCACGTCGTGTCCAGCTTGCCGCCGTGGGACCTGAAAAAACTCGGTCTGCCGGCGGCCCTGCGCGGTTCCTGGGAGACTCTCGCGCCCGCGCCGATCGTCGGCGCGACGCTCAAGCTCGACCGTCCCGTGATGTCCGAGCGGTTCCTCGGCATGCTCCACACCGAGACGCATTGGGTGTTCAATAAGACGATGATCCACGGGATGAAGGGCGAGGGCCAGACCCTGGCGACCGTCATCTCGGGCGCCCACGGCCACATCGGCCTGTCACCCGAAAGGATCCTGCAGATCGCCGTCAAGGACCTGGCCGCGTGCATCCCGGAGTTCTCGAAGGCGAAGATACTCGCCTCCAAGGTCGTCAAGGAGCCCTTCGCCACGCTCTCGCCCACGCCCGGTTCCGAGGCCAAGCGCCCCGAGCCTGGAAGCGGCATGCCCGGCTTTTCCTTCGCGGGCGACTGGACGCGCACGGGCTTTCCCGCGACGATCGAGTCCGCGTGCGTCTCCGGTTACGCGGCGGCCGGCCGGATCAACGGCGGCCGGGAATAAGACGCTTCATTTCGGCGGATCCTTATTTAGATTTAGCGCCGGCCGCTGCGGCCGATGCGGCCGCTCGGGCTTTGTCGGCCGCCCTGGCCCTGTTGTCCGCCGCGGACCGTTCGTGCGTATCCGAAATATCTCCCTTCTCGAGGTGGCCTCCACCAAGCCAGATGCTCATCCGGTCGCTGTAGCACTTGCTCGGCAACTCATACCCGAATCGCACGAAGCTATCGCAGTCCCGAATGACCAGTCTTAAGCCATCCTCGCACCGTTCGCTATTCACCTGCATCCCCTGCGCGATCACGGCCGCAGCCGTCTCGTCTCTTGCGGCGCGTTCCTTCTTCAACAGGCGGATGGCTGCGCGTGCGTCTTTCGGTTCCTCGGACCACTCTTTGCCGACAAGGTATTGCGGAGCAATCAAGCTGCCGAGGACCTCTCGCAGGCGATTGGACAAGGTGTGCCGAAAGCATTGCTGCTGTTCCGCGCCCGACATCGGGGCGCAGCGCTCATGGAATTCCGCCTCGGAGGCCCACCCTTGCTGCTCGCGGCCGCCCCCGCACCGTAGGTCGTTCCGTCTGAGCACGGGGAGAACTTCCGCGGGAGACAGGGGTCCGGTAGGCTCCGCGGCGGCTTCCTGAGCGGAGGCGGCCGAGGCCAAGCAGGCGGTCAGCGCAACGGCAAGCGCGAGTTCTCTCATACCGCAAGTATTGTGCCGGCGTTTGCGATTGTCAAGGGGCGGGCCGCAGTGGGCGGCGGGCCCGGGGAATAGATATAATCGGCGAGGCCGCTGGAGGAAATCCCCGATGATCAAGTCCGACATTTGGATCCGCGAGATGTCCACGACGAAGAAGATGATCGATCCTTTTGTCGAGCGTCAGGACGGCAAGGGCAAGATCTCGTTCGGGCTGTCGTCTTATGGTTACGACATGCGCGTCGCCGACGAATATAAGGTCTTCACGAACGTGCACGGAACGGTCGTCGACCCGAAGAACTTCGACTCGAAGGCGTTCGTCGACATCAAGGCTCCCGAGTGCGTCGTGCCCCCGAACTCCTTCGCGCTCGCGCGCTCGCTCGAGCGCTTCACGATCCCGCGCGACGTCCTCGCCGTCTGCCTCGGCAAGTCGACCTACGCGCGCTGCGGCATCATCATCAACGTGACGCCGCTCGAGCCCGGGTGGGAAGGCTACCTCACGATCGAGATCTCGAACACGACGCCGCTGCCCGCGAAAATCTATTCGAACGAGGGCATCGCGCAGCTGCTCTTCTTCGGAGGCGACCAGCTCTGCGAGACATCGTACTCGGACCGCAAAGGCAAGTACATGGACCAGGTCGGCGTGGTCCTGCCCCGGATCCTCGCCGCCAAGTGAAGCCGGCGCTCCTCCTCCTGCTGCTGCTGGCCGTCCCGGCTCGGGCGGAGGATCTCGGCGGGCACGCGCCCGCGAAAGCGGAGCCGGCGGCCCCGGTCGAGGACCGCGCCGTGATCCTCGATGAGATGTGGGAGCGCCGCATCCTGGCGCCGGATCAATCCGCGTGGGCGCCGGCGGACGCCCAACTGCTGGGGCAGATCCGGATGTCCGAGGACGAGGCTCTCTCGTATCTGAAGAAGAAGTACGGCGGCGCCGCCGCGCGCCGGTGGACCGCGCCGCGCCGGGCCAAGGCGACTTCCAGGCGGCTCCTCACGAAGGAAGGCTGGGAACGGTACCTGTCCGACGTCACCCAGGACGCCATAGAATACTTCGAATCCAAGGGCGCGGGCGCCAAATGGGCCCTTAAGCTGACGGATTGGGAAGGACGGCGGCTTTTCGACGGGGACGGGCGATTGACGCCCGCCGGGTCCACCGTCTACAACCGGGCGAAGCTCAAGCTCGAGGTGTTCTGGCGGTCGCCCAACGGCGACGTCTTCGGCACGAGACGGCCTCCGGCCGCTCGTTAATACCCTCTTTTTCCGCTTGTTCCCCGTCGTGGAATTTGTTAACATTCATTACTATGCCTCAGAACAGCTACATGCATCCTCCCCGCCAAGCGGCGACGACCCGCAAATGGCATCACATCGACGCGAAGGGCCTCGTGCTCGGACGCATCGCGACGAAGGCCGCCGATCTACTCCGTGGAAAAGGCAAGGTCACCTACACCGATTACGTTGATTGCGGCGATTTCGTCGTCGTGACGAACTGCAAGCAGATCAAGCTCACCGGCAACAAGATCGACCAGAAGTTCTACTTCTCGCACTCCGGGTTCGCCGGCGGCGCCAGGGTCATGCCGATGAAGCGTCAGATGGAGCGGGATCCCCGCCGCGTCATGATGCTCGCCGTGCGCCGCATGCTTCCCAAGAACCGCCTCGCTCGCAAGCAGATGGTTCGCCTGAAGATCTACGTCGGCGACAAACACCCGCACTCGGCCGTCAACCCGCCGAAGGCCAAGTAAGGATATTATGGTTACTAAGAACGAAGCGATTTGGGCCACCGGCCGCCGCAAGACTTCCGTCGCGCAGTGCCGCCTGCTGCCGAAGGGCGACGGTAAAGTCACCGTCAACAAGAAGACCGTCGAGGCGTACTTCCACGGCCTGCCGCATCAGATCCGCGACGTCACCGAGCCGATAACGCTCATTGAAGCCGCTAAGAGTCACGACTACATCCTCAAGGTCAACGGCGGCGGCATCTCGGGCCAGGCCGGAGCGGCCCGCCATGCGATCTCCCGCGCGCTCGTCAAGCTCGACGAGAAGAACAAGAAGACCTTGCGCGCCGCCGGCTTCCTGACGCGCGACCCCCGCATGGTCGAGCGCAAGAAGCCCGGTCAGCCGAAAGCGCGCAAGCGCTTCCAGTTCTCCAAGCGCTGATCCGCACGTCTCCCATGGAGACGATCAAGATTCGTGGACTGGCCCGTCTCACCGCGGCGATCTTCGCCGGGTGGGGCGGGCTGGCTGCTTTCAAGGGCGTCTACGACCTGCTGGGCGGCGAGCCCGAGGCCAACGCGTACGCGCCCGCTCCGTGGGGGTTCGTCACGCAGGCCGAATGGGGCCGTTACGCCCGTTTCGAGCTCGTCTACGGCCTGGCTTGCCTGGCGCTGGCGTGGTACTGCCTGCGCTGGTCCCGGCGGCTTCCCGAGACCGTGAAGCGGGCCCGGCGGGAGCCGGAGTTCAACCTCTTCGAATGATCAAGGTGGGCTGCGCCGGCTACCCAATCGGACGCGACCGCTACTGGCGGTCCTTGTCCTTCGTCGAGACGGACACCGGGAAGGGCCTGCCCAGGCTCGAGACGCTCGCGTCCTGGCGCAAGGACATCCCGGCGGGCGGTGAAGCCGCCTTGCAGGCGCTGCGGACGATCACGCACGGCCCCGAGGACCGCGGCTTTCCGGCTTCATCCCGCAAGCTTCCCAAAAATCGCCAGATCCTATGCGGCTCGTTCCGGGAGAGCCTCGAGGTTCATGAGGCCTGGATGGCCACAAAAGCGTCCGCGGAGGCGCTCGGGGCCCGGATCGTGGTGTTCGAGTCCCCGCCGTCGTTCCAGCCCGGCTCCGACCGGCTGCGCGACATGTACCGCTTCTTCAAGATCGTGGCCCGCGGAAAGCTCGCCTTCGTCTGGCATCCGCGCGGAGCCGAATGGGCGACCATCGGCGACAAGGTCTGCTCCGAGCTCGGCTTGATCCGGGCCTTCGATCCTCTTCGGCAGGCGCCGCCGCGGAAGGGTGCGTTCCTCTACATGCGGCCGCTGCTCGCCCGGATGGGCGTCTTGGGTGTGGACAATATGGCCACAATCGCCCAGGCGTCCGTCGACATCCCCGGCTTCGTGGCCCTGTCGCATCGCTCGTCGTTCCGCGACGCGGAGCGCCTGAAGGAGACTCTGGGCTCGAAGAGAGCGCGATGACGTTCCTGTCGGACCTGCGCGTGCGCTGGCAGGCCCATAAGACGCGCTCCAAGATGAACCGCCAGTTCGGCAAGCGCGAGGACCCCTTCTCGTATTCGACCGACCCCTACGAGACCTCGCGCCTGGACGCCCTCGAGGGCGCCCTCGGCCCCGGCCCCGCCGGGCGGGTGCTGGAGCTCGGCTGCGCGGAGGGCCACCTGACGCAGCGCCTGGCGCGGCACGCCGCCTCCGTGACGTCGGTCGACATCTCCGCGGTCGCGATCGAGCGCGCGCGCCTCCGCGCGCCCTCGGCCGCGTTCTTCGAGGGGGACATCCTCACCTGGGCCCCCTCCGGCCCCGCGGCGTTCGACGTCGTGGTCGTCGCCGAGGTCCTCTACTACCTCGACCGCGCCGGCGTCGCGGCCGAGTTCGAGGAGCTCTTTCCCCGGATCGCCGGCTGGATCAGGCCCGGCGGACGGTTATTAATGTCGCACGCGTTCGCGGGCGACGCCGAGCTCGCGCACCGGCGCTCGTTCCGCGAGCGCTTCGAGCGCGCGGGCCTGCGGCTCGTGTCCGAGACGATCCCCGCTGCGGATCGGGGCGGCGTTCGCTGCCTGCTTTCGACCCTCGAAAAAATTTAATAGACTTGAGGCCGCATGCGGAGAAGCGCGGCCGAAAGCCTGAAAGGACAGACGGAGACCCTCGTGGCGGCGGCGACGGCCGCCGCGAATTGGTTTCGGCGCCCCGCGCCTTCGGCGCTGTCCGCGGCGCGCACCGCCCGCCTGCGCGCTCTCGGCTGGCGCGAGGCGGCGGTGCTCGCGCATAGGACCTTTCGAGGCTTCGCCAAGGCCGACGCCGCCGACGTCTCCTTCGCGCTGCGCGAGGCCGTCGAGCACGTGACCCAGGCCGTGTCGGACGCCGCGAGGCTCAGCGTGGAGCCCGACGACGGGATGCTTCGCACCGCCGATGCCGTGCGCGAGTCCGCCAAGGCGCTCGCCGCCGCCGCCGCCGGCCGCGGCAAGCACCGCGCGGAGGCGCTCGTCCTCGCGAAGAAATGGGCCGGCGAGGCGGAACGGCTGCGCCGCCTCACGCGCTCGAACGCCCTCGAGGATCCGTCGCTGACGAACGCGCTGAAGCGAGAGGCCGTCTCCCTGCGGCTGTCGAACGCCGCGGAGGCCGTGCAGCAGGCCTGCGACGGCCTTTCGGGAGCGCTGGTCGAATGAAGCTTGCCCGCCTCGCCCTGGTCGCGGCGCTGTTCCTAGGAGCGCGAGCGTCCGCCGCCGGCACGATCACGATCCGCGTCTTCCACACGAACGACGTGCACGGCTGGATCATGCCGCGCGCGGACAAGTTCCAGACGACCCGCATGGTCGGCGGAGCCGCCGCGCTCGCCGCGTTGATCGGCAAGGAGACCGGCCCGAAGCTCGTGCTCGACGCGGGCGACTGGTGGCAGGGCACGCCCGAGGGCTCGCTCACGAAAGGCGCGGCCGTCGCGGACGTGTTCAACGAGATCGGCTACGACGCGATCGTCGTCGGCAACCACGAATACGACTCGGGCGCGGACGAGCTGCGCGCGCTGATCGCACGGATGAAGATGCCCGTGCTGTCGGCCAACACGTACGGCGCGGACGGCAGGCTCGTCCCGTGGGTGAAGCCTTGGATCGTAAAGAACGTCGCGGGCGTCAAGATCGGGATCTTCGGCCTGACCACCGCGCGCATGCGCGGCCTCGCGTTCAAGAAGAACATCGCGGGCCTCGACTTCCGCGGCGAGGTCGAGACCGCGCGCGCCGCGGTCAAGGCGCTCAAGAAAGAGGGCGCGACCGTGATCATCGCGGTGACGCACATCGGCCTGGAAAACGACGAGGCGCTCGCGCGCATGGTGCCCGGCATCGATCTCATCGTCGGCGGCCACACGCACACGTTCCTGAACCGGGCGATCAAGGGGGACAACGGCGCGCTGATCGTGCAGGCCGGGCAGTATCTCCAGAAGGCGGGCCGCGCCACGCTCGAGATCGACGCGAAGACGCGCAAGGTGACGGCTTCCTCCGACGAGCTCGTCGAGCTTTGGCCCGACCGCGTGGGCGAGGATCCCGCGGTGAAGGCGATCGTCGCCCGCCACGCGGAGGCCGTCGGCCGGATCTTCGAGACGGTCCTCGCGACGGCGCCCGCCTTGATGGGCCGCGAGCCCGACCGCGAGAACGCGCTCGGCGACTGGATGGCGGACTGCTACCGGGAGACGCTGGCCGCGGACGCCGCCCTCCAAAACGGCGGCGGCATCCGCGCCGAGCTGCCCGCCGGCCCCGTCACGCTCCGCTCGATCTTCAACATCATGCCGTTCGACAACGCGCTGGTCCGCCTCGACATGAAGGGCGCCGACCTGCGCCGGGTGTTCGACCACGGCATGGGGATGGGCAAGATCGCGCAGGTCTCCGGCGCGAGCATCGAGTACTACCGGCCGAAGCCCGCCGGGCAGCGTCTTGCCGCGGTGTCCGTCGGCGGCGCGCCGCTCGACGACGCGAAGATCTATTCGATCGTGACGCTGGATTTCCTGACGGGCGGCGGCGACGGCTACTCCGTCTTCGAACGCTTCGTCTCATCGGAAGCGACGGGCGCGCTCGCGCGCGACCTGCTCAACGAGTGCGCGCGCGGGCAGGGCACGGTGTCCGCGCCGCCGGCCGGACGTCTCAAGCTCAAGGAGAATTGACATGGTGTTCAAGGACGCCCGGGCCAAGGTGGAGAAGGGCTGGACCACCACGAAGAAGCTGCTCGCGATGATGAGCGTGTGGGGCCTGTTCTTCAGCCTCATCACGATCGGCCGGCTCGCCGTCGTCTTCGACTACGACGACACTCTCGTTAATTCCGTGAAGGCCTATGAGAAGGCCGGAGTCTCCGCGACGCAGCGCGCGAGCCCGACGTACTGGGCGGAGCTCAACAACGCCTACGATCTCGAGACGGTCAAGTACGTGCCGTTCGCGATCGCGTGCGCGCTGCGCGGCCTGGGCTTTCGCGTCGTGATCCTCGCCGAGCGCCAGGGGACCGACGGCGACGCGCTCCGCAAGGAATGGCGCAAGCTCGCGCCGCACTCGTTCTTCTTCACGCCCGATCCGACCGCGAAGCACATGCACATGCAGGAGGGGCATTACGTCGCGTTCTTCGGCGACAGCGACCAGGACATGCTCGAGGCGAAGAAGGTCAACGTGCTCGGCTTGCGCGTGCGCCGCGGCAGGCATCCCTCCAAGAACGACCAATACTCGCCCGGCAAGATGGGCGAAGCCGTCATCCCGCTCTCGCAGTTCTAAGACGAGGGACGGATCCGGCGTCGCCTTGACAGCCTCGCGGCCGGGGGCTACACTCGTCGGTAGATGGCCCCTCTGAAAGCTTGTCTCGCCTTCCTGCTTCTTGTCTGCGCACCGCCGGCGCGGGCCAATCCTCCCGCCTACGAGAACGACGCTCAAAAGCTGACCCGGCTCTACATCGCGGAGCGGGTTCTTTATATGAATCCGGATCAAAGCGAGGAGGACAGGGCCGCCCACTACGCGAAAGCCTTGCAGCTCGCGAAGGACGCGGACGCGGCCGAGCTGAAGTCCGGAGCTGTCGAACCCGGCTCGATCGTCAACTCCAACGCCGCTAACTTGGAGGAGATGCGGCAGATCGTCCTGCGCGAGCAGCCGCCGCCGCCGCCGGCCGACCAGAAGGCGCCCAATCCGACGATCGACGACGCGTTCAGGAACGTGACGAACGCCCTCGCGAACCAGCTCGACACCCTGCAAAAAAAGACCGGGACCCCGCCCCCCGGGAACGCGGGCGGCGCCAAGACCGCCGTGCCCGGCGACGGCTCGGCGCCGAACGGCGGCCTCGCCCAGCAGATCAAGAACGATCCGCGCGCCGCGCTCGGGAACATCGACCAGATCGCCCTCGCCAATCCGGACGATCCGCGCGTCTTCGCGCTGCGCGCGAGCGTCAAATCCTCGCTCGGCGACGACGAGGGCGCGGCCGCCGACGCGAAGGCCGCGCTGGCTCTCGACCCGAAGAATCAGCTCGCGAAGCTCGTCGCCGGCTACGGAGCGCAAGCCGCGGCGTCGTCGGCGCGCGCCGGGCGGCTCCTTAAGGGCGGGTTCGAGACGCGCGGCGCCCCGGACCTCGGAGGCGGCGCGGGCAAGGCCGGGCGCGAAGGCGGGGCGGGCGCGGGAGGTCCGTCCGCCACATCGCGCAAGGCCGACGCGGTGCAGATGACCGTGATCTCGCCGTTCGTCCGCCGGCTCGCCGCCGGCCGACGCTGCATGCGCATCGGCGACGCCGCGTGCGCCGTCGACGAGGCGACGGGCGTGCTCGCGTCCGATCCCGCCGATCGCGACGCGCTGCTCTTGCGCGCGAGCGCCTTCAACCGCCTGGGCCGACCGAACGAGGCGCTCGCGGACGCGGATTCGATCCTTGCGGCCAAGCCTGAGGACGTAGCGGCGCTGCTCGAGCGCGGCTACGCGAAGTTCCAGCTCGGCCGCTTCGCGGAGGCGCTGGCCGACGTCGAGACGGCCCTGCGCCTCGAGCCGCTCAACGCGATGGGGCATCTCTATCGCGGGATGATCCTCGAGAAGCTCGACCGCGCGTCCGACTCGATCGCGTCCTTCCTTCGCGCCATGGAGCTCGACCCGGCTCTCAAGCCCCTAGCCGACGAGGCGTTGTTCCGGCTGCGCGGCGGGACGGGTGCGCCGCCCGCGGGCGGCGAGAGCCGCCTGCCCTCGAACGGACGCTTGGCGCTCTGGAGCGCGCTCTCCGTCATCGCGCTGGGGCTGCTGCTCAAGGGCTTAAGGCGCGCCGCCAATCCGAGCCTCCACACCCCGATGACCCCGCTTCGATGAAGACCTTCCTCCTCGCGGGTCTGATCCTGGCCGCCGCGGCGACGGCTTCGCTTCCGCCTCACGCGAGCGCCCAGGAAGCGGCCGATTTGACGGAGCAAGAGAAGGACGACGAAGAGTCCGCGCGGCTGCAGTACGTTATTTTGGGAGAGGGCGTTCCGGAGGCCGTCAGGCGGAAGGCCTACTCGGAGCTTGTGATCGTCGCCGGAAGGCTCGCCGGAAAGGGCAATTTCCGCGGCAGCATCAGGAATGGGCACGTCGACTTGGGCGAGCTGAGCGGGCAGATGAATCGGATCATCGGATACGAAGCCGCGGTCGAAACGTTGAAAACCTCGACCGACGGGCGGGAGAGAATGAACGCCCAAAAGACCATAGCCGGCTACAAGCCGAACTACCTCGTCGGCTCCGCTAAGGCCGACATCATAAACGACGCCGTCGTCGAGGCCCATAGGCTCGTCGCCGCATTATTGACCCCGGATTTGCCTTCAATCGCATCGCCCGGTTTAGACTTATCACCGGCGACCGATAATACGGGGGCCTCGCGGAATCCTCAGCCCGCCGACGACGCCGAACTGAAACGGACTCTGACGCAAGTCGATCAATACGTCGAGCGGCATCCCGAGGACGCGAACGGCCTAGCGGCGCGCAGCCGCATCCTGCAGCTGTCCGGCGATCCCGCCGGAGCCGAAGCCGACGCGAAGAAGGCTCTGATCTTGGATCCGGCGAACAAGCTCGCGAGGACGGTCTACAGGTCGGTCGAGGCGCAGGCTCAAGCGGCGGCGAAGGCCCGCGGCGTGATGACCGGCGGGTTCGAAGAGCGCGGAGACGCGGGCAACGGCGCCGACGCCGGAGACCCCGGCTTCACGGAGAAGGGACGGGAGGCCGCGGTCGCCGCGGGCGGCGGCTCGTTCAAGCCGCGGAGCCCGGCGGAGAGGAAGGCGGCGCTCGCGGCGATGGCCGTCGCGGCCGCGGGGATCGGCCCCGGCGTGACTCCCGCGAGCCAGGCGCAGGCGCTGATCAAATCCTCCGTCGAGAAGCTCGCGCTCGGCGACTTCAACGGCGCGCTGTTCGAGCTCTCTCGCGCGCTGCTGCTCGAGCCGACGAACGTGCGCGCGCGCGTCCTGCGCGCGCACATCTCGAACCTGCCGAAGAACAAGAACTACGAGGCCGCGATCCGCGACGCCGACGAGGCCTTGAAGCTCGAGCCCGGATCGGCCGCGGCGATGTTCGAGAAGGGCTATGCGCTGCTTCAGCTCGGAAGGGTCGACGACGCGCTTCGCGTGATCGAGGACGGCCTTCGCCTCGACCCGCGCAACGCGATGGGCCGCTTCTACCACGGGATGGCGCTCGAGAAGGCGGGCCTGATCGCGAAGGCGATCGAGGAGTACCGCCAGGCGGCGGCTCTCGATCCCGCGCTCCGGCCGCTCGTCGAGGACGCGCTCAACAAGCTCGCGCTTCCCAACGGCGTCAAAAAGGAAGGAGGAAGGGTCCCGCGCTCGGTGCCGGTCAAGCGCCTCCTCTTCGTCCTGCTCGCCCTCACCGCCGCGGCGCTGCTGCTCGAGGGCGGCAAGCGCGTCTTCTACCAGGACATGAAGACCTCGGCGGACGCCATCGCGGCCAAATCCCCGGCCGCGCCCGCCCCGTCGATCAGCACCTTGACCCCGGGCGACGTGCTCGCCGGGAACTTCCGGATCGAGCAGGAGCTCGCCCGGGGCGGGCTCGGGATCGTCTACCGGGCGACGGACGTCAAGCTGAAGCGTTTCGTCGCGATCAAGCGCCTCAACCGCGAGGCCTACGCGTCAGGAGAGATGCGCGAGCGCTTCCTCAAGGAGGCCCAGCTCGCCGCCCGCCTGCGCCATCCGAACCTGGCCGAGATCTTCTCGATCGTCGGCGAGGACGAGCTCTGCCTCGTCTTCGAACTGGTCGAAGGCGAGACCGTCCACGACCGGCTCGTCCGGCAGGGGAAGCTGTCCGTCAGGGAGACGGCGGATATCATTCGCGACACGGCGGCCGCCATCGACTACGCCCACTCGCAGAAGGTGATCCACCGCGACCTCAAGCCCGCGAACCTCATGATCGGCCGGGACGGGCGGACGAAGGTCCTCGACTTCGGCATCGCCCACGAGACGCGGTCGATGACCGGCGCCACGCAGACCCAGGCCTGGGGGACCCCGCCGTACATGGCGCCCGAGCAGGAGACCGGCTCCGTGTGCCGGGAGTCGGACGTGTACGCCCTCGGGGTCGTCGCCTACGAGCTGATCGCGGGCGCGCGGCCGTACGCGGGCAATTACCTGCTGACGATGAAGATCGAGAAGAAGTACCGTCCGATCCATGAGCTCGTGCCGGGAGCCCCCGGAGAGCTCAAGGCGTTCTTCGACAAGGCGCTCGAGCCGGATCCCGAGAAGCGGTTCCGCACCGCGGGCGAGCTTGCCCGCGCGCTCGGCGCCATCGAGCCCACGCCCGTTCGCGCCTAGCCATTTTTCCATTGACAGCCCCGCGCTCGACGCGGTAGAATTCTCCTGCGCCGGAACAACGGCGTCTGTGGCCAAAATGGCCACAATTGGAGATAAAATGGCCTCCCCTCTGCGCCGCCCGCTCCTCGCCGGCAACTGGAAGATGAACCTCACGCTCGCCCAATCCGTCGAGCTCGGCAAGCTCGTCGCCGGTGAGGCCGGATCGGCCTCAGGCGAGGTCGCGGTCTTCGTTCCGGCGACCGCGATCACCGTCGTGGGCGCCGTCCTCAAGGGCACGAACGTGCGCCTCGGCGCCCAGAACGGGCACTGGGAAGCCTCCGGTGCGTACACCGGCGAGATCTCGATGCCCCAGATCGCCGACGCGGGCTGCTCCATGGTCCTGATCGGGCACAGCGAGCGCCGCAAGCTGTTCGGCGACACCGACGAGTGGATCAACAAGAAGCTCGGCGCGGCGCTCAAGGCCGGGCTCACTCCCGTCGTCTGCGTCGGCGAGACCCTCGAGGAGCGCGAGTCCCAGAAGACCTGGCGCGTGCTCGAGACGCAGATCGCGGGCGGCCTAAAAGGCTTCGCGCCCGCCGACCTCTCGAAGGTCGTCGTCGCCTATGAGCCCGTGTGGGCGATCGGCACCGGCAAGACCGCCTCGCCCGCGCAGGCGCAGGAGGCGCACCTCTTCATCCGCGCCCAGCTCAAGAAGATTCACGGCGAGGGCTTCGCCGCGGGCACGCGCATCCTGTACGGCGGGTCGGTCACCGCGGAGAACGTCGACCAGCTGATGGGCCAGGCCGACGTGGACGGGGCGCTCGTCGGCGGCGCGTCCCTCAAGAAGGACTTCCTGCGGATCATGAGCTTCCAGAAAGCGTGATGAACCCCGCCCTCGTAGAGGGCTTGTCGGCGGAGATCGAAAAGCGCATGAAGCGCTCGCAGCTCGCGATCCCCGTCGGCGTATCGGTCAAGCATTGCCACCTCACCCGCGAGCACTTCAAGATCTTGTTCGGCGCCTCGGCCGAGCCCAAGCGCGTGAAGGACATCAAGCAGCCCGGCTTCTTCGCGGCTGAAGAGATGATCGACGTGAAGGGCCCGAAAGGCGTGCTCCGCAAGATCCGCCTCGTCGCGCCGTATCGCGACCACACCCAGATCGAGCTCGCGCGGACCGACGCGCTCGCGATCGGCCTCATGCCGCCCGTGCGCGAATCCGGCGGCGTGAAGGGCTCCGCCGGCGCGACGTTGATCGGCCCCATGGGCCAGGTCGACATCAAGGAAGGCGTGATCATCGCTCAACGGCATCTGCATTTCTCGCCCGACGAAGCAAAGGCCCTCGGCATCGTCTCCGGGGAAATCGTTCGCGTGAGAGCCGGTACCGGCGGAGGGCGATCCGTGGTTTTCGAAGACGTCGTCGTGCGCGTGGGCCCCAAGTACAGTCTTGAATTCCACGTCGATACGGATGAAGCGAATACCGCCGGTATTATCACCGGCAACGTAGTACATATCGCGTAAGGAGAACACCGAATGAACGCACTTGGAATGATCGAGACCCGCGGCCTGATCGCCTGCGTGGAAGCCGCCGACGCCGCCGTGAAGGCCGCCGACGTCCGCATCGTGGGCTACGAGAAGGTCGGAACGGGCCTCGTGACCGTGCTGTTC
>Ga0163144_10008790_pt1 | contig 21799 bp, 17 predicted proteins | sample OliLak19BULKMAT1_FD_123175 | JGI IMG/M metagenome (GOLD analysis project Ga0163144, IMG submission 123175) | Freshwater microbial mat bacterial communities from Lake Vanda, McMurdo Dry Valleys, Antarctica - Oligotrophic Lake LV.19.BULKMAT1 | ecosystem: Environmental > Aquatic > Freshwater >... | reverse complement strand
TCTTTTAGTCCAATTATAATTTGTACTTGATCGGCCCGAAGGAGTCCTTTGAACCTTCGGAGGATTACACCAAATGTTATGGACTAATATATAATCCGTAATGGTATTATTTTCCTTTTGCTGCACCATATTCTGCATTCAATCCAGACAGCACTTGTTCAGTGACATCCAGCGAGTCCTTAATGCCCAGCACACCTCCTCCGGTACGGGTATAGGCCATGGCACAATAGTATCCGTTCTCTTTGTTAAAGCGGGTGAGGTATTCATATATTTTTTTCTGCACATCCACGTTTGAGCCTTCCATTTCAGCCATCACTCTCTCCTGGTTCTGTTCCATCATCATAATGTCATCGCGTTTTTTCTGAAGGCCTTCTTCAATAGCCAATCCTTGCTCTTTGGTGTAGGCCCCTCCCCCTGCTTTTTCCATGTAATCCTGATATTCTTTCTGGAATGCTTCTGTTTTGGCCTGATAAGATCTTTGGTAGGCAGCTACTTTGCCTTCTACTATGGCTTTTGCCTTTTTAGCAAATTCATATTTCGAATAAATACTATCCGCATTTATAAATACAACAGGAATATTTTTTGGAAGTTCCGATAAGACTACAGGGGTTGCAACAACCACTGTAGAATCCGATCCGTCTGCAGGCACTACGGTTTCGATTTTGTTTCCGGAGAAATGTTTGTAATACAAAAATCCTACTGCCAGCAGCAGCACGATGTTCAATGCAAGCGAAATGTTTTTCACAATAAGTTGGGTTTAGGGGGTAAAAGTAAATATTTAATACGATGCTACTATACAAATGATACAAATGGCATACTAATTATGTGAATTCAATTCGTATAATTAGTATGCCATTTGTATATTGGTATTATCTCAAAATATCATATTTAACTCTTCTTTAAAAGGTTCATTTTCTCCGCATAGTGCGCACAGAAATCCTTCAGGTCTTCGGCCATTTTATCTTCCCCGGTTGCACGCTTGAGCGTATCTGCCATGGAGAGCATGGTTTGGTGAAAGAACACTTTCATTTCATCCACCAGCATATCTTTGGTCCATAGGTCGATACGTAAGGTGTTATTTTCCTTAGCATCCCATAGGGCTATCATTACGCTTTTGCAGGAGCTTTTTTCCCCGGCATCATTTGCTTCCCAGTCAATGGTAACGGGCAGCTTATTTTCATCAAGGCTAACGGTAAACTTTATTTCAGAGGTATTCATAGTATTTTTTTTCTGTATTGTTGTTTATTGTCTATTGCTTTTCCTTCTTTGATTGTTTACTTTTTTTATGGTTTGTATTTAGATTGTGCCAATATTTTCTGTGGATCAGGTTCATTCATAAGCTGATCTAAAGTGATGCCTGTATTGTTCTGCATATATTTTCTTACAATATTCCATCCTATCCATATTCCGGTGCGCCCGGGAGATTCTTTCACAAAGCCGGTAGTGAAGGGAGCTTCTCCTGTAAATTTTGTGATCGTGTGCGCATCGTTCGAATACAAAAATTTATTTTTTATCATGTGCCCCCACATGTTAGCATCATTTTCTTTACACCAATCCAGCTGTTTTTTTGTATAGCCAATTTTAATAGTATCGTGCGTATCCGGCATCATAGCATCGGCCAGGTAAAGGAGCTTCCCCTGGTAGATCATTTCATTGAGCAGAGTGCCGCTTTTTCCGCTGTTTGGAAAAGCTTTAATCATCCATACCCGTATTAGGTCGCTCACAATATATTCCTTGTGCATGTTCACCCGTTTGTAATTGGGGAATTGAAGCATTTCATAAAAACGGCTTTTATGGCCCAGATACATTTCCAATCCTATCGAAAACGAAGAATCTGCCGTGGCAATGGCATAATTGAATCCAGACATCATGGCAACAACGTGAGGCACCTTTGCATTGGGATAATAATATTTATAATGGCGAAAAACATCCTCCAGATCTTCTTCTATCTCCTTCATATCCGGGTAAATGGACTGGCAGTCCTCATAGGCGCTGCGCATATCTTTGTCCGTTACAAAACGGATAATCTCGGGAACGCAGGCGCTGTCTGCCGAGCCCCTGGGACATAAAATATTCCGAATGAACAGATCCGTAAAGCCGGGATATTTTTTCTGCATCTGAGGCAGGAGAGTGGATATGTTGTCTGCGTTCAGGGAAAAAAGATCACGATCAAAGCGTTCTACTTTTACAGGGGCAACTTGAACCCCGGAAACATCTATTTTTAAGCGATCCTGCCCGCAGGAAGCCAGAAGAAACAACCCAAAAACAGCCAACCGGCAGAGTATTTTGTAAGGCGGCATCGTAAATATTTATTAATATTGCACCCGAATCTCTATACAGAACAAATTTATAATCATTAATCATACAATTTACTAAAACATGAAAAAGGTATTCACAGGACTGATGTTGTTAACGTTCTCAGTTTCTCTTTTTGCAGGAGACGGGGACACAGATATGAAAAACTTCCGTTTTGGAGGTACTATTTTACCTTCTCTTAATTGGTATAAGCCCGATAACCTTAAAAAATTCAATAAGAATGGTACCGTAGCTAATTTTGGAATACTTATTAATGGGGAGTATAGTTTTGGAAGCAACTTTGCTGTTGGATTTGGCCTTGGGCTGGGATCTGCAGGAGGAAAGATAGATTTTAACGGGCCTAAAAACGATACTGTACATTATTATTATAATGACGATAACGGAATGCTTGCCGTTGAGGATACTGCAGGACTTAAAGGGAAATGGGAGCATTTCAGGCTTAATGACCGTAAATACAAAGCAAGCTATTACATGATTCCTATCTCGCTTAAGATGAGAACCAATGAAATAGGATATATGCGTTATTTTTTTGAACCTAGGCTGAACATAGGGATTCGCAAAAAAGTACGGGCGGATGATAACGTTCAAGCCATAACTACTACTACTGCTACCCCTACCAATTCTATGGGGACTTTGTCTAGTCATGATCCTCAGGAGGATTTGGATATTACAAAGGATATGGGTTTCATGCGTCTTTCGGTAACGCTGAGTGCAGGTGCAGAGTATGCTCTTTCGGGATCTACAGCATTGGTATTTTCCATAGGATATGATTACGGTTTGTCCAACTCGGTTCAAAAAACTTCCGAATTTTTGCTTAGGACACCCTATGCTTCTAACAGCACAACGCCTAAAGCAGTGGATCAAAAATTTACCCAGAGCGGACTTGTCATGACCGTGGGAATATTATTTTAAAAAAAATAATCTTGAAAAATCCCGATTTCTGCAAAGACAATCGGGATTTTTTTTAGCCTTTTTGCCTCACTCTAAATCCCTCTCCAAAGGAGAGGGACTCAAAGCATGAAAAAAAAAGAAACTATAAAATACATTTCCGGCTGGTTGAAAAGCTACTGTGAAAAGTCCGGCATGAATGGATTTGTGCTGGGTGTTTCCGGGGGGATTGACTCCGCTCTTACATCCACTTTGTGTGCGCTTACCGGGAAGAAGCTGATCGTGCTGAACATGCCGTTGCTGCAGGAGAAAAAACAATTCAGCCTGGCAGATCAGCATATTAAGTGGCTGAAGAAAAAATTTAAGAATGTTTCTTCACACGAAGTGGACCTGACCGGAACATTTTTAAAACTAAAACAAGCCTTGTCAAAACCGGTGCAGGACGATCACAGCATGGCCAACACGCGTTCGCGCCTGCGCATGCTTACGTTGTATGCATTTTCCACGCATCATAAATTGCTGGTGGCAGGTACAGGCAATAAAGTGGAGGATTTCGGGGTAGGATTTTTTACCAAGTACGGAGATGGGGGAGTGGATATCAGCCCCATAGCCGACCTGATGAAATCAGAAGTGTATGCATTAGCAGCGGAGCTGGGAATCATTAAAGGTATTCTGGAAGCAGCACCTGTGGACGGACTTTGGGCGGATAATCGCACGGATGAACAGCAAATAGGAGCAACGTATGCGGAGCTGGAAAAAGCAATGGATAGTTTAAGGCAGAAGGGAAAAGTAAAAAGGCAAAAGCAAACAGCTAGGGAAAAGAAGGTGATCGAAATATATAACCGCTTTCATAAAATGAATGAACACAAAATGAAACCGATCCCGGTTTGTGTAATTCCGAAAAAACTCAAATAAAATTACCAGCCAAACTGAAATCCGGCATTCAGAATTAGCTGTCCTGTCCAAAAGCTATGGCTGGCCTTTCCTGTTCCTATTACCAGCACATCGGAGTAATTGGCAAAAGTTCCTTTCAACGTAGCTTCGGCAAAAAAATGTTTAAAGCCATCATAGCGTATTCCTGTTTCTGACCCTGCGATCCAACCCGCTATGTGAAAACGGTTATCCAGTTGATTTCCAAAAAGTGTTACGTCTGTCTTGGGGATCACAATGCCGGCACCAAATTTAGCTACAGCGCTCAGCCAATGCTTCTTATCTGCGGAATGATAAAAATTTATACGTTTCAAAAAATTACCCATCATGAAATTAGCTCCGTTGGTATGTTCAAACTTTAGAAAATCCGTACCCAGTATTGTATCTTTATCCAATATCTGGTCATGAATTTGGCCTTTAATGCGCACTGTCTGGTCCTGCACCATTACGTATTTGCTGTGGTCAAAATTAAATTCCACGCCCATATCATGCTTGTCATTAAAATAATATCCAAGGCGGTAAACATATTGGGGCACGGTGATCTCCCAGGATATGATCTGATCAAAGCCCGGCCGGTCCTTTGCCCTTACCTTATACAGGGTAAAATCATAGTTATCGGTACCGCTGTTTCTGAAATGAATATCGCTTTTGGAATACCAATCCAGGTTATATCCCCAGGAGGCGTAAAAAGTTCCTTTTCCCTTTTTGCTGCCACCGGGGCAATTGCAGGTTTCTTCTTCAAGATCCACTGTCTGGGAAAGCCCGGCTATAGAATATAAAAGTGCAAATAAAAAAAATATTTTTTTGTAATTGCCCCTGTTAGGGGCGTACGACAAATCTACCTTTTCTATCGCCTCATCCCTGCCTTCTCCACAGGAGAAGGAGTATTGGGTGTCAAATTTGTCGTGCACCCTCCTGTTAGGAACCAACAACTCTAAAAAGCTAACAGCCGGGATGTTGTTTTTCCTTTTCATGTGTTTTCCGTGTTCATGTTCTAAATCCCAGGCCTACTTCCCCTTTATAACAAACTCCGTCCTTCTATTCTCCGCATATTCTTCTTCGGTACAAACCACTCCTTCAGTGCAGCGGTTTACCGGCTGCGATTCTCCTTTTCCTACTGCGGTGAGGCGGGTTTTATTAATGCCTTTTAAAATAAGATAGTTGACAGCAGCCTGAGCCCTTTTCTGGGAAAGCTTCAAATTGTAATCTTCTGCACCGCGTGCATCGGTGTTTGAAATGATCTCCAGCTTCATATTCTTATTGGTTTTCATAGCCTTCACCACTTTATCGAGGGTGATAATGGCCTGTGGAAGCAGGTTCCATTTTTGATAATCATAATACACATTTTCTATGATGGTCATGCCGCTCTGGCCAGCCGTTTTTGTTTTGGAAACAGAAAGAGAGGCATCGTCAAAATAAATGCTTGCCAGGGACTGTGCATCCATCGGGAGAACCTCATACTTGAAAAATTTTCCTTCTGCGGATTTAAGCGGGGCAACAACCTTTCCTTTTGAATCTGCCAGGAAAATATCTTTTGAGGCGATCGCTGGATCCTCTTCATTCAGGCGAATGGTGTAATTTTTATCGGATGGAAGATTTATAAATTTGAAATTTCCGTCTGCATCTGTTTGTACTGTGCCTATCACCTTGCCATTCTCATCCACTAAATTGACAGTGGCGTTGCTCAACCTATTTTTGCCATCCTTATCCGAATACAATATCCCGTTCATGGAAACAAGCAGCTGCTCGTCTTCCACTTCCAGTGCGGAAAGGGTATTCTTATCCGAAGAAAGAGTCTCAAATCTAAATGTGCGCCCTTCTTTCGTAGCAACTTCTTTTCCGTTCTTGTTGCTGAGGAAGATCTTCTGCGAAGCAAGCTTTGGATCCATCTCATCGAGTGTGATGGTGAAATTCTCATCTGTTGGAAGATTGGTGAACGCAAAAGACCCGGAAGCATCCGTAGTAACAGTTTGTACGATCTCTCCCTTGCTGTTCCGGAGATTAACTCTGGCATTTTTAACAGGAGAGCGGGAATCCCCGGCTTTTATATTTCCTGCAATGGAGATATCGGTTTTCTTGGTTTGATATTGCGATTTGACTCCCTGCAGAGAGGCATCGTCAAAATGAATGCTGGCCAGCGATTGTGCATCCATCGGAAGGACTTCATACTTGAAAAACTTTCCATCTGAAGATTTAAGCGTGGCCATCACTTTTCCTTTGGCATTTCCCAGGAAAATATCTTTTGAGGCGATCGATGGGTCTTCTTCATTCAGGCGAATGGTGTAATTTTTATCCGAAGGAAGATTTACAAATTTAAAATTTCCATCTGCATCAGTTTGTGCCGTGCCAACTACCTTTCCATTCTCGTCCACTAAATTCACGGTGGTATTTCGCAACCTGTTTTTTCCGTCCTTGTCTGAATACAGCGTTCCTTTCATGGAAATAAGCAGCTGTTCATCTTCCACTTCCAGTGCGGAAAGGGTATTCTTATCCGAAGAAAGAGTTTCAAATTTAAATGTGCGCCCTTCTTTCGTAGCAACTTCTTTTCCGTTTTTATTGGTGAGGAAGATCTTCTGCGAAGCAAGCTTTGGATCCATCTCATCGAGTGTGATGGTGAAATTCTCATCTGTGGGAAGATTGGTGAACGCAAAAGACCCGGAAGCATCCGTAGTAACAGTTTGTACGATCTCTCCCTTGCTGTTGCGGAGATTAACTTTGGCATTTTTTACAGGAGCACGTGCATCCCCGGCTTTTATATTTCCTGCAATGGACATATCGGTCTTTTTAGCTTCGTACTGGGCTTTGGCCACCTGAAGCCAGGGATCGTCAAAATAAATATTCACCAGAGATTGATCTTCCGTAGGCAGGAATGAATAGCGGAAAAACTTTCCGTTTGAAGATTTTAGTGTAGCCACCACTTTCCCCTCTGCATTTGCGAGAAATACATCCTTGGAGGTAAGCGTAGGATCATCTTCATTCAAGCGTACAAGATAATTCTTGTCAGATGCCAGATTGGTGAATTTGAAATTTCCGGATGCATCCGTTTTGGATGTTTCCACTACTTTTCCGTTTTCATCCACGAGGCTGATGCTGGAATTGGCCAACTTGTTTTTTCCTGCCTTGTCTGAATACAGGATCCCTTTCATGTCAACCAGCAGCTGGTTATCTTCCACTGCCAGGAGCGAGAGTGTATTGGTATCCGATGCCAGTATCTCGAATTTGAATTTACCATCCTTACTCATGGCAATTTCTTTTCCGCTTTTGTTAGTGAAATATATTTTTTTAGAAGCCAGCTTCGGATCAGCGTCATCCAGGGTGACTGTAAGATTATCATCGGGAGAAATATTGGTGAAGACAAAGGACCCGAATGCATTGGTGGTGGTGGATTGGATTATTTCGCCTTTTTCGTTCAGCAGATTCACTTTTGCGTTTTCAAGTGCTTTGCGCTGGTCCCCGGCATACAGGTTACCGGCAATGGAATAATTCTTTGTCACATCCTCTTCATTCAAGGCGGTAAGCCGGCTGAGATCGGGAGGAAGATTTTCAAAAACAAAAATACCTTCCTTGCCTTTTACGATCGTGCGTACAATCTTATTTTTTGCATCGGTGAGGTAGAATTTTTTCTGGTTGATCAGCGAAGGATCGGACTCATCGATGCGCACAGTATAATTCTGGTCCGACAGCAGATTTTGAAATTGAAAGAACCCGGACCCATCGGTGGAAGTTGTTTGCAGGATGGTTCCTTTATCCGTGATCAAAAATACTTTCACGTTCTGTGCGCCATCGTCTGTTTTCTGGCTGAGGAGGATCTTGCCGGAGATGGAAGTGATCATTCCGGAGAGGGCAAACCCATATAAGTCATCACTTCCGTTTCCGCCTGTCCGGTTAGAAGAAAAATACCCGCTGTTATCATCTTTGAAAATAATTCCGAAATCATCGCTGGAAGAATTGATAGGCGGCATCATATTATTTACTTTGCTCCATTTTCCTTCTGTATTCACCGAAGCAAAAAGATCCAGGCCGCCAAAGCCGGCTTGTCCGTTTGAAGCGAAATACAAAATATTTTCCGGACTGATGTAGGGAAAGCTTTCATCGCCAGCGGTGTTCACTTCCGTTCCCAGGTTCAAAGGTGCTGCCCAGTTTTCCCCTTCACGTTTGGAAACCCAGATATCTGTTCCGCCCTGTCCGCCCGGCATGTTGGAAGTAAAATATAGCAGTGTTCCATCTTTAGAAAGTGAGGGGTGCCCGGTAATGAATTCTCCGGTGGCGAATGGCATTTCTTTAGGAGAACTCCAGCCCGACTGGTGTTTGGAATAATAAAGCTTTGGAAGGTTTACAGGGCGTTTGCGTGATGTGGAGTTATCCACTTTCGTAAAATATATCTCGGAAAAATCGGCATTGAAGCTGGCAGGGCCATAATGTCCATCTCCGCTGAATTTATCGGAGAGCAGGCTGGCTTTACTGTATATCAACGTATCTTTTTCTTTTGCTTCAGTGGCTTTTGCTGAATCTGTAGGTACGGTAATCGATTTTTTTGTTGCTTTTGCATACACGAGGGAAAGATCCGGATTGCCGGTGAAGTTGTTCTCCGAGTAGTTCACCAGGTCACGTACTCTTTCCGAAGCAAACACCAGTCCGGATTTATAGAACACCGGGCAAAAATCGGAAAGCTGTGAGTTAACATCTCCGAGATTATAGGCTTTGTAGAGCGCAGGCTTCACAATAATATCTTTCATCTGGTCACAGGCTTTGGCATATAGCTCCCCTTTTTTATCCGCAGGATTCAGCTCGGAATAACGCACAAATTGTTTCTTAGCTGCTTCGTATTTGTTGTTGTTGAGAAGCGCTTCACCATAGTAATAATATACCATGGGATCCGATGGATTTTTGGAGGCCAGTTTTTCGTAAGCCAATTCTGCCTCTGGATAATTTTTCAGAATGCGGTAGCAATCACCCAGTCTCCGCAAGGCAGCATCGTTATTGTCCGCGTCTTTTTTATAGAGGGGGATGGCGCGGGAGAACTCGTTGTTATCAAAATAAGAATCGGCTTTTTTATTTTCTGTTTTCATTTGCGCAAACGCGCCATCCGCTCCCTGGCCGAGTGAGCAGCAAAGCAAGAAAATAATGCAGAATGTTTTTTTAATGTAAGCTATATATAGAAATTTACTCCCAACCCTTGTGTTTTTTTTCGATACTAATATGCAAATGCATACTAATGCAACGAATAAACACAAATGATACGAATCAAAACTTATAGGGTTCATAAATTTATTCGTATGTATTCAAAACCAGTATCATTGGTATTATTAGTATGGATTTGTATATTGGCATGACGTTATAGATATCTTGGCATTACCATTTTAGCTCCGCGCAAGTTCAGGTCATAGCCCAGCATAATTTCATGCGAGCCTTTTCCCGCCACACCAATTTTATTTATTCCGTAATCATACGAGTATCCGGCTTTCAGATTTTCAGTTATCATCACCTGTGTTAAAAAAACAAGTCCATAATTTGACCTTACCGACATGCCCAGCCAGATACGCTCTTTGAGAAGCACGTTTAAGCTCAGGTCGATGGATGCGGGAGCATTATTAGCTTTTTTGAGCAAAAGAGTTGGATTCAGTACCACATTTCCAATCTGGAAAGCTTTTCCAACCGGCATGAAGAAATGAATAGCCTGCCTGGAAGCGGAATCAGATCCCAGGGAAACTACTTTCCCACGGTTAAGATGGTTCATGCCCATTCCCCAGTAAAAGGTCCTGGAATAATAATAAAACCCGAAGTCCCCGGTGCCCGTGAATTTAGAATCACGTATCCCCGTATTGTACATGTCGCTCTTGTCTTTGTAATCCACCTTAGACCAGTCAAACGCGTAATTGTACATTCCCATACGGAGCCCGAAGGAAAGCTTGCCTTTTGCAAATGGAATTCGGTACGCATAAGACAACAAAATAGCGTTTGTACTTTTTGGGCCCAGTTTCTCCGAAATTATTTCTGCTCCCACGCCAATTCTTTTTTTCTGCAAAGGCATTTGAACGGACAGGGCACCGGTCTTGGGCGCGCCTTCAATGCCCGTCCATTGATTACGGTACAAGAGGGAGGAGGAGAGGCGGTCGCGGCTTCCTGCAAAAGCAGGGTTCAGCGCAAGTTGATTGAACATGTACTGGCTGTACTGCGCATCCTGTTGGGCGGCCACTTCACCCCATCCCTCTCCACAAGAGAGGGAGATAAATTTTACCAGGCCAAAAGCGAACAGTGCTTTCAAAAAATTTATCATATTTATTTTTTTTGCCCTTTTCCTCTCCCTTATGGGGAGAGAAGGAGAGGGGTAATTAATGCGTTACTTCCACCCATTTCGATTCAGAGAAAATAAGATTTCTGCCTTCATCGAATAATTCAATCAAATAATAATATGTGCCATCCGGCAATTTCTGGCCTTTGTCATCTTTTCCATTCCAGATAACCGTGGTGTTGTTATATCCATTGCCTCCCCATACCCTTGTGCCCCAGCGGTTGAAGATCAGAACATTATTATCCGGATAAGCTTGTATGCCATCAATAAACCAACTGCTGTTTGCGTTGTCTCCATTGGGCGTAATGCCGTTGTACACATGTATCACACACTGAGGAGTGCGGATGGTATGTACCTTAATAGAATCGCTGGCACTGCAAGATCCGTTAGTAACCGTTATAATGAAAAGTGTACTGGTGTCCGGATTGGCAGAAGGATTCTGCACATTGGGGTTATCCACTAAACTATCGGGCGACCAAAAATAATTTACTCCGGATGTATTTCCGGAAACCACCGCATTGAGATTGGCTGTGAAGCCCGGACAAATGGTCATATCGGCTCCTGCATTTACAGAAATGGAATCCATGGTAACCGGTACGGTAGAAAAATTAGTACAGCCGTTTGCCGAAGCCACGCCTATCGTATAAGTGATGCTTCCTGACGGAGTAACTTTTATTGTCGGGCCACTTATGCTCCCCGGAAACCAAACAAAATTTATAGCTGCAGGGGAAGTGGCTGTGAGAGTTACTGTATCTCCCGGGCAGAATGTGGGTGGAGCAGCGCTTGCTGATACATTGGGAAGCTGTTTGGCAAAGATCGTATAGCTGGCAGTTGCCTGGCAGCCTCCTCCGTTTGAAACCACAACGGTATAGGTATTATTTCCCAGACTGGATGGATTTACAGTACGTGTTGCGGAGGCTGGGCCGCCAATCCATTGATAGGCACCGCCCGTAGCGGCACCTGCTGCGGTAAGCAGTACGCTTTTAAATTGACAAACGGTATCCTGGCTGGCAGTAATGGTTGGTATGGGAGCGGGAGTAACCGTAACAGAAACATAGCCGGTATCCTTACATCCGGAACTTGTATGGGTCACTATCACAGTATAAGTTGTAGATTGTGTAGGGGAAACGGCAAAATCATTTGTTGTTCCTCCGCCTGGAGACCAGGAATAACTAAGAGAATTTCCTGCAGCGAAGGACCCAACTGTAGTTGATTGGCCGCTGCAAATTGTTGAAGGAAAACTTGTATTGACAGTTACCCCGGGCGAAGCAGGAAGACTTACATTATTGCTTGAAGAGCATCCTTTACTGTCTGTTATGGTAACAGTTTGGTTTGCACATAATCCTGTAACAAACTGGGTAGTTTGTCCGGAAGGTACCCAGTTGTATGTATAGGGAGGAATTCCCCCGGATGGGCTTACTCCCGCACTTCCATTACACCCGCATGCCGGTGGATTGGAAGTAACAGCTGCATTGATAGACGATACATAAATAGTTACCTGGGCAGTATCACTGCAAGCAGGACTTGTTTGGCGAACAATTAAAGTATATGTAGTGGTTATGCCTGGCGAAACATTTATTGCAGAAGTGGTTTGCCCGGATGACCAGTTGTAAAGATAAGGGCCTGTTGAAGTTGTGGTAAGATTTGGCGCAATGCCTACAGTAGTTCCGGGACAAACGCTGTCATTGGGAGAAATAAAAAATGGATTCCCGGCAAATTGCGGGCAAGCTTGTATTTGCGGCTGCTGAAAGCCCTGCGTTAATATTGTTCCTCCGGCAGGCCCAAGCGTAGTGGTAACCGGCTCTCCTACAGAAGAAGAAATGGAGCCAAAAGCTGCAGTGCTGAAATTGCCTGTGCTGCCTATCAACTGCGGAGAAACCGACTGAGAAAAGCATAGCCGGGAAACCAGGATTGATAAGAATAACAGGTATCTTTTCATGAAGGATTGCCGCTTAGCAACGGGGATGTCTTTTTAACGAATTTATTATCCCAATAGTTTCACAAATATGGCAAATAAACCTGTAATGGAGAAATAATTTCAAAACCGTCCGTACCTTTGAAATAGCTTAATAATAAAGCACTTATGTACAAATTTTAGTTCAGGAGAGCTTACCAGTTGGGCCTCTTCATAATCTCCGAATAAATAACAGCCTGGCGAATATCAAAGTCAATCTGCGATTCTTCTTCCGGAGGCAATTCCATAAAGCTTTTTTGCACCACTTCGGGATGTGCGATAAAAACAGGCGGAGTATAGGCTTCCTTCTTCTTAGTCTGGTAAGCAGCCTGTTTTTCTTTTTTGGTGAGATGGTCCGTTATCTTCACAGGCTTTGGCTTTTGAGGCACAACAACCTGTGGTTTAGGTTTTATAACCTCGGGTCTCACTTCTTCCGTATTTCCTCCCATCAGATCCTCCAGCATTTTTTTAAGGTCTTCTCCCGGATTATGCTCTGGTGCTTTACGCTCAACTGGCGGCCGCACAGGCTGATAAGGCTGTCTGGAAGCCTCGGCTGTAGGAGGGTGCTTCTCTATCTTGGGGCGGTTTTGTGTTACCTTTTTTCCGGCCTTGATGATGCTATAAATAACATACACCACCGCAAATATGATGTACAAATAACTTCCAAAACCATCTGCTAACTGCATTTGAAAAAACTTTTAACTGTGTTTACAATGTACCTCGTTGTTCCTGTTCTCTTTCTATTGCTTCAAACAAGGCTTTAAAATTTCCTTTTCCAAAACTTTTTGCGCCTTTACGCTGGATGATCTCAAAAAATACTGTTGGGCGGTCTTCCACCGGCTTTGTGAAAAGCTGTAGCAAATAACCTTCTTCATCCCGGTCAACCAGGATATTCAGCGCTTTTATTTTTTCAATGTCCTCATCAATTTTTCCTACACGTGCAAATAAATTATCGTAGTACGTATTCGGTACATTTAAAAAATCCACTCCGCGCTTGCGCAGTTCGGTTACCGTAGCGATAATATCTTCGGTAAGCAATGCGATGTGCTGCACACCTCCGCTTTTATAAAAATCCAGGTACTCGTCTATCTGAGATCTCTTTTTTCCTTTTGCCGGTTCGTTGATCGGGAATTTAACGTATCCATTTCCGTTACTCACCACTTTGCTCATCAGAGAAGTGAATTCAGTAGAGATGTCTGTATCATCAAACGTGATAAGCAGTTTGAAACCCATTACATCTTCGTAAAATTTCACCCATTGGTTCATTTGTCCCAGTTCCACATTTCCCACGCAGTGGTCCACCACTTTTATGCCTACCGGAGTGGTTTTCAGCAATGATTTTGCAGGCTTATATCCGGGTAAAAATATTCCTTTGTAATTTTTTCTTTCCACAAATGTGTGAAGCGTTTCACCATATGTATGGATGCTTGCCACTTTCACTTCTCCGTGCTCATCTTTCATGGTTTGTGGAGCAGAAAAAGATTTTGCTCCGCGTTTCACTGTTTCATTATAGGATTTCTCAGCATCGTCCACCCAAAGCGCAAGCACTTTCACTCCATCACCGTGTTTTGCCACGTGTTTGGTGATCTCGCTGTCCGGATCTAGCGAAGTGGTAAGAATCAGGCGTATCTTACCTTGCTGAAGCACATAGGATGCGCGGTCTTTCAATCCTGTTTCCAGGCCTGCGTATGCTACCAGTTCATATCCCCATGCTGCTTGGTAATAATAAGCGGATTGCTTTGCGTTGCCCACGTAAAATTCTACGTAATCCGTTCCGTTCAGCGGAAGAAAATCTTCCGTTTTGTTTTTATGTAACTCTTCGAGTTTATTGATGGGTGCAGTAGTGGTAGCCATTTTAAATTTTTTAGTGAAATGAATGTGTAAGGCAGAATAATCGAATCAATTGTTCAGTCAATGCCTTACGGCCACATGGCCAATTGCTGGGATAAAAGATGCAGTATAACTCCATTTCTCATCCGACAAAGCTACAAAAAAAGGGGTTCTTCAGCCTATTCATATCTGCTTCTTCTTTAACAGATAGCAAAGTGCATTTATAACCCAAAAAAAGAAATATTTGTTAGGTTTGTAATCCAATCCTAAATCTGTGAAAAAAAACTCTCTGGTACTCCCTCTGCTTTTAACCTTTTCTGTTGTTTTCTCACAGTCAGGAACCAAAAATGCAGTAAAATTTGCAAATACAATTACGGTGGAGGATGCTAAAAAGCATCTTTCTGTTTTAGCTTCCGATGCGTATGAAGGCCGGGAGACAGGAAAAGAAGGCCAGCGGAAAGCCGCAAAGTATATTGCTGAAAAATTTAAAGAGTCAGGAGTTAAGCCGGCTAAAAGCAACGACTATTTCCAGCAGGTTCCATTGGTTATTAATACTCCGGCAGTGGCAGGCATTCAAGCGGGTGGTAAAACATATTTGAACCTGGAAGATTTTTATCTCTTTCCTTTTAACAAAAGCCTCAAGCTGGAAACAAATAATATTTTGTTTCTGGGATATGGGATATCTGAAAAAAACGAAGAGGGAGATAAAAAATCCGTTTACGATGATTATAAAAACACAGATGTAAAAGGAAAGATCCTGCTGGTACTGGGCGGTGAGCCCAGAAACACAGATTCTGTTTCCTTTATCACCGGCACTAAAGAGAGTTCGGAATGGACAACGAGCTCCCGGAAAAAGGCAGCATTCGCAAAAAGCAAGGGTGCAAAAGCACTTATTGTTGTTAGCTCTAACTTTGAATCGAATGTTCAGATAGTAAAAGAGTTCATGGAGTCGCCTTCGATGGAATTGTTCCGGGAAGAAGATGTTGCGGACAGTTCTTTGAACAAAGAAGAGGAAAATGAAATTCCTTATTTTGGTTTGTCGCTAAAAATGGCAAATGATATTTTATCAGCGCAGAATACAAACGTTGAGGACATCAAAAAAAAGGTTCAAAGTGGTAAGCAGCCGATTTCTTTTGAAATAAAAATGCCCCTGGCAATAGACATCACCAAAAAGATAGAACAAATAAATTCCGAAAATGTGCTTGGAATGGTTGAAGGAACAGAGCTTAAAGACGAAGTGATTTTTGTAACAGCACATTACGATCACCTGGGCGTGCATGATGGCAAAGTATTTAATGGGGCGGATGACGATGGCTCTGGCACAGCGGCCGTCATAGAAATGGCCGAGGCATTTGTAAAAGCAAAGGAAGCAGGCTTTGGACCGAAAAGAACAATCGTTTTCATGACTGTGACCGGGGAGGAAAAAGGGCTGTTTGGTTCATCCTACTATACCGATCATCCTTATTTTCCGATCGCCAATACAGTTTGTGACCTGAACATCGACATGATAGGAAGGTTTGATGAAGAGCATGCGAAAGATTCTGCTTTTGTATACATCATTGGTTCGGATAAGATCAGCACGGATCTGCACAAGATCAATGAAAAAGCAAATAAAAAACATACAAAGCTTAACTTGGATTATAAATATAACGCTGAAGATGATCCTAACCGTTTTTATTACCGTTCCGATCATTACAACTTTGCGGAGAAAGGAGTGCCCATCATTTTTTATTTTAACGGAGTGCACGAAGATTATCACCAGCCCACGGACGATGTGGAAAAAATAAATTTTGAGCTGCTGGTAAAACGGGCACAGCTGGTTTTTTATACTGCATGGGAAGTGGCAAACCGGGACAAGAGAATAAGATCAGATGTTCGGCAGAAAAAGGGGGAAAAGTAATTGCCCATTAAAGAAAGGCCTTCACCACCTTCCATATCAGGGTCAATCCGGATATGATCAGGATCACCCCGGCTACGCGGTTCACCCATAGCAGGATCTTTGGGCTCAGGAAGCTGGTGATCTTATTCGCTCCCATTGATTTGAGGATATCGGTGCCAAAAACTGTAAGCAGCGTGGCGGTGAACAGAGTAACAATATGGAGATGTGAAAAATCATACCTGGTACTTTCAACGCTCACCACACTTATCCAGAAAAGAATTACAAAAGGGTTAATAAGATTTATTGCAAATCCTTTGATCCCGATAACAGCGAGGCTCATTTTATTTGGAAGCAGTTTGTCCACGCTTGCATCTCCGGGCTTCAATTCAAGAGGCTGTTTTTGGTAAACATTAAAGATCCCGAACATCACCAGGATCGTTCCGCCTATCAAACCAATTATAAAATTATTTTTCGGGTCGCTGAAGAGCCGCAATGCACCCTGGTAAGAAAGGAGGATGAGGGTTGTATCGCTTATTAAAACGCCTACAGAAAATACAATTCCTGATCTGTACCCGCTGCGAATGCTTGTTTGCAGCAGTGCAAAAAAAGCCGGGCCGGTGAGGATCGCCAGCGTGATGCCCAGGCCTATTCCTTCCGCGATTGCACTGGCCAGAGAGCCGATCTCATTCATCAGGGTTTAGTTTGCTTTTGCTTCAGGAATTCTTCCCACTCCGCAAGATGTTTATTTTTCATCACCCGCGGGAATTTATTCTGCGCGCCCATTTTCCCATTTTGCTCCATCCACTCATAAAAATAGGAGGTAGGAAATATTTCCACGATCACATCTTTCAATGCGGCAATACGTTCTACACGATAATCATCATTCAGGTTCTTGAGATGATCATCCAGTTTTTCCTTGAGAATAGCTGCATCTGCTTTTTGATCCGTACCGATGTACCATTTGTGCGCAAAGAGAGAACCATAGGGGATCCCAACTACAGAAAATTCTTTGATCTCTATTTTAAGGTTCTGCGCTACCAGTTCAACCGCACGGTTCATATTATCCTGCGAAAGGTGTTCTCCGCATAAGCTTAGGAAATGTTTTGTCCTGCCGGTAATAATGATCTCCTGCCTGGCAACGGATGTAAATTTTATGGTGTCGCCTATCAAATACCTCCATGCACCGGAGCAAGTGGACATTAGCAAGGCATAGTCTACACCTTCCTGGACCTCGCCAATTGACAAGGCAACAGGATTTTCTTTTATGTTCCCATCCCCGTCAAAATTTTCCTCGTTGAACGGCACAAACTCATAAAAGATGCCGTTATCCAGCACCATTCTCATTCCCTCGCTGCCGGGGTTATCATCGTATGCAATGAAACCTTCGCTGGCCAGGTAAGTTTCCATATAAATAAGCGGGCGGGCGGTGAGCTTTTCAAAGCCTTGCTTATAGGGCGATAGGGAAACTCCACCGTGAACATATATATTCAGATTGGGCCAAATATCGTGAATGGTTTTTACGTTGTAATGAGCGATTATCTTTTCGAAAAGAATAGTTATCCAGGCCGGAACCCCGCAGATGGTGGAGAGGTCCCAGTCCTTTGCATTTTGCACGATCTCTTCCAGCTTTGCGGACCAGTCACGCTCCCGGGAAATTCTTCTGCCGGGTTTGTAAAAATGCTGGAACCAAAAAGGAATATTGCTTGCTGTGATACCACTGAGATCGCCCTCGAAATAAGTGCCGTTGAAATTCAAGTGCGTGCTTCCTCCCAGCATCAGGATGCCTCTTTCAAAATGTTCTTTTGGAAGGTTGTAGTGTGATTGAGCCATGATCTGCTTCACACTGGCCCTGCGGATAGCGCGGATCATATCTTTAGTTACGGGTATGTGCTTGCTGGAAGCTTCGGATGTTCCGGAGCTAAGCGCAAAATATTTCACCTTGCCGGGCCAGCAAATAAAAGGCTCTCCATTTAAAGAGCGGTACCACCACCTGCGGAAGATTTTATTGTAATCGTGCGTGGGCACCGCTGCCTGGAATGCTTTCACTAGGTCTTTTTCATTCAGCAGCTTGGAAAAATTGTATTGCTCTCCAAAGGCAGTGTATTCTGCCCGTGAGAGGAGCCTGCGCAATGCACGCATTTGTACCTTGGACCCGTCCTGAGGGATGCGGGGTATTTTTTTGCGCAAGCCAATGGCCTGTTTTAATATGCTTCCAAGAATTGCCATGAAATTCAAAAATAGGGAAAATAGTACAGATAACAGATAGGTACATATTTGCAGATTTCAGATAAGAGCTATCTGTAAATCTGAAAAAAATTGGTTATCTGAACCAGGAACTTTAGTGCGAAATAACTTTGCCACGCACTTCGCCTACCTTTTGCGATAATGCTCCAATTTCTGTTTCGTTGATTGCGGATTTAGCCGCAAACCCATCATAAACAGATTTGATTCCTTTCATATCCTGGATGATGGCGGTAAATGATTTATCGTCTTTAAACTGTTCCAGCAGGCCAATGATCATTACAAGATGATTTTTTTGTTCCCATATTTTTTTGTAAAGTTTGTGCGATTTTTCATTTTTTGGGGTATTGCCCAATGTTGTCAGCGTAGCGTACAATCCTTCCAGCCAACCACCGGCCACCACCAAAGAGGCCAGGCCAATGCGTTCATTCGACCTTAACGTTTTATCCACTTCCGCATAAGAATTAAAAACAATTGCTTCCAGGCTGTCTTTATTTGTTCCGTACTTTTTATAGGTGCTGAGCGCGCCATGATCGAATGCAAGTGGAATGCCAAGGTCGTCTGCAAGCTTTTTTGCGCACTTGAGGTAATTGCCCATGTCATCAAATTTTTCGTAGGTAATGCTATAAGCCAAATCTCCTCCGTACACTCCCAGGTTCATGGCTTTGGAAGTGGTGGATGAATAATAAGTAAGATTGGAAGTAGGATTAACCGCAGCCGCGTTATAGGCCAAAGGAATTTCTGAATGGATACGTAAAATATCAAACGGAATGGGAATGTTGCTAATCATCTTATCGTATTTGAATTGGGTAAGCTCATCCACTTCTGTGGTGTCGGTCATTATGACGGCAGAAGTGGCGGTATCTTCCGTTGGCACAGCTTGTTGGTTATTGCTATCGTTTCCGCAGGAGGAAAAAAAGTACAAGGTGCAAAGTACTATGGACGTGATTCTGGTTTTGTTCAGCATGGTAATTGAATTAATGGCTGGCGCAATAATAAGGAGATAGCAGGCAAAATTAAACGCGCGCAAAACAACTTAGGCACAGGCCAATGTTGAAAACAAGGGAGGAGAGAAAAGGCATAAGGAATACGGTATAGCTAGGATGTTTGTATTCCTATATTCCCTATTCCTCTATACCTTTACAAATAATTGAACTTCTGATTCTTCTTAATACTACGCAGGCACTCGTAAATAAGCGTTATCACGCTGTCCACATCATCCCTATGAACGGATTCAACGGTAGTATGCATGTAGCGGAGAGGAAGTGAGATCAATGCCGAAGGAATGCCGATCCCCGAGAATGCAAAAGCATCTGTATCGGTTCCTGTGGAACGTGAAGCCACTTCACGCTGAAAGGAAATTTTATTTTTTTGTGCCGTGCTTATTATCTGGTCCAGCAGATTATTATGCACCGCGGGCCCATACGTGAGTGCAGGGCCTCTTCCGCAGGCAATATCTCCGCTGCTTATCTTGTTCATCATCGGAGTATGTGTATCATGTGTAACATCTGTGATAATTGCCGCGGCAGGCTGAATGTTGCTGGCGATCATCTTGGCTCCGTTCAATCCCACTTCTTCCTGCACAGAGTTTACGATATACAATCCGAAAGGTAATTTTGTTTTTTTCTCTTTGATCATCCGTGCCACCTGCGCTATCATAAAGCCGCCCATGCGGTTATCCAGCGCGCGGCCCACGTAAAAATTATTGTTCAGGATCATGAACTCATCTTCGTATGTTACCACGCACCCCACATGCACACCCAGCTTTTCAAGCTCTTTATCCGAACTTACTCCACAATCCAGAAAAAGATTTTTCATGGAAGGGGTTTCTTCCTTGCCCGGTTCCCGCACGTGAATGGCAGGCCAGCCGAACACGGCTTTTACAATTCCTTTTTTGGTATGGATGTTCACGCGTTTGGAAGGAGCTATCTGATGATCGCTGCCCCCGTTGCGCCTGAGGTAAATGAAACCTTCTTTGGTGATATAGTGCACGTACCAGGAAATTTCATCCGCATGCGCTTCAATTACAATTTTGTATTCTTCTTTTGGATTGATAACTCCCACCGCGGTGCCGTATGTATCTACAAAAGTTTCATCTACGTATTGTTTTATATATTCCAGCCACAGCTGCTGTCCGGTCTTGGATCCATCCGGAAGGCGGCACTCAAAGCCTGTTGGAGATGGTATATTAATGTATTTATTTAAAAACTCGTGTGCCTGCGGGGTAAGTATGCTGGATTTTTTTGCCATAAAAATAATTTATGGGCAAATATAGAAAAAGAAAAAAGAGCGGGAATCTCATCAGGGCCACCGCATCAGAATTTGATTAAATAATCAAGATATTCATCATTCCATCCAGCTTTAAGTCTGGCTCTTTTTAGACTCATTTTTTCATTTTTTTTATTTGTTCTAATTATGTTTAGAGCCATTTTACGAATGAGGTTAAAATTTTCTGCCGCATTTTCTTTTCGCTTTCTACAGTAATCTTCATTAAAAATTACATCTAATACCCAATGCAAACAATTTTCTATTCCCCAATGACCACGTATTGCAGATAAAAAAAATGATGCTGTATCCTTTTTGTTGCTTATAAAATAACGAGTGTCGGTAGTTGTTTTTTCTTTAACAGTACACTTACTTACCACACATACGATACAGCATAAAGCCAGCCAATTATCGGATTCATCAACAAAACGTAAATCGGTAATGGTTGTACAGGTGCGCTCTTCTATTCGGCCATGACCCTTTTCTAATGTGCTATGTGTATCTGTTGTTGCTGTATTTTTAAAAGCTGCCTTTATTTCATCGTGCAATGTTTTTTGGTTGTCTTTTACTGCCAGTACATAATATGCCTGCTTTTCTACAATGGCTTCAACTATATCTTTTTGGCATCCTATAGCATCTATTGTAACTGTTTGTTCCTTTATATCAAGGGGGGCTATCAATGGCCGGATGGCCTTGATTTCATTACTCTTTTCATCTACTTTATATTGCCCTAGTGAAAGACGGTTTTTGCCTGCAAAAATACTTACACTATGAAGCATTTTTTTTGCTGTGAACGTATCAAAACTTCGCCTGTTTGATTTGCCATCGATATGCAAAAAAACTTCATCGCCATAGTTAAATGTTGCTATTACCCAGGCACTAAAACAGGCGGTAAATTCTGAAGGGTTCATGGATTCAAACAAGCGCTCTATGGTGTCGTGCGAAGGAATCCCATTGGGCAAGTGAAGATACTTACGCAACCATTGCTCTTTTACTTTTCCAAACTCTTCGATATCATCATAACTTTCGCAACCTGCTATGACTGCTATTAGGGTTAGGCCTATTATGTCGGTTAATAAATGTGTTAGGGTCCAGCCTCGCAACGGCCCCGCCAAAGCGCGGGCGAGTGCGGGACCCTAACGAAAGTCGCGTTGAAACCCACACAGTGTTCGTGTGCCGGCAAGGCCGCCACCCTAACACTGCG
>Ga0163144_10008787_pt1 | contig 21804 bp, 16 predicted proteins | sample OliLak19BULKMAT1_FD_123175 | JGI IMG/M metagenome (GOLD analysis project Ga0163144, IMG submission 123175) | Freshwater microbial mat bacterial communities from Lake Vanda, McMurdo Dry Valleys, Antarctica - Oligotrophic Lake LV.19.BULKMAT1 | ecosystem: Environmental > Aquatic > Freshwater >... | reverse complement strand
ATCCCCGCCCGTCGTCATCATTCCTCCACCCGCATGCGTGTTGGGGGCCAATCCCGCGATTACGCCTTCGCTGGTTACAAGCCGGATTTCTGGTGTGGCGCCCTTGGCTGTATTTTTTGATGCCTCTGCTTCAACCGCTACCGCAACGACCAGACCTTTTCACGACTTGGAGTTTCGCTGGAATTTTGGCGAATCGACCGGGCCCGGCATTGCTGCTTGGGGTGTAGGCGCCAGGCCAACAGCCAGTCGTAATTTGGCTACCGGCCCGGTGGCTGCGCACGTATTTGAGACCCCGGGAACTTACACCGTTTGTGTGACAGTGAGCGATGGCGCCATCACCGTCGATGGTGCGGTTGTTATTACAGTCGACGATCCAGAACTCGTGTTTGCCGGCGCAGCAACGACTTGCGTTTCTGCAACCGGTGCGCCGGGTGCATTTGCTGGCTGCCCGTTGGGAGCCACACTGCTTACAACGGCAGACTTTCCAACGGCTGTCGCTGCAATTACTCCGGGAAACAGTGTCCGTCGCCTGTTGTTCCGTAAAGGGGAAACATGGACTTCACCGTCCCCCGGATTGCTGAACTCAAATGGTCCCGGAATCATCGGTGCCTTCGGTGCTGGCGGCAGTCCAGTCATACAGCGAACTGGCGGGACGAGAATTATTTCCGTTTCTTCCGGGAATACACCTGATTTAGCCGACTGGCGAATCATGGATCTGGAACTCAACGGACTGGGGGCACCCGGAGCGACATTCGCCGGTGTCGGGACGCTTGGCGGCATGAACCAACTGACCTTGCTTCGGCTTAATGTGCATGATGTTGGTGTCGGTTTTTCCTTCACATCCAGCGTACTGAATTTCAATAACCTGGGAGGTGGTGCGACACCGGGCCACGATATCTATGATCAGGTGGCTTTTGTCGACAACACGGTTACCAGCGTGCTCAATCCATCGGGCGGCAACGGCATATTCGTCGAGGCGACAAAGCTGATGGTGATGGGTAATACGATTTCCGACAGCACCAACGGTGAGCATATCCTGCGTATCCAGAGCGTGGTCAAAGGCGTCATTTCAAATAACAGCCTGAGCAACCAGGGCGCGTTGAAATCGGTGTTGACCCTGAGGGCGAATGCGTTTTCTGCGGGGCCCTGCGCAAACGTGACAGGGTGCGGTTATTCCGAGCAGGCGGTCATTTCCGACAACACGTTTGTCGCCGGACTCGGCGATCTGACCCTGGCGCTTGGACTGGTGAGTCCCGGCGGCATTGATGCGCGGGTCAGGGAACTGATCGTCGAGCGCAATTTCTTTACCACCAGCGCATCGACTTCCCAGGATCTGGCGGTGTGGATCGATGATTCGACAATCCGGAACAACATTTTCACGACGCCTGCCGGCGGCGGGCGCAATATCGTGCTGGGGTTGCAGGATGGCACCGAACCTTCGCACCGGAGGCTGCGCGTGTACAACAACACTTCCTATTTTGCCCCTGCAACAGCGTATCGCATGATCAGGATCGACGCGCTTGTCGACGACGTGACGGTCAGCAACAACCTTGCCTACGCGCCCAACTCGACCACGCAGGATTTGCTTGAAGATCTGGGCGGCACCGGCGTGGTTGGCGCGCCCGGAACCTTCGGCAACTCCTCCAACCCCCAGATACTGGTGTCGCCCCTGTTCTCCAACGGCAGCGGCACGTTTTCAAGTCCGACGGACTTTACGGTTGCTGGCGGCAGTTATGCCGTCAACTCGGGGGTTGTGGTGCCGGTATTCACTGATTTCTTCCTGTTGACCAGACCGCTGGGTGGTACGTTCGACAGCGGCGCAACGGAGTTTTAGTTTTGAGGCGGCTTCTGGAGGCGAAACCGATCTGATAAGTTCCGGATAGTCTTCTTGCCCGACTGGGAGGCAATGCCAGATCGGCTGAAGGCCTCAGAACTTGAGACGTTTCATTACATCAGCCGGTATGTGCTTGATGATGAGCATGATCAGGCGCCAAAAGAATGGATGATAGATTTCTGCCCGTCCCTTCTCTGCGGCATCCATCATGGCTTTGGCGCAATTTTCAGGTGAAGCAACCAGAAACAATCCTGGCAGCCCCCATGTCATTGCGGTATCAATGAAGCCGGGTTTGACTAATGTTACGGTAGTGCCGGAGGGGAACAGCCGGGCACGCAGACCACCGGTGTAGGTGGCGAGCCCAGCTTTGGCAGAGCCGTAAAGGTAATTTTTGCGGCGGCCGCGGTCTCCCGCAACGGATCCAATGACGATGATCTTTCCCCCGCGTTGGTGTTCCAGTTCTGGAGCAAGGCCTTGCAGAATCGCGACAGGTCCCACGTAGGTGGCGTCGATCATCTGCGTCAGCAGACTGGGGTCAACATCCATGACATCCTGCTCGGGCATGTATCCGGCAGCGATGAGTATGTTCAGCGTTGTGCCTGGAATCATTGCATTGGCAATGCAGGCGGCACGTGACTCCGGACTCGCGACGTCGCAGTGTATTGCGCGTGTAGTCGTCGCCCCACGCAACCGGGTATCTGTTGCGACAGTTTCCAGATCTTCAATGTCACGTCCGGCTAGTGTCACGGCAGCACCGCGTTTTGCGACTAGTCGCGCAAAAGCCCTCGCGATAGCCGACGAGGCGCCAATAATCAGCCAATGCTCCTTCATCATTTTGCAGCCCTCAATCCGAGTCGTTTGCACATATCGGAATGCATGCGCCCTTGAGGATCAATGTCGGCGAGTACGGCCTGGAATTGATCCAGCGCAGGGTACATCCGGCGCAGATTGTCGGACGTCAGCGTCGCGTCTTTGGCGAGGTAAGTCCTGCCGCCGAAGTCACACGTTATGCGCTCGAGTTTTCCGATGAGAGTCGTCGTACCCGGCGCATTCGGGAAGTCCAATGCCAGCGTGTAACCGGGTTGAGGAAACGACAGGAAACCCACGCCGGGCTGGCCCATGGCCTTGAGCACGGCCAGAAATGAACCTTGACCAGATTTTGTAATTAAATCAAGCATTTGCACCAACGCATCCCTGCCGGACTTAAACGGAACCACGCACTGGAATTGATTGAATCCGCGTTTGCCATAAATCCGGTTCCAGTCATGCACGGCATCCAGCGGAAACAAGAAGGATGGGTAATGCAGCAATTGCTCTGATCCGGACGACGGTACGTGCCGGTGGTACACCTCGTTAAAAAGACGGACCGTCAGCGGATTCAGGGTGAATCCGGGAAAGTCGAATGGCACCTTCCTGGTTCGGGCCGGTTGCGGTTCGATATTCTGCGGGGCGGGGGATGCGACCTCAAGAATGCCGCGCCCCATATGACGCCCCCTAGCCAGCGCATCTATCCAGCCCACGATGTATTCGGCCCGGTCCTGTTCCTCGGCGAAGGCCTCGAGATAATGATCCAGGTCACGGATGCGCTGCTTGCGTACGTTCACTGCATTGGATGGGACCTTTTTGAGGTGCAGGCAGACGCGTTCAATGATGCCCGTCAGTCCCACGCCGCCAACAGTCGCCTTGAACAGCAGGGCATCGTTTTCCGGGCTGACTCGGCGAACTTCACCACTGGGTAAAAGCAAGTCGAACCAGTCGATGTGTTGCCCCATGCTCCCGGCCTGATGGTGGTTTTTGCCGTGTATGTCGTTTGCGATGCCGCCGCCCAGAGTGGCAAAACCGGTGCCGGGCGCTACCGGCGGCATGAAACCGCGGGGCAGGAACGTGGTAATGATGTCGGAGAAAGTCACGCCGGGCTCTGCGACCAGCCTGCCGGTTTGCGGATCAAATTCGATAAACCGGTCAAGGCGCTGCATCATGACCGAGTGGCCTCCGGAGTTGAGCGCCACGTCACCATAACTGCGCCCGGCGCCGTACGCCAATAGCGTACCGGCGTCGGAGTCCTTCATGATCGCTTCAAGGTCGGCCCGGCGTTCCGGGCGTGCAGCGATACAATTCGACCGGATTGTGCGTCCCCAGCCGGAGAGTTCCCGATCAGCCCAGCGCGGCACTATGGCAACTCCTTGTTGTGGATTGGTGCGGGACTCGATGCGCGTGTTGCTGCACGCATCGCGGCCGGCATCAGCATGATTCCGATCACGACGGCAAACCAGAACGTAGTGATGCGGATGATGGCCGTCACCGCCAGCGCTATGCCCAAATCCACGCCCAGTGCTTTGAGCAGAATGACAATCGCGGCTTCCGTACTGCCGAGTCCGCCGGGCAGCATGCTGATGGCCCCGACAATCAGGCTGAAGCAGAAAATGAAAATGGCGTTGAGGAAAGTTACGTCAGTGCCAAAGTGCTGCAGCAGTAAATATAACGCGGCGCCTTCTGCGATCCAGCCGCACGCTGTCGGGAAAAGGGTCAGCCCGTATGTTCGCCAGTTGGCGAGCATTGCCATCGAGTTCAGCACGTTGCGGCCGCGTACGATCAGCCGGCTGTGCTGTGGAAAATGGTCGTGCAGAGACGCGATCAGGGGCTGGAAGCGACGGGGAAACAAAACTGGAGTCGATGCAGCGATGATCAATACGGCTAGCACGGCGCCCTGCCACTGATATTGTGCGAATCCGGCGATCGAGATAAGGGCCACGATCAGCACTGCCCAGATGTCGATGATGCGATCGGCCAGCATCATCGGCAACGAGCGTTCGTAGGCAACGCCATGTCCTGTTTTCAGGAACCAGAGGCGCACTGCTTCACCGGCCTTGCCCGGCGTTGAGGTCAGCGCGTAACCGGCAAAGTAATACAGCACATTGGTTGCCGGCGGCACGTCGATGCCGAGCGATGATCCGAGAATCAGCCACCGCCAGGCACGGATTGCATAATTGAACAAGGACAATCCGAGCAATCCGGCGATCAGTGTGACGGGCAGCGACAGTGCTGTCCGCAGTATTTCCCTGTCGATCAATAGATAGACGGCAGCCGCCCCCGCGAGGTAAACCAGCGCCGTAATCGCCAGCGCCAGCTTGCGTGCGGTTGTGAACAGGCCGGCGTTGCCGGCGGGTTCTGATTGAACGGCACGTGGCACGGCTTCAGTTGCCCCCGTTCTGGTTGACCCGGCGCAGAACAGAAAGATTCAGTTTTTTGTCGCGTACCGCAACCTCGAATTGGTTTGAAAACTCGGGATATTTTCCGTCATCGACCCAGCCTGCGACACCCACCCAGTCCACGACGTAGTCGATCTTCGACACCAGCAGATAGTTGATGACATGTCCATCCTTGAGTTTTGCGCGCAAAGCATCGGGATTGACCTTGCCGTCCAGATTGATCGTGCGGTCATGGAAATAACCTAAGGTCCCGGTTTGCACCGCACCGACCCATTGCCGGTCGGGCACATTTTTTACAACCCATTGGACAACCTGTTTGTGCAGGTGCGAACGTCCGTTGGCAAAATCGGACCACGCGAAGGCGCCTGCTGCCACGAGCAGCAGGGCGGCGATCGCGGTCAGGCTCCGATGCGTCGCCGTGCTCGCGCGGAAAAGACCGCAGATCAGCATGTATGCCGCAATGACTGCGGCGGGCCACAGGAAAAGCGAAAGCGGCGAGGTGTAGCGCGGTATGAAATGTGCGGCGCCGAAAAATACGCCGTAGTAGACAACAATGCCGGCGCCGAAAACGAGGCCGGTGGTGCAAAACCGCCGCGTTGCCAGCGTGGTTCTTGCCATCAGCAGCCAGAACGCAGCCACGGTGAGTACCACGCAAACCAGCGCGGCGGCAATGACCGGGGTTGTTGTTTCCAGCGCCCTGGGAATCGGCGCGAACAGAAACGTGTTTTCAAACAGGTTTGCCGGTATGTAGGCCAGATTCTGGCCAAGGCCGGCGTTGTGCGACTGTGCGGTGCCGCTGATGGGGACGATCGACCCGAACAGCTTGAAGTTGTAGACGAGCCATGGCAGTGCCACGACCATGCTGCACAGACCAGCCGAAACACAGTCCTGCAGTCGGTGCAGGTAACCGCCGCCGGTATGGCGGCCGACAAACAGGTGTGCGAGCAGCAATGCCGCGATCAGGAAAACGGCATCGTTCCGTGCGAGAAATGTAATGCCCAGCAACACGCCGAACAGCAACCGGCGCTGCCACGAGAAAGGCTCTGCATTACCGGCGGTTGCGATCAGGTAAAAGTTAAGGGTGCACAGGATTGCAAGGTGATAGACACCTGTTTCGAGCCCGTTCATGCTGTGCGCAACGATCTGCGGTGCCGCAAACCAGAGCGAAGAAGTGATCAAGGCCAGCGCCCGGCGATACGCGAGCCCGGCGTAAACCTGCATCGCCACCCTGAAGCCAAGCCAGGCGCTGGCGACTGCAACCAGTGTAGAAAACAACGTGACCAGGATGATGCCGCCCGATTTGGATCCGCCGGCCATCAAGTGCAGCCCGGCAAACAGGAAAGTTGCAAGCGGCTGCACGCCATTGGTGGGTATCGTGCCCTCGCTTGTCGACATGCCCAGACCGATGGCCATGTTGCGGGCGATGGTCTGCATCAGATAACCGTCCTCGGTCATGTACTGCCAGAACAGTCGCCCATCAATGTCGGCCAAGGGCGACAGCCGTGCCGCGAGACCGGCCAGAATCAGCAGAACGCAGCAAAAGACGAGCGGCCTGTTGTTCAGTTCCGGCAGATGCGTCTCACGGGCTCTGGCTCGTGCAATCAGAACGCTTGTAATGGATGTCATCGAGGGCGGAAGCTGTTGTTCACGGGTTACCAATGGAGGACTGGCATGCCGACGGTTGCCAGTGACAGTATGATCACGCCGCAGGCGCCGACGACATATGACCGCCAGTCGAGGAGCGCAAAAACAACCGGGTCATGATGGACCTCCCCGCGAGCCGCGAGAAACCAAATCCGTGATATCCAGTAGATCAGCAGGGGGCAGAGGAGCCACAGCATTTTGGGGGCACGGTAAAGCGCCGTTACGGCTTCGCTGTTGATGTAAAGCGCCAGCACCATGGCGGACACCAGGCCCGATGACGCGCCGATGCTGCGCACCGTTTCCAGGTCGATACTGGAATAGCCGCGGCCGGTGATTTTTTCGTTGCTGCCGCTGCTCTGCAGTTCCACGGCGCGCTTGAGAAACGCCAGGCTCAGGAAAATGAACAGCGAAAACATCAATAACCATTCCGATACAGGCACCCCGATGGCGGCGCCGCCAGCAAGGATACGCAGCGTATACAGCAATGCCAGCGCGAGGACATCCACGAGCAGGCGGCGTTTCAGATTGATCGAATAGGCCAGTGTGAGGGCCACATAAACCAACAGATAGAAAAGAAACTGTGGCGGAAGTGCCAGACACGTGATTCCGAATCCGCATGCCCCACTCAAAACCGCCAGCGTGACGCCCGTTGATATCCTCATGCGCCCGCTGGCCAGGGGGCGGAACCGTTTCTTGGCGTGCAGCCGGTCGGCACCGAGATCAAGCAGGTCGTTGAAGAGATAGGTGGCAGATGCCACGAGTCCGAACCCGAAAAATGCAATCGCGATGCTGAGCCATGCATCAGGATTAAATACCAGATGGGCGCTCAGCAACGGCACGGCCAGAAGCAGGTTTTTTGACCACTGGTGCAGGCGCAGCGCTTTCGCAACAACCTTAACGGTCAGACCGTCTTCGACAAATACCCGGGACACATTGCCCGCTGCCGATGCTTGGGCCAGCAGGGACGGGGAAGGGTTGACCAGCAAGGCCTCCCGTGCGGCGGAGAATATGGGCAGGTCTTTTAGGTGATCACCAATATAGTCAAACCCTTTATCCCCGTACGCCGATACCAGCGCATCGCGTTTTCGCGTGCTCGACAGGTTTGTTCTGCTGTCAGTTGCAAATACTCTTGAAAACAGTCCAAGGTGATCTGAAATGCGCTGGGCCCAACGCGAGTGGGTTGCTGTTGCCAGCACCAGCGTGCGGCCGGCGGTGCGCTGCTCACGCAGGTAGGTGAGCACGGATTCGCGATAGGGGAGCGTCGCGGGATCAAGATCCATGTTTTCGGCCAGAGCGGCTTTCATGCCCGCCTTGCCGCCTGACAGCAGAGCAAAGGTGACCCGCACGCCGAGGATCGGACGGCGCCACAATTGGATGACAGATTCCCAGAGGGCGTCAGTGCATATCAGCGTGTCGTCCAGATCGACACAGAGCGGAACCTGCGGCTGGATTTCCGTACCGGCAACTTGCTTCGCGGGCTGGCTCATTTAAGGTTGCAGAATGCGGATTCGATTGGGGCGGAGGCGTGTTCCGGAACAGCTGAATGCAAAGCCAATTTGTGACCGGCGCCTGACATCGGTCACCGGGTTGTTTTCATTGCTGATTTTACCCCCAGCTCCGCCTTTCCGGTAACCAAAATCCATACCCTGCCTGCAGTGTTCCGGCCCGCGTGAGGTCAGCGCCCCTCAATGAAGCGTTGTATGGCGTCGTATTTTGGGGCTTCCGAGCGCGGTTGAGTCATGTATTCAAGGGAGCCGAAGCGATTGAACTTCCGGTAAGCCGCGCAATGCTGGAAATGCACCATCAGCCCGGCGCCAGTGGCCATCCAGTCCTTCATGTAACGGGTGTAGAGCCCGCCCATCCGGCGGTCACGGTTCGCCGCGTCGAACAACGCGTTCAAGGTTTCGTCGTTCTTGCTCTTTCCGGCACCGACGAGGTGTTGACCGGCTTCGTAGGCAACAAGTGGAATGCGGTGTTTTTTTGAAATCGCAAATTGCCGGCTCATGGCATCTTTTGCCCTTGGCAGTGCGGTGTTTTCCAGTTCCCGCATGAAATCATCGAGATTCATGTCGCGGACACGGGGAATGTCGTCATTGCGTATACCGAAATACGGGGCTATTGCCAGGGCATCGGTGCTGGCTGCGACATTGGCATATGAAAGCGCCGTTTCCGAGACCCACGGATTTGTGGCCTGTGACGCCAGCACCCGGACCAGCCGTTCTTTCGGGAATATCCCGGCCCAGATCGCAAAAATTTCCGCGGAACGCTTGGCGTGGAACCTGATCTGGGCTTCCCGCGGATTCGAACTGAGCCGTTGGGCGAGCCCCTGTTCTCTTGCATAACCTGCCTGGGCGAATATCTCGTTCCAGACTTCGTTTGAATATTCCACGTAAACCCTGACGCCCGGGTCAAGCAGCCTGAAAGCGGTCTGCGCAAAATTCCGGACGTAATCGTCGTCCGCGAGGTGCGGCATGTTGAACCAGGCGTCGGTACGCAACGTATTGGCCAGTTTGGCCATGATCTCCAGCGGCGCGCCGTGCGTACCGCTCCAGCGCGCGTCCTCGGCCTTCGGCCTGTCTTCCCAACGCCGCTGTGCCGACCCGCCTGTCCGCCTCCAGTTGCCGTTGGTTGCCATCCAGTCCATGAAGCGTATGGCCTTGTAGTTTTTCAGCCGCTCCAGAAATTCCGGGACAAAGATATTTCTCGCGGGGTCCGCGCCCTCGCGGTACACGCGGATATTGCGAAGGTGGTTGTTGCGCGTGGTGGCGGTAATGGCCAAATGAATGCCGTTGTTTGCCGAGGGCAGCAGTTCAACGACATCCCGTTTCGGGGATGAACTGATTTTCCGTGCGCCTCCGCCATATTCAAGGGTCCCGTCCCCCTCATATTCGACGACGTAGCGCCCGGCGAGATAATTGCCAAGTTTTTTCGTCGGATCCGACAGCATCAAGGTGCGCACAACCTGTCCCGGCTGGAGCGACTGCACCCACCCGTGTTTGTCCAAGTCTATGCTTTGGGAATCGCTCCATTCGCCTGCTGTTCCCGAAACCCAGGCGCGGGATGTCTTGAAAATATCGACCAGCGGAAAGTCGGTGCTCCAGTCGTCGATCCGCGCAAGGTTGGTGCCGACCGGCGGCCGGGTCTCCGCCGCATGCAATGCCCCCGTGACCAGTGCGCAAGTTAGCGCGAGAAAATACGGAATCCGCTTCATTCAAGCCATCCCTCGTGTTGCGTTGAGATTCCTCGATTCAGCAATGCTTGAAGTATTGCGCGTTGTTTCCGCCAGCCTTCCGGAAAAACCGCTGTGCTCCGGGTGGTGGGCGGGTTGTGCGGTAACCCGGAAATCAAGTCGAGCCATGATGCCGGGCAAAACCCGCGGCCGGCAAGCTGCGGACGGGCGGGTTCCCGGTTCACTTGTATTCAATCAGTTTTTTTCGCGTGCCGAGAATGCGGTTGATGTGAAAGCTGAGCAGACCCAGGCCTTCCGGGAAACGCCCGAGTACCAGGAAGAACGCGCGTAACCACCCGTTCTTGCCGGGAATCCCGCCCTTTGCGGAAATACGCAAGACTTGGATCGGATAAATCAGCGCGAGGCCCGCGCTTAGCGGGTTCAGCAAAGTCGCAACCGTGACGGCGACGGGCAGCACGATGCCCCACAGCAGGGCGCGATTGGCGTGGCGAACGTAATGGCGTTCGGGCGGCGCGCCATGCAGCCACGAGCCTTCGGCGAACGCGTGTCCGGCACGCTTGCTTCGTTTCCACCATTGGGAGAAGCGCGTCATGGCTGCATCGTGCAGGGTCATTTCTTCACCAAGGCGCCAGATGCGCCAGTCTGCTGCGCGCAAACGCACGCATAGCTCGGGTTCCTCACCGGCGATCAGGTCGGTTCGAAAGCCTTTTACCGCGGCAAAGGCATTGATCCGCATCATTGCATCACCGCCGCAGGCCCTAGTCTCGCCAACCGGGGAATCCCACTCGATGTCGCAAAGCATGTTGTAAACAGACTTTTCAGGATGACGTTCCCGCCGCCGGCCGCAGACGACGGCGACTTCGGGATGTGCATCAAGGAATCTGACGGCCTTGCCGAACCAGGCGCTATCGAACTCGCAGTCACCGTCCACAAATTGCACGTAGGCAAGGTCCGGCGCCATCTGCATCGCGCGCTGAAATCCTTCGTTTCGCGCGCGCGCAGCGGTGAAAGGCAGCTTCATCTCCAGTTCAACGACGTCGCATCCCATCGCGCGCGCCATCGGCACCGAATCGTCGGTGGAACCGGAATCAACGTAGACCACAAATGAAGTTTTTTCTTTGGCGGACTGCAGGCATCGACGCAGACGGTCGCCCTCGTTGCGGCCGATGGCGACCACGCCAAATACCGTCCGCGCAGGGAGCACCCCATTCATAGCCGGGCAATCCAATTCAGTTCCTCAGAACCAGTTATCTCTTTGAATTTATTGCAGTTTATTGGTTTGCCCAACCATTGCCCCAATTGTGCAAGATCGCGGTCGAACTCGGCGGCCAGTGCCGCGCACGTATCCGCACCGAGTTCGGGGCGCCGGCGCATGGTCAGTTTGCCTTTGACCCAGTCGCGCAACCCCCTCGGCACCAGGCTGCGACGCAGGGTTCTTGCTGGCGCCGACTCAATCAGCAGTTGATAAAGGGGGAACTTGCGCAGGCGTTCACTGGAGACGTTGGCGGGTTTCAGATCGTTGACCCAGCGCGGCTTTCTCCCGAAACCGATGAACCGGCATACCCGTTCCAGCTCCGCCTGCGGTTCACGAATGAGCCGATCAAAGAACACCGGGAGCACGGCGTGTTGCCCGAACGATTCAAAGTACGGCGTGAGCTGCCTTGCGTACTGTCCATAACTGATCATTTCCGGATACCGGCGCACGGCTTCATCAATCGGGCAGTCAATGTTGCCCATGCTCCATTCATGAATGTAGTGGGAGACCAGTCGGTCCACCGGGTGCCTCATTACGTAAACCAATTTCGCTGCAGGCAGATGCTCGTGCAATCTGGCGATGCATTCCGGATAGGTCGGCAGCTTTGTGTAATGCGTGCTGGCTTCGCCCAGCAGCGCGTTTTCCGGCGCCGTGGAAAACAGGCTGGCATACCAGACCATGCCGCGTTGCCACTGCGGTTCGTCGCTGAAAAAATTCGGCTCTTTGGGATCGCACATGAAAATTCCCGGCTGCTGCTCCAGTTGCTCCTGCAGCGAGGTAGTTGCCGATTTCATGGCGCCGATGATCACAAAATTCGGCAGGCGCGGCTTGGACATGTCATTTCTTATCAGCGGGGACGGGTGTAGGGTTTGAGGGGGTGCAGCCAATTGGTCCAGATATCTAGCCACTGCCGTTCGACAGCAGCCTTGTCCGGGCGCCCCAGCAACTGCCGGGGTAAAGAAACCATGCGTCCCAACCACCACAGCAGGTTTGCGGCAGTCAGCCCGGCCCAGCCATTCAACTGAAAATAGAAGCGCGACCGCGACTCATAATAATATCTCGGGAGGCTTTTTCTCTGCCGCGTTCTTTCCTTCACCGGCGAACTGCCGCCTCGCAGATGGACAATGTGTGCATTGGGGTTGTGAACGATGTCCCAGCCGGCCTTGCGCGCCCGGTAACAGAATTCCGCATCCTCGAAATACATGAAATATCCTTCATCAAGCAGGCCGATTTTCTGAAGCACTTCGTCGCGAATCAGCACGCAGGCAAAACTGGTCCACTGCGGGCGTGCAACGCCTTGTTGCACCGGCATGGCCACGACATATCTTGCAAGCCAGCGATCAATCAGTCCGGTTTGTGCCGCGGCCATCAGCTCGCGGTACGGCGTGTGAAAGCGGAAGCAGCTCTGCTGGGCATTACCATCGGGCCACTCCAGACGCGGGCTGATCAGACCCGCTTCGGGATGCATGTCCGCGTTTTCGAGGATTTGCCGGATTGCGCCCGGGCGGACGAGTGTGTCGCTGTTCAGCAGGAGATAACTTTGCGCCTGCAGCGCGCGGATGCCGGTATTGTTGCCGCCGGCAAAACCGGAATTGACGGTGGATTGCACGAATAAAACCAGCCCGCCGTTATCTTGAGCCGCAATCCATTCCTGGATGACAGACGCGGAGTTGTCGCCTGAGTTGTTATCGACCACCACCACTCTGGCCGAAAGCCCGTGGATCTCCGGTAGGAGGGTTGCCAAACAATCCGTTACGAGTTTTGGGGTCCGGAAGTTAACTATAACAACCGATAAGTGAACAGCTTTTGATCTGGACATGAGGAGGATAGGGGCCGCCCCATGATGATTCTAGTGGAGCGTTCCTTGGTTTTGCGGAAAAGTTGAGTTTAATTGCCTCACCGAGCGAGTTTGAATATATCCTCAAACGTGGAGGTGGTGCAGCATTTCAATCAGCTAGCACAAGCGAAACATAATTTCAGGAATTTGACGGTTGATTCCCAAATAACGCACACCCTAACGTGAATCAGCTAATATAATCTGGAATTAAATTATTGTGTGCGGGAGCGGTGACTTAACTGGCTGTTGCCCCGCTTGATACACGTTGCGACGAACCTGGTTATTGACGTTGTCCATTTGCTTCTGACCGATTGCTTGCTGTGCATGAGCAAGCAGTGTCTTGAGAATTACGTCTGGAAATTTTAATCATGTTGACACGGATTTTAGACAACATTTGGCTCATCCGCACGTGCGGGAATATCGAGACATGGCGGGCTATGAAGGGGCGGCTCCCCAAAAGCGGTAGTGGACTGCGTTATCTGAAATTCAGATCCCTTAATCGCCCCCTTATCTATCGACCGGATGCGACGGATATTTCCGTGGTGTGGGAGGTATTTCGGAGCGACGAATATGCCGTGCGCGGGAAGTGGCCGTTTTCGTCTGTGGTTGACTGTGGTGCAAATGTTGGCATGTTTCTCGGATGGTTGGTCTCAAGTGCCGGTTTCGCGGTCACGAAATATGTCGGCATAGAGGCTGATAAGTCATCTTTCACCGTGTTGCAGCAGCAACTATCGTCGCTTGACTGCGGATCCGGTTACTCGATCATGAATGCCGCAGTCTGGGAATATGATGGCGAGGTTTGTTTTGAATCGTCTGGCCCGAGTTGGGGCAGGCATGTCGTCGAATCTGGTGGAAACGCGATACCGGCACTGACTGTGGAATCCATTCTTGATCGCAGTGGCATGCGGCAGTGTGATCTTCTTAAGATGGATATAGAGGGCGGGGAATTAAACGTTTTGCCAACGATTGGAAAATGGGGTAATCGGGTGAGAGCCATCGTTGCTGAATTGCACAACGGTGCCGATTTTTCGTGGTTTGCATCAATTGTTGAGCCCGCAGGATTTACGGCATACCCTGCGGGCAAACTGTTTCGCAGTCTGCCAGGCGCATTGCGTAATGATTCGATCGAGGGATTCCAGTCCAGCGGATTGTTAGTTGAAACATGAGGCTTGGCACTTTTGCAGTGATTGCATTTTGCCGGTTGTGATATGAGTTCGTCTGCGGCAGGTGATGTGATTTACCTGATCGTATCCCGCGCGCCTTGCTATGCGCTGTCTGCGGACAGTTTTGCGACAGAAAGCGCTTTTGCAGAACATTTACGGCAATTGCGGAGAATCTGGAAAGACCGCTTTGATCACCTGATAATCGCCGCGCCCTTGATGGAGCATCGCGCTTATGAGGCTCGGCAGAGCTATTTCAGCGTTGTCAAAGCCGGTGCCGATGGCGTGGTCTTCGTACCCATGCATCCACATCAGACTAAGGGCCTGAAATATTGGCTGACGCAGTTGTTGCCCAACGTATTCCGGTTGCGTAAGTTGATTAAAAGTGCGGCGCTGGTGCATTCGGGGCCGTCGCATTTTTATGATCCCTTCGGATTTTTTGCACTGTTAATGGCTGCGGCAGCCGGGAAGCCGACGGTTTTTGTACTCGACATCGACTGGCGGCGATCATCCCTGATGAATTACAGGACGGGACGCTGGTCACTGAAGAGTCATTGGCTTGCAAAATGCATTTACGACCCGTTTATTTCTGCGCAAGTGCGCGTCGCAGCCAGAATGTTCAGTCTGGTGTTGTTGAAAGGGCAGGGGCTTTGCGACGATTATGGGCGTGACAACCCCAGGGTCCGGAACTTCATGGATTCCGCTTTTTCCGCGGAACACATCATTCCCGAAGTGGCTCTGGAGAAAAAGTTGGCGCAACTGACGAGTGATCGTCCGCTTGAAGTGGTTTTTTTTGGCCGTCTGACCGGTTACAAGGGCCTTGACCGCAGCATCACGGCAATCGCAAAGGCCATGCAGTTGTCAAAGGCGGCGATCCGGTTCCATGTTGTCGGTACCGGTGAGGATGAGCAAAGGCTGAGGGCGGTTGCAGACCGGCTTGGCATTGCGGATAGGGTCATTTTTCATGGCTCCATCCCGTTCGGCCGGCAGCTTTTTGACTTTCTGTACGGATGCGACCTGCTGCTGGCGACGCCGATGAGCGAGGATACGCCACGCAATGCGCTGGATGCCATGGCCAGCGGCATTCCGATCCTGGCATTCGATACTTATTATTATCGGGATCTGGTCAGGAGTGGAGCGGTTGAGGTGGTGCCATGGCCATCGGTGGACGCGATGGCGGAAAAACTTGCCGGATATGCGCTGGCCAAACCGTCACTGGAAACGCCGATCCGATCCGGAGTCGAGTTTGCTCGCGCCAATACGCAGGAAATCTGGTTGCGCCGGCGCCACCAATGGACTTGCGAAGTGCTGGATGCCCGGAACGGCCCTTAGGAAATCACTGTTGTTCAGGTGCGGTTTCCCTTGGGAACGGGAGTCAGCATTGGTGCGGACGGTAGGGCGTCAGGACCGGCGGTTGAATGGGTTGCGGCATACCGTCACGAACGGATCGTAAAACGACAGGTAAGCGACTTGCCGCTGTTCGTTGGCGTCGTTCTGGAAAAAATCGGTTGAAAGCAGGTACAGCGACACGATGCTGTCCTCCAAGCGCTGGTATCCGCTGTTCTGTTGCAGCCAGTCATAGGGGCTGAAGTACCTGAGCGGCAGTGAAAGTCCGGAGAGCAGGGACATCATGCGCGAATGCTGTTGGCGCGATAGAAGATAGTCTTTCGCGAAGTGCCGGAATGTTACCCGATCAACGTTCAGGTAACCGACCCGCCGTTCGAGGATGGAGACGATCACATCCGTGGGATTTCCCCAGCGCCAGAGATAGGCCACGTAGAGGCCTGCCAGTGCTGCTGTTGTACTCGTGGCGAGGAAAGTGCGTCGTGAAATATTCATTAAAATCAACTATTTAAACAATTTTTCTGCGGCGCGCATGGCCAGCGCCGAGAGTGTCAGCGTGGGATTGGCGGCCTGGCATGTCGGGAACGTACCGCTGCCCAACGCGAGCAGGTTGCGGACCGTGTGATGCCTCAAATCCCGGTCCACAACGCTTTCCGCAGGGTCTGTTCCCATGCGCGTTGTACCCTGGATATGCGCTGAACCGCCAAGCCCCTCCTCCGGTATCACGGCATAGGACTCGACCGGCAATCCGCTGATCAGTTCCTCAATGCGTTTGTTCATAGAGGCGAGCCCTGTCTGCATGTATTCGGAGTAGCGTGAATAATGCACTTCGGGCTTGGAGGGGTCCTCTTTGGAGATGGCAACGTAATTGTCGAAGCTGGGAACGTCCTCGAATACAAACTTGATCAGCGCACGTTCCCGCCAGCGGCCGCGTTCGGCCCGCAGCCATGGAACGTTCCAGCTTTCAACAAGAAATCCAGGAGTCTCCTTGCGGAATTCGCCATCCAGGAACATCAGTCCCAGGCCGGTTACCGCCTGACTGCCGCCAAAGTTTTCGACGCCCTTCAGGTTGAGTTGTATGTCAGGCGATATCTGTTCGTTGAGATAACGACCGAGTGCGCGGTCGGTGAGGCCGGAGCGCAGGAGTATGAAGGGCGACATGATTGCATGTGCGCCGATGGCCGCCAGTTCCGTTCGCGCATGCTGTTCACGTCTGTCGCGGCGGTACTGTATTCCTTTGACGACCCCGGCTTCGATGTCTACGCGCTCCACTTCCGCCTCAAGCAGCAGGGTGACCCGCGGATCCTGATAGATTCCGGTCATGTGCAGGTCGACCTGGAATTTCGCCTGGATCGGGCACAGGGAGCAAATGCCGTTGCCGCAACATACGGCGCGTTGCGTCCCGACGCTGCTGGAGCGGGCCGTCGGCAGGGGGATGTGCAGGCCGGGATATTTTTTTGCGAGAAGTTCGTCGAATGCGTTGAATCGGTGTGGCGGGAAAGGGTACGGCTTTGACCGCGGGTAAGGACCTATGGGAGAGCCGGAGATGCCCATGACATTTTCTGACCGGTCATAATAGGGCTCGAGATCATCGTAGGTCATCGGCCAGTCAACGCCCCTGCCATAGAGCGTTTTGGTGCGGAAATCATTGGGGTGCATACGCGGCGTATTTCCGACCCAGCAGGACCCGCCGCCGAACGAGATGTTCTGGATCCATCCCTTTTGGGGCGTCCGATTGACGATCAGATCATCAAAACGCACATCCGTTGTGATCCGTTTTTGCTGCTTGAATGCGGGGTCAAGCCGGCGTCCGCGTTCCAGTACCAGAACGCGTGCATTTTTTGGGGCATGCTTCAGGTATTCATGGAGAAAAAAGGAAGAAGCAAAGCCGGTTCCGGCGATGGCGAGGGAGTAGTGTTCTTTGTTCATTCTATGTATCAATCAACTGTCAAAACAGTACTGATCAAACCGGACTCCGACGCGCGCCGTCCTTCAGCAGATTGTAGCGTGATTCCCGGCAGGTAAAAATCGCACTGAAGGGGAAAAGTCGAGGGGTTCATGTCAATAGCGTATTGACCAGCTGGCCGCAAAGATAACCGGCGGGCAGTGCCGGAAGGACCAGCAATTCCTTTCGAAAATCATTCAGGTGCAGGCGCGCATTGAATACAAAAACCAGCGGTACTGTCACCAACGCATGCAGCGCCACGCCCCATATTGCCCCCTGTATGCCGGCGAAGTGATATAAAACCGGCACGAGGATGAAAAGTGACAGAAATCTGACGACATTCATGATGCTCAGATAGCGAGGTATGCCCAGTGCGAGATAAATCTGGTTGGATACCCCGTAACGCAGCATGAGCAGCGAGATTGCAAGTATCTGCAGCATGCCGCCGACTTCCGCATAACGCGGGTCGTAGAGCACGTTCACGATCAATTGTGCAGTGGCATAAAGCAGTCCGGCCAGGAACAGCAGCAGCAGGTCGCCGGGTACCCTCATCTTGTAGTAAACCTGCGGCAGCCGTGAAGGCTGGTTTCTGGCAATTTCGCTCAAGGCGGGCATCGAAACCCGGGAGAAGATCTTGTTGAACCCGGTTTCAATCGCACCGATCATCAGTGACGCAATGGCATAAAAACCCAGGATTTCAGCATCGACAAAAACGCCTAGCAGCAGGCGGTCGCATTTGGATGCAAAAACATACGCGGCTGATGAGAAAAAAACCCATTTTCCGAAGTCGAGCAATTCCTGGTTTGACTGGCGGTCCCAGCGGAATTGATTGGCATGGCCCTGCATCCATCCATGACTCAGTGATGTTGATACCAGATTCGCGGTCAGCGCCCCGGCTACCAATGCCCATATTGAATGGCTGATCAACCCGATGGTGAGCATGATGCACAATCCTGAAATCTGGCTCACCAGTTCGATCTGGGTTATGCGTTTTTGGTCAACCTTGCGCAGCGCTGTTGCAATCCTCGTTGACTGGAATCCGATGATTACGGCGGAAAAGGCGCTGATTGCGATGATCAGCGGCAGTTCCGGTGCCGCATACACCGATCCGGCGGGAAGCAATCCCTTCCGATTGGCTATATAGAGAGCGCCGCTGAGCAGCAGGGCAATCAGCCACAGGCCAAAACCGCGATAGATCTGCACAACCCATGCGGTGTCCAGAAATACCGGGTCGTCGCCGCGTTTGCTCTGAATGATGTTCTGGTGAAGGCCGATGTCGGAAAGCAGGGTTAATACCACTGTAACCGTCATGGCGATTGCCATGATCCCGAACATTTCAGGCACCAGCAATCGTGTCATCACCAGTGTACTTCCCAGCCTGATGACCTGGGCCACAAGGTGGCCGCCCACGGTCCATGCTCCAGCGCGGAAAATCCGCGAGCGCAGGGTGGATGGTTCAGCGGGTTTTGACATCGTGTTGGCTCAGGACTTGCCGGTCATTGCCGGTATGAGGGTGCAATAACGGATCAGGAAAACGGAATGTTGAGTAATTTCCGTGCCTTGTCTCTGGTTTCAATACGGCGCCCGGCGGGAACTGCAATGTAGTTGGTCGTACGTCTGGGGTAATAGTGACTTTCAACGAATCCGTCCAGACACAGTGCAGGGCCGTCGTGCGCCACCCGATTCGGCACGTAGATTTCGTAGCCGCGTTCGGCAAACCATTGCCACAGGGCTTCTTTGGTATATCCGAGGCCGTTATCTGCAGCGGGAGCACTCTCGAACATGATCACGGGGTGGTTGGTGGCGATGAGGTTTTCGCCACCGCGTAACACGCCCAATTCCGCGCCCTCGACATCGATCTTGATGGCATCAATGTCGCTGGACGATACCAGTGCATCAAGTTTTTTCAGTGGAACCTTTATTTCTCGTATATGTCCGGCGTTTTCACTTTTGCCCAGTGAACTGTAGCCGGAGCGCCGGGTGTCTATGAAAAAAGACGCGGTGCCTTCGATTTCGCCCAAGGCACATTCATGTATTTCCACTGATGGAAATGTTTTTCTGAGATTTTTCACCTTCTCAGGTATGGCTTCGAAGGCAATGACATGTATCGAGGAGTCATGTTGAGTCACGGCGGCAATAACCGAGCCGACATGTGCGCCGACATCAATGAACGTCTTTGCTGGCGCGCACAGGCCGGCGATCAGTCGCGAGGCCAACTGGTCGTTGGCCATGGTGCCGACGCTTTCCGTCCGGAAGAGGGCTGATTGCGCCATGTCCAGGGTATCGCGCGCAGCCATGGCGATTCTGCCGAATGCGGTTCCGAGTAAACGTTGTTTGAAGCCAGGCATGATGGTGGGGAAATGTTGTCGGATGTGCGTTAACTGAATATTGTCATGCTACTAACGGTTGTCGTTGTGCCCAAATGCATGCTGGCGGCCGCCGCTCCTGCGAGGTGTGGTTTCTGCATGGCCAGATGGCTGCGGCGTCTGTGCGGGAATCCGGGCGGTGGCCATCATCTGGGCGTAGGCGACGCCGAGTCCGCCGACAGACCAGTAAACGATCGGAATGATGTTAATGCTGCTGACGGTAAAAATGATGACCATGATGCCCAGCAGGGTCGCGAGCAGCGCCTGGCCGAGCCGGTAATGCTCGTCGTTGCGGTCGGGCACTCGTCGCATGGCCCTGAAAATACCCAGCGCCACAGCGATGAAAAATCCCGCAAAAAGCGCCAATCCTACAAATCCACTCGCGAGGCCGATCGCCAGATAGGTGTTGACCATGTCGATGATGCCCTGTCCTTGGCGGAGGTCCTGCATGGCCGGCGAATAAATGTAGTCAAATGCGCCGAAGAACGGATTCTGAAACATGACCTGCAGGGATATTTCCAGCAGACGTTCACGGTAAGCTACTGTGCTTTCATCGACAGTCCCGATGAACGGCAAATAGTCGAGTATTGCCCGACCTTCAGGCGTGCTTATCAGTATTGGCACCGCAACCAATGCGGCCAGCCCCATTTTTACAAATTTTGGCAGCGCTTCAGGCCCGATAGCCATGAATATCAGCAGCATTGCAGCGGCGCCGACCCAGGGGCCGCGCGACAGCGGCGAGATTAATCCGCCGAGCAAAAGCATCAGGCCCAGATACCTGAACCCCTTGCTGGTGATGGACTTCTGGACAAAAAGATAGAAGCCGAAAGCAACGGCGACGAAGTAGCCCAGCACAATGGAATGTCCTGCTGAACCCTGCGCGCGTAGTAGTTCCCCGCGGCTGAGGTAATTGCCCATGTTCCATTTGATGCCCAGCGGCGCTTCGAGAGAAGCGTAAAGCAGCCAGTGTCTGGCGAATTCGAATATGCCGATTGCACTGAGCACCGCGGCGGCAATGACAAGGGCCATCAAGGCATCACGGAATCCCTTGAGGTCCTTGAGGGCCCGGCTTGCGACATAATAGGGGAGGAAAATGTCGATGAAGGCATAAAAAAACCCGTGCCGCAGCGTATTGGTGAGGGTGCTGACTGACAGCATCAGCCCGAAATTCATCACCAGATAGCCCAGCACGAATTTGTCCGCCCATAAACTACCTAAGCGTTTGTTTTCGGGCAGCGCGCGCAGGTGCAGGAACGCCGGAAAAAGTATTGTCAGTGTCAGCAGGCGGGGATAGTTGATCGTGAAAAAGTGCTTGATGATGCCCAGTCCGGTGACATCGGACTGCAGTGCTGGCACAGCGAGGATGACGAAATAAAACATCGCCATCTTGTTCTTTTCCGTGCGATAGGCAATTGCCAGGAGTACCATGGCAACGATGATGTAAATCCAAAAATTGTGTGCGAGAAAAGCCGAGAATGTCAGGCCGAACCACAGGTTACGGCGGCGCTCAAAGTCAGGAATGCTCATTACGCCGGAGCACACGGGGCGCTTGGCAACCATGAAAACCGCGGTTGCCAGCACAATGATGACGACCAGTGCCCTTAGGTGGTCGGGCATGCTCTGCCTTGCTTATTTGGAGTTGCGCAGCTGTAACAGGCGGACGAGTATGGTGTCCAGCACCAGAATGATCATCAAGGCAACGGCAAAAAGCATCATCCCTGAAAAACCGTGCAAGAACCCCTGGCCTGCCGCATCACCCATGTGATAGGTGACGAGAACCAGAAACATGACGCGAAGGATGTTCGCGCAAAAAGCGATCGGGAGCAGGCTCAAAACGATTATTGCGTTGTGCAGCAGGCTTTTGCGCTGCACCAGATAAAGATACAGCAGGCCAATAGCAGAAAGACTGAACATCGAATTGATACCGGAGCAGGCATCTGCCACGAGCAGTTGATATTGTCCGACTGTGAGAACTACGCCACTGCGGCCAATCGGATAACCCGCAGCATAGAGAATTTGT